>Ga0233426_10000001_pt1 | contig 329318 bp, 313 predicted proteins | sample SI_118_April2016_6_FD_179875 | JGI IMG/M metagenome (GOLD analysis project Ga0233426, IMG submission 179875) | Seawater microbial communities from Saanich Inlet, British Columbia, Canada - SI_118_April2016_10_MG | ecosystem: Environmental > Aquatic > Marine > Inlet | place: Canada: British...
AGGCACAAAAAATTCGAGACAACCGAGGGTGCAGAGCTGCACTTCCTGAAACCATAGTATGTAACTCACCTCCAAGGGCGGCTTTCCATTTACTAAAAATTAATTTACGAGCGATTTTTAATTGAAACTCATACCAAAACCCATTGGCTTTGTAAGGTTCGTATTTCTCACCAAGTCCAATAGCCCAGAAAAATAAGGCCCTTTTAATTCCTGTCAACTCGCTTCCTTTGGCATTTATTTTATTAAACACTTTCTCTAACAAGCGTGGCACTACACTCATAAGGTTGGGTTTAATCTCCTGAGCATTTTCACCGATTTTCTCTATACTTTCTGCAAAATAAATACTGATGCCAGCATGTTGGTATATGTAAATTAAAACGCGTTCAAAAATATGACAGAGGGGTAAGAAACTAAGAACTCTAGTCGTCCCTTCCATCAAAGGAAGCCTAGGCATACTTGCCAAAATATTTTCTACCACGTTGTAATGAGTCAACATAACCCCTTTTGGTTTTCCAGTGGTTCCAGAAGTATAGATAATCGTTGCTAAATCTTCAGGGACAACTTCCGATTTTCTTTTTTCAACATCGGGTTGTGTGTTTTGATCAGCGCCAAGTTCAAATAAGTTTGTGTAATTTTCACAACCTTCAATCGCATCAAAACTAAAAACATTTTTAAGCTTGGTATTGTCTTTTACTTTAAGGACTTTATTATAAACCTCTTCATCGGATACAAAACAATAGACGGCTTCACTATGGTTTAAAACATACTCATAATCATCTGAAGAAATTGTTGGATAAATAGGGATGTTTTGCGCACCTATTTGAAGGACTCCAATATCTACTATACACCACTCAGTTCGGTTGGTAGTCGAAATGACTGCGATCTTATCATTTTTTTGAACTCCCATTTTAAGCAAGGCTCTACTCAGTGCATTTGCTTTTTCTAGATATTCCTTTGAAGATGTTTTTATCCATTCTCCATTTTTCTTTGATACCAAAGCGGCGTCTAAATTATGAGTTTCTAATTGATAATATGCAAAGTCGAAAAGTCGCGTAATTGGTTTCATCGAATTATAATAAGATTGTGAGCATGCAAAGTACTAATTTTTAAAAGAGTATCAAATTTGAATCTTTAAAAATAAACACTTCCTATTTCAAAGCCTCTAACCAACGTCTCGCATTCACAAATCCTTCCAACCATGGCGACACTTCATCGGTTCTATTTTCAGGGTAATGGGCCCAATTCCATTGAAACGTAGAACGTTCAATATGCGGCATTGTTACTAGGTGACGCCCTGTACGATCACATAGCATTGCGGTATTAAAATCAGATCCATTTGGATTGTGTGGATAGGCATCATAAGCATATTTACCAACAATGTGATACTTAGATTCTTCGTAAGGCAACTTAAATTTCCCTTCTCCATGTGAAATCCAAACTCCCAATGTACTGCCTTCAAGCGAGGACAGCATGATAGAATTGTTTTTCTCAATGGTGACGGACGTAAACGCACTTTCGTGTTTTTGAGAATCATTGTACGTCATTTTCCCATGTTCGGCATGGTCTGGGTTGATAAGGTCTAATTCCATCCAAAGTTGACATCCATTACAGATTCCAATAGACAATGTATCCGGACGGTCAAAGAATTTTTTTAAAGCTGTCTTGGCTTTTTCGTTGTATTTAAACGCCCCTGCCCATCCTTTTGCAGAACCTAGCACATCACTGTTACTAAATCCTCCAACAGCTCCAATAAACTGAATGTCTTCTAAAGTTTCACGCCCCGAAATCAAATCAGTCATGTGAACATCTTTCACATCAAACCCTGCCAAATACATAGCATTAGCCATTTCTCGTTCAGAATTGCTTCCTTTCTCTCTAATGATGGCAGCTTTTGGCTTGTTGTTTAAATTGATGTTAGGTAATTTTCCTGTAAAATGCTCTGGGAATTTATAGCTAAGTGGTTGGTTTTTATAATTGTCAAATCGATCTTTTGCCAAACCATTAGCAGTTTGTTTTTGATCGAGTAAAAACGAGGTTTCATACCAAACGTCTCTTAACTCGTTGATGTCAAAGGATAAATTATCACTTCCATTTTTGATATTTAAAACGGGTTGATTTGTCACAGTTCCAAGTTCATGAAACGCAATGGAAGCTTTTGTTAGCTCATCTGCAATTGATGCATTTGTTGCTTGAAATACAATTCCTGAATTTTCAGAAAACAAGAGTTTGATACTGTCTGCTTCATTCAGCGAATCCAAATTCAAATCGGCTCCTAAATTGGTGTCTGAAAAACACAATTCAAGTAAGGTTGTGATCAAACCACCTGATGCCACATCATGACCCGCCACAATTTTATTGTTTTGAATCAATTCCTGAAGCGTATTAAACACAGTCTTTACATAAGCTGCACTCTGTACATTTGGGGTCTCTGATCCAATTGTATTTAGAACTTGTCCAAAAGCACTGCCTCCTAATTTAAAGGCATCTTGAGACATATTGATGTAATAAATAGGGCCTGCATTGGGCTTAAATAAGGGTTCAACCACTTTTGAAATGGCATTACAATTTCCTGCTGCTGTAATAATTACCGTTCCAGGGGATACCACATCGCCATCAGGGTATTTCTGTTTCATTGAAAGCGAATCTTTTCCAGTTGGAACATTGATTCCAAGGTCAATTGCAAATTCAGAAATGGCTTCTACAGCACTGTACAAGCGCGCATCTTCACCTTCGTTTTTACATGGCCACATCCAGTTTGCAGAAAGTGAAACACTTTGTAAACCATCCTTTAAAGGAGCCCAAATAATATTGGTAAGTGCTTCTGTAATGGCAGTTCGACTTCCCGCTTTGGGATCAATAAGTGCTGCCACAGGCGCATGTCCAATTGAAGTCGCAATGCCTTCTTGACTTGAATAATCTAAAGCCATCACACCCACATTATTTAGGGGGAGTTGTAAGGGACCTACACATTGTTGTTTGGCAACTTTTCCACCCACACAACGGTCCACTTTGTTAGTGAGCCAATCTTTACACGCTACGGATTCAAGTTTTAAAACAGCTTCCAGATAGGTTTGAATTAAACTACTGTCGTAAGCAGCAGATTTATAATTTCTGACAATAGTTTTATCCTCTAAAATTGTTTTAGGAGAACTTCCAAACATGTCTTCTAAATTAAAATCCATAGGTTTATTTCCTGTTGATTTTGATTCAAACACAAAACGATGATCTCCTGTCACGTTTCCTACCGTGTACATCGGAGAACGTTCTCTATCTGCAATTTTTTGTAAGGTGTCAATATGTTTTTCAGCAATCACAAGACCCATACGTTCTTGAGATTCGTTGCCGATTAATTCTTTATTTGATAGGGTAGGGTCACCAACAGGCAGTTGATCTAAATCGATATGTCCACCAGTATCTTCGACCAATTCTGACAAGCAATTTAAGTGCCCACCCGCTCCATGATCGTGAATAGAAACAATAAAATTTTCTTCACTTTCAATCATACCACGTACCGCATTGGCTGCACGCTTTTGCATTTCAGGGTTGGAACGTTGTACGGCGTTTAATTCAATTCCGCTAGACAAAGCTCCTGTGTCTGCTGAAGATACAGCAGCGCCACCCATTCCAATGCGGTAATTTTCACCTCCTAGAATGACTATTTTATCATTTTTTTCAGGGGTATCTTTAAGTGCCTGATCGGCTTTTCCATATCCAATCCCGCCAGCTTGCATAATGACTTTATCAAAGCCTAAACGCTGAGCATCTTCTTGGTGTTCAAAAGTAAGCACAGAACCACAAATAAGGGGTTGCCCAAATTTATTTCCAAAATCAGAAGCTCCGTTGGATGCTTTGATTAAAATATCCATGGGTGTTTGATAGAGCCAGTCCCGTTCTTTAAATCCAGCTTCCCAAGGTCTGTTTTCATTTAATCGCGAGTACGAGGTCATATAAACCGCCGTTCCTGCCAATGGGAGCGAACCTTTTCCACCAGCAAGTCGGTCTCTAATTTCCCCTCCTGAACCTGTTGCAGCTCCATTAAAGGGTTCAACTGTGGTTGGAAAATTATGAGTTTCAGCTTTGATAGAAATCACAGATTCAAAATCTTCCGTGGTATAGAAATCAGGCTTATCAGCACTTTTAGGAGCAAATTGTTCTACAACAGGGCCTTTGATAAAAGCAACGTTGTCTTTGTATGCCGATACGATAGTATTAGGATGTTGTTTGGAAGTTTCTTTTATGAGTTTAAAAAGAGAAGTTGGTTTTTCTTCCCCATCAATAATAAAGGTGCCATTAAATATTTTATGTCGGCAATGTTCCGAATTGACTTGAGAAAATCCAAAGACTTCCGAGTCGGTGAGGGGGCGTCCAATTTTTTCACTGACTTGATTGAGGTATTCAATTTCATCGTCATTTAGAGACAATCCTTCTTGTTGGTTGTAAGCGGAAATATCACTAATATTTAAAATCGGTTCTGGAGTAATGTCAATATCAAAACTCTGTTGGTGTAGGCCTTCAAATTTTTCAGAGATCATAGGGTCAAAGTCTGAAAAATCACTTTTTACGGCCTTAAATTCTTCAATTCGAATAATTCCTTGAATGCCCATGTTTTGAGTAATCTCGACAGCATTTGTACTCCAAGGCGTAATCATCGCTGCACGTGGACCTACAAAATTTGAATTGAGCGTTGTCTGTTCTATTTTTGGTTGGTCACCAAAAAGCCATTGAAGTTTGGCGGTGGTTTCGGGAGATAAATCGTTTACGGTTTGAACTGCAAACACTTTGATATCAGGGGTTCCAAAGAAATGAATCATTCGTTTTGTTTTGGATGTTATTCGATCCTACAAATTTAATGATTTTAAGAGTATTTTTGAGTGATTTTATTTCCTAATTTATGGAGTTATTCACCAGTTTTAAACATCTATAATTAGTGGTTCTAAAACTTAAAATAGGACTGTATTATTGACGAATTAATTTTTTCACCTGAACACCAAAATTATTTGACATCTTCACAACGTATAAACCAGAATTTAAAGTCGAAACATCTAAGGACTTTGTTGTACGATCTTTTAGAAGTGTGTTTATGATTAATTTACCTGTAATGTCGTAAATCTCAACCTTTAATTCGGATGTGAATTTGAAAAAAATCTGATTTGATTTAACAGGGTTAGGGAAGAATGAAAAGCTATTTTCATCAAAGTCGTTTATTTCAAGAGGTGTTGAATGTGATCCTAAATCTGAGATGTCATCAATAGTACTGGTGACCCATTCACCAGTTAAATCAAATACAGTTGTTGGATTGATAACAGTTTGCTTTCTTCTGTAAGTTGCGTTCGCAAAATTATTAGTACCACCAAAGTTTCCGAAAATATCTATGAGCACTCCATTTTTAAAAAGGCCTACTGGGTCATCCCCATTAAAAGACATGGCATCACCACTAGAAATTTGGTCAGCAAGCGCTACTGTTGCAGCTGAAGCATTGCCTCTTGAAATGACGTGCACATTTCCAGTGGCTAGGGTACCTGTTAATTGCAAGGCAGCGCCATAAGCACCATTGCTATTCACATCTCTTGCAATTGTGTATGAACTAAGGTTTATAGAATTACCAGTGAAATTTGCAATTTCTAAGGCTTTATTGTTACTGCTTCCTTCTACATATTCCGAGATAAAAATTTCGTTGGTAGATGAAGCCCCTTGATCCGTTGTTTCGCAACTTTCATTACTACTTGGAGCTGTATTTTGGGCTGCATCTTTTGCAAAAACAGTAAAGCAAAACTCTGTATTTGCTGCCAAACCAGTGACCGTAATTGAAGTATTTGATGTGCTTACGGTATTGGTACCATCCACATAAACATCATAAGAGGTGACAGCGATGTTATCTGTTCCGGCCGTCCAGCTTAAATCAATAGAGTTTGATGTCGGGTTAGAAGCGATTAGGTTTGTTGCGGCTGTTGGTGCTTCTGTATCTGTAACAGGGTTCCAAATCATAGAAGCATATTCTGGATGGTCCACAAATGGGTTTCTATTGTTTTGATGGTTGTAGTAAATGTTATTGTTTCGGTCTATTTCTTTTTGAGAGACAGAATCGTTCGAGTGCCATTCTAATAGTATACTTAAAAAAGTAGTTTGAAGTACTTGGTCGCTACTACCATCAAACATGGCAAAAGAACCCCAATTACTAACTTGGTTTTCATATCTAGTAATAAAATAAAAATAGATCCGAGCGATATCTCCTTTAAATTCGTCAATCGGCTCAAAAACAGTTCCAGAATACCCTGCAGAATATCCTGAATTTAAGTTAGCTCCAAGTTTAGAACCATTTTGAGTTGGGTTAGATATTCCAGATTGTGAAGCTAAATTATTATCGTTAACACGTCCAAAAGGGTAGTTTCCTCTAAATCCGTTTACACGTCCGTCTGTGGGTAGTAATTGATGTGCGTCACTTTGCATTGGGGTATTACTACTAAAAACCGATTGTGGAATTACGTGTTCTTTGTTATAACAGTCTCCTTCTTGAGAGTAATTTCCACATTCATCATTCCCAGGGGTAAAAGTATAAGGATCATTCGATGTAGGATTTTCAGAATAGATATCTAAAATGGTATTGCTCCCAGTTTCGTAATAATTGTCTAAATCGTAAGAAGACATAAAGCCGTCAATGGCATTATAGCCTTGATCGTTATGATTGTCAATTATATTGGAAAGTTGTGTTTTTAATGTGTAGCCTGAACCGGTAGCAGTATTGTAGTAACCAGCGGGTATTTGCCCGTAAGAAATACTTGAAATAAGAGCCAGAATGTATAAGTGCTTCATAATATCTTAAATTTAAAAATAAAATTGTTATTTTTTTTCTAGTAATGCCATGTAAAAACCATCAAAACCAGTTTCGTGTGCTAGTATTTTTCTATCTTTAATAAACGTAAAATCTTTTCCAGATTCTGATTTTAAAAACGTTTTAATTTGAGTTTCATTTTCAGAAGGCAATACAGAACAAGTTGCATATACCATTTTTCCAGCAGGTTTTACCATTTTTGAATATTGTTGTAAAACCTCTTGTTGAGTTTCACGGATTCGGTCTATGAATTCAGGTTCTAATTTCCATTTTGAATCTGGATTTCGTCTTAAAACTCCCAAGCCAGAACACGGAGCATCAATTAATAAGCGGTCGGCTTTTCCGTATAGTTTTTTGATTGGTTTTGTCGAGTCAATCACTTTCATATCAATATTATGTGCTCCATCTCGACGGGCTCTAATTTTTAATTTTTTCAGTTTACTTTCGTAAATATCCATTGCTACTACGGATCCTTTATTTTCCATCAAAGCTGAAAGGTGTAATGTTTTTCCACCCGCACCAGCGCAACAGTCTACCACTTTCATTCCTGGCTTCACATCTAAAAAATCAGCGACTAATTGTGATGAAGCATCTTGAACTTCAAACCAGCCATCTTTAAATGCTTCTGTCGTAAATACATTGGCGCGTTCCTTAAGTTGTAGAGCGTAAGGATACCCTTCAATTTCGTTGGTTTCTATGCCTTCGGATTCTAGTTTTAGTTTTAAATCTGCTTTGGATGTTTTTAAGGTATTTGTTCTTAAAATCACATTGGCTTGTTTATTTTGCATGGCCATTTCTTTGGTCCATTTGGCTTCTCCCAATTCTTTTACCCCTAATTCATCAATCCAATCGGGGATGGATTCACGAAACTTACGGTCCTTAGAAAGCTCGTCAAAGCGTCCTTTAATCTTTCTTGAAGGTGTCCCTTCAAAATATTTCCAATCGGGTAATTTTATCCCTTTTAATGTGGCCCATACCGCAAACAATCGCCAAGCATCATCTCTGCTAAACGGTTCCTTGATTTGTGCAATTTCGGCGTATAAACGTTTCCATCGTACAATGTCATAGGTGGTTTCAGCGACAAAGCCACGGTCGCGACTTCCCCAACGTTTATCACGTTTTAATAATTTTTGAATGACTTTATCAGCATATTCACCTTCATTAAATATCAATAAAAGTCCATCAATGACCGCAAAACATAAGTTTCTGTGTAAACGCATAAGTAAATTAATTATAGCTGCAAAGTTACGTTTAATAATGCTAATTATTATAGATAATATGTATATTGAAAATTCATTTGTTTAAAATATTCACGCTCATGAAATATGTACTCACAATCGTAATGTTTAGCCTCTTTTTCATGGGATGTAAGCCTGCAACAAAAACACCCTCAAGTTCGTTTTCAAAAGTGATTATTGAATCTATTATTGAAGACTCTTTGCTCAATATTAGAGCTATGGAAATTGATAAATTTACGCTAAAAGCTGTGTCGTCCGTCGGAGATACTTATACTTATGATACAAAAACAGCTCAAATTTTAATGGATAGGGTTTCACTTGACACTCTTAATTTTCGTTCTTCTGCCATTGTGGAGGATACTTATTTTACGTTAAGCATTGGCAGTCCAGCCTATTTATTTAAGGATCAGAAATTGGTCTATAATGAAATACATCCTGCTGTTTTTTACGACGCTCTTCATTTTTGGAACACAAAAGAAGGTATTGCGGTTGGTGATCCTACAGATAAATGCATGAGTATTGTGATTACTAGAGATGGTGGAGATACGTGGCAAAAAACACCCTGTGATTTATTACCCTTAGCATTGGATGGTGAAGCGGCTTTTGCCGCGAGTGATACAAATATTTCTATAATAGGCGATGAAACTTGGATAGCTACTGGAGGGCGTTCAAGTCGTGTTTTATATTCTTCAGATAAAGGACACTCATGGGATGTTTTTGAGTCTCCAATTATTCAAGGACTTGAAACGACTGGAATGTATTCGATTGCTTTTTATGATGCACTAAATGGATTTGCCATTGGAGGGGATTATACAAAACCTAAAAATCACCATTCAAATAAAATTCGCACCAGTGACGGAGGAAAAACTTGGGACGTAGTGGCACAGGATCAAAGCCCAGGGTATCGAAGTTGTATTCAGTATGTACCCAATAGCAATGCCATGGGGTTGGTCGCTGTGGGATTTGAAGGTGTTGATTACAGTTCAGATGCTGGTAGTACTTGGAAACACCTTAGCGATAAAGGTTTTTATACACTACGATTTTTAAATGATAGTATTGCTTTTGCTGCTGGAAAGGGAAAATTATCTAAACTAACGTTTAGGGAATAGACACTAAAACGCATTTTATTTAAGTTCTGAATTTTACTGAAAAGACTGCATGGATACAAGGTTGTTGTAAACTCCTTTTTTATCTAAGAGTTCTTTGTGTTTTCCTTGTTCTACAATTTGCCCTTTTTGCATCACAATGATTTCGTCAGCATTTTGAATTGTTGAAAGTCGGTGTGCAATCACAATTGAAGTTCTGTTTTTCATCATATTTTCTAGGGCGACTTGCACGAGGCGTTCGCTTTCTGTATCGAGAGCAGACGTTGCTTCATCTAAAATCATGATGGGAGGATTTTTTAAGACTGCTCTTGCGATGCTCAAACGTTGTTTTTGACCCCCAGATAATTTATTACCTGAATCCCCAATATTTGTATTCATGCCTTCTGGTAAGTCTTTTACAAACTCCCACGCATTGGCAATTTCTAAGGCTTTTAAAACGTCTTCGTCAGTGGCATCTTCTTTGCCTAAACGCACATTATTTTTAATAGTGTCATTGAACAAAATAGAGTCTTGTGTAACCAAGCCCATCAAGTTGCGTAAGGAGTGTTTAGTAAGTTTGCGAATATCTTGACCATCAATATCTATCTGTCCTTCATTCACATCGTAGAATCGAGTCACTAAATTGGCAATGGTTGATTTTCCACTTCCAGATTGTCCTACAAGTGCTACGGATTTGCCTTTAGGTACAGAAATAGAAAAGTTTTTTAGAACATATTCATCTTCATATTTAAAACTAATATTTTTTATTTCAATACCAGTTTTAAAATCATTTTTAGTTTGAGCATCAGAATTGTCTTTTAAGGGAGATTCTGAGTTTAGAATTTCCATAACACGCTCTGCAGCAGCATTCCCTCGTTTGACGCCATAGCTAGCTTTGCTAATAGCCTTGGCAGGAGTCAGAATGTTATAGGCTAATCCCATGTAAACTAAGAATAAACTGGCATCTAATGTTTTTTCATTTAATACCATATTTCCTCCGTACCATAATAAAACAGCAATGACTGTGATGCCTAAAAATTCACTTGTTGGACCTGCTAAATTTTGTTTGTTTAATAATTTGTTTGAAAACTTATAAAACCTTGTGGTAGAGGATTGAAATTTATCACTAAAAATCTTTTCCCCGTTAAATCCTTTAATAACTTTAAGGCCTGAAAGTGTTTCATCAACTACAGAAAGAAAAAAACCTTGCTCTTTTTGAACTTTATTTGAATTTCGTTTTAATGATTTTCCAATGAGTGAAATAATAAATCCAGAAATTGGGATGAAGATTAACACAAAAATTGAAAGTTTTGGACTGATTATAAACATAGATACAATCGTAAATAGAATTGTGAGAGGTTCTCTTACAATCAGTTCTAAAATAGATAAAAACGAATGTTGTATTTCTAATACATCTGTTGAGATTCTTGACATGGTATCGCCTTTTCGTTTTTCGGAGTAAAAAGCTAAAGGAAGACTGGTTATTTTGTCATATAATTCATTTCTCATATCCTTTAAGACGCCATTTCTCAAGAAGGTGATGAAGAACATTGCTAAGTAACTGAAAAGGTTTTTTAATAAAAATGAACTGATTACAAACCCCACCATAAAAATTAGAACATCGTCATTTCCTTCAGATTTTTTTAGGGTGATAAAATAGTTGAGATAGTCTTCTCCATAAGACGTTAGATCTGTAAACCCTTCCCATTTGGGCTTAATAAAAAGTGCTTCCGAATCTCCAAATAGTACTTTAAGCATTGGAAATAATGAGATCATCGATAAGGTTCCAAAAAAGGCATAAAAAACATTACAAATAATATTTAGTATTGCATAAAATTTATAAGGAATTGCGTAGCGAAGGATGGGTTTTAAATAATTCATTAGATCAATTTCATATCTTTAATTATAGCATCAATCTTAGCATCTAGTGCATTTTCTGTTTGAGAAAACTCTATTGAGCTAGATAAACTAGTATTAACGCTAATATAAAACTTTATTTTAGGTTCTGTACCGCTTGGACGTAATGCTACTTTACTACCATCTTCCGTGGTATAAATTAACACATCGGCTTTTGGTATTGAAATAGGGTCTTTCCTGTTAGCCTTTAAGTTTTTACAAATAGAGAGTTTAAAATCTTCTACAGTCACCACTTTTGAACCGTTTATAGTAGAAACCGGATTGTTTCGAGCCGACTCCATAATATTTTTAATTTCTTGGCTTCCTTCAATCCCTTTTTTGGTGATCGAAATTAAGCGTTCTTTATAAAAGCCGTGGTCTATATAGGTGTTGACCAATTCATTAAAAAAGGAGCTGTCATTTGCTTTGGTGTAAGCTGCAATTTCACAAGCCAGTAGAGTAGAGGTGACCGCATCTTTGTCACGTACAAAATCTCCGACCATAAAACCAAAACTTTCTTCGCCTCCGCCAATGAAATCCATGTTTGGAAAGTCTTTAATCATCTTAGCAATCCACTTAAAACCTGTAAGTCCAATTTTACATTCAACGCCATAGGCCTCCACAAGTTTGGGAAGCATTGGAGAGGATACAATTGTAGAGCCTACAAATTGATTGCCGTTAATCGCACCATTGTTTTTCCATAAATCCAGCAAAAACTTGGTCATCATTATCATGGTTTGATTTCCATTGAGCATGACCATTTTGTTGTCAAAATTACGTGCTGCAATTCCGAGACGGTCACAATCAGGATCGGTTCCAATTACGATGTCAGCATTGACTTCCTCCGCCAATTCTAATGCCATTTTTAAAGCCTCAGGTTCTTCAGGATTTGGCGACTTCACTGTTGGAAAATCACCATCAGGGACAGATTGTGCTTCTACAAGGTTTACATTCGTATAACCCGCACGCTTCAATGTTTCTGGAACAGCTGTAATAGACGTTCCATGTAAGGCTGTAAATACAACAGAAACATTTTCTCTTGATTTAGGAGTATTTACTTCTAAACTTCCGTTTTTAACTGCTGCATTTATAAAGACATCATCAACATCTTTCCCGATTAAATGAATCAATTCTTCATTTGCAGAAAAATTAATATCCGTATATTCTAAAGAATTTATAAGGTTGATGATTTCACCATCAAATGGAGGTACGAGTTGTCCACCATCTTCCCAATACACTTTATAGCCATTGTATTCAGGAGGGTTGTGAGACGCTGTTAAGACAATTCCACATTGACATCCTAAATGTTTAAGAGCAAAAGATAATTCTGGTGTCGCACGAAGGTCTTCAAATAAAAACACTTCGATATTATTAGCAGAAAAGACATCAGCTACAATTTTAGCAAAGGATTGGCTGTTGTGTCTACAATCAAAAGCAATCACCACTTTTATGGGTTGATTTTGATAGGTTTGATGTAAATAGTCACTAAGTCCTTGTGTGTTTTTTCCGAGGGTGTATTTGTTAATTCGGTTGGTGCCAACGCCCATAACGCCTCGCATACCGCCTGTTCCAAACTCTAAGTTTTTATAGAAACAATCGTTGAGTTCATCTGGATTGGTTGCTTGGAGTTCCGTAATAGTTTTTTTTGTATCATCATCAAAAAAAGGAGACAACCAAGTGGTTAAATTTTCTTGAATATGTAAATCTGTTTTAGACATGTAAAAAAATATTTTTTGCAAATGTAAATATTTGCGAACATTTATGAATTGTTTTAAGGGCTTTTTAAGGATATTTTAAGCATCTGTAGCTTCAGATATGAGGTAACGCTCTTTGTTTTGTCTGGATTGGAGGACAATTTCGCCCAAAAATCCTGCTACAAAAAACTGTGTTCCAATGACCATGGTTGTTAGCGCGATGAAAAATTCGGGTCTGTTAGCTATCAAACGTCCTGATGGATTCAGGAATAACTTGTCTATTCCTAGATAAGATGCAAACCCCAATCCAATCATAAACATGATGACCCCGAGGAGTCCAAAAAAGTGCATGGGGCGTCTTCCAAACTTGGAGATAAACCATATTGTAATCAAATCTAAAAATCCATTTATAAATCGTTCCATGCCAAATTTTGTTTTTCCGTATTTTCTTGCTTGATGAATAACCACTTTCTCTACAATGTTCGTAAACCCTGCATTGACTGCCAATACTGGGATATACCGGTGCATTTCACCATAGACATCAATTGATTTTACCACATTATTACGGTAAGCTTTTAAGCCACAGTTGAAGTCGTGAAGGCTAAGACCAGATATTTTTCTTGCTGCCCAATTAAATAATTTTGAAGGAAGGTTTTTAGCAAAAAAGGAATCGTAGCGTTTCTTTTTCCAACCACAAACAATGTCGTGGCCTTGTTCTTTTACAAGCTTATATAGTTCAGGAATTTCATTTGGACTGTCTTGTAAATCCGCATCCATAGTGATGACAACATCGCCTTCAGCTTTTGCAAACCCTGCGTGCAAGGCTTGAGACTTCCCAAAGTTTTTTGAAAACCTGAGTCCTAAAACCGATGTATTTTTGTTGCAAAGTTTCTGAATCACCTCCCAAGAAAGTTCGGTACTCCCGTCATCTATAAAAAGAATTTCATATGAAAATTGATTGGATTGCATCACAGATACAATCCAATCGTGTAATTCTTCTAAAGAGTCTTGTTCGTTAAGTAGTGGTATAACGACTGATATATCCATTCTATTTACTTTTGAAAGTCAAAAGTAAAGAATTTAAGCTTCTTTATCGTCAGTTTTCTTAACGATTAACGCGACGATCAGTCCAATAACTGCATAAAAAGCAAGTCTAAAAACAAATGCTTGACCCTGCATTGCTAATGAAAAGTTGTTTTTTGTAGCTGCTTCTTCCAAGGCGGCTTGCATTGCTTCTTGTGGCATTCCAAAACGTTCCATGGTTTGTTTTGTTACTAATAATATTTGCTCATTTAAATAGGTTGCTGCTTCAGGATCAATAAATGTAAAAATAGCGACTCCAATTACTGTAGCTATAAGCGTTCCAATCGCGATAGTGATAAAATAAGAAGTAAAAGCTTGTTTGAAGCTAATAAACCCATTTAAAATTGTTCTAGATTTCATCGCAGAAACAACGCCGTAAGCAACTACAACTATGAATAAAATAATTCCTAGCCACCATTCTGTAAATAAATCTAGGTTGACAGCATAAATTAATACGGTAATAAGTGATAAAATAGCTCCTAAGTAAAGGCCATTATTAATTGCTGATGATTTTGTAGTTGGTTTCATAGTTTTTTATTGATTTAGTTTAAGTTATATTTGTATGACACAGTTTTCAAAGATAAGTTACAATTTTATTTAAAAAAAATAAAATAAATAAACCGTTGTAGATTTGTAAAAAATATATAAATTTGCAACTCGAAAAATCGAATTTAATAGTTTACGTGATGAAAAAAGATATACACCCAGACAATTACAGAGTAGTAGCATTTAAAGATATGTCAAACGAAGATGTATTTTTAACAAAATCAACTGCAGACACAAATGAAACTTTAGAAGTGGATGGTGTAGAATACCCATTAATCAAAATGGAAATCTCTAGAACATCTCACCCATATTACACTGGTAAGTCTAAATTAGTAGATACAGCTGGACGTATCGATAAGTTCAAAACTAAATACGCGAAATTCAAGAAATAATTACATTTCTTTTAATTATACTACAAAAGCCTTTCAACTATTGAAAGGCTTTTCTTATTTTTACACAAAGCTTTTGTATGAATTATATACTTTTTGACGGTGAAAATAGAGAGGCATTATTGCCTTTTACTTATACGCGTCCTGTCGCGGATCTTCGTATTGGGATTTTAACGATTCGTGAAAAATGGGAATTGTCCTTAGGAGCTACCACTACGACCGTCACAGAGGATTATCTATCAGATAAATACCCGATGGTTGAAATGGAGCAGAATGTAATGATCAATGCGTCATACACTCCATCCGAAGTTTTAGTCAATCAAATAAAAAATTTAAAAGAAAACCAAGCTGTTTTTGATGGCGATACAATGGTCGCTTTTTTTAGCTTAGAAGATCAAGAAATAGATATTGACACATTAGAAGTGTACCAACTTGAAGCAACAGTTTTAAAAGTTGAAACTACTTGGGATATTTTTTCCAAAAATGGTGCTGCTATAAAAGCAGACTTCGATCTGTTAACAGCTGAAAGAACATCTGCACCGATTCCTGCAAATACTGTCGCTTTTAATCCAGAGGCTATTTTTATTGAAGAAGGTGCTAAATTACCGTTGTGTGTACTTAACGCTACTGATGGTCCCATTTATATCGGTAAAAACTCCGAAATCATGGAAGGCAGTATGGTAAGAGGGCCTTTTGCACTTTGTGAAGGATCAACTCTTAAAATGGGAACTAAAATTTATGGACCAACGACTGTTGGACCCCACTCCAAAGTAGGTGGTGAGGTTAATAATTCTGTATTCTTTGGATATTCTAATAAAGGTCATGATGGATTTTTAGGGAATTCCGTTATTGGAGAATGGTGTAATTTAGGGGCAGACACCAATAATTCAAACCTAAAAAACAACTATGCTGAGGTACGATTATGGAGCTATGAAACTGAAAATTTCGCAAAAACAGGACTTCAGTTTTGTGGATTGATGATGGGCGATCATAGCAAATGTGGTATTAATACCATGTTTAATACCGGAACTGTTGTCGGAGTGAGTGCTAATATTTTTGGCAGTGGTTTTCCTCGTAATTTTATTCCAAGTTTTAGTTGGGGTGGCGCTAAAGGATTTACAACTTATTTAACTTCAAAAGCTTTTGAAGTTGCTCAAGTCGTTATGAAACGACGCGGGTTGGAGCTTTCAACACAAGATTCTGCTATTTTAGAACATGTCTTTGAACAGTCTGCAGCCTACAGAACCGATTAATTTTTCTGAACATTTTTTAGTTCTAACAAATTTGTAGGATTGATCCCCAGTCCTACAACATCGAAGGCTGTAAACCGTACCACTTCATCATAAAACAATACGACTACGGGCACTTTTTTGATAACCAACGCATCCATTTTTTGATAGAGATCAATGCGTTTTATAAGATCTGTTTCTAGCATTGCTTGCTCATACCATAAATCGAATTGTGCATCTTTAAAGTGGGTATAATTGGGACCATTAGGCGCAAAATTCCCACTGTAAAATAAGGATAAATAATTCTGAGCATCAGGATAATCCGCCACCCAACTCGCTCTAAATAAATCCACTTTGCCATTTGATTTCGCAGATTTCAGTGAAGATGGCGGCATAACCTCAATGCGAATGGTTAAACCAATTGACTGCAATTCCCGTTGAATAAATTCACTAAAGCTTAAATAATTAGAAATGGTGGTCAACGTAATTTCGGGTTGTGGATTGCCAGATTCATTTCGGTAAGTTTCTAGTAGCTGTTTTGCTTTTTCGGGTTGATAATCGTAGCCCACGTTTTCATTATGCCCTGGAAGTCCTTTAGGAATAAAACCGCCAATGGCAGGAATCCCAATTCCATTTCTTAAGTATTTCATCATTTTGGCACGATCAAAGCCATAATTCAAAGCTTGTCGAATCAATTCACTTTGGCATTCAGGAACTTCTGAGTCCATATAAAACCCTAAATATTCTGTATTTAAATAGGGGGCTCTGAGCATTTTAACACTTGTTGCATAGCTTTGTTTTAAAACACCATCAGCGCGTAAAATATCGTCCTTATATGAAGCGTCTAATCCAGTGATGTAGTCAATATTTCCTTGGACAAATTGAAGAAACTCACTTTGTTTGTCTGCCAAAAATGTTATGGATACCGCTTCTAAATACGGCAGTCTTTCACCCTTTGAATTGGTTTCAAAATAGCGGTTGTTTTTTCTAAAGATTAATTTTATGTTTTCCTCCCAACGTTTAAATTTATAGGGCCCAGTACCTATAGGATTCGATCTGAAATTAGCTCCGTAATGTTCTACAATCTCTTTGGGCACTACACTGCAATACTTCATGGTTAAGAGTCCTAAAAAGGCAGGGAAAGGCGATTTTAAAGTGATCTGAAAACGCTGTGCGTCCAATGCTGTATAAGACTCCACATTTTGAAGTACCCATCCACCTGATGAAGCTAGTTTAGGGTCTTTCAAACGGTCAAAACTATAGGCGAAATCATTAGCAGTTACCGAACGTGTTTGATTTGTTCCAAACAAGGAATGTGTATGGAAATAGACATCTTTTCTTAAATCAAAAGTGTAGGTCTTTGCGTTTTCCGAAATTTCCCATGAACTCGCAATGGCGGGTACAACATTCATTAAAGAATCCATTTGAACCAAGCCGTTAAACAATTGATTAATTGCTGAAATATCGGCGTTGTCTTTTGCAAATGCAGGATCTAAAGAGCCTATGTTTTTGTGCTCGTTATATCTAAATACTTGCTTGGTTTTAGTATCGACATCATTTGTATTACATCCTAAAAATAAGGAACTAAAAAAAAGAAGTCTTCCAATTTGTAGCCAGAAGTAATTAGATGCTTGTTTTGTCATTATATATGATAATTGTAAATTTGTCCACTTGGTAAAAGTACAAGAATGATTGATAGAAAAAAAGTCGCTTTTTACACTTTAGGGTGTAAATTAAATTTTTCCGAAACAGCAACAATTGCACGAAACTTTCAAGACGAAGGTTTTGATCGTGTTGAGTTTTCTGAATTTGCGGATATTTATGTCATTAATACGTGTTCTGTAACCGAGAATGCAGACAAACGTTTTAAAACCATTGTAAAGCAGGCACAGCGTTCAAACCCAGAAGCATTTGTCGTGGCTGTAGGGTGTTATGCACAATTACAACCTGAAGAATTGGCGGCTGTTGATGGTGTTGATTTGGTATTAGGAGCCACCGAAAAATTTAAAATAACCGATTATTTAAACGAGTTAACCAAAAATGAGTCCGCTGCGATTCATTCTTGCGAGATTGAAGATGCCGATTTTTATGTAAGTAGCTATTCCATTGGAGATCGTACGCGCGCTTTTTTGAAAGTCCAAGATGGTTGTGATTATAAATGTACCTATTGTACCATTCCTTTAGCACGTGGAATTTCTAGGTCTGATACCCTTCAAAATGTATTGGACAACGCAAAGAAAATAGCAGGTCAAGGTATTAAAGAAATTGTCTTAACAGGGGTTAATATTGGAGATTACGGCAAAGGAGAATTTGGAAATAAAAAACACGAGCATACTTTTTATGAATTGGTTCAAGCTTTGGATACCATTAAAGGGATTCATCGCCTGCGAATTTCGTCTATTGAGCCTAATTTATTAAAAGATAACACGATTGATTTTGTTTCACAAAGTAATTCATTTGTACCTCATTTCCACATTCCTTTACAAAGTGGGAGTAATGTAATGCTTAAAGCGATGCGAAGACGTTACATGAAAGAACTGTATCAAGATCGCGTAGGGCATATCAAAAGCGTGATGCCCGATGCTTGTATTGGTGTGGATGTAATCGTTGGGTTTCCAGGTGAAACCGATGATTTATTTTTAGAAACTTACAATTTTTTAAACACTTTAGATATTTCATATCTTCATGTATTTACCTATTCCGAGCGTCCAAATACGCATGCTGCCACTCTTTCTGGAGTCGTACCAAAATCGGTGCGTTCGAAACGAAGTAAAATGCTGAGAGGCCTGTCTGTCAAAAAACGACGTGCTTTTTATGAAAGTCAAATAGGGAAGAAGCGAACTGTTTTATTTGAGGGGGAGAACAAAGAAGGGTATATTCATGGGTTCACTGAGAACTATGTCAAAGTAAAAGCACCTTGGAATCCAGAACTAGTCAATACATTGCACGGTATTACCCTTACTGAAATTGATTCAGACGGATTGGTAAGATTTGAATTTGAACAAGCGTTCGCACAAACTTAAATGCGTATTCCTACAGGAAGCATTTTTCTATAGCGACGATTTCCACGTATAAATTTTGCTACAGGTGGACTTGTAGGGACTACACTAATGTTTTTTTCACTAATATTTTCTAAAACGATTTTTAAAAAATTTTCAAGAAATTCGTCTGACATTAAAACTTCAGGAATATTTAGTTTTGTTAAGAAAATTTTTCGTTCTTGTTGAGAATATTCTAGGGTAGCCATATCGCCGCCAACATTTAATTCATATTGGCGTAAAAAAGCATTGTCTGTTAAATTAGAAGCGTCAACCATAATAAAGTGTTTTTCAGTAGGTTTATGATAATTCTAGACTGCAAATTTACAAAAAATAATCTAACTTATATTATATTAGCTTAGTGTATCAAAATGAAAATAAAATACCTGTCTATTTTTTACCTGGTTTAGCTGCCAATCCTAGTATTTTTAAAAACATTCAATTAGACCCTGATAGGTTTGAAATTCACTTTTTAGAATGGATGATTCCTTATCATGAGGAGTCTATTTCAGAGTATGCATTGCGTTTTTGTTCTAAAGTCAAACATTCAAATGCTGTTTTGGTGGGTGTCTCTTTTGGTGGTATTATTGCTCAAGAAATGAATTTGGTTCAAGATTTCAGAAAAATCATTATTATTTCGAGTGTTAAATCCCGTCAAGAATTACCGCTCCACCTTCAATTGGCAGGTACAACTAAGGCTTATAAATTTGTTCCCACCAGTCTTTTTGCACAAAATATTGATTTATTATCAAAATATGCTTTTGGAAAACCCATTGTAAAACGTCTAGATTTATACAAACAGTATTTATCCATCACAGACAAACGCTATTTGGACTGGGCCATCAAACAGGTTGTTTCTTGGAGTCAAGAAGTCAGTGACCCTAATTTAATCCACATTCATGGAAATAAGGATATTATTTTTCCAATTGATAAGATCGATGACTGTATTGTCGTTGAGGGTGGCACCCATATTATGATTTTGAATAAATTTAAATGGTTGAACGAAAATTTACCCAATTTGATTCTTGGTTAATGTCCGCTCGCCTTTTTTTTTGTATTTTTAAACCATTAAACCCATCCTATTATGCATTACATTAAAAATATTTTTTTTACAATCGGAACAATTTCTTTGGTTGGATTCCTAGTTTTAGCTTTTACGAGCCAACCCGTTTTAGAAATTGAACACGATTCTTTAGAAAACGATTATAATGTCTACGCCCTAGAAATTCCAAAAACCCTTGATTTTTCAGGGGAAGAGTTGCCAGTTTATACTCCCGATATTCGAGAACGTATGGATCGTGAGTTGCTTGTAAATACCTATTGGCAGTCTAATGGATTGTTGTTGTTTAAGCGGTCTCACCGATATTTCCCTGTCATCGAACCAATTTTAAAATCATATGGAATTCCAGATGATTTTAAATATTTAGCCCTTATAGAAAGTGGACTCCAAAATGTAACTTCTCCCGCAGGTGCCAAGGGGTTTTGGCAAATTATGGAAGCTACAGGCAAAGAATATGGGTTGGAAATTAATTCGAACGTTGACGAGCGTTATCATCTAGAAATGTCAACACACGTGGCTTGTAAATATCTATTAAAAGCCAAAGAAAAATTTGGCAACTGGACACTTGCGGCTGCCGCTTATAATGCTGGTGTCCGTGGAATTTCAAATCAACTTGAAAGACAACAGGTCAAAAACTATTATGACTTATTACTTGGAGAGGAGACTGGTCGTTACATATTTAGAGTAGTTGCTCTAAAAGAAATTATAAATCATCCACATAAATACGGATTCAATTTTACTGTTTCTGATTTATACGCACCCATACCAACATCTACAATTCAATTAGATACGGCTGTGACCGACTTTGTACAGTTTGCAAATAAATTAGGTCTTAATTATAAACAATTAAAGATTCATAATCCATGGTTGAGAGAAGGGTTTTTGAATAACAAATCCAGAAAATTGTACACTTTAGAAATTCCTGAAAAAGGGTATTATAATATTAAAAACTAACGTCGCTTCCCGCCGCGTTGTTGTCCACCAAAATGTTGATTTGGCATCGTTGCTTTTTTCATCTGTTGCTTCATCATTTTGATTTGCTCAGACAACATATCTCGTTTATCTAGTTTTTGGGCTTCTTGCAATAATTTTTGTGCTTCTAACTTTCGACGCTTTGTAAAAGCAATTCCTGCTAAATTTAATTTAGCCATTGCTAAATCATGATCCATTGATAAACCAAAACTAATGGCGTTTTTAAAATATTTCTCAGCATCGTTCATGTTTGTTTGAGATACCATGATTCCTTTTAGGAAATTATAATAACCTTGTTGCTTTTTAGTCAATGCCGTTTTCGGATTCTTGATCTTATTAAGAAGGCGATCTGTTCCGGGGAAATCCTGTTTTCTAAGTTTAAGAAAAGCCAAAAGAATCATTTCATTTTTAAAATAGAAAAACACAAATACTAAAGCCAAGAGAATGAGCATAATCCCATTTCCGACATAGGTTTCTGTAATTTGATATACGCCATAAGCGATAATGGCTGTAGCTAGAACTAATTTTATATTTTTGTTGAACATATTTAAGGTTGTTTATTTTGCGAGTACAAAGGTAGTAAAAACAAATCAAAATTATTTTAAAATTAGGTTTGTCAAAGTAAAAACTCTTTGTATATTTGCACCGCGCTTAGAGTGAGGACTTGAGCGCATTTTTTAAAGATAATAACACTAGAAAAAGTTTTAAAAATATACTAAAATGAAAAGAACGTTTCAACCATCGAAAAGAAAAAGAAAAAACAAACATGGTTTTAGAGAAAGAATGGCTTCTGCCAATGGAAGAAAAGTTCTTGCTAGAAGACGTGCAAAAGGAAGAAAGAAAATAAGTGTTTCTTCTGAACTTCGTCACAAAAAATAATGATTAACAATTGTTAATATATTAAAGGTGTTGCTTGTAGCAACGCCTTTTTTTATACCCAAACGTTACTTAATTTCGTATCCTATTATAATACAATCAATTACAATAAAAAATGCCTAAAAATAAAGATCTTAAATCAATTTTAATTATAGGTTCGGGACCCATCGTCATCGGACAGGCTTGTGAGTTCGATTACTCTGGAACACAAGCTCTCCGTTCACTTAGAGAAGATGGAATTGAAACTATCCTAATTAATTCTAATCCAGCAACTATCATGACGGATCCAGCGATGGCCGATCATGTGTATTTACTTCCATTAACGACCAAGTCAATTATCAAAATTTTAAAAGAACACCCTCAAATTGATGCGGTTCTTCCGACTATGGGTGGGCAAACAGCTTTGAACCTTTGTATAGAGGCAGATGAAAAAGGAATTTGGGAAGAATTTGGAGTGGATATTATAGGGGTTGATATTGAGGCTATTAATATTACAGAAGATAGAGAGAAGTTTCGTGAGTTGATGCTGAAAATTGGAATTCCAATGGCGCCACAAGCGACGGCAACCTCTTTCTTAAAAGGAAAAGAAATTGCACAAGAATTTGGGTTTCCACTCGTCATAAGAGCCTCTTTTACTTTAGGAGGTGATGGTGCTGCCATTGTACATAAAGAAGAAGATTTTGATGAATTATTAACTCGTGGACTTGAGATTTCTCCTATCCATGAAGTTATGATTGATAAGGCCTTACTTGGTTGGAAGGAATATGAATTAGAATTGCTAAGAGATTCTAATAATAATGTGGTAATAATTTGTTCAATTGAAAATATGGATCCAATGGGGATTCATACAGGGGATTCAATTACAGTGGCTCCCGCAATGACTTTGAGTGATCGGACGTATCAGAGAATGCGTGATATGGCCATTCATATGATGCGCAGTATCGGAGATTTTGCAGGAGGATGTAACGTGCAGTTTGCAGTGTCTCCAGATGAAAAAGAAGATATCATTGCCATCGAAATCAATCCGCGTGTCTCGCGATCCTCGGCATTGGCAAGTAAAGCAACAGGCTATCCCATTGCAAAAATTGCAGCTAAATTAGCTTTGGGCTATCACTTAGATGAACTTAGTAATCAAATTACAAAATCGACTTCGGCTTTATTTGAACCGACTTTAGATTATGTAATTGTTAAAATTCCAAGATGGAACTTTGATAAATTTGAAGGATCAGATAGAACTCTAGGCTTGCAAATGAAATCTGTTGGGGAAGTAATGGGAATTGGACGTTCGTTTCAAGAAGCACTTCACAAAGCAACACAATCGCTTGAAATTAAACGAAATGGTTTAGGAGCCGACGGAAAAGAAAATAAAAATTACGATCAAATTATTGAAAAATTAACCCATGCATCATGGGATCGTGTATTTATTATTTATGATGCTATTCAGATGGGAATTCCTCTAAGTCGTATTCATGAAATCACTAAAATTGATATGTGGTTTTTGAAACAATATGATGAATTACATCATCTTAAAAATGAAATTTCTACCTTCAAAATTGATTCTATTGAAAAACCTTTATTGCTAGAAGCGAAGCAAAAAGGATATGGCGATCGACAAATTGCACATATGTTAGGCTGTTTGGAAAGTCAAGTGTACAATAAACGTGAAGAACTTGGAATCAATCGTGTTTATAAATTAGTAGATACCTGTGCAGCGGAGTTTGAAGCAAAAACACCTTATTACTATTCAACATTTGAAAGTGATATGGAAACAGCGGATGGCAACCGTTTTTCAGAAAATGAAAGCATTGTTTCTGATAAGAAAAAAGTCATTGTATTAGGATCTGGTCCCAACCGTATTGGTCAAGGAATCGAGTTTGATTACTGCTGTGTACACGGCGTTTTAGCCGCTGCTGAATGTGGGTATGAAACCATTATGATTAACTGTAATCCTGAAACCGTTTCTACAGATTTTGACACCGCTGATAAGTTGTATTTTGAACCTGTATTTTGGGAACATATTTACGATATCATTAAACACGAAAAACCAGAAGGTGTGATAGTTCAGTTAGGAGGTCAAACGGCTTTGAAACTTGCTGAAAAGTTAACAAAATATGGCGTTAAAATATTAGGAACTAGTTTTGAATCCTTAGATTTAGCAGAAGATAGAGGTTTATTTTCAAACCTTTTGAAAGAGAATAACATCCCTTACCCTGAATTTGACATTGCAACGACGGCTGATGAAGCAGCAGCCATTGCAGATGTGTTGGATTTTCCAATTTTAGTTCGTCCATCTTATGTACTAGGGGGGCAGGGAATGAAAATTGTAATTAACAAAGAAGAATTAGAAAAACATGTTGTTGAATTACAAAGTAGAATGCCAGGGAATCAGTTGCTGTTAGATCACTATTTAGATGGGGCAATTGAAGCAGAAGCGGATGCTATTTGCGATGGTGAAAACGTATATATTATTGGCATCATGGAGCATATAGAGCCTTGTGGAATTCACTCTGGCGATAGTAATGCAACCTTACCACCATTTAATTTAGGTAATTTAGTGATGCAACAAATTAAAGACCATACCAAAAAAATTGCTTTGGCACTCAATACGGTCGGTCTTATAAACATACAGTTTGCCGTGAAAGATGATATGGTATATATTATTGAAGCCAACCCAAGAGCATCTCGTACGGTTCCATTTATAGCAAAAGCCTATGGCGAACCCTATGTGAATTATGCCACTAAAGTGATGTTAGGAGAAAAGAAAGTTACAGATTTTGACTTTAACCCACATTTGGAAGGTTATGCCATCAAACAACCAGTATTCTCGTTTAATAAATTTCCAAATGTCAACAAGCAACTGGGACCTGAAATGAAAAGTACAGGAGAAAGTATTTTATTTATAGACAGTCTAAAGGACGATGAGTTTTATAATCTCTACTCGAGAAGAAAAATGTACTTGAGTAAATAATTAATTAAAGCGACTTTTTAGTCGCTTTTTTTTATCAACTCAAAATCAAAAACTACAGTAACTATTTCCGCAATTTTTGAACTGACAATGCTTGGGATTTCAACATCAAAATCATTGGGTGAAATTTCAAAAGATCCTTTAAAGTTGAACGTATTTTTAGAAGGGGTGATTTCTACAGAAACGTTTTCAATCGGTTTTGTCACGCCATGGAAACTTAGCGTCCCAATAATACTGTATGTATTTTGAATGTTTTCTAAAGAAAAACCTACTAATTCCCCTTTGAAAATAGCTTTGGGAAATTCATCTGACTCGGCATAGTTTTCATTAAAATGCTCTTCCATAAGCGCATTTTTAAAACGAAACCCTTTGACTAGTGCAAGGGCAGCAAATTGCCCATTGGCTGTATTTAAAATTGCAGTTACATTAGTATTGGTCGCTTTTATTTCTTCAAAAGCTTCAACACTAGCTTCAAAATTTAGAACTCCAGATTTGGTCAGATATTTCTCTTGAGAAAATCCTACCACAGAAATGAAAGCGAATAATAAATATAAGTTTTTCATGTGTGTACTTTTATTGTTTTTTTATGGGTCACAACTTATATCCGTTTAGCTATTTTACTTGGATATCAAGTTTTTAGTTATGGATGGTTCATTGTTTTGGCCTTATATTATTCAGCAAACCCTTCAGATTGCCATCGTATAATCAAATCTATAGAAGCTTGAGGGATTCGCGACCCGCCAAGTGGCATAAATCCACCTTCTCCAGACTGTCTGTTGATACGATCTATAAGATTTGTGTTTTCAATAGAGCTCTGAACCTCACTTAATGTTGTTAATGGAACTCCAGCACCGTTGATTGCAGGGTTGGAATGGCAAGCAACACAGTTGGAATCAAATATAGGTTTGATTTGTTCTGAATACGTAATAACTACTTCTGGATCTACCTGGTCTATAAGATCATTTTCACTTGCATTCGTACAAGAAATAATTAAAAAAGCAAGTGTAATCGTAAAAATAGATTGTGTGATTCTCATGTCAATTATTGTTTTCTAGTTTCAAATTTAATTCTTTTTTTGTTTAGACTGTATAGAATTCAATATTAATCTTTACCTTTATTCTCGTTTAATTGTTTTATGTATATGCGAAACAAAATTATATTTAGTCTGATTTTAGTTCTTGGTATAATCTTTGCATATAATTACATGTATCCAGATCACAGGTCAATTAGTGAAGAGTCAGTTAGTTACAAGTTAGATGCAGAGTCTTTATTTAATGAATTTATTGAAGATTCTCAACAAGCTGAATTAAAATATTTGGATCAAACCATTGTTGTTTCAGGGCTTATAACATCTATAAACGCCGAAAATATAACAATTAGTAATAAAATTTATTGTCAATTTGAGACTCTAAATAATAATTTAAAAGTAAACAAGTCTATTGCAGTCAAAGGAAGATGTATTGGATTTGATGATTTATTAGAAGAGATTAAACTCGATCAATGTAGTATTATAAAATAATTTATGAAGTACCTATTACTTATTTTAGTTTTCAATTTTTCCTTTGCTCAAACGGATGTGTTTGACTGTGCACGTACAGGAACTGCTGAAGAAATGGAAGCATTTTACACCTCCAATCCAAAATTAGTGGATACATTAAATGACCGAGGAAGCTCGCCACTCACCTTAGCAGCTTATTATAACAACATTGCAGTTGCCAATTACCTAATAGACAAAGTTGACAACATCAACGGAAATAGTGACGATGGAACGCCTTTAATGGCAGCTGTGGTCAAAGGACATATAGAAATTGCCGAAGCTTTTGTAAAAGCAGGAGCAGACCCTAACCTAACCGATGCCAACGGTGCCACCGCCTTACACTATGCGGTTATGTTTAATAACCAACAACTAGCAACCCTATTAATGGAGGCTGGTGCAAGTGCTTTTATGAAAAACAATGTAGGTCAGTCGCCTTTAGATTTTGCAAAAATGCACAACGATAAAACATTAAATTCTATTCTAAATAAATAATTTTAAATACAAATACTATGAAAAAAATTACTTTAATTCTTTCTTTATTAATCTCCGCTTACGGATTCGCACAAAACGTTTCCACAGGGGTTGTACAACTTGCATCTGATTTCACTGTGCAGTTCGACGTGAATGGTACGACTAATAAAGTTACCATGACCATGATTGGGCCTGCTAATGTTTGGTTAGCAGTTGCTCTTAATAAAAGTCATACACCTGGTTCGGGAATGGGAACTGGTGGTGAAGATGTGATCATTTACCATAGTACAACTGGTGTATTGTCAGACCGGTATTTAACAGGTAATGTTGCACCAACAACAGATGGCACTACCAATCAAGATTGGAGTATATCCACAAATGATATAACAGGTACTAGCTCAAATACAGGCGTACGTACAATTGTAGCGACTAGAGATCTAGATACTAATGATAGCAATGATTATGTGTTTACGACCACAAACACAGATCTTCCATTGCTTTGGGCAAAGGGATCAAGTCTTACTTTAGGATATCATGGTGCTAGAGGTTCTGCTGCTGCTTCTACTCTGGGCAATGAAGCCATTGCAGCATTACCAGAATTTAATGTGTATCCAAATCCAACACTTAGAGAATTGAATTTAGAGTTTCCTGCAAGCGTTCAAAAAGCGCAAGTGGCGGTTTACAGTGTTTTAGGATCTTTGGTTTTTCAAGCTGAATTGGACCAGTTCAATTCAAAAATCAATACCTCAGAGTGGAACTCAGGGGTTTATATCATGAACATTAGTACTTCTGATTTTTCTGAAACAAAGCGAATTATCAAAAAATAATAATTAGTTTATAATAATTTTTAAAAACCATTGGATTTATTTCTAATGGTTTTTTTTAACTTTAACCAATGAAAAAAAATCTAACCTTTCTATTTTTAATTTTTAGTGTACTCCTTTTTTCACAAGAAGATTTATTGAGTGAAATAGATACTGATGACCAAGGTCCTGTTTATGCTTCTGCCGTATTTAAGGGGCTAAAAGTGATTAATTTTGAATCCACCAAGTTAGTCGCTAAAGGAGGATTTAACTTTATTGTATCGCACCGATTTGGAACGGTCAAAAACGGTTTTGAAAATCTTTTTGGATTGGATGAAGCTGTGACACATTTGAATTTTGTGTATGGAATTTCTGATCATTTCAATGTGAGTGCTTCTAGAAGCTCTAATCAAAAGATTTATGAAGTTGCCACCAAGTTTAGATTGGCAAGACAAGAGGAAGGCAAAATGCCATTTACTTTGGTAGGATATACCTCTGTTTTAGCAAACACAGCACTTGACACGGACAACTTACCGAAGTTAGATTTTAAACACCGTTTGAGTTATGTAGGCCAACTGTTGATTTCTCGAAAAGTGACAAAAGAGCTTTCTCTTTTAGTGGCTCCTACATTTTTTCATGATAACTATGTAATAGATAATTCACAAGACAACTCACAATATGCAGTTGCTTTAGGTGGGCGTTATAAGTTAGGAAGTCGTTGGTCTGTAAATATGGAATATGGCATGCATCTAAACAGAAGTGCTACGTCCTTGTACAACAATCCTTTTTCTATTGGAGTGGATTTAGAAACTGGAGGACACATTTTTCAGTTGCATTTTACCAATTCTCAATCCATGAATACCAACGGAGTTATTGGTTCTAGTACTGGGGATTGGGGTGAAGGAGATGTGTATTTTGGATTTAATTTAGCACGCTCGTTTTAATTGTCTCTTAGAAACTACTGATCAAAATCTATTTTAGTTTCAATTTTAGGAATCTCACGTAGTTGCATTTCGTTTTGAAGCTTGTCCACTTGTTCTTTCAAATCTTTCGTTAAAATCTGTTTGTTTCGCTTTTCCATAGGAGGATTAAGCTTTTCTGCGTTTTCAAATTTGATCACATTTTCTAGAATTTCTCTAGGAAGCTGGGTGCCAGCCTTGCTTAAAGTATCTAAGAATTCACGTGCAAAAAACTCATCAATTTGAATACGTCTTTTGGTGGTATGCGCAAACTTACCAATGATTCTACAAACATTGTCGCGGTCTTCTGGACTTAGCTTGTCTGCAAATTCATATTCTTCTATTTTCTTTAGACTCAAGATAATAGGTTCAAGAGCATCTTTGGTGATTATATACACGTTATAATCGCCAATATTGTAATGAAACTGATCAATCACATCTAAGGTATTAGAAGGAATCACCAAAAACAGATCATTCTTTACATTGTCATGCTTGGCATATTTTTTTAAACTCTCAGTCTGTAGTTTGATGTATTTAGGGAAATTTGTTAAGTCGTCATTCGCCGGACTTTTCGCATCAAAAACGACCAATTGATCCATGATTTCAATAGAATTATCAGGTTTATTTCTGGGGTGTGGAAAATCTTCTTGACTGATATAAGTAATAATATTATTTCGACATATTTGCTTGATATGGTTTTGCACTTCCTTTTCGTGTTCAGACCATTTTAACTTCATTTTATTTAAGTAGTCTTCCTTTTCCTTAACGCGATCATCGTTGAGTCGTTCTTTTTCTTTTTCTAAAGATTGTTGAAGGGTCACTGCTGCTGCTATATTTTTAGTTGTTTCGAGTTGTCTCCCTTCTTCAGCTTTTTGTAATGAAATTGTTTCTCCTTTTAAATTATTTCGCTCTATTTCAAGGCGTTTAATACCTTCTTCAAGCTTTGCTTTTTCAGTCTTTAGTTGTTCAAAGGCTTCTGTTTTTGCAGAAGCAATATCCAACAGCTTCTTGAAATTAGAAAGATGCGTGTCTTTTTCTATTCCTTCATTCTCTAACTGTGAGATTCTAGAATTCTTTTGTTCTAATTGTTGTTCTAAATTAGCATTAGGCTTTTTGAGGTATAAGGCCAATAAAACAAAGCCAATCACAATACAAGCTAGAATAATAAATTCCATAATAGATAAGTTAAACCTTCAAAAAAGGTATTTGGTTAAAAGAAAATCAAAAGAGTAAAAGCTCTTAGGCTAAATTAAGATATTTTTTTTGAACATAATTAAACCCAAGGATCATCACGCCAGAATAAAAGAAATCGCCTAAAAGAGAATTTCTAAAAAACGGAATGGCAAGGGTGTAACATTCAATAAATCCTGTCCATGTTTTTGGGTATCCCATCAGCCATACTCCAAAATTAGTTATGATGAAAAAACAGATACTGCTTAACAATATTGTGAATACACTTGGTTTTTTGGTTTGGGTTCCAATAAAACTGACAAATATAAAAGCAGCATACACAACGATTGAAATAGAATGAAACCCTAGAAATAGGTCGGATACCACCATAATAAAAAGAGGTGCTAGATATGCTAAAGATTTGTTAGTAAAATACAACCCACCAAAAAGGGCAATAGCAGTGACGGGAGTGAAATTAGGGAGGTGTGGTATGAGTCTTAACAAAACAGCAATTAGCAGAAATGCTAAGATAACAAATTGTCTTTTAGATAAGTAGGTATTCGACATAGGAGTTGTTTTCAACAAAAATAATAATAATTCGATTAATTTCATCTATTGTGTTAGAATTTTTTACATTTGGAGCGAATTTTGGTTTGTATCTTTATCTTTTAGAGATACAATTAAAAGGGAATCTGGTTAAATTCCAGAGCTGTTCCCGCAACTGTACACTTAGTTTTGCATTCGCAAAATGCTTTTGATCTTATTCTTTGTCACTGGAAATTTCTGGGAAGACTCATCAAAAGACGTAAGCCAGGAGACCTGCCTTATTCAAAAAACAATGTTAAACTTTCGGGATAGAAGTTTTCATACGACAAAGTATGCCTTATTATCTCGAGTAATTAAATTTAAATGACCTACAAACCCTATGCCCTAATCGCACTATTTTTATGTGCCCAATCTCAAATTATTGCCCAAAACTTTCTAGAAGAATCTTTAGAAGAAGTTGTTGTGACTGATTCTCGTTTTAAGCTCAAACGTGAAAACTCTGGAAAGACAGTGATTAAAATTTCTCAACATGAAATTGAAAATAATCAAGGTCGAACCATCTCTGAATTAATAAATACTAAAAGTGGTATTGAAATTAATGGCAGTAGAAGTAATGCAGGACAAAATTTAGGAGTGTATGTTCGTGGAGGACGAAACCGTCAAGTTTTAGTTTTAATTGACGGCATCCAAGTCAACGATCCGTCTCAAATTTCAGGGGGTTATGATTTTAGACTGCTAAATCTGAATCAAATTGAATCCATTGAAATTATCAAAGGTGCTTCAAGTACACTCTATGGAAGTGGTGCCGCTACTGCTGTTATCAATATTTCCACCAAAGCTGCGAATGCTAAAAAAATCAGTGCTGTTTATTCCTCAAGTGTTGGGACCAATCAAACCGAATCAGATCAGAATTACAACATTGCAGATTTTAATAACAGCGTCGCTTTTAGTGGTACACTTAATAAGTTCACTTACCGTGCTGCTTTTAATAACCAATTTTCTGATGGTCTATCGGCTGCAATCAGCGATATCAATGAGAAAGATGCATTTTCCAAATATGGCATAGATGTAAACCTTGGCTATAAATTTAGTCCTGCATTTTCTTTGAATTTTTATGTCAGTCACACCGATTCAAAATCAGAAATAGATGGATTTGATGTGAATTTTAATTTTGTAGATACTTCCGATGAATTTAATAGCTTACAATCACGTGTAGGAGTGTCATCGCAATTCAAATACAACAAAGGAAGTCTTAATTTGAATGCAGCGTACAGTGAATACGATAGAGAATTTGTTTCTACGTACCCATCTCTTTATAAGTCTAAAAATTTTGTATTTGATATGTATAATAAATATGTATTTGATAATTCATTTTATACGATCGTTGGATTGAATGTCATTGAAAATAATGCAACCTTCACGAATGATGAAACCTTTCATATTACAGACCCTTATGCGAATTTTGTGTATGTTTCTGACGTTGGTTTTAACATGAATGCAGGGGTGCGTTTAAATAATCACAACGCATACGGTTCTCATTTTATATACAACCTAAACCCATCTTTTACGCTTAAATCAAGTAATGGATATACGAAACTTTTTGGGTCTTATAGTACTTCTTTTATCACCCCTTCTTTATCTCATTTATATGGGGATTTTGGAGCCAACCCCAACTTAGAGCCAGAAGAAAATTTAACTATAGAGGCAGGGGTAGAGTTTAAATTGAATGATAATTTCAGAATTTCTGGATTGTTTTTTAATAGAGAAGAAAAAAACACAGTTTTGTGGATTGATGGTGGCTACCTGAATGCAGCTGACTTGTTACACGCAAAAGGAGTGGAGGTTGAATTGAACGCAACTCCCATAGAAAAATTATCAATTGAAGCTAATTACACGTTTGTTGAATACAAGGAATCATTGGCACGTAGAATCCCAAAACATAAAGCAAATGTTCAATTTGGTTATGAAATCTCAAAAAGCACCTTTACGTCTTTATCTTATCAATACACTCACGAAAGATTTGAAAATAGCTTTGTTCCGCTTTTAGAGAGTTTTAGTGTCTTAAATTTCTATGTAAGCCATACCGCCTTAAAAAATAAAATCAAGTTTTTTGGAGGTCTTGACAACATTCTAAACGAGGCTTATGAAGATATTCCTGGATATGCAACCAAAGGGCGTAATGTAAGATTAGGGTTTAATCTCACACTTTAGAAAGGATAAACTAATCTAAATACATCTCTTGTGAATGTGGCTTGAATGAATTTGAATCTAGGATGGGAGTGATGCCATGAAGGTCAATAGCAAACCTTCCAGCTTGAATGGATGCGAGAGCAGCAGCGAGCAAAGGTTCACTCGGATCTCCTAAAATACCATAATTCGAAAAGGTTTCTTTCACTTCAATTGTAGGTATCAGACCCGACGATGGAACCGCTTGGTTGTCTTTGTTTACCGTAATTGCCACCAAGGGTTGTAATGCATATAAATGGCCAGGATTAGCTCCTTGTCTTTGAAAATCCGGAGAATCATAAAGCGTTATTGATGCTTGTGATTTACCAACGGTTTTAGTTCCAATTTGGACTACATTGATATAGGATCTCAGACTGTTTACAATCATTTCACTTGCAGATGCCGAACTCCCTGTGGCAATGACATATACTTTGTCAAGTCCAACCGAGTTAATGGAGCCCCCACCTGTTAGTGTATTTGTGAAGTCGTAATTTGTATTGTTACTCTGCAAGTCGTTATTGTACTGTAATTTAGCGAATACTCCATTAGAGAGCCCTGTAATCATACTCCCTAAAAGAGTCGCAGAATTCACACTCCCACCAGGATTATAACGCAAATCTAATATTAAGTGTTGTATGTTTTGTGCTTGAAACTCCGCAAACACGTCGTTCAGTTGTCCATCATAATCAGCCACAAAACCATTATACATTAGATAGCCCACATTTTCATTGTTTAAATTTAGAACTTCTGATTTAAAGATTGGGTTTTCAGAAAAGACAGTTTTTGTAAGTGCTATTGTTTCACTGCCATCTGTAAGACTGTCGTCATCCGGAACATCAGTCCCATTAGAATTATAAGTTGCTAAATGGAGTGTGTAATTCTCACTACTCAAGAGCGTTCGGAGATTGTCTTCTGTCAATGAGATGCCATCAATTTTATTGAAAACTTGACCTCTAGCCAAAGTAGTTGTACTTGCATTGCTATTTGGTTGCACCAAACGCACAACTCCAAAAACATCGTTTGTACTTCCAGGGGTGTAAAAGAAATTAAATTCAGCACCATTGGTTTTAGTGACTCCACTAAATTGTTGTTCAAGAGTAATATAGTCACTTGTAATCCAACTGAAACGGTCTATGTTTTCTCGATCATAAACTAAACTTTCAAACAATGTTTCAGGTGATTCATAGCCGTTCAAAAAACTTTGATAGTCATTATCTGATCCAAAACGATCATCAGCCAAATTGGGACTGTTATCTTTATATAGATAGGCAAAATTCATTGCATTCCAAACAAAGTTTTTGATATCGGTTGTTCCAGAAATGGAATCGTCATTATCTTCAAAACAACTGAAAGTGAGACTAAAAACTAGAGAAAGAAGCGCGAATTTAAAAATTGTTTTCATAAATAAGGTTTAATTTGTTTTGTTAGCTAGCTAAAGTGGCTTTTATTAATGCTTTTAATATTGTTGATTTGAAGCCTTTTTTTTTATAGCTTTGAATCTTAGACCTCTAAATTAAACTAATTATTATAAAACAAAAATTATTTCACATTCTTGTAACAAAAAAATATATGAATCGTCTTTAATTTATAACCACCCAACCTACGATGAACGAAACAGAATATTTGAAAATTGTCACTCCTTTTAAGGATAAAATTTTCCGTGTAGCAAAACGTTTGTTGGTGTCGATTGAGGAAGCTGAAGATGCAACACAAGAAGTTCTTATAAAATTATGGAACCATCGGCAAAAATTTAAGGACTATAACAGTCCTGAAGCATTTGCAATGACAATGACAAAAAATTGGTGCTTTGATCGTTTAAAATCAAAACAAGCACAAAACTTAAAAATAGTACATAACAATTATGAAGACCATTCAGTTTCCTTACAAAAATCAATAGAGGTTAATGACAGTCTTAGATGGGTAGAAAAACATATGGAAGCGTTGCCCGAAAAACAAAAATTAATATTACAACTCAGAGATATTGAACACTACGAGTTTAATGAAATAGCAAAAATACTAGACATGTCCGAAGCTACTATTAGAGTTTCGCTGTCTAGAGCAAGAAAATCAATAAGAGAAAAATTAACGAAGACCCATAATTATGGAATTAAATAACATTGAAAGTCTTTTAGAAAAGTACGAAGAAGGGCAAACGACCTTACAAGAAGAAGCACAGTTAAAACACTATTTTACAACAGAAACTGTGGCGCCTCACTTGGAAGTTTACCGCTCATTATTCACTTATTTTGTATTGGATAAGCAGCTTTCCTACCAAAGACCTTTACCAGCGACCACTAGCACCTCCAACAAGTACCGTTGGTTGGCATCCGCAGCAGTCGTGACTATTATGTTCAGTGCTTTTATGACGCTTACTTCAAAAAATGAATTTATCAAGCTATCTAATGAAGAACAATTTGCTTATAATGAAACCTTGAAGGCCTTTGATTTAATTTCAAGTCATATGCATAAAGCAGCCACCCCATTAAATGCTCTAAACATGATCTCCAACTCTTTTGAAAAGGGACAACAAAATGTTGCTTTTTTAGAAGAATTTAATAACTCGACCAACAAAATATTTAAGATTAAATAATTAAATCTAAATTTAAAAAAAATGAAAAAAATTGTAGTAATTCTTAGTTTGCTTGCAGCTCCCATCGTAATGTCGGCGCAAAGCATATTTGAAAAATATGAAGATCAGGAACATGTAACTTCTGTAGTTGTCAACCAAAAAATGTTTAAAATGCTGGCCAATATTGATGTTCAAACAAACGACCCTGATTCTGATGCTTTTATCAATCAAGTAAAAATGCTTGATAATTTGACGGTCTTTACAACTGATAATATGGACGTTTCTAGTTCTATGAAAAAAGATGTTGAAAAATACATTAAAAACTCTAAGTTAGAGGAACTCATGCGAATCAAAGACGGCGATCAAACCGTTAATTTCTTCGTTTTAGAAGGTAAGGATGACAACCATGTGAAAGAACTCTTGATGTTTGTAAATGGTTTAGGCGATCTCACCAAAAATGAAAACATCTCTATTAATGGCAAGCAACGTGTGATTGAAACCGTCCTTTTATCCCTAACCGGAGATATCGATTTACGTCAAGTTTCAAAACTTACCACTCAATTGAATGTTCCTGGTGGAGACCAGCTCAAAAAAGCAACCAAAAAATAAATGAAAATGCTCCTTAAATTTTCAACACTAATTGGGTTATTCCTAGTTTTGGGATGTTCTAAAGAACTTACACTACAAACCTATTTTGTAGAGCACCAAGAGGCTTCAGGTTTTATGTCTGTTGACATACCAATGTCTTTTTTAAACCCTGACCAAATAGAGCTTTCAGACATCCAAAAAGAGGCAGTTGATTCTATCGACAAACTTAATATGCTTGCCTACAGCTTGAAAGATGGTACTGATGAAGAATTAAATTCGGAATTAGTCAAGATAAAATCTATTTTAAAAGCAGATAAATACAACGACCTTATGCGGGGGGGCAACCCTACTGAGGGTAAGCTTTATATAAAGTATATTGGAGAGGATTCCGAAATAGATGAACTCATTGTATTTGGCTTTTCTTTAGATAATGGATTTGCTATTATTAGAGTCTTAGGAGACGATATGGAAATTTCTAAGATTATGAAACTCGAATCAGTATTGGATCAGTTTGATACCGAAAATGCCAATGTTGAGGATTTCATGAAATTCTTATTGTAAATAATTCACTTAGTTTAATCAAAAAGCCACGTATAACGTGGCTTTTTTTATGGGTTTAGCCTCAATCAGATCCCTGTATAGTTAGAGGGTGTAATGGCTTTCAACTCTGTTTTAATAGCGTCACTAACTTCTAAGGTGTCAATAAAATTAGAGATGGAGTTTTTAGTAATCGCTTCATTCGTTCGGGTCAACCCCTTAAGTGCTTCATAAGGATTAGCAAACCCTTCACGTCTTAAAATTGTCTGAATTGCTTCAGCAACAACAGCCCAGTTGTTTTCTAAATCTTGCGCTATTTTTGAAGGATTTATCAATAGTTTTTGCAATCCTTTTAACGTTGATTTGAATGCTATGATGGTATGTGCAAAAGGAACTCCAACATTTCTTAAAACCGTACTGTCTGTTAAATCGCGTTGCAATCTTGACACAGGGAGTTTTGCCGATAAATGCTCAAAAATAGCATTGGCAATACCTAAATTCCCTTCACTGTTTTCAAAGTCAATAGGATTGACTTTATGGGGCATCGCTGAACTGCCTACTTCTCCTTCTTTGATTTTTTGTTTGAAATAATCCATTGATACATAAGTCCAAAAGTCACGGTCTAAATCTATGATAATGGTATTGATACGTTTTAAGGCATCAAACAGTGCAGCCATATGATCGTAATGTTCAATTTGTGTGGTAGGAAAAGAGTGGTGAAGACCTAGCTTATCATTTAAAAAATTGTTTGCAAATGCTTGCCAATCAATTTCAGGATAAGCGACTTTATGAGCATTAAAATTTCCAGTAGCACCTCCAAATTTTGCAGCATTTGGTATTGATTTTAAAGAATCAAATTGTGCTTCTAAACGGGTTACAAATACTTGAATTTCTTTACCTAAACGCGTCGGAGATGCGGGTTGCCCATGTGTTCGTGCCAATAATGGAATGTTATCCCATTCAGACACTAATCCTTTTAAGCAGTTTACTAAGGTGTTATATTCTGGGATATACACGGATTCGATAGCCTCTTTGATGCTTAGCGGAATAGCCGTATTATTTATATCTTGAGACGTTAATCCAAAGTGAATAAATTCTTTGTATTCAGATATTTGAAGAGTGTCAAACTTGTCTTTTATAAAATATTCAACTGCTTTGACATCGTGGTTAGTAATACGTTCTATATCCTTAATTACTTGTGCATCACTCGAAGAAAAATCAGTATAAATAGCTCTTAAATCTTCAAAAAGAGCGGTATTAAATCCTTTTAATTGTGGTAAAGGGAGTTCACAAAGTGCAATAAAATATTCAATCTCTACTAAAACTCGGTATTTGATAAGGGATTCTTCAGAAAAAAAACCTGCCAATGCATCGGTTTTTGATCTGTAGCGACCGTCAATAGGAGAAATAGCATTTAGCATGGATAAAGACATAGTGGTTGTGTTTTTTTGAAGCTACAAATATAGGGCTTTTCAATCGAAGTAATTGGACTTGTTTTTAAGTTTTTGATCGTTATTGATGCTTCAATTTAAAAATGAGAATTCATACAGTAACTAACATAATTTTAATAACTTTATAACTTTAAATAAAATGAAATGACCCGAAAGGCAAAAATAATAGGTGGACTTGTGATTGCGTTAGTCCTTGCACAATTTTTTCAACCGAACAAAAACCAAGGAGGTTTGGAATCTATTGAGCTGTTTTTAGCAGAAACACAAGCGCCTAAAGACGTTCAACAAATTTTAAACCAAGCTTGTTTTGATTGTCATAGTAGTTCTACAAATTATCCTTGGTATAATTCTATAACTCCTGTAAATTACTGGTTAAACAGTCATGTTAAAGAAGGTAAAAAACATTTTGATGTTTCCAAATGGGCCAGTTATTCAACAAAGAAAAAAGACCATAAACTCGATGAGTTGATTGAGGAAATTGAAGAGAGAGAGATGCCGTTGGCATCTTATACTTGGACACACAAGGAAGCGCAACTTACGGATGCTCAGGTACAATCTTTGGTAGACTGGGCGCGCAATGTACGATCTGGTTATAGCCTTCATTCCAACCACGACTAATTTATAGTTTTATGCAGCCAACCTTACTTGTAATCGGGTTTGTGTATCCAGAACCAAATTCTTCTGCAGCAGGAACACGGATGCTACAATTGATAGAAGCATTTCAAGAACAAGATTATAACATTACGTTTGCCACGACATGCAAAAAATCAGAGAATGCATTTGATTTAGAATCTTTAGGAGTGAACGTTGTTGAAATTGTACTCAACCATTCTAGTTTTGATGTATTTATAAAATCCCTGAATCCTGCGATTGTTCTTTTTGATCGGTTCATGACAGAAGAACAATTTGGATGGCGTGTTTCGGAACACTGCCCAGATGCTTTACGAATTCTAGATACAGAAGACTTGCATTTTCTTAGGAAAGGGCGACAAAAAGCGTTCAATTCAAATCAAGAAACAGATATTAGTTTCTTAAAAAGTGATATTGCTAAGCGCGAAATTGCCAGTATTTACAGAAGCGATTTAGCGTTGGTGATTTCCGAAACCGAATATAAAATTCTAATTGAAACGTTCAAAATTGATTCCGCCATTTTGTGGTATCTCCCTTTTATGATTCCTTCTCAAAATTGTGAACCTCGCTTAGATTGTAAGACGTATTCTGAAAGACATGATTTTGTGTCCATTGGAAATTTTTTACATCCTCCAAATTCAGATGTGGTCCGCTATTTAAAAAAAGATATTTGGCCACGCATTCGAAAATCACTTCCAGAAACCAAACTGCATATTTATGGTGCTTATCATACACCAGTCTTCAAAGAAATGCACAACGAAAAAGAAGGGTTTTTGATACATGGTTTTGTGGAAGATGCATTTGAGGTTTTAAACTCTGCAAAAGTTTTATTAGCACCCCTTAGGTTTGGAGCAGGTTTGAAAGGCAAGCTTATACAAGCCATGCAAACAGGAACGCCTTGTGCAATGTCGTCTGTAGCTGCAGAAGGAATGTTTGGAGCAATGGACCCTAATGGGATTGTAGAAGATACTGTGGATGTGTTTGCAGCCCGTGCTGTAGCGTTGTATTCCAAATTACCTGAATGGGAGGCATTTCAAGTCCAAGGTTTTTCTGTTTTAAAAAATAGATTTGAAAAAGAGTTACATCAAACAAATTTTATAAATCAAGTGAATACACTTTTAGAGACTCTTGACGCTCATCGTTCTCAAAATTTTATTGGGCAGATGCTCAGCCATCATCAAATGCAAAGTACCAAATATATGGCACGCTGGATTGAAGCGAAAAATGCTAAGCTCTAAAAATTCTTTAGGGGACGTCTTTTAATTCCTTGAATCTAATTTATGTACAAGTTTAGCTCCTAGCCATGCCATTGGAATGTAAGCAACTATAAGATCCAATAGATTAAACCATAGGGGGGAAGGCAGTTGCATGACCATAGAAAATCCACCGTATAAAAAGACGATCCCTACGACTAAAGCCACTTTTGTCTGAGCACTGACTGCTATTTTTGTAGTGATAGCTCCTCCAAAAAAAGTTCCTAAAGCATGCGCTAAAAATGGAAACAGAAAATGTTTGGGTTCGTACAAACTCATAGCACTTTTGATGCTTTCCATATTAGAAGTATCCACCCCTTCAGGGAGTGGAATGATAGTTCCACTGATTAAGATAATTCCAAAATTAATGAGAGCGCCAATAAAAATACCAATTATAATTGCCAAGCCGTTTCTGAGAAATGGATTCATGAGTGTGTTTGTTTTTATTCAATATAGGTATTTAGTTTTTTATGGGGCAGAAGTTCTGGGTTAAAATATACCGTTATTACATTAATAAAAATTTTACTAGATTGATTAAAGAATATGTTATATTTGGATATAAGAACGAAGAACAACCTAATCTTATTCAGTATATCCCTGAAAATGAGTACATAGGAGTTTTGATTTTTAAAAAATAATAATTAATTTTGTAATTAAGCAAAAAACCCCAATTTTAAAAGCAAATAAAACACTTTCTATGTCTTCTAAGACTAAAGAAAAAATATCTATTATTGCTAATAATATCAAGGGGAAAGAATTTTTTCCAGAAAAAATTGCTTTAGCAAAAAAAACGTTAAGTGATCTTAAGACACTTCCAATCTAAGGTTTTTAATTTTAAATAGTTACTTAAAATTACCTTTTTCTATTGCGACTTAGAATCTTATACTCTTCATAGCATTCGCTAATAGCGTCTAATATTTGCAAGTCATTAGCAGTTCTTATGAAGTCTGTGGAATAGTTACATTCACTAATCAAAAGGTCTAAATCGATTTTGTCAACCTGTAACAAAGCAATCAGCATTTCTCTGTCAAAACGGGAAGCGAGTAAGTTTCTAATCTCATCTTGCTTTTTCATTTCTCTTAGCTTTCGCATTTCGCGCGGCTTTTTACCAAATATATTATGTAAAAAATCTGCAGGATTAAAAATAGCTCCTAAAACTTTGGTCACCATACTTGGCGATCGAGACCTTGATTCATATCCACTGTTGAGTCCAGAAATACTGTAACGTACATTTTTTTGAATTGGGACTTGTTTGATGTCCACTTCAAGATAGCCCGTAAGCTTTAGCTTGTTTACATTCACTTCTTCAAGTGCTAAAGCTAGCTCTGTAAGTTCAATGGTTGTGGAAGTCCCATATTTGACCCAGTCATTACTAACCTTTACTTTGATTGATTTATAGCCTAAATAGGAAAGGTGTAGGGTGTCGTTGGCTTTTGCACGAATTTCAAACTGTCCTTCAGTATTGGTAGTGGTTCCAATTACCTGATTGAGGTTTACAATATTCACACTTTCCATAGCTCCCAATGTTTCTGAATTTACAATTTTACCTTTTACGGTATTGTAAACTTGAGCCATCCCCAAAAAAGGGAGTGCAAAGAGAAATAAAAGTGTGAAATACGATTTCATTTATTCGATTAAGGATATAAAAGTAGTAAACAAATACTACACTAATATTGTCAATCTCAACTTTGACTAAAAATTAACACAATGGTTTATTTTCTACGGCTTTTTCTTGCTCTTGAAAAATCGCCCCCACCACTTGGTTTAAAGTCTGATGAACGTCTCGGAGATCTTCCAGACGAGTTGTTGTCGCTTCTACGTCCTCTGCTTTCAGATCTTGATCCAGAATTTTTAGAACGGTCGTTTCGTCCTCTTCCGCCTCCGCCATAGCCACCGCCACCAGATCGACGACCGCCGCCACCTCCGCGATTGCGATCTCGACTCTTTTTCTCTGTGATTTCAACGTTGATAAAACGGCCATCTTGTTTGAAGTCTGTAAAGAATTCTAAAACCTTGTCTTTGTTAGCGACATCGGTATTGAAAAACGCAAAACTATCTTTAACATCTACTTTGTAAACATCGTCTTGATTGAGTTGTAGCGTATCTCTTAGGAAGTCTTTTAACTTCATCCAATCGTATCCATCTTTACTTCCGATATTGATAAAGAAACGTGTTGAATTGTCATCTGCACGGAACGTATCTTCGGAATGACTTCCTGATTGTGTTTTTAAATCTTTAGATTTTTTATAGTAGTTAAAGAATCGTGTAAATTCAGCTGAAAAGAATTTTTTAATCAATTCATCTTTGGAAACATCTTCAAATAAATTATTAATATCATTTAAGTACGGCTCAATTTCCTGATTTATTTCTGTATCATGAATTTTATTTGCTGATGCTTTTAGTTGTACTTCACAAATTTCCATACCAGTAGGTACTTCTTTTTTAATGAACTCTTTTTGAATAATTCGCTCGATACTTTTGATTTTTCGAACTTCACTTTTAGAAACAATTACCATAGAAATTCCAGATTTCCCAGCACGTCCAGTTCGTCCACTTCGGTGAGTGTAGGTTTCTATTTCATCTGGTAATTGATAGTTAATTACGTGTGTAATATCATCAACATCAATTCCACGAGCAGCCACATCGGTTGCAACAAGCATTTGAATTTGCTTGGCTCTAAATGACTTCATAACTACATCACGTTGGTTTTGACTTAAATCGCCATGTAATGCACCTGCACTATAACCATCTTCAATAAGTTGTTCTGCTACCTTTTGAGTGTCTCTTTTAGTTCTACAAAATATAACTGAAAATATCTCTGGATTGGCATCTGCCAAACGCTTTAATGCTTGGTAACGATCTCTTGCTCCTACAAGAAAATATTCGTGAGAAACATTTTTACTTCCCATGTTTTTATGACCAACCGTTACTTCTAGAGGGCTGTTCATGAATTTTTTAGCAATTAATGACACTTCTTTTGGCATGGTAGCCGAAAAGAGCCAGGTACTTTTTTCTATTGGAGTGTAAGACAGAATCTCTGTAATATCTTCAAAGAATCCCATGTTAAGCATTTCATCAGCTTCATCCAAAACAGCATATTCAATTTTGGAGATATCAACCAATCTTCGACTGATCATATCTTTCATTCTTCCCGGAGTTGCGACAATAATTTGCGCACCTCTTTTGACTTGATTGGCCTGATCTGTAATACTTGCACCTCCATAAATAGCGGTGACGTTTAGTCCTTTACAATGTTTACCATACAGTTTCATTTCGTTGGTAATCTGTAAACAAAGCTCCCTTGTAGGAGATAAAATAAGACCTTGAGTTGTACGACTGTTTATGTCGATTTTCTGTAGCATAGGAAATCCAAAAGCTGCTGTTTTTCCAGTACCAGTTTGCGCGAGTGCAACTAGGTCACTATCTTGATCTAATAAGAGAGGAATTGTTTTTTCTTGTACTTCACTTGGAGTTTCAAAACCTAAGTCTGTAATGGCTTGAACTAAATGATCTTCTAGTCCAAGTTGTTTGAATGCATTCATTTTTTTTAATTTAGTATTCGATAAATTTCTAAGTGTTACTTAGAGGGGTATCGAACATACCTAAACCAAGCTCCTTGTAACACATCCTCACCCTGAGGAATTTGAAGCGGCAAAGATAATACTAATTAATTTAATGCTTATTTAAAATACGCTACCAATTTTGACACAGCTTTTCCACGGTGTCCAATTCGATTTTTTTCAGCCATAGAAATTTCAGAAAATGTCTGTTTATAACCTGTTGGCTTAAATATTGGGTCATAACCAAATCCATCGTAACCTGCTTTTTCTTTGGTGATTGCTCCCTCACAAATCCCTTCAAAAGTTATTAGTTTCCCTTTAAAATGCAATGCAACGACTGTTTTAAATCGTGCAGTTCGATTTTCTTTTGACTTTAATTCAGCTAATAATAAATTCATATTATCGTCTGCATTGCGTTGAGGACCGGCATAGCGAGCAGAAAATACGCCTGGCGCTCCATTTAAAGCCTCCACTTCTAAACCTGTGTCGTCGGCAAAACAGTCAAGACCATAATGTGTTTTAATATGATTTACTTTTTGAATGGCATTGCCTTTAATGGTGTCTTGAGTTTCGGGAATATCTTCTATACATCCAATATCCTTGAGACTTATTAGTGTTATATGAGAGGGGAGTAGAGCTTGAACTTCTTTGATTTTATTGGGATTATTGGTAGCGAATACAATATTCATATAGTTTGGTTTTATACTAACGGTGGTGATAAGGTTCATTTTTGAGAATCGTAAATCCTCTATATAGTTGCTCAATCACAAAGAGACGAACCATTTGATGAGAAAACGTCATTTTTGACAATGCTAAAGTTCCAGATGCTTTTTTGTAAACGGCTTCCGAAAAGCCATAAGGACCACCAATAACTAAAACAAGTTGTTTGATTCCGGAATTCATCTGTTTTTGTAGAAAGGATGAAAATTCTATAGAATTCATTTCTTTTCCATTTTCATCCAATAAAATCAAACGATCTGTAGATTTAATTTTACTAAGGATTAATTTACCTTCCTCTTCTTTTTGAAGTTTTTCAGATAAATTTTTACTGTTTTTCAGGTCAGGAATGATCTCGAACGAAAATCGTACATAATGTGACAATCGATTTTGATAGATAGAAATAAGGCGTTCTAGTTCCGATAAATCTGTTTTTCCAATGGCGATGAGTTTAATTTGCATGTCCCAAAGTTATATTTTTTAAAATAAGGCTTTAGAATTGTGAACGTATTTCCGCTACAATTCATATTTTAGCTACAAAGTTACAAACATGATCACCAACGAACAATTTAAAAACGAAGTACAATTAATAATTGCCAATGCAATCCGTGAAGATGTAGGGGATGGAGACTACAGTTCTTTAGCTTGTATTCCTTCAGATGCTGTAGGAAAAGCAAAGTTATTAATTAAGGACAATGGCGTAATAGCAGGCGTCAATTTTGCAAAACAAGTTTTTCATTATGTAGATCCTGATTTACGTACAGAAACACTAATCAGTGACGGAACAGAGGTCAAATTTGGCGATATCGCTTTTTATGTAGAAGGGTCTAAGCAATCCATACTTAAAGCCGAACGTATTGTCCTAAATGCGATGCAACGTATGAGTGCGATTGCCTCCAAAACCCGTTCTTATGTAGAAATTCTTAAAGGGACTAATACCAAAATATTAGATACCCGAAAAACAACTCCTGGATTTAGAGCCTTAGAAAAATGGGCTGTAGCATTGGGTGGAGGTGTCAATCATAGATTTGCTTTGTACGATATGATTATGTTAAAAGATAATCACATTGATTTTGCTGGTGGAATATCCAAAGCAATTTCAACGACTAAAGACTATTTAAAAAAGCACGAATTGGACCTTCAAATCGTGGTGGAAGCTCGTGATTTGGACGAAATCGAAGAAATTTTAGAAAATAAAGGGGTGCATCGAATTTTAATTGACAACTTCAATTATACAGATACGCAAAAAGCAATTAAACTTATTGGAGATCAATGTCAAACAGAATCTTCTGGAGGTATCGACGAGGTTACTTTAAGACATTATGCAGAATGTGGTGTGAATTATATTTCTTGTGGTTCTTTGACTCACTCAGTTTCAAATATGGATTTAAGTCTCAAAGCAGTTTAATGAGTCAATCGGTTGAAAATAGGCTTGATAAAATTCCAATTATAAATTGGATTGTAAAACTTCTAAAGCGAGTGAATCTCCCGGGTTCTGAAGGCTTTTCGTTCTATGACTTGCTTGAAATGTATGTGATTGGAATTTTTAAAGGGGCGCTTACAACTCGTGCCAGTGCCATAGCTTTTAGTTTTTTTACAGCCATATTTCCTTTTTTGTTGTTTATTATTATTCTGATTCCCTACATTCCATTTGATAATTTCAAGGTTGATTTTTTAGGCTTTTTGGACTCTTTTTTACCACCACAAACCTCGGATTTTTTTAATCAAAATATTTTTGAAAACATCAATAACAGAAGTACAGGCGGTTTGCTTTCAACGGTATTTCTTGTCTCTATGTTTTTGATGGCTAACGGAGTAAATGCTGTGTTTTCAGGATTTGAGAACTCTTATCACCAACAACTTAATCGTAATTTTGTCAAACAATATTTTTATGCTTTAGGAGTCGCAATCATTTTGGTTATTCTATTAATATTAACCGTTATTGGGTTTGGTTATGCTCAAATTTATTTGATTCATCCTATTGTCGAAAGGTTTGGTTCTGGCGATGCTAGCAAGGAACTTTTTTGGATTACACAAGCAAAGTATTTCTTTTTTGTACTTATGATTTACATGAGCATGGCTAGTTTATATTATTTTGGAACTAAAGACGGGAAATTATCGAGTTTCTTCTCAGTAGGTGCCTTATTTACAACCTTTTTGATTCTTTTGAGTTCGTATCTTTTTGGTCTTTATATTGAAAATTTCTCTACTTATAATGAGTTATATGGTTCGATAGGCGCCTTATTAATTCTACTGTTTTACTTTTGGTTGAATGCAAATATTATTCTTCTAGGACATGAATTAAATTCGTCTCTTCAACTTTTAAAGAAAAAATGCACGACATAGACGTTTTTTTTATCGACGTTATTTTACCGCTTTCATTAGAGCGTAATTTTACTTACGCCATTACCAAAGCGGAAGTGGATTTTATAAAAAGAGGGGTAAGAGTTGCTGTCCCTTTTGGGAAAAACAAAGTTTACACTGGCATCGTATACAACATACATAACAATGCACCTACGGCTTACGATGCGAAGTCAATACACAGTATATTAGATGAATTTCCTGTAGTCAACCAGTATCAGTTTAAATTATGGGAGTGGATGTCGGGTTACTATTTATGTAGCATGGGAGAAATTATGCGTGCGGCTATGCCCAATGCGTTTTTATTGGAAAGTGAAACGATTATCTCACTAAACCCCTCCGTGGAATTTGAAGTTAATAGTTTAAAGGACGATGAGTATTTGGTGTTTGAAGCATTGCAACAACAGTCCAGTTTAAAAGTTGATGAAATCAATGCCATTATAGACAGAAAAAACTCGTTTCCGGTTTTAAAACGTTTGTTAGATCATAAAGTGATTGCTTTAGAACAGGAGTTATCTGAAAAATACAAACCAAAATTAATTCGTTGCGTTCGTTTACATCCCAATTACCAACACGATAGTGCCTTACAAGAACTTGTTGAAACGCTAAAAAGTGCGTCAAAACAACGTGAGATTGTTTTAAGTTATTTTAATTTAGCGACTGCTACGAAACAAATAAAAGTATCAGATCTAAAGACCAAAAGCAATGCGACTTCCACTCAGATTAAAATATTAATTGATAAAGAAGTTTTTGAGGAATATCATTACCAAACCGATCGCATTCAGTTTCAGGATTCTGAAGATGATGCTTCAATTGAATTGAATTCTTATCAAAAAACCGCTTTAAAAGAAATAGACGGTCTGTTTGAAACTCAAAACATTGTATTACTTCATGGTGTTACTTCTTCAGGCAAAACCGAGATCTATGTCAAGAAAATTGAATCGATTTTAGCAGAAGGCAAACAGGCATTGTATTTAGTCCCTGAAATTGCATTGACGTCTCAGCTGGTTCAACGTTTGCAAAAGTATTTTGGAAACCAAATTGCAGTTTACCATTCGCGCTATTCACAAAATGAACGTGTTGAGGTATGGAATCATGTCTTAAATCAGTCCGAAAACGCTCGGGTCGTCATTGGGGCTCGTTCCTCTGTTTTTCTTCCCTTTAGCAATTTAGGACTTATTATTGTCGATGAAGAACACGAACAATCCTATAAGCAATTTGACCCTTCTCCTCGCTACCATGCAAGAGATACAGCTATTGTTTTAGCGGCTTTGTTTAAATCAAAAACGCTTTTGGGTTCTGCGACTCCTAGTTTAGAAAGTTTTTACAATGCCACTAAAGAAAATAAATACGGTTATGTAGCGCTTAATAAGCGTTTCAATAATGTATTGATGCCAGAAATTGAACTGGTAGATTTGACAGATAAACACAAGAGAAAACGCATGACGGGTCATTTTAGTGACCGATTGATAACAGAAATAAAAGAAACTTTAGAGGTAGGGTCTCAAGTTATTTTATTTCAAAATAGACGTGGGTATTCTCCTGTTGTTTCTTGTAATACTTGTGGACATACTCCAGAATGTCCAAACTGTGATGTAAGCTTAACATTTCATCAATATAAAAACCAACTCCGGTGTCATTATTGCAGCCATACAATGGCTATGCAACAGTTTTGTGGCGCCTGTGGAGGAGTAGAAATTGATAGTAAGGGGTTTGGAACGGAACAAATTCAAGAAGAAATTGAATTGTTATTTCCAGATGCCAAAGTAGCGCGTATGGATTTAGATACCACTCGTGGAAAATACAGTTACGATCGTATTATAGCTAGCTTTGAAAATAAAGAGGTTGATATTTTAGTAGGAACCCAAATGGTTACCAAAGGATTAGATTTTAGACACGTAAAATTAGTAGGTGTTTTGAATGCCGATCAATTGATTAATTTCCCTGACTTTAGAGCGCATGAACGAAGTTTTCAATTGTTACAACAAGTTGCAGGGCGAGCAGGGCGAACGGATACAACAGGTAAAGTGATTATTCAAACCTATAACCCATACCACACCATTCTTCAGCAAGTTTCAATAAATGATTATGACTCTATGTTTGTTGAGCAGCTAGAAGACCGTCGTGTTTATAAGTATCCTCCTTATTGCAGAATCATCAAATTGACCGTTAAACATAAAGATTACAATAAAGTAAATGAGGGTGCCGAATGGCTAGCTACAAGCTTAAGACATGTTTTTAACGCCAATGTATTAGGGCCTGAATTTCCTGTAGTCTCTAGAATTCGGAATCAATATCATAAAAATATTCTTCTTAAAATACCTCAAAACCAATCCCTTGTTAAAACAAAATCTGTGCTTCAGAAAATTAAATTGAGTTTTTCTAGTACAAGAGATTTTAGAGCTGTTCGCTTACTTATTAATGTAGATAATTATTAATTTACAATAACATCTAAAGCTTGGCTCAATTGTGTTTTTCGAGTTCTACTTAAAGGAAGTTTTGTTTTTTCGATTTCCACATGTTTACTGTCGTAGCGTTCCACTTTTTTAAGATTGACAATATAAGACTTATGGATTCTTAAAAACAGTCCTTTAGGAAGTTCATTTTCAAACGCCTTCATGGTTGAGAGAATGACGAAACTTTTATTATTGGTAATTAATTTAACGTAGTCTCCGAGAGCTTCAATCCATTTGATCTCGTTAATATATATTTTACGTTTTTTAAGATTACTTTTCACAAAAATATGGTCTCCATCGTAATCTTGAAAGTTTTCTTTCATTTTTGCGTCCAACACAGTTTTTGAAATAGCTTCGTTAAAACGTTTTTTAGTCGCTGGTTTCTCCAAGTAATCAATCACATTATATTCGAATGCTTTAAAAGCATGAGAAGTGTCTTCACTAGTTACGATAACGTAAGGGCAGGTGAGGTCAGGATTATCGATGTAACTGTCTAAGATTTCAAATCCATCAGAAACAGAAAGGTTGATTTCCAAAATAATAAGGTCAACATGGTTCGTGAGTAGGAATTTTTTTGCTTCAACAGCAGTAGTAAATTTACCAATTAGACTAAGAGATGGGTGGTTGTTAATTAGTCTTAAAGTAGCTAACCTTTGTGTAGAATTATCGTCAACAATTATACAATTTAAAGTCATCGGGGTTTAGTTATCAGTAGTTATGAAGTACAATTATACAAAAAATAAATCGATTAAACTCTTAAAAAACCGATTAACGAGTAAAATTAAATAGCATTAAATAATGTTATTTTATGTTGTTGAAACAATAATTAATACTTACTTTTGCAGCCATTAAAAAACAAATAATAATAAAATTTATGAATCATTACGAAACTGTTTTCATCTTGAATCCCGTTTTATCTGACACTCAGATAAAGGAAACAGTAAAGAAATACGAGGACTTACTCGTTTCTAAAGGAGCAAAGATGGTATCGAAAGAAGATTGGGGGCTAAAGAAATTAGCATATCCAATTCAAAACAAAAAAAGTGGCTTTTACCACTTATTTGAATTTACAGCACCTGGAGAGGCTATTGGTCCTTTAGAGGTAGAATTTAGACGTGACGAGCGTTTTATGCGTTATCTAACAGTAAGTTTAGACAAGCATGCAATCTCATGGGCTGAAAGAAGAAGAGTTAAACTTAAAGAAAAAGCGTAATTATGTCTATAGAACAACAAGCCAAAGGAAAAAAAGATGGTGAAATCAGATATTTAACGCCTTTAAATATTGACACCAACAAAACTAAAAAATACTGTCGTTTCAAAAAATCAGGTATCAAGTATATCGATTATAAAGATCCAGATTTTTTAATAAAATTTGTAAACGAACAAGGTAAATTATTACCAAGACGTTTAACTGGAACTTCTTTAAAGTATCAAAGAAAAGTGTCTGTTGCTGTGAAAAGAGCTAGACATTTAGCATTGATGCCTTATGTAGCCGATTTAATGAAATAAAACTATTATAACTATGGAACTTATATTAAAACATGACGTAGAAGGATTGGGGTTTAAAGATGATGTTGTAACAGTTAAAAACGGTTATGGTAGAAACTTTTTAATTCCAGGTGGTAAAGCCATCCTTGCTACGATATCTGCTAGAAAAGTATTAGCAGAAAACTTAAAGCAACGCGCATTTAAAGAAAAGAAAATCGTTGATGAAGCTCAAGCAATAGCTGAAGCTTTAAAAGCTTTAGAAATCAAAATAGCTGCGAAAGTTGGTAGCGGAGATAAATTGTTTGGATCTGTTAACAACATCGATTTAGCAGCCGCAATTGAAAAAGCTGGTCATTCAATTGATAAAAAATTCATTAATGTTACTGGAGGTAATGTAAAACGCCTTGGTAAATACAATGCTATTATTCGTCTTCACAGAGATGTAGCAGTTGATTTCCCTTTTGAAATCATTGCCGCTAAGTAATAGTCTTTGTTAACAAAACGTTAATAAATTTACAATTTTGTTAAAGCCTGTACGTATGTACAGGCTTTTTTTTGTGTAAATTTGGAAGTCTAATCTTTAATAAATTAAAAAAATGAAACCAATTCTCACGCTTTTTATTTTCATTTTCACTTGTTCATTGTCCTTTTCACAGGTGACAACATCAAGTATTAAGGGCTTAATATCCGATGAAACCAACGCTGGTTTACCAGGTGCTAATGTCATTGCAGTGCACACTCCAACAGGAACAACCTATGGAGCAGCAACCAACATTGATGGTCGCTTCAATCTTGTTAACCTTAGAGTAGGTGGACCCTATACAATAACAGTTAGTTATGTAGGTTACAATGAACAATCTTTTTCTGATGTGTTTTTGACTTTAGGAAAAACAGAAAATTTATCATTAGCTTTAACTCCTGACTCCGCACAACTTGATGAAGTTGTACTTACAGTCAACAGTGCTAACGGCGTTTTTGGTAGTGATCGAACAGGTGCTGAAACAAATGTAGGTCGTAAAGAATTGACAACACTTCCTACAATTTCAAGATCTGCTTCCGATTTTACGCGTTTAGAGCCAACGGCTAGTAACGGTTCTTTTGGAGGACGTAACGACCAGTTTAATAATTTTTCTTTAGATGGTGCAATTTTCAACAATCCTTTTGGATTGGATGCAGCCACTCCAGGGGGACAAACAAACGCACAACCTGTATCTTTAGATGCAATCGATCAAATTCAAGTATCAACTGCTCCTTATGATGTAACACAATCTGGATTTACAGGCGCTGCAGTAAATGCAGTCACTAAAAGTGGAACAAATGAATTTAAAGGAACTGTTTATGGTTTCTATAGAAATGAAGACATGACTGGTTCTAAGATCAAAGGACAAGAAATTTTTGTTCCGAGTCTAACCCAACAGCAAACTGGATTTAGTGTTGGTGGACCAATCGTGAAAAATAAATTATTTTTCTTTGCCAATTACGAAGAAGACAAAAGAGATGATTTAGGTCAGTCATGGCTGCCAAACACCGGTTCTGGAGCAGTGAATGAATCTGTTGTTTTAGAATCTGATTTAATTGCGGTGCAAAGTGCCTTAGCAAATCTAGGATATGACACAGGGACTTACCAAGGCTTTACACACGAATCTGCATCCAGTAAAGGGATTTTTAAGCTTGATTGGAATGTCAATGATAACAACCAGTTAGCGGTTATTTACAACTGGTTAGATGCTTCTAAAGATAAGCCTGCACATCCCTCAGCACTTGGTATAAGAGGACCGAGTGCAACAACGCTTCAGTTTCAAAACTCAGGGTATCAAATTAATAACAAGTTAAATTCTTTTCAAATAGAATTGAATTCAAGACTGTCTGATAATGTTTCTAACAAAGTACAAGCAGGATATACGCACTTTGAAGATTTTAGAAATCCAATGTCATCTGCAGCTCCAGCTATTACAATCCAAAATGGTGCAGGTCAGAATTATATTATTGCAGGTCATGAACCATTTTCAATCAACAATGTTCTAGACCAAAAAGTATTCCAATTGTCAAACAATATGACAATTACAAAAGCCAACCATACTTACACTGTAGGGTTTTCATATGAAAAATTTGAATTTGACAACTCATTTAACTTAGGAGCTTACGGCTATTCCAATGCGAATGGATATGTTGGTGCTTTTGGATCTTTTGGCTCTGTTAACGATTTTTTAGCTGCCTCTACAAACGGATTATTAGCTGAAGCTTTAACAAATGCACAGGCTGTAAAAGGTGCGGATTCATGGGCTTTAGCAGAAACGAACGTTGGTCAACTCGCATTTTATATTCAAGATGAGTGGGATGTGACGGACAATTTCAAATTAACTTATGGCTTACGTTTTGATAAGCCCTTGTTCTTTGACTCTGCTGAAAAAGCACAGGAAGTTATTGATGTATCATTCTACTTACCTGAAATTCCTTACGTAAATCCAAATACCGGAGAAGTTCAATTATTGGATAGCACACAAATGCCCTCTAACGATTGGTTAATTTCACCGCGTGTTGGATTTAATTACGACGTTAAAGGCGATAGTACCATTCAATTAAGAGGAGGGTCTGGTTTATTCACAGGACGTTTTCCTTTTGTGTGGTTAGGGAACCAAATCGGAAATCCAAATGCGTATTTCTACCAAATGGTGGACCCTGATTACAAATTCCCACAAGTTTGGAGAACAAATCTAGGACTGGATCACAAATATGACAACGGATTAATCCTTACTGCTGACGTTTCTTATACTAAAGACATCAACGGTGCTCATGTACAAAACTGGGGACTTACATCGCCTTCAGGTACTTTAGCTGGTGTGGATAACAGACCTTATTATACTGATGCTGATAAGATTAACAACGCTTACGTATTTACAAATTCTGATAAAGGTCGTATTTGGAATGCCTCTTTCAAAGCACAAAAAACGTTTGACAACGGTTTATATGCCATGTTAGCTTATAGCTATTTAGATTCAAAAGATGTCAACTCTATTGAAGCTGAAATTACAGGTGATGCATTTGATTTCAATCCAGTTGTTGGTAACGCAAACTCAGATGAGCTGTCTTATTCAAGATATGGCGATACACATCGTATTATTGGAGTTGCAAGTAAAAAATGGAACTACGGTACTGATAACAAATGGGGAACAACACTTTCTACGTTCTTTGAGTATTCTCGTGGCGGTCGATTTAGTTATACCTACGCAGGAAACATCAATGGAGATACATCGTTCCAAAATAATGACCTTCTATATGTTCCAACATCAGCTGAAATTCAGCAAATGCAGTTTGATCCTGCAGGGGGTCCAGGACAAGCAGTTGCTTTTGATAATTACATATCACAAGATGATTATCTAAGCGGTCGTAGAGGACAATATGCAGAGCGTTATGGAGCACAAGCACCGTGGAGAGGGCGTTGGGATGTTAAATTTTTACAAGATTATAAAATTAAAGTCTCTGAAAACAAAACCAATACCATTCAGTTTAGTATTGATGTATTAAATATTGGGAACTTAATTAGCTCAGATTGGGGCTTGGTACAACAGCCAAACAACACGTCTCCAATTGGAGTCAATGTTGATCCGGCAACATTTGTACCAACTTATTCTTTTAATCCTGACCAAACAGAAACGTTTGGATACGATTCAAGTTTAGCTTCTAGATGGCAAATGCAATTTGGATTACGCTACATCTTCTAGTATTAATTCAATCTTATTTTATAAATTTGCGCCCTATTATTAGGGCGCATTTTTTTTAACTATAATTAAAGATGAAATACACAAGACTTACAAAAGAGCAATTAGAAGAATTAAACCAAGAGTTTATCAACTTCTTAGCAACGCAATCCATCACAGCAGATGAATGGAAAGAGATCAAGGAAAAAAAACCCGAAGTTGCTGAAGAAGAACTGGATGTTTTTAGTGATTTGGTATGGGAAGGTGTTTTGTCCAAAGTAGAGTATCTAGAAAATATAGCTCCACAACATATGTATTTATTTAAGGTCGATGGATTGCAGTTGCGATTGATTGGACTTAAAATAAAGTCGGATAACATTGATTTGACCACTAATGAAGGATTTGGATGGTTAAGAGATAACTTAATGTCGGACGACGTTGAATTATTTAATGCCGATAAAACACTTGAGGCTGATAAAAATGCGAAATTATTTGAACTTATAGTTCAAGGATCTTCCATTACAAAAGGTGAACTTTTCAAGTATTTAGACGATCTAATTGGATAGGTTCGTAAAAAGAAAGATATTTGTTAATTAAAGCACAACCATGGTATCAAAACCACGCATATCTAAAGGAACACGAGATTTCTCTCCAAAACAGTTAGCAAATCGCGACTACATTTTTAGTACCATAAAGTCAAATTTCAAAAAATTTGGATTCCAACCCATTGAAACTCCAAGTTTTGAATTGTCTGAAACCTTATTAGGAAAATATGGTGAAGAAGGCGATCGCCTTATTTTTAAGATTTTAAATTCTGGAGATAAAGTTAAAAAAGTGGATTTGCAAGCACTTGAAGAAGGCAATCTTGCTCGTTTTTCAAACTCACTCACAGAAAAGGCTTTACGTTACGATTTAACAGTTCCCTTTGCACGTTATGTTGCTCAATACCAAAATGACATAGTCTTTCCATTCAAACGCTTTCAAATTCAACCTGTTTGGAGAGCAGACCGCCCTCAAAAAGGAAGGTTTCAAGAATTTTATCAGTGTGATGCCGATGTGGTAGGTTCAAAATCTTTATGGCAAGAAGTTGAATTCATTCAATTGTATGATGCTGTATTTTCGGATTTAAACCTAGATGGCGTTACTATAAAAATAAATAATAGAAAAATATTAGCAGGCATTGCAGAATTGATAGGCGCTCAAGACAAGCTTATCGATTTTACAGTCGCTTTGGATAAACTCGATAAAATAGGGGCGGAGAAAGTCAAAGAAGAAATGCTTAAAAAAGGCATTCCATCTGAAGGGATTTCTAAGTTAGAACCTCTTTTTAATTTGACGGGTAATTTCTCAGAACAATTAGAAACTTTAAAATCTATTTTAAGCATTTCTACCGAAGGTATAAAAGGTGTAGAAGAATTAGAATTCATTGCGTCTTCAGTAGCTTCAGTAGGACTCAAAACTGCCAAACTGCAAATGGATGTTACTTTGGCACGAGGACTTAATTACTACACAGGTGCTATTTTTGAAGTAGCTGCCCCAGATTCTGTACAAATGGGTTCTATTGGAGGTGGCGGTCGTTATGATGACCTCACTGGAATTTTTGGTTTGAAAGATGTGAGTGGAGTTGGTATAAGCTTTGGCTTAGACCGTATATATTTGGTTTTGGAAGAATTAAACTTATTTCCATCAGATAAAACACAATCAACTAAAGTCCTTTTTACCAATTTTGGTACTTCAGAAAGCTTATATTCTTTAAAAGCGATTACCTCTCTACGAGCAAACTCTATTGCTGCAGAACTCTATCCGGATGCTGCCAAATTAAAGAAGCAAATGATTTACTGCAATAAGCGAGAAATACCTTATGTAGTTATGGTTGGAGAATCAGAAATGACACAAAATAAGTACTTGCTAAAAGATATGAATTCTGGCGATCAACAATTATTATCTCTAGAGCAGTTGATAAAAATTGTGTCTTAATTATTTAGTTTTTTGCAAGAAAGACGATTAGAAACTCTAGAATTTTCTCAAATTAAACATCAATAGATTCGATTAATCGCTTCTCTATCAAATTGTTTCGTTCATACGACTTCCAAAATGAATGGATAAAAAAAAGACTTTCAATTTCTTGAAAGTCCTTTTAGTATCTAGTAGCGAGAGCGGGGCACGATCCCGCGACCTCCGGGTTATGAATCCGACGCTCTAACCAGCTGAGCTACCTCGCCATAATTAGATGGCTGCAAATATAAAAACAATATATCGCCTCACAAATAAATACCCCCTTAAAAAATAAATTAATATTCTTTACAGAACTAACCAATTATTGTATATATTGGATTTTTTAAATTATAATATACCCAATGAGCGATAAAATTAAATTCGAATTAGAATTCCCTATACAAGCATCTCCTCAATTATTGTATCAATACATATCTACACCTTCTGGATTGTCAGAATGGTTTGCGGATAACGTCAATTCTAGAGGTGAGTTATTCACCTTTATATGGGATGACTCAGAAGAGCAAGCTAAAATGTTAACAAAAAAAAATGGAGAACGGGTCAAATTCAAATGGCTCGAAAGCGATGATGGTCAGTCTTATTTTGAAATCCGAATTCAAGTCGATGGCATCACAAAAGATGTATCGTTAATGGTTACAGATTTTGCAGAAGATGATGAAGTAGAAGAAACAAAGATGCTTTGGGACAATCAAATATCAGATCTTAAGCAAATCTTAGGTTCTTCTTAGACATTTTTTATTTTTAAACTATATTTGTCCTGATTTATTCAGGACTTTTTTTATGATAAATAGTAACGGCGAATTATTTTCGGAGCAACAAGCAAAACTATCGGTATTCAATCGAGGTTTGGCGTATGGAGATGCCCTTTTTGAAACCATCAAAACCTTAAATGGAAAAATCCTTTTTTGGGAAGATCATTATTTTCGGTTAATGGCATCCATGCGAATTTTAAGAATGGAAATTCCGATGGCTTTCACCCCAGAATTCTTAGAATCTCAAATTATTGAATTACTAACGCACCACAACTCCAATTCAAACTCTTTCAGAGTAAAATTTACAGTTTTTAGAAATCAGGGTGGTTTTTACACACCACAGTCTAACGATGTTTCTTATTTTATAACAGCCGAATCTTTAGATGCAGATTTATACCTATTGACCACTTCAGATTATAGAGTCGAATTATTTAAAGATTTTTATGTAACACCTGGACTCTTATCTACTTTAAAAACCAATAATAAGTTGTTAAATGTATTAGGAAGTGTCTTCGCGAAAGAGAATCAATACAACAACTGTTTGTTACTGAATACTAATAAAAGTATTGTAGAGGCACTCAATGGAAACCTGTTTTTGGTGAAAGGAAATGTCATTAAAACACCCCCTTTGGAAGATGGTTGTTTGAAAGGTATTATGCGCAAGCAAGTTTTAGAAATTATCAAAAAAATTGCTGATTTTGAATGTGTAGAAGCTTCAATATCCCCATTTGAATTGCAAAAAGCAGACGAGTTGTTTGTGACCAATGTAATCCAAGGCATTCAGCCAATTACAGCATTTAGGAAAAAGAATTTCACAACAAATGTGAGTCAAAGTATTTTAGCGAAGTTAAACATGACCGTAAGGCTGTCTTAATTATATGAAGGATTTTCTGGTGCATTGGACCAGATGCTATAATCGCCACCAAGTTCCAACATTTTTTCTTTCCAAAAACTCGTATTCACTTTTTCAATAATTGTCTTGTGGTGCTTGTTTTCAGATAAGATCCATGTATGAGCCAATAGTTCTGAGGTCAATTGATTGGTTTCCCATCCTGAATAACCAAGAAAAAAACGAATGTCATTAGAATCTAATTTATTTTGTTGAATCAACTTAGTGACTTTTTCAAAATTACCACCCCAATACAATCCTTTAGAAATTTCAATACTATCAGGAATAAGTGTTGGTATTTTGTGGATATAATAAAGATTGTCTTGTTCAACGGGTCCACCGTTATAAACTTTAAACGGAATTTCAATTTCAGGAATTAAATCTTGAAGTGTAAAATCAAGTGGCTTGTTAAGTATAAATCCAATAGAGCCATCGGTATTGTGATCGGCTATTATAATAATAGACCTATTGAACGACATATCGCCAATAATAGACGGTTCAGCAATTAGTAAATGACCTTTTTTTAAATAGATATTTGACATGTCAAGCTCTGAATTATCAATTAAATATAGGAAATATATTTTACACTCAAAAATTCTATTCGAATTGTTAAGATTGAAGTGTATCCAATAATTGAGAACTTGCCTTAAATTTGATTGTATTTTTTGCTGGAATTGCTAAAGGTTCATTTGTTTTAGGATTTCGTCCCATCCGTGCTGATCGCTCATATACAGACCAAGTCCCAAATCCTGCCAGTGAAACTTTGTTACCGTTTTGTAGTGATTTAGAAGTAGCCTCCAAGAAAGCTTCCAAGGCTTTTTGAGCGGATGCTTTTGAAATCCCTGAACATACTGCCATGTGTTCTATGAGCTCATTTTTTTTCATTTTACATGTATTAATTTATAACATTCGTGCATTATCATGAAAGGTAAATCCATTTAAAAAGGATACCGCATCCATTTGTCTTTTTCCAGGGAATTTAAAATTGATGAGTTCAATATACCCCCCTTTCACGGCAACTTTTATTGATTTTTTTGATATGATAAGTTTCCCAATCTCATGTTCGTGAGATTCAGAATGTTTCAAAACCTCATACAATTTGATATTTAAAAGTTCCTCTCCGTTAGATAAAAGTCCCCAAGCCGCAGGATAGGGATGAAGTCCGCGAACTTGATTATAGATGGTGTCTAAAGCAGAATTCCAATCGATTTTACAATTATCCTTATTTAGTTTGTAAGCAGTTTTAGTTTCTTTAAGTGGTTGTACTGTTGTTTTTTGGTCTCCACTTTCAATAACTTGAATGGTTTTTAAGACCACATCACTCCCTAGATGCATTAATTTATCATGCAATTCACCTGCATTTTCTGTGGGGTTTATATCAATTTTGGATTGTAAAATCACAGCTCCTGTATCTATTTTTTCATCAATAAAAAATGTGGTGACACCCGTTTCTTTTTCACCGTTGATAATCGCCCAATTAATAGGTGCTGCCCCTCGATAATCAGGAAGTAAAGACGCATGTAAATTAAAGGTTCCTAATGCTGGCATTTGCCATACAACTTTAGGTAACATTCTGAAAGCGACTACAATTTGGAGATTGGCATTTAAGGCTTTCAAATCAGTTAAAAAAGTTTCATCTTTTAGGTTGGTTGGTTGTAAAACTGTTAACCCTTTAGGTTTTGAAAATACCTTTACAGCTGATTCATGAATTTTTTGGCCACGACCTGCTGGTCGATCTGGTGCAGTAATAACGCCTGCAATCCTATAGTTATGTTTTAAAAGCCCATCTAGTATAGTCACCGCAAATTCGGGTGTGCCCATAAATACAATACGAATATCTTCTTTTGTCATGCCATTTTGAGTTTGTACGTGTTTCTTTCTGTTATTTCAATCAACTCTTTTTCTAAAAGGTTGGTCAGTATGGTGGTTAACTTATAGCGATTAAAAGTGGTTAACACTTCTAGTTTTCTTGAAGAAAGGGTGTCTGTTTTAAGTAAATTTAAAATTAATTTTGAATCCTTTTCTGAAATTTCACTTTTTTTTGAACGTTCTAAACAACTTGAGCAAATACCACATCGTTTTGAATTGGTTTCTTCAAAGTAAGTCAGTAGTTTCTGGCTTTTACAAACACCATCATTTTTCACATAATCAAATACTGATTGTAATTGGTCTTTTTTTAGACCGTGTTGTTGCGTTACAATTTTAGAGATTCTATGAATCGTTTTATCATCTTCTCTGGGTTCAATGAAAGTAATTTGGGCATCTGTTTTTGAGGATTCAAATTGAATAATTTCAGCTTTATTTAAAGCGTTTAAATGCATTATCACATCTTCTTCTGACAGCCTTGTTTTTTTTGCGATGGTTTGCGTGAAAATTTCTGTAGAATGGTCAAATACTCCTTCGTGACTTCTTAATATAACCTTTATAATAAGGGCTTGTTTTGGGTGTTTTTCGATGTAATTGAACAACGCAGCATTCCCAATGACGATTTGTAGAAAGGCTGTGTTCTTAAACCGTTCTTCCATTGAAATGATACTGGTTCTATCTAAAATTTTAAGAGCATTATATGTCAATATTGAAGGGAGATTATAGGTGCTACAAAATAATTTAAAATTAAAATTATGAATCGTGTCTACTCCTTCGCCATAAGAAATTTGAAAATAATTACACAGTCGATTATAGATGTTTTTTAAGAACGAACTATCTGGCAAACTGTTGATAAATTGATTTTTTGAATTCTGTTCATCAGAAATATTTTGTAGAATCACCGCATAAGCATTCTCGTTATTTCGTCCCGCACGTCCTGCTTCTTGATAGTAGCTTTCCAAGCTTTCTGGTAAATTATGATGAATCACGGTTTGTACGTCGGCTTTATCAATTCCCATCCCAAAGGCGTTCGTTGCTACCATTACTTGATTTTGATTCGCAGTCCAACGCTCAAATTGAGTATCTTTTTCTTTAGCACTTAATCCTCCATGATAGTACCCACTTGTAATCCCTATGTTGTTTAGGTACCCTGAAATTTCGAGCGTTGCTTTTCTATTTCGTACGTATATAATTGAGCTGCCTGAATATTTTTTTAATATTTGAACGGTTTTGAAATATTTATCTTCACAATCCAATGTTAAATATGCCAAATTGGGGCGTTGAAACGAGGTTTTAAAAATCTTTGGAGATATATAGTCTAATTGTGAGCTAATGTCTTCTACAACCTTGGCAGTCGCTGAGGCTGTTAATCCAATCACATTCACATTTGGGTGGAGGGTTCTTAATAATTTTATATCTCTGTATGCTGGTCTAAAATCATGCCCCCATTGACTGATACAATGCGCTTCGTCCACTGCAATTAGGTTGACATTCATTTGCTTGATACGTTCTTGCACTAAATCTTGTTGCAAACGTTCGGGCGAAAGGTAGAGGAATTTGTAGTTTCCATAGATGCAGTTATCCAACATCCGATCGATATCTTCGTAAGAAAAACCGCTAGTGAGTGCCATTGCTTTGATGCCTTTATCTTTTAAAGCATTCACCTGATCTTGCATCAACGCAATAAGAGGAGAAACCACAATACAAATCCCCTCTTTTATAAGCGCTGGAATTTGAAAACATATCGATTTCCCTCCTCCTGTAGGTAAAAGTGCTATGCAATCTTCATTTGTCAAAACCGCGTCAATAATCGCTTCTTGTTGTGGTTTAAACTCAGAAAATTTCCAATAGTGTTCCAATATTTCAATTGGATGCTTCATTAATTTTGGTTTAAATGATTTAAAATAAAATCCATGCGTTCATCAACTGTTCCAAAAGGGGTGTTGATAATAGAATACCCATAGCCTGTATATGTTTTAACCAAAAAGTCATGAAGGACCAAGGCTTGTTCAAACGTTTCGTACCGTTCGTTGTCTTGTTCGTAAATCGCTTTCCAAGGTTTTAAAATAAAGACTTTATCGTAAATGTGCTGACTGCAAACTGTTTTAAATGAGTCTGGATAGCTGCTTTTTAAATAATCTAAATAGGCAACTACGTCGGGAAGCCCACGATCAAAAAACACAATTTCTTCTTGAAGTGTGTCTGCTTCTAAAAATTGTTTTCGACGTCCTAATAAAAGATGCTCACTAAACAATAAAGGATCTTCCAAAAATAATTGTTCGATGCCTTTTTCTTGCGCTTCTAAGGTAATTTGTCTTGAAATTTCTTCCATACAATTATAGCCTTTTGTTTTAAGCGCGTTGATCAAGGTTGTTTTGCCAGTGCCAGGCCCTCCAATAAGTGCAATTTTTTGAGTTTTCAAGTTGATTTGTATATTTCCTGTAAAATTCGTGATTTAAAAGGGAAATAAAAAATCAGATATAATGTATATTTGTACACTTAGCACTAAACGATGGATAAACCTATAAACCCAGAAGAGTTTTATAATAATTTGAAAGAGAAGCTACAGGAAACCTCTGTTTGGCCCTCTGAATATTTGTATAAATTTATTATTAAATCGGATCCTGTCAAAATAAATACTATTGAATGTATTTTTGATAATATGGGTGCGGTTATAAAAACCATTCCTTCAAAAAATGGTAACTACACGAGTATTTCTATTAATGTTGTGATGAAAAATCCCGATGTTGTTATAGAAAAATATAAAGAAGTTGGAATTCAGGTTGAAGGGGTTATTTCACTCTAAGAACAGGACTTTTAAGCATCTTTTAAAATACCATTAGACTCACATTATTTTTTTGTATTTTGCAAACACTTAAATTTTAAAACAAAAGATCGCATACATGACAGCGTTAACAGATCAACTAGAATATAATACCGAACGAGAACATTTAATCATCCCTGAATATGGAAGACATTTGCAAAAAATGATCAACCATGCCGTGGCCCAAGATTCAAAAGAAGAACGCAATCGCTTAGCAAAAGCTATCATTTCTGTGATGGGGAATATGCAGCCTCATTTACGGGATGTTCCTGATTTTCAACATAAACTTTGGGATCAATTATTTATCATGTCTGATTTAAAATTGGATGCTGAATCTCCTTTTGATAAACCAACTGAAGAAATGTTAAGCCTCCGTCCAGAACCGTTAAAGTATCCACAGAATTTCCCTAAATATCGTTTTTATGGAAACAACATAAAAACGATGATTGATGTGGCAAACACATGGGAAGCTGGCGAAATGAAAGACGGATTGGAATATACCATTGCAAATCATATGAAAAAGTCATTTCTGAATTGGAATAAAGACACCGTTGAAGATGTTGTTATATTCGGGCATCTCTTTGAACTTTCTGGAGGTAAAATTGATTTACGTAACAGTACAGAAGCCTTAAGTGAAGTTTCTAGTTTATTAAAAGTACAACGTAAATTCGCAACCCAAAAGAAACCTTCAAAAAAGAACCACCACCAAAGAAATCGAAAAAGGTATTAGTACCAAGAATAATTAGGATTTCAGAAAACTTACTACTCATTAAAATCACTAAACATTGAAAACTTTTAAAATTGAAGGCGGACACCAACTAAAAGGGGCGATTCAGCCACAAGGCGCCAAAAACGAAGCGCTTCAAATTTTGTGTGCCGTTATATTGTCACCAGAAAAAATTACGATCCACAATATTCCAGATATTATTGATGTCAATAAGCTTATAATTTTATTAGGAAAGTTAGGGGTCAAAGTAGAAAAGTTAACTAAAGGCAGTTATTCTTTTCAAGCCGACGAAATTAATTTAGAGTATTTAGAAACAGAAGCCTTTAAGGAAGATGGACGTGGGTTAAGAGGTTCTATTATGATTGTAGGGCCACTACTTGCCCGATTTGGTAAAGGATACATTCCTAAGCCAGGAGGTGATAAAATTGGTCGCAGACGTTTAGATACACACTTTGAAGGATTTATTAAATTAGGTGCTAATTTTAGATATAACCGTGAGGATCACTTTTATGGCGTAGAAGCTAAAGAGTTAAAAGGAACTTATATGTTACTCGATGAAGCATCGGTAACAGGTACTGCAAATATTGTAATGGCTGCTGTGTTAGCCACTGGAACAACAACAATCTATAATGCAGCTTGTGAGCCCTATTTGCAGCAACTCTGCAAAATGCTCAATAGAATGGGCGCAAAAATTTCAGGAATTGGTTCAAACATGCTAACTATAGAAGGGGTTAAAGTTTTGGGAGGTACTGAGCACACCATGCTGCCAGATATGATTGAAATTGGTAGCTGGATTGGATTGGCTGCAATGACTAAAAGCGAATTAACAATAAAGAATGTAAGTTGGGATGATTTGGGAGTGATTCCAAATGTATTTAGAAAATTAGGAATTACTATCGAAAGAAAAGGGGATGATATTTTTATTCCTGCGCATACAGATGGATACGAAATTCAAAACTATATTGATGGCTCTATATTGACTATTTCAGATGCCCCATGGCCTGGATTTACACCGGATTTATTAAGTATTATTTTAGTTGTGGCAACACAAGCTAGAGGAAGTGTGTTGATTCATCAAAAAATGTTTGAAAGCCGTTTGTTCTTTGTCGATAAATTAATAGACATGGGAGCAAAAATCATTCTTTGTGATCCCCACCGTGCTTCAGTAATTGGGCATGATTTTAAATCGAGTCTAAAAGCAACGACTATGACCTCTCCAGATATTAGAGCTGGGGTCTCCTTACTAATTGCTGCACTTTCTGCTAAAGGCACTTCTACGATTCATAATATCGAACAGATCGATAGAGGCTATGAAAATATAGACGACCGTTTACGTGCTATTGGTGCTAAAATTGAACGTGTCGAATTATAAAGTGGACATCCTAAACAAGATTTACCCAAATAACCAATGAATTAAATACTATGAATTTAGAAAAAGATCTTCAGGAACGTAGCCAACACAGTTGTGAACTTTGTAAAGCAACCGAAAGTCTTTCTATTTACACAGTTCAACCTTCTAAAAAAGTAAATCTTACGGATAGTATCTATGCGTGTGAAACTTGTACATCACAGATCGAAAACTCAGATTTATTAAATCCTAACCATTGGCGTTGTCTAAATGACAGTATGTGGAGTGAGTTCCTTCCCGTTCAAGTCATTGCGTGGCGTATGCTTAACCGTGTGCTTTCAGCAGGCTGGTCTCAGGATTTATTAGATATGATGTATTTGGATGAAGAGCCATTGGAGTGGGCTAAAGCTCTTGGAGATGGCGTGGAAGAATCAACTAAAGTTATTCATAGAGATGTTAATGGTGTCATTTTAGAAGCTGGTGATAGTGTCGTTCTGATTAAAGATTTAAAAGTCAAAGGATCTAGTATGATCGCAAAACAGGGTACTGCTGTCCGAAGGATTTCATTAGATCACGATAATGAAACTTACATTGAAGGAAAAGTCGATGGAAAGCACATCGTGATTATCACTCAGTTTGTTAAGAAACTTTAATTCTTACCCAAGGCTTCTTTATAAGTCGAAAGACATCGCTCTCTCGCAAATTTATGATCCACCATTGGAGTAGGATATGTTAACTCTTGATAATCAGGCACCCATTTTTTAATGTATGTATGCTCTTTGTCAAAATTGGTAACTTGTGTAGTAGGATTAAAGATTCTAAAATACGGAGCCGCATCTACACCACAACCCGCTACCCATTGCCAATTACTCACATTGCTTGAAAGTTCAAAATCATGTAGTTTTTCAGCAAAATAAGCCTCTCCTAATCGCCAGTCAATCAAAAGGTGTTTACATAAAAAACTACCAACGAGCATGCGTACGCGATTGTGCATAAACCCTGTTTGATTTAGCTCTCTCATTCCCGCATCTACAAGGGGATATCCCGTATTTCCGTCACACCATTTTTTATATTCTTCGGGGTCATTACGCCATTTGATTGCGTCGTATTGAGGTTTGAAACTTTTGGTAACAGTGTGAGGAAAATGCCATAAAATTTGCATAAAAAATTCCCGCCAAATCAACTCTTTTAAAAATGTGTTGTTACTATGTTGAATGGCTTTGGAAACAATTTCTCGAACACTTACCGTTCCAAATCGTAAGTGAGGTCCTAATTTTGAAGTCCCATCAACCGCAGGAAAATTGCGCGTAGCTTCATAATTTTCAATGATGCTGCTTTCTACTCTATAAGGTGCGATTTTAACAGGGTTAGGCTCAAAGCCCATAGATTTTAAATCCTCCCAAGGAAAAGAATCTGATTTATAAGTATTCCTTAATAATGCTTCTGATTTGAAGGCGCTGCAATGATCGGCATTAAAAGCGGCTAACCATTTTTTTGAAAATGGCGTATAGACTTTGTAAGGAAGTCCATCGTCTTTAGTGATTTCATTTTGTTCAAAGATTACTTGATCTTTGAACGATTTAAACTCTATTAATTTTGTGCTTAGTAAATCTGAAATGATTTGATCTCGTGATAGGGCATAGGGTTCATAATCTCGATTGTAATGCACCGTTTTTACATTGTATTCAATTGTAAGTTGTTCAAATATATTTTCTGGAGTCCCGTGATAAACAGACAATCCACTGCCGTGTTTTTTCAGACTATTATCGATCGTTGTTAGCTGCTCATGAATAAACTCAACTCTTGCATCATTCTTCGGTAAAGAATCTAATATAGAGGAGTCAAAAATGAAAATTGGGAGTACATCTGTGTTATGCTTTAAAGCTTCATACAATCCATGATTGTCATGCAGTCTTAAATCTCTTCTAAACCAGAATAGGGAAACAGTTTTTTTCATTAATAGGTACCAAATAATTCAATTAATTTCTTTTGTCTATGAGCGAAAATTTCTTCCAATTTAGGTTTCACAATAAACGGATGAACGAGTTGCCCTAGCCATCCCATTGGAACTTTGTAGTCAATAATATCTTCCATTTCTACACCGCCTTCAATCGCTTTAATAAAATGTTTGTGATGCCAGAGAGCATACGGTCCAAAACGTTGCTCATCTACAAAATAATGTTGTTCTTTAACTTGGGTAATTTCTGTGACCCATTTTGTTTTAATTCCTAAAATTGGGGTTACTATGTATTGTATAATTTGACCTGGATACATAGGACGATCGGCTCCAGAAATGATATCAAAACTCATATACTCTGGAGTGATGGTTTTTAGGTTGGCAGGATTCGATAAAAAATCCCAAGCTTTTTCAACACTAATAGGGAAATTTTGCTTTTTATGTAGAGTGTAAATTTTCATACTTAATTATGTAATGCGATGTAAAAATTTAAAGAGGTTGCAAGTACTAGCCAAATACAATAGGGAAGTACGTAAAAACGCTTACTTTTTAGAGACTGTTTGTATGCAATTAAAAAATAAAACATCAACACCGTCAGAACGATGATATTGACCAATCCTAAAACAATGAGGTGTTGGTTGAAAAAAAAGTAATTCCAAACTACATTCAATATAAATTGGGTGCTGAACAAAAGGACCACTTTTTTAGATCGATTGATTTGAATTAAAAAAGTCATATAAACAGAAAACAGGATCATAATACTGCTCCATGCCACTCCAAAAACCCAACCTGGCGGTGACCAAGGTGCTTGATTCAAATTAATATACCATTCTGTACGTGGGCCGTTGTTCATTAATAAACTTCCAATGGCAAGGGCACTAAAGTTAATAAAAAGAAAAAGGAGTAAACCTTTATAAAATTTCATTAGCTATTTAGTTTGTCAATTTCATCTAACAATCCCTGCGCTTCAGCATACTTAGCATCACTCGCTGATCGATTTGTAGTTGAAAGTTCGTGCCATTCCGACATTAACTTCTTGTAACGGTCTTGAAGTTTTTCAATTGGGGTTTTTGTTTTAAAAATTCCAAACATAACTTATTTTAATTGACGGGTTATTTTACTACTTAAAGGTTTCGTGATGGAATAAAAATAATCTACAAAGTCTCCTTTGTCATCGACTAAATATTTTTGAAAATTCCATTTCACAGAAGTACTTTTTATTCCATTTAGATCTTTATCTGTTAACCACTTGTAAAGTGGGTGTTGATTATCTCCTTTAACGTCGATTTTCTCAGTCATTAAAAAAGTTACTCCATAGTTTTTTGAACAAAAAGACTGAATTTGATCTGCAGAACCAGGTTCTTGACTGCCAAACTGGTTGCATGGAACTCCTATGACCATCAATTTATCTTGATAAGTGTCATATAGTTTCTGTAGGTCTGCATATTGCCCAGTAAATCCACATTCAGAAGCAACATTTACAAATAGTATGTATTTTCCTTTGTAGTCGTTTAGATCGATGGTATTGCCATCAAGACTGTTAATTTCTATTGAGTATAAAGACATGTTTTGGTTCTTTTTTATTTGTGAGTTAGTTGTAATTGAAGCTAGAAATAGGGTTAATAAAACCACTAGTTTTGATGGGTACATTTGTTATAATTTTAAGGAAACAATTCCGCAATCTAGATTAAAAATCTGACCAGAAATTGATTTAGAAACATCAGACAAAAGGTATGTTGCCATGGCAGCAACCTCAGTTGGTTCAAGGTATTTTTTCAAAGGATGTCTTTGAATCGTACTTTCAACCATGCGTTCGTTTCTCAAAAATTTAGCAGCCAACTCAGTGTCAGTGATTGTTGGCGCAATAGCATTTACTCTAATTTTAGGAGCTAAATCAGCAGCAACGGATTTTGTCAATCCTTCAACAGCAGACTTTGCAGTAGCAATACTGGCATGAAATGGCATCCCTAATTTTGTAGCAACAGTGCTAAATAAAACAATTGATGCAGACTCGCTTGTGGCGAGCGCTTTAGTGTATGCTTGAATACACTTCACTGCTCCAATGACGTTTATCTCAAAATCAGTTTTAAAGTCATCAATACTTAATCTGTTAAAAGGTTTCAGATTGATACTTCCTGGACAGTATATCAAACCATCTGCCGCTTCAATTTCGGGTAAATCATCTGTTAATACGTCACATGTGAAATGGGACAAGTTGGCATGTTGAATATCCGGAGATGTTCGACTGATGTTGACAACTTGGTGGTCGCTAAGGAGATTTTCTGTAATGGCTTTCCCAATACCTTTACTTCCTCCAATAATAATAATTTTTTTCATGCTTGTAACGGACGGCCTTTTAAACGTTTTTCAATTTTTTGTTTGATTGCTGTTAAGCGTTTCATTAAATCCATTAATTGAGGATCTTTAGAGGTCTTATAAATTTCATTAACCCCCAATATTAACGCTTTGACTTCTCTTGATGCTTCGATACGTTCACTCGTTGTTTTGAATGTGAGTGGTTTTTGTTCGAATGCTTCTGCTTGTTTTACAACATCCATAGTTATAGTTTTAAATAATTTTGTAATTCAGCAATTTTTGCTGTGGTATTAAAAGCGCCACCATAAAAAGCGGTCACAGTTGCAGAGGTATCGTCTTTGATCCCTCTGGAGGACACACAAAGATGTTTTGCGTCAATAATGACTGCAACATCCTCGGTTCCCAAAATGCCTTTTAATTCTTCTGCAATTTGATTGGTTAGGCGTTCTTGAACCTGTGGGCGTTGTGCATAATAATGTACAATGCGGTTTAGTTTTGACAATCCAATTACTTTTCCTGCTGATATATAGGATATATGTGCCTTTCCAATAATTGGCACAAAGTGGTGTTCGCAATTTGAATAAAATGTGATGTCCTTTTCTACCAGCATTTGATTATATTGATATTTATTATCAAATAACGCTACTTTTGGTTTGTTTTTAGGGTTTAATCCAGAAAATATTTCATCAATATACATTTTTGCAACACGTTCTGGTGTACCTTTTAGAGAATCATCCGAAAGATCTAATCCTAAAACATCCATTATTTCTTCAAATAAAACGGCTATTTTCTTTTTCTTTTCACCATCAGAAAGCTTGAAAGCATCCTTTTTCATAGGAGTTTCTAGACCTGTAAACAGATGATCATCCCCAATTTCGTGGTTTGAAAAACCATTTAATAGGTTTTCATTTTCTATAGTAACTTTAGTATTCATATAATTTTTTAACGCTTAGATATTTTATTGTGAGTTATTTGTCGCTGCCTCGAACATTTGAATCTTCCAGATTCAAAGGACCGCAGTTTTTGATGTTTTGTTTTTCTGCCTTGTACTCGTGCACGCCACAATCTAAAACTTTTTGGTTTCATTTGAGTGCGCATCAGCTTGATCACTTCTTGTTCGTTCAGTTTAAACTGATGTTCAATAGCTTCAAAAGTGGTTCGGTCTTCCCAAGCCATTTCAATAATTCGATCAATTTCTATCACCCCTAAATTCATAATGCAGGTATTTTATATTGTTCGTCAAATTGAACCTTTTCTTTTAATAAAGATCTTAAAAAATTCTTATTTTCATAAAAATTCTTTGATTTTTTAAAATGTATAAACTTTCCTTGAGCGTGGATGCTCATACCGTCTGTTTTGTAAAGTACTAAATGGTAAAAAGGAATGGCCCATGTGAAATTTTTGTGACCCTTTGTAATGTGTACCAAAATGCCATTTTTGCGCATTTCAATATTCGCATAATTCAAATCAGAGACAGTATTTAAAATTGGATTCAAGTTAGGACTAACCATGTCAACAATCATTCGCTTTGAACCCACACCACGACGTTTGATCGCTTCAAAAAATGTGTAAGGTTTTCCAACAAAATTATCAAATAATTCTTTGTGTTCCTTGTTGTAGTATGTTGTATCTAGAACCAATAGTAATGTTTAGCTATCAAACATACACAATGTTCAATCATTTAAAATAACAATTAAACAAATATTAACATTTTTTATGGGTGATTAAAAATTCTCGGGGGTTTCAATGACTTGAGACGCTCTTAATTTCATGGCAATTAACTCGTCAGTTGAGAATTTATTGAGCACAGAATACATCATTTTCATTCGGTGATTTGTTGCCAATTGAGAGCGTTTATCATCTAGGAAATTCCAATACAAACTGTTAAAAGGGCACGCATTTTCTCCCAAGCGTTCTTTGACGTTGTATTTACAACCACTGCAATAATTACTCATTTTATTGATGTAACTACCAGATGAAACATAGGGTTTAGTAGCGATCAATCCTCCATCCGCAAATTGACTCATTCCGCGGGTGTTGGGAAGTTGCACCCACTCCAAAGCATCAATGTAAATACCCAAATACCAATCGTCAACTTCATCGGGATTGGTTTGAGTTAATAATAAATAATTGCCAGTGATCATTAACCGTTGGATATGATGAGCATAGGCGTTGTCTAATGAGTTATTAATTGTTTTACTCAAGCAATTCATTTTTGTTTCCCCTGTCCAAAAGAACTCTGGAATGGCATGGTGATTGTCAAGTGTATTCAATGTTTTGTATTCAGGCATTTGTGCCCAGTACATACCACGCATGTATTCGCGCCAGCCAATCACTTGCCTAATAAATCCTTCCACTTGAGATATTGAAATTTCTTCGTAATTAGCTCGGTAATGCACCAAAACAGCATCCACAATTTCTTTGGGACTGATCAATTTTAGGTTCATTGCAAACGATAGGCGGGAGTGGAATAAATACACTTCCTCATTGTGCAAGGCATCCTGATAATCCCCAAAATGAACCAATAAATTTTGATTAAAGTAATCCAATTGATCTAGCGATTGTTTTCTGTTTATAGGATATGAAAATGTAGTAAGATCAAATCGACCTATGGTATCAATACCACAATTGTTTATCGTTTTTAGTATGTCACTAACAGGATTTTTAAAATCTAAAAATGGAGGGATTTCAGGTGAACCTTTCCATTTATTACGGTTGCTTTTGTCATAATTCCATTCGCCACCTTCAGGCTGCACTCCGTCCATCAATATGTGATGTTTTTTACGCATATACCTGTAAAAACGTTCCATTAAAAACTGTTTTTTACCTTCATAAAACACAGATAATTCGTCACGTTTGGTGTAGAAATGTTCCGTATCAAATTCGGCAATTGGAATTGAAAGTGTATTGCAGAAAGATTTAAGTTGTGCGTCTAATCGGTACTCATCTGGTGACTGGTACTCAAATGTTTCAATCCCAAGAGTGGTTATGATGTCATTGAGGTTGTCTTCAAGATTTTGAAGGTTGGCTGTGTCATCTAAAGTTAAATAAACAACTTTGTGCCCTTGAGCTTCCAACTGTTTAGAAAATTCGCGCATGGCAGCGAAAAACCCCACGACCTTTTGAATGTGGTGTTCAACATAATCTGTTTCTTGACGCATTTCAAACATACAATAGACATTTGATTCTGAAACAGATTCATACCATGAATGCTGTATGTTAAGTTGATCTCCAAGTATAAGACGAAGTGTTTTCATTTTAAATAAAATTTATTTGAAGTTGTAGTACCCTTTTTTTAAATAACAGAATTAAACTAAGCTGTTTTTTTTCGTTGACTACTACATTTTTTACTACAATATTTGACAGATTCCCAATTTTTCTCCCATTTCTTTCGCCATGTAAATGGCCGTTGACATTGTACGCAAATTTTGGTAGGGAGAAATGTTTTTTTCAATGTAAATATGGCTTTATTTCTTTGGACGTTGGTATTCGATACGTTGCTTCAAAGAAGGTAACGCATATCCGTCTAAGCCATTAATCGCAACAACATTAGCTTTGGCTAAATCGACAAACCCATCGGGTTCAACAATATCATCTTTAATATATAAATCCTTGATTTCAGCTATTAGTTGGATGGTGTTGTTGGCTTTAATTAAATACTCCTCACAATAGGTGAGAGCCATTTGGATCGGTGCCCCTTTTACAAAAGGCGCATGCCAATCGTTTTTGTATTCTTCTTCGAGTTTAGTAATGTCAAATTCTGAAACGCCTTTATCATATTTAGCAGAAGTGTGGTGTGCTTGCTCAATAATATCTAGGTGGATATGATTTACAGTAAACTGCCCTGTTTCTTTGATGTTTTCGTACGTATTTCTTGGCACGTCTGAAACGGGTCTAAAAACAATCCCTAGTAATGGAGGATTGGATCCTAAATGGGTTACAGAACTAAAAACAGCAACGTTTGGTGTGCCATCATTTGATTTGGTTCCAATAAGATTAGCCGATTTAAAACCGGAACAACTGTTCATCATGTTTATTCTATAAACATGGTCTAAATCATCAAAATCTTGCCGTCTTAAGTGTAACATTTAGTAATTATTAAATTGGTTAATTTTTACAGCAGATGCTTTTAAATCAAACATTAAGTTATACAACCCAAAAAAAGTACGGTTGATGTAAATAAAATGTTTAGAACCACGGTTGCCGTTAAACTTTCGGAGTTCGGTACTTTTGCTGTATCGTTGAGCTAAGTTTCTTATTTTATCAAAAAAATCAGGGTTAGAAAAATCAAATATAGGATCATGAAAAGGCATTGTAAATACACTCAGCAATTCATGAAACATTTCAGTAAAAAACACTAATTCTTCAGGTGTATCTGTAGGAGTTAAAATTTCTAATTCATACAGTTTTTCTTTGAACAACACTGGGTTGTCAATGATTTTCTTGTCTGATAATTCAAAGTAAGGAATGTAAAATTCATCGGGTATGGACTTCATACATCCAAAATCTAAAGCAATGAGTTGTGCATCTTCATTAATTAAAAAATTCCCAGGGTGGGGGTCTGCATGTACTTTTCTGAGGGTGTGTATTTGAAACATATAAAAGTCCCAAAGTGCCTGTCCAAGTTGGTTAGCCTTGTCTTTATCTGTATTGTATTTTGCAAATTCAGAAAGGTGTTCCCCTTTCATAAAATCCATCGTGATAATACGATCTGAAGAGTAATCTTCGTAATATTCAGGAAATAATAAATTAGGAATATGAACGCAGTCGTTTGCTATTTTTTTGCTTTGTGAAATTTCAAGATTGTAATTTGTTTCCTCTACCAATTTATCTTCTACTTCTTGGAAATATTTGTCAGAATCTTTTCCTTTGATATTAAACATTTTTACAGCAATAGGCTTCACCATTGCCAAATCTGATTTAATACTATCTGCAACTCCGGGATATTGTATTTTAACCGCTAATTGCTTTCCGTCTTTTTCGGCCTTATGAACCTGTCCAATACTCGCTGCATTGACAGATTCTGAATCAAATTCATCAAATATTTGATTGGGGTGTTGTCCAAAATATTTTTTAAATGTTTTGATGACTAGAGGAGAGGATAGTGGGGGGACAGAAAATTGTGCTAAAGAAAATTTATCTACGTAGGCTTGTGGTAAAATACTTTTTTCCATACTGAGCATTTGTGCTACTTTCAAGGCACTTCCCTTCAGTTGTTTTAACCCAGAATAAATATCTTCAGCGTTGTTTTTATTAAGATTTTCTTTAGCCTGTTGTTCTGTTTTGGTGATTTTTTCACCGTAATATTTCAGATAATTAACACCCACCTTAGCACCCGTTGAAACGAGTTTTCCAGCGCGTTGTATTTTTGAAGTTGGTATTCTATCAATTGACTTCATATTAGTTCATACTAATTTTTTCCTTGATTAAAAATTTCCCTAAATCTATAACACTTTTAAGCGGTGAGATATTGATCAAATCAAAACTTGCATTGATTGATTTTTCAATAAAAATATCTGTTTTCTCAAAGGAGGTCGAAGTGTCATCTAGCCAGAACTTTAACGTTAGCATCAGTTGAATCCAGTAGGTTTCTTGAACCACACTGTCTTTAATTTGTTCTAGCTGTTTGTTTTTGATTTGTAAGACTTCAATATCTAACTCATCGATATAGTCTAAAAATTTAGAACGCAATCCTTTAAGTTTTTTTAAGTTTTCAAGTTTGTTACAGCTTTCGTTTAGGGCATATACAACATAACTTCTGTTGGCAGTTAAATTTTCAAAAAAAGTAAAATAGAAACTCAACAATTGGTTTCTAGAGTCGTATGTAGGGTAGTCTTTACTTGATTCTAAGGTCTCTTTTGTGTTTGTAAAAAAAAGACTGAATATCGTGCTTTCTAAGGTTTCAAAGTTTGCGAAAATTTTATAAAAATCAGCTTCCTCAAAGCCGTTAGATTTGGCAAAGGTGTAAATTGATTTTGGAGCGTGATTATGTACTAAAACATACTCCATGTAAAGTTTTACAAGTGAGTTTTGTGTGAGTGTATTTTTTTTTGCCATAACATTTATAGATTATGAAGTAAAAATACATCTTGTTTAATAAATCAAATATATAATTAAACAAATATTAACATTTATCATCGCAACAATTGTCGCTTTTTACCAGCTTACAACTAAACACAGCTAGAAACATTCCTATAAAAGGAGCGGTTAGATATACCCACAAGTGTGTAAAATTCCCAGAAGCAAGTGCAGGAGCTAAGGATCGAATAGGATTCATCGATGCTTTTGTTAATGGCCCAGCAAACATAGCCTCTAAAAGAATGACACTACCAATTGCAATTCCTGCAATAGGACCAATTTCTTTGCTGCCTGTAGAGACATTAATAATAACAACCATTAAGAAAAAACTTAATAGCAACTCAATAATAAAGACTTTCATCGGCTCTATGGAAGGTATTGTGGCGCCCAAATCACTTTCAGGAAATAGAAAGAGCAACACTAAAGAAGCAGCGATGGCTCCTATAAATTGAGATCCTATATATTTTGGTACTTCGTTCCAACTGAATTTTTTAGCCACTGCAAAGCCAACAGTAACTGCGGGATTAAAATGAGCTCCAGAAATATCTCCAAAAGCATAAATCATGGCCATCACAATAAGACCCCAAGTAATAGCTACTCCTGGATGGGTGATTGTTCCGCCTGTAAAATCATTGATCACCATGGCACCACAACCACAAAAAATCATGCTAAAGGTTCCTATAATTTCAGCAATGTATTTTTTCATTTTATTTTTTTTTCAAAGATACAACCTAATTTTCTTATTTATTGACTTATAAATTTTACTAAATTGTTAATAAATATAGATACTAATAAAGTTCCAATGTTTGACTGTGTGTTTTCGTAATAAATGCCATTTCTTTTTTACAGTTTCATAAAATCACCCATTCTCTTTTGAAGGACATCCACTACGTAAAAAAATAAACTTCTCTTAAAATGTCTATTTTTTTAACCATACACAACACTTCAAAGTGTCTTAAGATCTCCTTTTCAGCAATACATTACCACTACATTGTATAATAATAAAGATGATTTCAAACGCTTTATGATTTTTGTAAAACCTAAATGTTATCAGTTTATTGAACTTGAATTTGTCAAATCACTTAAAATCAATACGGTTTTTTATTTTGTATGTTTTTTGTAGTGCTTTTTTTGTCATTTATACATTGCTTAGTCCCTATATTTAACAACAGTATAATTGGGCATAAATTAAATTATTAGTTACTACGACATTATTAAATAAATCAAATTATGAAAAACACCTTTTTAAGAATAGTTCTTTTTTTAATTACAACCAGCGTTTTTGCTCAGGCAGATAAAGTTACAGTTGTTAACAATGAAAATGGAATGAAATTAGTTGTGAATGGAGAAGACTTCATGATCAATGGAATGAACTGGGATTATTTCCCGATTGGAACCAATTATTCCTATAGTTTATGGAAGCAATCTGATGATGTGATTAAGGCAGCATTGGATGCAGAAATGGGCTTGCTAAAAAATATGGGAGTCAATGTGATAAGACAATACACAGGAGTACAGCCAAAATGGATTCAATATATTTATGAAAATTACGGTATTTATACGTTGTTAAATCATTCTTTCGGTCGTTATGGTCTTACTATAAATGGTGCTTGGGTTCCCGTAACTGACTACAGAGATCAAGCAACTCAAGAGTTGTTAATATCTGAAGTAACTACATTGGCAGAAGATTATAAGGACACACCTGGATTATTAATGTTTCTTTTAGGAAATGAAAATAACTACGGTCTATTTTGGGCTGGTGCTGAAACAGAAGACTTTCCAGACGAAGAAGAAAAAAGAGATTTTGTTGGCGAAGAGCGTGGAAGACCCATGTATAAACTCATGAATGATGCTTCTATTAAAATGAAAAGCATTGATTCCTCTCATCCTATAGCAATTTGTAACGGAGATGTTTTATTTATAGATATCATCGCCGAAGAATGTAAAGACATTGATGTTTTTGGAACCAATATGTATCGTGGGCCTTCTTTTACAGATGCATTTAAGACGGTTAAAGAAAAATTAGATATGCCGATTATGTTAACTGAATTTGGTGCAGATTCTTTTAACGCTTTAGACAATGCTGAAGACCAAAAAATGCAGGCCTATTACATGGTTTCAAATTGGAAAGATATTTATAATAATGCCGCCGGTCTAGGGAAATCAGAAAATGCAATTGGTGGATTTACATTTCAATTTAGTGATGGTTGGTGGAAGTTTGGACAAACTAAAAACTTAGAAGTTCATGATAACAATGCCTCATGGTCAAATGGGGGATATCAACTTGATTTCGCACCGGGTGAAAACAACATGAACGAAGAGTGGTTTGGTATTTGTGCAAAAGGCCCTACTAATTCAAGAGGACTTTATACACTATATCCACGTGCATCTTATTACGCATTAAAAATAGCTCATCAATTAAATCCTTATGAAGAAGGTGTTACATCTGATTTTGTTAAATCACACTTTGATAACATCGAATTAATGGATGCAGTTCTTCGAGCAAGAGGAGATAAAGCTGCTTTAGGTGGCAATGAAAAAATCAAACTAAGCAATTTAAGAGCTGAGTTTACAACCTTCAATACAGGCGGTACACTTATTACAACCCCTGATAATGCAGACCCTAATACAAATGGATATCCAAACGAGCTAGGATTTGATCACATGCAATCTTATTTTATTGGAGTTGAAGGAAACCCTTCTTCTAATATGCGTGCCAATGTAAATTTCAACATTCTAGGTCATGTCGCTGAAAATCCAATAGATGAAATCTTTTACGAAAATGTAGGGCGTCCAATTACCGTCAATACTGACGAAGGAAACGTGAATATTACAGATCCAAACAGAGTGAGAATTTACAATGCTGAATTTGACTGGAATGCTAAAGATTTTAATTTAAGAGGTTTTTATAGAACGGGGCATTACCACTGGGCTTATGAAGGAGATTTCTTTAACTTGTACAGAGAAGCAAATTACGGGCCTAACTTAGATCTATATAATGGAGAAATTTCAGGAATTGAATTTGATGCAAAAGGAGCTTTAAATGGTTTAAAAGCCGCTTTTGGACCACAACTTTGGTGGGGAGCGAATCCAGCGGTTCTTTTAAAGTACGGAAGAAATCTAGGAAATTGGGGTGTAACTGCTGTTTACCACGAAGATATTGATGATGTAGGTAGAGCCGTGACTTCAATTGCAATACCACTTCCAAAAACACGTAGAGTTACTTTACATGCCGAAAGAAAATTTGGTGCTTTTAATTTTGAAATCGGAGGTATATGGGGTGGACAACCTTTAAACGGTCGTAAATTTCAAATAGCAGAAGGAACGACTGATAACTATGTTATTTATACAGACGAAATTAATGAAAAAGACAACTGGGGTGCCAAAGCGAAGCTGACTTATGAAAAAGGTCCTATTAAATGGTATGCTCAAGGGGCAAGCATGGGCTTAGTTGCTAATGGAGGAGCTGATCAAACACAAACATTCACAGGTTGGAAATTAAAGGATACAGGAAGCGGTAACCAAAACAACTTCCTTTCTGGATTCGCTTATACTTTTGGTGATTTTCAAATCGCACCTAACTTTTTATGGCAAAAACCAATTGTTGCTGCCATGCCAAACGATTTAAACGGAGGAGCTGGACGTCTAAGAAATGTTCAAGATGATCCGTTTGCGGTAAGAGCCAACAGAGAAACTACAGCTGGTGAGCTCTTATTATCTTACGATCCTACACCAGGTACTTGGATGTACGAATGGGACAACGATAGAGCTGAAGACGCAAAATTCGCCTTCAATCTTGGTTTTGTATTCCGTCACCATCCAACCGCTCAAGATGCAGCAGTTGGATTCTTAGCAAATCGTACCTCTTTTGCGTTTCCAAACGCCGCTCCTGCACAAGATTTATGGGAAGCACACTCGCGAATTGTCTCTAAGCTAAGTCCAGACCTTGGATTTATAGCCAACCTTTATGCAGGTAACGCACAAGCAAATGGTAGCGACGATCGTTTAATAGAACGATTTGGTGGAGATGTTCGATTAATTTATAACAAATTAAAACTAACCCATACCATAAAGTTTAATGATTGGGGACCTTTTGATTACCACCGAGATTTTAACTTAACGTACCCTGTACAGTTAATGTTAGACTTATCTACTACCTTAGGAAAACCAGACTGGTTTATCCTTCCAAATACGCAAGTAGGAGTTCGTGGAACATGGCGTTCATTAAATCAAAACTCTCCAAGATTTTCTCCTAATTTCGTACCACCCAATACGTACCCAGCAGTACCACCAATCAGTTCTGTAGGGTTTCCTAATGGAAGCGAATGGGAAATTAGAACATACATTCATATTAATATCGGAAAATAAAACACTGTAAAAATGAAAAATATAAAATTTATGTATTCCAAAATTACACTCCTCACAGGATTACTTTTTGTAATTACAATGAGTTGTGAAAGAGATACTTCTGATCAAGCAGAATTTGCAACTCTCTCTAAAACAGGAGAGATTTTTACAGATTCTCCAATAGGACTTGGGAGTGATTTCTACTTTCCATACTTAGGATCCAAAGCAACCGCTTGGTCCGTTGATGAAAATGAAGGCTATGAAAGCGCTGCTTCTATGCGTTTTGATGTACCAAATGCAAATGATCCAGATGGAAGTTACGCAGGTGGTATTCTTAGAGTTGATGGATCAGGGCGTGATCTTACAGAATTCGATGCACTTACCTTTTGGGCAAAAGCTTCACAAGGCGTTGTTATTGGAGAAATAGGATTTGGTCAAGACTTCGGGTTAAACCAATATCAAGTCAATGAAACAAACGTAAACTTAAGTACAAACTGGGTAAAATACGTTATTCCAATTCCAGACCCTTCAAAACTATTTGATGAAAGAGGAATGTTTTGGTATTCAGCAGGAACTCAAAACACAGGTGGATCTGGTTATACATTCTGGATTGACGAATTAAAGTTTGAAAAACTAGGAACCATTGGTCAACCAAGACCAGCAATTGCAAATGGTCAAGATATTGTACAAGATGCCTTTGCAGGAATTAATCTAGAAGTAACCGGACTTACACAAACATTCAATTTGGGTTCTGGTCTTAACAAAACAATTAATATAGCTCCAAGTTACTTTGACTTTTTATCTTCAGACCCTAGTTTGGCATTCGTCGATCAATTTGGAGTTATCAGTGTTAATAATGGTACAGCAGTTATTACAGCTAGTTTAGGAGGCGTTGAAGCTCAGGGCTCAATGACAATTAATACAGTGGGTGGGTTTGACGTTGCACCAACTCCTACACGAAACCCTAACGATGTAATATCTCTTTTTAGTGATAGCTATACAAACGTTCCGGTGGACTTTTTTAACGGCTATTGGGAGCCTTTTCAAACAACATTATCCAACGATTTTGTAGTGAATGGTAATAATATGATCAACTACACTAACTTTAATTTTGTAGGAAATCAATTTTCAAATCCTACTGTAGATGCTACAGATTTTCCTAACCTACACATTAATATCAATTTACCAGAAGTACCTTCTAATCTTGACCTTTTAATTACTTTGAAAGATTTTGGTGCGGATGGAGTTGATGGTGGAACTGATGATACAACTCAACAAGTATTTTTTAATGGTTCTGATTTTGTGGCTGGAGAATGGAGTACTTTAGAAATCCCAATCTCTCTAGCGAACAAAAATAACATGGGACAGATTATTTATGAAAATGTTAATGGATCTTCGTTAACAGAGCTTTATGTAGATAATATTTATTTCTATAGAGGAAACTAGATTATTATAAATTTAAAAAAATCAAAACATGAATAAAATAAATAAATATAAAATGAGGATTCAAACATTACTATTGAAGTCTTTTGTTTTTGCATCAATTCTTACACTTTCAAATTGTTCTAACGACGAAACTCAATCAGTAGCATCGTTCACAAATTTAGTTATGGCAGATGAGTTTGATGTAGAAGGCGCTCCTAATTCTGAAATTTGGAACTACGATATAGGTACAGGATTTGATGGATGGGGTAATAATGAATTACAATATTACACAGACCGCTCAGAAAATGTAACTGTACAAAATGGTTTATTAGTAATTTCTGCGATTCAAGAGGATTATAATGGTTCTTCCTTTACATCAGCTAAACTACTTACCAAAGGAAAATTTTCTCAAGCTTATGGACGTTTTGAAGCACGTATTAAAGTTCCCGGAGGATCAGGTCTCTGGCCTGCATTCTGGCTCTTAGGAGAGAATATTGATGCAGATGGATGGCCTCAGTGTGGAGAGATTGACATTATGGAGTACCGCCGACAAGAGCCTACAAAAGTAAGTGGGTCTATTCATGGACCAGGGTATTCTGGAGAAACAATCCCGCAAGGACAAGTAACCAAAAGTTATGACTTAGGAAATGACCGCTATGATGCTGGATTCCATGTTTTCGGAATTGAGTGGAGCCCAGACTATATTAATTATTACATAGATGATGTATTGTACAATCAAATCACACCTTCAGATATTGTTGTAACTCCAGCAGATGCTGTTTACACTCTTAACGATGGCGTTGCAGCGACGGATGATACAGAAGCTATTGAACCGACAGATGTGACAGGTGATTGGGTTTTTAACAAACCTTTTTATATCGTCATCAATTTAGCTGTTGGAGGGAATTTCCCAGGAAGTCCTGCTAGTGGAGAGACGTTTCCACAAAACATGCTTGTAGATTACGTAAGAGTATATAAACAATAGTAACAACTAATAAAAAAGACAATGAAAAATTTAATTAAAACATTAAAAAAAGTTTCACTACTTATATTGGCAATCAGTTTTATGGGTTGTGATGATGATGAAGCAGTTTTACCACAACTTACAGCTGGTTTTACACACACGATTAATGCGAATACAGGAACAGTAACCTTTATCAACACATCCATAAACGCCTCATCATACGCATGGGATTTTGGAGATGAAAGTTCTTCTGCACTTATCAACCCTGTGAACGTATATGCTAACGGAACTTACTTGGTAGTTTTAAAAGCATCCAATGTCGCTGGAGCATTTGACATCTTTTCCGATGAAATCACAATTTCAACTACTGAAGTTGTAGGGACTTGTGATGCCGAAACAGCAGAGTCACTTTCTGCCTCCGACTTGAATATTACATTTATGTCAGACCCATCTGCTGATATTACTTCAGATGGTGCAGGGTTTTCTTGGATAAACAATCCAGATTTTGATAATGCTGTAAATACCTCTTGTAAAGTGGGTCAAATCGACAGAACCAGTGCAGCACAGTATGCAAACAACCAATTAAACCTAGATGCGAAACTAGATTTTAGTTCAAATTCGGGCTTTAAATTGAAAGTATGGTCACCAACGGCTAGCACAAATGTATTATTAAAATTAGAGGATCAAACCAATGCAGGGATTTTTAAAGAAGTTTCAGCTACCACGTCGGCAGACAGTGCTGGAGCATGGGAAGAGATTAGCTTTGATTTTGAAAGTGCAGATTCTAACAAATTTGATAAAGTTGTAGTGTTCTTTGAATTAGGCACTTCAACTGAACAAACATATTATATAGACGATCTAATGCTTTATGGCAACGGCAACGGCGGCGGCGGCGCATGTACCCCTGAAACAACGGAATCTTACAGTGCTGCAAACGTTAATATGACATTTCAAACTGATCCATCTGCTGATTTTATTTCTGATGGAGCAGGTTTTTCATGGGTAGATAATCCAGATTTTGACAATGCTGTAAACACTTCGTGTAAAGTTGGTCAAGTGGTAAGAGGTAATAACAACCCATGGGATAATAACCAATATGATTTAGATGCAAAACTAGATTTTGATGCAAACACTGGCTTAAAAATTAAAGTATGGTCTTCAAGACCAAATACTGAGGTGAGATTAAAGTTAGAAGAAATTGGAAACGCTGGTAACAATACTGAACAATTTTTAACGACTTCTATTACGAATGGATGGGAAGAATTGACATTCCCTTTTACAGCTGCAGACAGTAATAAATTTAACAAGATTGTTCTTTTCTTTGATTTAAATACAACGAGTACAGATACCTATTATTTTGATGATTTAAGACTATACGGCAACGGCAATAGCGGCGGCGGCGGCGGTGGTTCTTATAACCTTACGCTTCCTATTGATTTTGAAACATCTGGATATGGGGCTAGTTGGTCATGGAATGTTTTTGAGAATGATTCAAACCCACCACTAGAATTTGTAGCAAATCCAAATTCATCAGGAATAAACACCTCAGCTACTGTGGCTAAATTTACAGCACTTCAATCTGGGAACCCTTGGGCTGGTACTGAAGTTGCACATGGAGAAATGGGAATTACATGGGATCTTTCTGCGTCAAATGATATCATTAAAATTATGGTTTACAAAACTGTAATCAGTGATGTTGGAATTAAATTAGTCAATCCAAGTGGAGGCGCACAAGTAGAAATAAAAGTTGCAAACACTGTAATTAATGCATGGGAAGAACTAACATTTGATTTTAGCAGTCGTATTGGAAATGGACAAGATGGCTCAACAAATATTGATCAGATTGTTGTATTCCCAGATTTCAATGCAAGAACCTCCGATAATGTGATCTATTTTGACAACATAACATTTCAATAAAATTTTCATAAGGCTAGAGCAAAAATCCCTAGCCTTATTTTTTTAATCATTAATACTGCATCAATATCGAATGTAAATAATATATCCTTAAAAGAAATGCTATAATTTTCTTTTATCAAGATAAATGAAATAAAATAGGAATAAAAAGTTAATGGTTAAGATATTTATAACGACCCTTTTTTATTTTTGAAATCTCAAATTAACTAATATTAACCAATCAACTCTAAGCAGTTAAACGATATTAAAGAATTATAAACTTCGGATGATCATCAAGCGAAGTTTATTGACAAAAAATTAAATGACAAAAAAAACTATTTTTTCAGGAAAAAATAAAGATGCAAATCAGGGTAAAGACATTGAAGGAACTTTGGTTCATATAGACAACGAAGTCTATTACAAGATTTCTAATAGTGACAAAATGAGACCATTTTTTATGAGCATTGTTAGTGATTCAAACCACTGGATGTTTATATCAAGTAATGGAAGTTTAACCGCAGGTAGAAAAAACTCTGAATTTGCTTTATTTCCTTATTATACAGATGACAAAATAACCGAAGCTTCTGAAATTACAGGAAGTAAATCTATTTTTCAAGTAGTCAAAAATGATGAAATTCATTTATGGGAACCTTTTTCTGATCGTTTTGCTGGAAAATATAAAACCACTCGAAATTTATACAAAAACGAGTATGGTAATAAAGTTTTATTTGAAGAAATTAATCACGATTTAGAACTGACCTTTCAATACCAATGGAATTCTACTAACACTTTCGGGTTTATAAAAAAATCTAAGCTCATCAATACTGCAGCTACTAAGGTTGAAGTTAATGTATTAGATGGAATTCAGAACATTTTACCCTATGGAGTTGGAAGCGATTTACAGAATGCAAGTAGTAATTTAGTTGATGCATACAAACGTAGTGAGTTGGAACAAAGTTCAGGTTTAGGAATCTATGCCTTAAGTGCAATCATTGTCGATAAAGCAGAGCCTAGTGAAGCTTTAAAAGCAAATATCGTTTGGTCTTTAGGTTTAGAGAATTCTAAATATTTATTATCCTCATTACAACTTGATAGTTTTAGAAAACAACATGAAATTTTAGAAGAGACGGATGTCAAAGCTGAAAAAGGCGCTTATTTTGTGAACTCTCAAATTGTGTTGTCTCCACAAGAAGATAAAGGATGGTTGCTTGTCGCAGAAGTCAATAAAAACCATTCCGCAATTGCAAAGTTGATCAACAAAATTAAAACCAACGATGGTTTATGGGAACTGATCCATCAAAAAATTGAGAAAGGAACTACACGATTAATCGCTTTAAATGCTGCTTCTGATGGATTACAACTATCGGCAGATAAATTCAAAGACACACGTCATTTCTCAAATACCTTATTCAATATTATGAGAGGTGGGATATTTGATGATAATTATCAGATTGAAAAATGGGATTTCAAAAACTATCTTTCAAAAGCCAATAAAAAAGTTGCGAGAACCACTGAAGAAAATATTGAGAAACTTCCAGAAAAATTCACCCTATCGGTACTACAAGAGCTCGCACATGAAGTCGATGATACGAACTTCAGACGTTTGTGTTTTGAATATATGCCGTTAAAATTCAGCCGACGTCATGGAGATCCGAGCCGTCCTTGGAATAAATTCTCTATCAATACAAAAAGTGAAATTGATGGCTCAAAAATTTTAGATTACGAAGGAAACTGGCGTGATATCTTCCAAAACTGGGAAGCCTTAGCGCATTCATATCCTGCGTTTATTGAAAGCATGATCCATAAATTCTTAAACGCAACCACATTTGATGGCTACAATCCATACCGTGTGACCAAAGGTGGCTTTGATTGGGAAACTATTGAGCCAGACGATCCTTGGTCGTACATCGGGTATTGGGGGGATCACCAAGTGATTTACTTGCTCAAATTTTTAGAATTTATTGAAAGCCATCAGCCTGGTAAATTAGCAACTCTTTTTGATAAAGATTTGTTTGTCTATGCAAACGTTCCTTATAAAATCAAGAGCTATGATGCCTTGCTTGAAAATCCAAAAGATACTATTGAATTCGATGAAGCATTAGATCATAAAATTAGAGAACAACGCGTAGAGCTAGGAGCCGACGGTGCCTTGCTTCGTGATGAAAATAGATTTATTGTAAAAGTTAATTTTATTGAAAAAATACTAGCTACTACTTTAGCTAAACTTTCAAACTTTATTCCAGAAGGCGGAATTTGGATGAATACGCAACGTCCCGAATGGAACGATGCCAACAATGCCTTGGTAGGAAGTGGAGTTTCTATGGTTACTTTGTATTATTTACGACGTTTCTTAAAATTCTTTGACTCCGTTATAGTTCAATCTGATTTAGAAACTGTTGAAGTTTCTAAAGAGCTAGTGACTTTCTTTGACGCCATTTCGACAACTTTTAAAGACAATCAGCATTTACTTTCTGAACGCATCAACGATACAGATAGAAAAGTGATTTTAGACGCTTTAGGAAACGCTGGAAGCACCTATAGAGATCAAATTTATAATGCCGCTTTTTCAGGAAGAAAAAATGAAATATCTATTCAAGAATTAAAATCATTTATTGAGGTAAGTCTTCAGTACTTAGAGCACTCGATTGAAGTCAATAAACGAGAAGATAATTTGTATCACGCGTATAATTTAATGACTATAAACGACAACAACAGCGTTTCAATTTCATATTTAGATGAAATGTTAGAAGGTCAGGTTGCAGTTTTAAGTTCAAAATATTTATCAACCAAACAATCCTTATCTGTTTTGGATGCAATGAAAGCAAGTAAGCTTTTCCGTCCAGATCAATACAGTTATTTACTATACCCAAATAAAGAATTAAAAGGGTTTATTGAACGTAATACAATTTCTAAAGCTGCTGTTGCGTCCTCTAAGTTATTTGGTCAGCTCGTTTCAGATGGAAACGTACAGATTTTAGAGAAAGATGTTAATGGCGACCATCATTTTAGTGGAAACTTTAAAAATGCCAACGATTTAAAAGCGGCCTTATTAGAACTTTCAGGAACTTCTTACGAAGCACTAGCGAAGTCAGAAACTCCAAAAGTTCTTCAAATATTTGAAGAAGTCTTTAATCATAAAGCCTTTACAGGCCGATCAGGTACTTTCTATGGCTATGAAGGATTAGGTTCTATTTACTGGCACATGGTATCTAAATTGCAATTATCTGTTTTAGAAACTTGTAATTCTGCCATCGATTCTGAAGCTGACGCGGTTTCAGTGGGGAGATTACTTGAACACTATTACGAAATTAATGCAGGAATTGGTGTGCACAAATCACCAAAACTGTATGGCGCATTTCCAACAGATGCATATTCGCATACACCTGCTGGGAAGGGAGCACAACAACCCGGAATGACCGGACAGGTAAAAGAAGATGTATTGTCACGTTTTGGTGAATTAGGAGTGGAGGTTTCAGAAGGGAAACTAGGATTCAATCCTCGTTTGTTACGAAAGAATGAGTTTTTACAAGAAAGTAACATCTTTCATTACATCGCTATCCCTACCAAAAAAGATAGCATTCTCGTTTCAGAAGGTTCGCTTTGTTTTACCTACTGTCAAGTACCCATTATTTATAGCATTTCTGAAGAAGACAGTTTAACAGTTGATTTCAGTAATGGAACTTCAAAAACGTTTAACAACTTAAGCTTAGATACAAAAATAAGTGAGCAGGTATTTAATCGTAATGGTGAAGTAATTCAATTAAATGTAAACGTTAAACAAAGTCGCTTAAAATAATATTTATATGACATTATGAGAAAAGCAACATTCATATTAAATTTAATACTGCTTGTTTTTCTTGTAATGTCCTGTAATGAAAGTCAGTCAAAAAAAAATAAACCAAACGATCAAATACAAATAAAAGTGACAGCTAAAGATATATTAGGAAATTCAAACTACTTGGCAATCTCTTATGGAGGGTATCGAAAATCATCCAGAGATTTTCAGCCTACAGTTGGAGAGCTAAAAGAAGACATGAAAATTCTTCATGCTATGAACATCCGAATATTGCGAACTTATAATGTTCAATTAGCTCAGGTCTCAAACATTTTGAAAGCGATACGCGAATTAAAAAATGAAGATCCCACCTTTGAAATGTATTTGATGCTAGGGGCTTGGATTGATTGTTTAAATGCTTGGACTGATAGGCCTGTAAATCATAATGTCGAAAGCGCTCAGAACTCGGAAGAAATTAATCGTGCTGTAACGTTGGCAAATGAATATCCAGATATTGTAAAAGTTATTGCTGTTGGAAACGAAGCCATGGTCAAATGGGCAACCTCTTATTTTGTGCAACCCAATATTATTTTAAAATGGGTTTCACACTTACAAGCGTTAAAAGAAACAGGAAAATTATCAAAAGATATTTGGATTACAAGTTCAGATAATTTTGCATCATGGGGTGGAGGAGATCCACAATACCACACTGAAGACCTTACAAAATTAATAAAAGCAGTGGATTACGTATCCGTACATACGTATCCAATGCACGACACACATTACAATCCTGTTTTTTGGGGTGTTTTTGGAAAAGAAACAGAGCTATCCAGTTTAAAACGAATTGATATTGCTATGAATCGTGCAAAAAATTACGCCATCTCTCAACATGACAGCGTAGCCAGCTATATTAAAAGTTTAGGCATCAAAAAACCAATTCATATAGGAGAAACAGGTTGGGCGAGTGCTTCAAATGGCTTTTATGGCTCTAAAGGGTCAAAAGCAACCGATGAGTATAAGGAAGCCATTTTTTATAATAATATGCGCCAATGGACAGATCAAGATAATATGTCTTGTTTCTATTTTGAAGCCTTTGACGAACCTTGGAAAGATGCTCATAACAAGGGAGGTTCTGAAAACTATTTTGGTTTATTCACAGTAGATGGGAAAGCAAAATATGTCCTTTGGGACTTAGTAGATCAAGGCGTTTTTGATGGGTTGACTCGTAACGGAAAACCGATCACGAAAACTTATAATGGCAATAAAGAAGCCTTGTTACTTGAAGTTGAATTGCCACCAGTTAAAAATAAATTATAATTAATCACAAACAACAAATAGTTTGAAAACGTATCATTTTTTAATATTATCAATAATGCTCACAGCGTGTACCTCCAAACAATCACTAGAAGTTAAAGTGTATGAGACTTCTGTAAATGGAAATAAGTTAGCTGAAATTTCAGAATTTGAAACTTCTGAAAACCCCTCTAAAATTCAATTAAACCCAGAAACAATTTTTCAAACTATCACTGGTTTTGGCGGGTCGTTTACCGAATCTTCGGCGTCTTTACTAAATCGTTTGAGTAAAAAAAATAGAGATACGATACTAAACGCTTACTTTAGTGAAGAGGGTGCCAACTACACACTGACCCGTACTCATATTAGTTCTTGTGATTTTTCATTAAATAATTACACTTATGCACCTGTCGCCGACGATATGGATCTAAAGCATTTTAGTATTGAAGAAGATCAAGACGATTTAATCCCAATGATAAAAGATGCTATGGCAATCTCTAAGGAGGGCTTTAACATCATAGCATCGCCTTGGACCGCTCCGCCATGGATGAAAGACAATAAAAACTATGTGGGTGGTAAATTATTGCCAGAGTATTACAGTGCGTTTGCATTATATTTTTCAAAATATTTAGAATCGTATAAAAACGAAGGCATTGATATTTGGGGGTTAACACCCGTAAATGAGCCACATGGAAATGGCAATAACTGGGAGAGCATGCATTTTTCTCCAGAAGAAGAAACGGATTTTGTTCAAAATCATTTAGGCCCAAAACTTGAAGAAGTAGGGAGAGCAGATATTAAAATTTTAGGATACGATCAAAACAGAGATGGCCTAAAAGAATGGGTCGATGTTATGTATAAAGATGAGGCATCCTCTAACTATTATGCAGGAACTGCTATACATTGGTATGAAAGTACCTATGACTTTTTCCCTAAAGCATTACAGTATGCACATGAAAAAGCACCGAACAAATACTTAATTGAAACGGAAGGGTGTATCGACTCTGAAGTCCCAAAATGGCAAGATGACAAATGGTATTGGTCTAAAGAAGCAACAGATTGGGGTTACGACTGGAGAGAACCTGAAAAAAAATATTTACACCCAAAATATGCCCCTGTTAATAGATATGCACGTGATATTATAGGCTGCCTAAACAATTGGGTAGATGGATGGGTAGATTGGAACATGGTCTTAGACCGACAAGGTGGACCAAACTGGTTTAAAAACTGGTGTGTCGCTCCAATCATCGTAGATCCTGATAACGATCAAGTTTACTTTACGCCCTTGTATTATACGATGGCACATTTTAGTAAATACATCCGACCAGGAGCAAAAGTGATTGGTCTGGATAAATCGGATGTAGATTTACAAGTTACTGCTGCGCAAAATCCTGATGGATCTATTGCAATAGTCGTTTTTAATGAAGGAAAAGAATTAAAAACCTTTGAGCTTTCTTTAGGGGAAACTTCAAAATTAATAACAATACAACCCCAAGCAATTCAAACTATAGTAGTACCAAAATAATACACAAACCAACACACAAACTAAAAATCAATTCACTATGTCTATAAATTTAGAAAAAGTACCATTCGGCCAAAAAGTAGCCTTTGGTATTGGTATGCTTGCCAATCAAATGTTTCCAGCAGCGCTTGGAATTTTTATGGTAGTTTTAGTTCAGGATTTAGGATTTCCCGGTTGGATGTGGGGTGTTATTTATTTTTTCCCAAGACTCTTCGATAGCTTTACAGACCCTATTATGGGATATATCTCAGATAACACAAAATCACGATGGGGACGACGACGACCATATGTGATAATTGGTGCTATTATTTTGTGTATCTCATTTATTGCTATGTGGCAACTTTATAAAGATGCTGGAATTGATTATAACTTCGTTTATTTTATGATTTGGTCATTTCTATTTTATTTGGGAATTACCATCTTTAGCGTTCCTTATGTTGCAATGGGGTATGAGATGAGCAATGATTTTCACGAACGTACTAGCATCATGGCAACTGCTCAATTTATAGGGCAATGGGCCTGGGTGATTGCGCCTTGGTTTTGGGTGATTATGTATGACCCTGAGTGGTTTGAATCTGCAGAAGTTGCGACGCGAACACTTGCCATTTGGGTTGGAGTTATTTCCGCTATTTGTGCGATGATTCCAGGAATATTTATTAAAAGTAAATCAACTTTAGACGAAGATTATTCTCCTCTAAATTTAAAAAATATAGGAAATAGTTTGAAAGAAATAGGATCAGGTTTTGTAAGTGCTTTTAAAATCAAACCATTTAGAAAACTATGTATCGCTACTTTTTTAGTGTACAACGCATTTATGACGATTGCCTCATTTTCATTCTTTATTATTGTTTATCACCTCTTTGAAGGTGATGCTGGAGCAGCTGGAATTTGGCCGACACTTTTTGGTTGCTTAGGAGCTCTCGGCACCACCTTTTTAGTGATTCCTATCGTGGCTAAAATGTCTAAATTGATGGGAAAAAAGAAGGCCTTTTTGATTTCACAAGGAATATCTGTTTTAGGGTATTTGATGCTTTGGTTTCTCTTTATTCCAGGAAAACCCTATATGTTTATTTTTGCACTTCCTTTTTTCTCCTTTGGTATTGGAAGTTTATTTTTATTAATGATGTCTATGACAGCCGATGTGATTGATTTAGATGAACTCAATACAGGGCTGAGAAGAGAAGGTACTTTTGGAGCTATCTATTGGTTGATGGTCAAATTTGGTTTTGCAATTGCTGGAGGTTTAAGTGGTTTAATAATGAGTTCAGTAGGTTTTGACTCGGGAGTCGCTCTTCAACCCGAGGGTGCCGTTTATGGATTACGACTATCGTTTTCAGGAATACCAATATTAGGAACCGTTATAGCTATGATTGTAATGCGAAATTATAGCGTTACAGAAGAAAGCGCTGGAGAAGTACGTGCGGAATTGGACAAACGAATCAAGTCTGAACAGAAACCAACATCGTTTTATCAAACCAATAAACTAGCAACCTTACTCGCTTCAGGAATCGAAATAGATAATTCTTCAGATATGGACTTTACTTCCAAATCCGAAGCAGACATCAAAGCTCTATTCTCAACAAGTTTAAATAACGGGTTGCACGGTTTGTGTTTTAGTCCGTATTTGGAAGGTCAAAACATTGGAGATCAATTATCAAAAGCTCAAATAACCAAGCGTATGGATGTGATTGCTCCCTACACCCAGTGGGTGCGTTCTTTCTCTTGTACTGAAGGAAATGAGCACATTCCAAAAGTGGCACAACAAAAAGAGCTTAAGACCATGGTTGGTGCCTGGATTGGTGATGATAAAACTCAAAACGAAAAAGAAATTAAAGCGCTCATAAAACTAGGAACATCTGGTTTTGTAGATATAGCAGTTGTAGGAAATGAAACCTTAATGCGTGAAGAGCTCAACGAAGATGAATTGATTGCCTATATAAATAGAGTTAAAAAAGCACTTCCTGGCATCCCTGTAGGTTATGTTGACGCTTATTATCAGTTTGAAAAAAGATCAAAACTTATTGATGCATGTGATGTTATTTTAGTAAATTGCTACCCGTTTTGGGAAGGCTGTAATATCGATCAATCTGCGACTTATTTAAAGCAAATGTATGCCGTTACACAGCAGTTAGCAAAAGGAAAACCAGTGATTATTACAGAAACAGGTTGGCCAAATAAAGGAGATAGTTTAGAATCCGCAAAACCAACAGAAAATAATGCAATGAAGTATTTTATCGATACTTCCAATTGGGCGCAAAAAAATGAAATACCATTATTCTATTTTTCATCATTTGATGAATCTTGGAAAGTACACCACGAAGGTGATGTAGGGGCTCGATGGGGAATTTGGGATAAAAATGAAAAATTAAAATATAACCAATAGTAAATTACATAATAGAAATGTCATACAGAGAAGAATCCTATCACAAGCCAAAAGAAGATTACAGTCAAATTACCACGAAAGGTATAGACGCCTCTCACGATTCGTTAGAAGATTTAAAAAACCTATGGCGTAAAACCATCCAAGATGGTATGCACGGTATTTGTTTTAGTATGTACGAAGATGGCCAAAAACCAGGAGAAGATATTAGCATGGCTCAAGTTGAGCGTCGTGTTAAAATTTTAAAACCTTATGTAAGTGCTATCCGTTCATTCTCTTGTACAGAAGGTAATGAGTTTGTCCCTGTAGCAGCCAAAAAACATGGTTTAAAAACATTAGTTGGTGCGTGGCTAGGAGATGATAAAGAAGAGAACGAAAAAGAAATTGAAGGTCTAATTGCTCTAGCAAAAGCAGGCCATGTAGATGTAGCCGCAGTAGGCAACGAGGTTTTATACCGTGACGACTTAACCTTAGAAGAACTTGTAGGTTACATGAAACGCGTAAAAAAAGCCTTAGCTGGATTAAACATTCCAATAGGTTATGTAGATGCATATTATGAGTTTTCTCGTCATCCAATTATTGTAGAACACTCCGATATTATCTTGGCTAACCTATATCCTTATTGGGAAGGCTGTCCTATAGATTATTCATTAGGGCACATGCAAGCTATGTATGGCCAAGTTGTAGATGCAGCACAAGGCAAGCCTATTATTATTACAGAAACAGGTTGGCCAAGTGAAGGTGGTGGATTAAGAGGTGCAATTGCGAGTGAAAAAGCTGCAATGAAATATTTTATTGACACCATGCGATGGACCAAAGAAAACAACATCCCTAATTTCTATTTCTCATCTTTTGATGAATCATGGAAAGTTGGTCCTGAAGGAAAAGTAGGTGCCTACTGGGGACTGTGGGATAAACATGAAAAATTGAAGTTTTAACTTCGAATTTGTTTTCAAAATGAAAGGTTTTTTGTGTGTTGGAGTTTCTATTTCAACATAACTTAAAACCTTTTTTTTGTGGTTATTGTCAAAACAAATCCATTCTTAAAGTTAAATAACTCCGTAATATTCAGTAGATTTAAGTCCTCAAATTTACTAAAATGCTTAAAAAAGTCTATGGAAGCGCCGTCTTTGGCGTGGAAGCACACACCATCACAATAGAAGTGAATGTCGATAAAGGCATCGGATACCATCTTGTTGGATTGCCAGATAATGCCATTAAAGAAAGTAATTTCCGAATAGCTGCGGCCCTTCAAAACAACGGCTATAAAATTCCCGGCAAAAAACTCATCATCAATATGTCGCCTGCCGATATGCGCAAAGAAGGATCAGCCTATGACCTGCCTTTGGCAATGGGCATCCTTACCGCTTCCAATCAAATCAAAGAGACCAATATTGAGCGCTACATCATTATGGGAGAGCTCTCCTTGGACGGAAGTGTGCAATCTATAAAAGGAGCGCTACCCATTGCAATTAAAGCCTTAGAAGAAGGTTTTGACGGATTTATCTTACCCAAAGAAAACGCCAAAGAAGCTGCTATTGTGAGCGGTCTGAAGGTGTATGGTGTCGAACACATCTCTGAAGTGATTGATTATTTTGATAGGCATAAAGCACTAGAACAAACCATTGTAGATACCCGAGCAGAGTTTCAAAAAAACCTAGAACATCCCGAATTTGATTTCTCTGATGTAAAAGGGCAGGAGAGTATCAAACGCTGTATGGAAATTGCCGCAGCTGGAGGTCATAACATCATATTGATTGGACCACCAGGCGCAGGAAAAACAATGTTGGCAAAACGCTTACCTTCCATATTACCTCCAATGACTTTGCAAGAAGCGTTGGAAACTACCAAAATACATTCGGTTGTAGGGCGTATTGGAGCTCAAAAAGGATTGATAGCCCAACGTCCATTTCGATCGCCCCATCACACCATTTCAAATGTCGCCCTTGTGGGCGGCGGGAGTTATCCACAACCCGGAGAAATTTCTCTTTCTCATAATGGGGTATTGTTTTTAGATGAATTGCCCGAATTTAAACGCGAAGTGTTAGAAGTCATGCGTCAACCCTTAGAAGATAGAGAAGTCACCATCTCGCGCGCCAAGTTTACAGTAACCTATCCCAGTAGTTTTATGTTGGTAGCCAGTATGAATCCCAGTCCAAGCGGGTATTTCAATGACCCAAATGCACCAATGATGTCTTCAGCCTCAGAAATGCAGCGTTATTTGGGGAAAATTTCAGGACCTTTATTGGACCGAATAGACATTCATATTGAAGTGACTCCTGTACCTTTTGAAAAACTATCTGACGAGCGCAAAGGGGAATCATCTGTGGAAATTAGAAAACGAGTTACCAAAGCCCGTGCATTGCAAACCACACGTTTTTTAGATTCTGAAATTGTGCATTATAACGCACAAATGAATACCAAACAAATTCGAAAATATTGCAAGTTAGATGCTGCATCAATGCAGCTTTTAAAAACCGCTATGGAACGTTTGAATCTATCAGCCCGTGCCTATGATCGCATCCTAAAAGTATCTAGAACTATTGCCGATTTGGAAGGCGAATTATCAATAGAAAGTCCGCATATTAGCGAAGCTATTCAATACCGAAGCTTGGATCGTGATGGATGGCTTGGGTAATCTAATGCCATTAAATAATAACTTTAAATAAACACAGCAATTAATTGAAAAATAGACATTTAAACACAAGCTATAAGAAAAAACTATGATGAAAAAAAAGCTATTTTGAAGTGATTATCCCAAAAATTTAAAGAGTAGTTTTAGTTTTTCAAGCTTGTTTTTATAAGGTGCATAACGCAACGGAATATCAATCCAATTAGCTTTAATAACGATGCCTTTTTTGTGGGAAAATGTATCAAATCCTAGCCGCCCATGATAGGCTCCAATTCCACTTTCTCCGACCCCTCCAAATGGCAATCTAGAGTTTCCAAATTGAACCATAGTATCGTTAATTGTACCCCCTCCAAAACTATACGTTTCAATCATTTTTTTGTAAAAAGAGGTGTCATTTGAAAACACATAAAATCCAAGAGGTTTCTCATATTGACTCAAAACGGAATCGATGTCACTTTCAGTATCATAACTTAAAATGGGTAAAATAGGACCAAAGATTTCATCTTTCATAACCTCTGAATCCAAAGAAGGTTCGTCAATTAGTGTGGGAGCAAGGTAGGAATCTGAATCATCGTAAGTACCTCCAAATATAACATTAGAATCCGTTAACATACTTGTCAACCTAGATAAGTGTGTAGCATTGACTATTCGAGAGTAGTCCGTAGATGTTTGTGGATTTTGTCCGTAAGCCTTAACAATTTCAGTTTTTAAATCAGAAATCAACTGTGCTTTTATCGAGCTATGAACTAACAAATAATCAGGTGCAATACACGTTTGGCCAGCATTGACGAATTTGCCCCATACCAATCGTTTTGCGATCAGTTGAGTCGACATGCTGTTATCTACGATACAGGGGTTTTTCCCTCCCAGTTCGAGTGTTACAGGAGTTAGGTAAGGCGCAGCCGCTTTGGCTACAATTTTTCCAACGGCAACACTTCCAGTGAAGAAAATATAATCCCAACGCTCCTTTAAAAGCATTGTTGTTTCAGGAATTCCTCCTTGGACGACTTTGACATGTTCTGGAATAAATACAGTGCTCAGGATGTCTTCAATTAGCTGTGAGGTATGTGTTGTATGCTCGCTTGGTTTTAAAACAACCGTGTTGCCTGCGGCGATGGCTGCAATAAGAGGGGCAACTGCCAACTGAAATGGGTAGTTCCAAGGTGCAATGATCAAGACCGTTCCGTAAGGTTCGCTGTAGATATAATCTCTTGATGGAAAGTTAAGTCCAGCAGCTCTTATTTTTTTGGGTTTTGACCAAGAGTCAATATGTTTTAAAGTCGAATCAATCTCTGAAATAACCACCCCAATTTCACTAAAATAAGCTTCAAATTTAGATTTTCTTAAATCCTTATACACAGCTTCGTAAATAGCATCTTCTTTAGCTAGAATTTCTGAACGAAGTTTGGTTAGTAATTTCTTAAGCATCCCTACGTCACGTGTGGCGCGCGTTTTAAAATACTCTTTCTGGGTTTCTAAGATCAGTTTTGCTTCCATAGTCTATACGTGATTGATACATTCCTTCCATAACACTTCATTTGGAGGGGGTGCACTAATAGTTATTAATTGGTCATTTACAGGGTGTGTAAATGAAATGTTTCGTGCATGTAGATGGATGCTTCCATCGGCATTGCTCCGGTCGAATCCATATTTTAAATCCCCTTTTATAGGGCTTCCTATCGTAGATAGTTGACTCCTTATCTGGTGATGTCTTCCTGTTTCAAGGTTCACTTCTAGAAGGTGATAGCGGTTCAAACTGTGAATTAATTCATAGTGTAGAATTGCTTTTTTGCTTTGGTCCACTTCTTTGATATAGGCTTTTGATTTATTATTTTTAGGATTTTTCTTTAGCCAATGAACGAGCGTATCTTTTGATTTTAAGGGTTTATTTTTGACAACTGCCCAATAAGTTTTGGTGATTTTTTTGTTTAAAAACAACGCATTCATTCTTGTGAGTGCTTTTGAAGTTTTTGCAAATACAACAATTCCAGTGGTAGGGCGGTCGAGCCGATGTGTGACTCCTAAATAAACAGCTCCTGGTTTGTCATACTTCTTTTTTATGTAGCCCTTTACTATATCACTTAGAGGTGCATCTCCAGTTTTATCTCCTTGAACAAGATCCCCAGAGCGTTTATTGATGATAATTAAATGATTGTCCTCATGAAGAATTTGAAGGTTGTCAATATTTGAAACAATCTTACCCATTTATTTAATACTGTTCGTTTTCACTAGGGAAGTCAGAAGATTTTACATCGTCAATATATTGATTGATTGCAAGAGTCATTTCTTCGTGTAAACTTAAATAGCGACGTAAAAATCGTGGATGAAATTCTTGTGTCATTCCAAGCATGTCATGCAATACCAATACCTGCCCGTCAACGCCACCACCAGCACCAATTCCTATAACTGGTATGCTGATACTTTCGGCAACTTGTTGTGCCAAGGAAGCTGGAATTTTTTCAAGAACCAAAGCGAAGCAACCAAGGCGCTCCAAAAGTTTAGCATCCTCAATTAATCGTAAAGCCTCCTCTTCTTCTTTGGCTCTTACTGAGTAAGTTCCAAATTTATAAATTGATTGCGGTGTGAGTCCTAAGTGTCCCATCACAGGAATTCCGGCATTCAATATCTTTTTAATAGAGTCTTTAATCTCTTTACCACCTTCGAGTTTTACGGCATGTCCACCACTTTCTTTCATGATTCGAATTGAAGAACGTAGGGCTTCTTTTGGATCACTTTGATAAGTTCCAAAAGGTAAATCAACGACTACAAGCGCACGATCAATAGCACGTACCACAGAAGACGCGTGGTAAATCATTTGATCCAATGTAATTGGAAGTGTGGTTTCATGTCCTGCCATTACATTACTGGCAGAATCTCCTACCAAAATAACATCAATACCAGCGCCATCTACAATCTTGGCCATGGTGTAATCATAGGCAGTGAGCATAGATATCTTTTCACCTAACGACTTCATTTCGATGAGCGATTTTACCGTGACTCTTTTGTATTCTTTTTTTGATGCAGACATAATTGGTTATAATTTATGATAGAGTGTAAAAGTACTAAATAAGTATATAAGTTCAGTTTTTTATGTAATAACTGAAACTAGAATAAAAAAAGCATATTAAAAACGCATTGTGTTTTAATATGCTTTTGGATTTGAATATTAATTTTGGGTTAATAACGCTGTTGTAAAGAAGAGAGATTGAAATCAGTCATTTCAGGACTGGCAAGTCCACTTACGTTATCTGCAGGAACGACTACGATTCTAAAAATAACATCTTGAGTCCAAACAGCATCTAGATTTTCAAAATTAGCAGTGCCTTCTAAAAATAGCTTAACATCTGTTTGTGTGAAGTCAAAATTATAGTTGAGCGTAGCGCCGCCAACAAAAATAGCACTTTGTGGTAATAATCTCCAGACCTCTTCACCGTTATCAGTTTCCCATAAAATATAAACCAAGGTGACGTCATAACTATAAACGTCAAATCCGTAAGGTTCTACAATTTCATAGTTATTTTGAGTATTAAAATCCACTACAATTTCAAATGCACTAGACACAATTAAACCTCCATCTCTACCATCTTGTCCTTCTTCAACGACGCAAGACATAAATAATACAACCGATAATAATGACACTAATTTTCTCATAATATTTTTTTTTATGTATTCAAAGGTACTAATCTGTGGTTTGTTTTTTAAATAAAAGAAGGTTTTATTTTTTTTCTGACATCGTGTCAGTAATGTTGTATTGGCACAATGATTGACTTATGGATTGTGTAATATTTAAATAAAAAATTAAACTATATAAATTATGAGTAAGATTATTGGAATCGATTTGGGAACTACAAACTCTTGTGTTTCCGTTATGGAAGGAAATGAGCCCGTTGTCATCACAAATGCTGAAGGACAACGTACAACCCCATCTGTCATCGCTTTTGTGGATGGTGGTGAAATCAAAGTAGGAGACCCTGCAAAACGTCAAGCGGTCACCAATCCAACAAAGACGGTTTATTCAATTAAACGTTTTATGGGAAACAAATTCTCAGAATCTAAACAAGAAGTAGGTCGTGTCCCTTATAAAGTAGTGAAAGGTGACAACGATACACCACGTGTGGATATTGATGGTCGTTTGTATACGCCACAAGAATTATCGGCAATGGTGCTTCAAAAAATGAAAAAAACAGCTGAAGAATTTTTGGATCAAGAAGTTTCAGAAGCGGTAATTACAGTACCTGCTTATTTTAACGATGCACAACGTCAAGCTACAAAAGAAGCTGGTGAGATTGCAGGTTTAAAAGTAAGACGTATTATCAATGAGCCTACAGCGGCTGCATTGGCATACGGAATGGACAAAAAAGGAAAAGACCAAACAATAGTTGTTTTTGATTTTGGTGGAGGAACACATGATGTTTCTGTATTGGAATTAGGAGATGGTGTATTTGAAGTACTTGCTACGGATGGTGATACGCACTTAGGTGGAGATGATGTTGATGAAAAAATCATCAACTGGTTGGCAGAAGAATTTAAAGCGGAAGAAAACTTAGACTTACGTAAAGATCCTATGGCGCTTCAACGTTTAAAAGAAGCTGCTGAAAAAGCTAAGATTGAATTATCATCTTCTGCGCAAACAGAAATCAATTTACCTTATGTTACAGCCACTGCAAGCGGTCCAAAACACTTGGTACGTTCATTGTCAAAAGCAAAGTTTGAGCAATTAATTGACGACTTAGTAAAAAGAACAATTGCTCCTTGTCAAACGGCTCTTAAAGCTGCTGGATTGTCAACAAGTGATATTGATGAAATTATATTAGTTGGGGGATCTACTCGAATTCCTGCGGTTCAAGAAGCGGTTGAAAAATTCTTTGGAAAGAAACCTAACAAAGGAGTAAATCCTGATGAGGTTGTTGCTGTAGGTGCTGCAATCCAAGGAGGTGTATTGACAGGAGATGTTAAAGATGTATTACTTTTGGATGTTACTCCATTATCATTAGGAATTGAAACGATGGGGAATGTAATGACTAAATTAATTGAGTCTAACACAACCATTCCAACTAAAAAATCTCAAGTATTCTCAACAGCAGCAGACAATCAGCCTTCAGTTGAAATTCACGTCCTTCAAGGAGAGCGTGCAATGGCAGCGGATAACAAAACGATTGGACGTTTTCATTTAGATGGACTTCCACCAGCACAGCGTGGAACGCCTCAAATTGAAGTAACCTTTGATATTGATGCCAATGGAATCATTAAAGTTTCCGCTACAGATAAAGCGACCAACAAAACACAAGACATCCGTATTGAAGCGTCTTCTGGTTTGACGGAAGAAGAAATCGAAAAAATGAAACAAGATGCAGAAGCAAATGCAGATTCAGATGCGAAAGCTAAAGAAACAGCAGATAAATTGAATGCTGCAGATGGTATGATTTTTCAAACAGAAAATCAGTTGAAAGAATTTGGTGATAAATTATCAGATGATAAAAAACAACCAATTGAAGCTGCTTTGGAAGAATTGAAAGCTGCCTACGAATCTAAAGACATCGCGGTTATTGACCCAGCTTTAGAGAAAATCAACGAAGCATGGAAAGTTGCTAGTGAAGAAATGTACAAAGCACAAGAAGGTGCTCAGGACGCTCAAGGTGCTCCTTCAGATGCTGAAGCATCTCAAGAAGACAACGTTGAAGACGTAGATTTCGAAGAAGTGAAATAAAAGTTAGTTTTTATTTGATACAGAAAAGCACAATCGGTTTATGATTGTGCTTTTTTTTTGGAAAACATTCTCAGCATTACAAAAGCATGAGGAAATGTGACTGCAGCTATAAATGCAAAAAACAAAGAATAGAACTGTTTTTCACTGCTAAAAATCAAATATAAAATAACCATTCCTATCAACGAAATGATCCAGTAGGGCAGCGCTGCTTTGCAATACTTTAATGTAGAATCGGTTTTCACATCCCCATATATAAACGTAATTTGTTCTATTAAAGAAGGGATGCTATGCCAAAGAATGAAATAAATACTAAACCCCCATATTAATGAAGAGGATGAGAAAATTATAGCTAATACTGCTAAAGTGAACAGTTCTTTTAAAATCACTTCTTTAGCCAATCGATTTGTTAAAAGCTCAACAACCAGTACAGTTCCTATGAAGCTACCTAAAATCGCGAGAACGATATTGCTGTATAAATTAGTGATTTCGTACCCTGTAATTTCAGACACAATCAATTTCACTCCTGCATCGTTAAAAGTAAACAACAGAAACAAGATTAACATTCCGTATGAAAAGTAGAATGTAGATTTAAGTAAAGTATTTGATTTAGAAAAACGATGATCCCAATGTTGCTCTCCAAAGTGGTAGGCGCTAAATATAATAAACAGGATCATAGCGAGTGTGGGTGCCCAATAAAAAATTAAAATTGCAATACACACAATAAACAAGTAAGCGGTTAGAACTGTGAATTTGGAATACTGTTTAATATTTTTCAAAATTTTATTAACAATTAGTAAATCATTTGACCCATGAATCATGCCAAATGAAAAAATTAAAATAAACCCCAACATGAGTTCAAAACTCTCTGGTACGTGGGTGGTAATCCACAGTCCTAAGAAGCTAGTTACGATTGAGAAATTGAAAATATTATTCATAAAATAGTGTTAAATACGTGGTCTGAAGCTACAAATTTACGAAATGCTCAACAATTAGTTTAATTTTTTATATATTTGTTTAAACAAAAACTAACTAAACTTTTAAAAAATGACAAATTTAATTTTACCTTTAGTTGCGGACGTATCAGGTAACGTCAATGACCCAGTAAACTTTACATTCTTTATTGGATGTATGGCTATGATGGCAGCCTCTGCCTTTTTCTTTTTATCATTAAATCAATTTGACAAAAAATGGAGAACATCTGTTTTAGTTTCTGGTTTAATTACTTTTATTGCAGCAGTTCACTACTGGTACATGCGTGATGCGGCTATGGCAGGAGCACTAGAAAATGTAACGGCATTCCGTTATGTTGACTGGATTTTAACTGTTCCATTAATGTGTGTCGAGTTTTACTTGATTCTTAAAGTTGCAGGTGCTACTAAAACATTACTTAACAAAATGATTTTATTATCTCTTGTAATGTTAGTTACAGGTTACATTGGTGAAACTGGTGGCGATGCTGTTATTTGGGGAACAATCTCTGGATTAGCATACTTTGCTATCGTATATGAAATATGGTTAGGTGGAGCAGCAAAATTAGCGAAAGAAGCTGGTGGCGATGTGTTAGCTGCTCACAAAATTCTTTGCTGGTTTGTACTCGTTGGATGGGCAATCTATCCAATAGGTTATATGGCTGGTACATCTGGATGGTATGATTTCTTACCAACAAATGGATTAGACATGAATGTTTGGTATAACATTGCTGATGCAATTAACAAAATCGGTTTCGGTTTAGTAATATATGCTTTAGCAGTTAAGAAAACCGCTTAATAACTTGATTATAATAAGTAGATATTAAAAAAGGCTGTCTGAAAAGACAGCCTTTTTTTTTACACTTTTTTAACGCAACCTTGACATTGACTTCGGCGTTGATTTTTGTAACTTTACATTCAAACTATAATTAAAAATGACTCCAACAAAAGATCAGATTATAAAAGCCGCTACCGCAGCATGCAAAGATACCCTAATGGAAACCCTCAACATCGAATTTGTGGATGCAGGAGAAGACTTTGTAATTGCTAAAATGCCTGTAGATAAACGTGTGTATCAACCGGATGGTGTATTGCATGGAGGTGCCACAGCTGCACTCGCTGAAACTGTTGGAAGTTTTGCTGCACATATTTTTTTGGACACAAAAAACTTTTTTGTGAGAGGTATTGATATATCAGCTAACCACATCAAAAGTGTTAAAAAGGGGTTTGTCTATGCCAAAGCTACTTTTATTCATAGAGGAAGAACCATGCAAATTTTCAATATTGAAGTTACCGATGATGATAATCAATTGGTATCTTCTTGTAAATTAACGACTGTTTCACTTCCTAAAGATCGCTAAAAGATGACTTCGACTGATTTTTTCAATCAAATCAATACAGCGATTCAATCAAAACTACCCTTCGTACTTTTTTCAAAACCAGAGAGTCAATCGGTTAAAGCATACATTCAAACGAATACAGAAACTCATATTATAAAGGATTATTCTGAAAGCGGATTTGTGTTTGCCCCCTTTGATTCTGAGAAAGATAGTTATTACATTCCATTAGACTCTTCGGTATTTATTGATGTAAAGCAACCAGACTTTAAAGGTTGTTCTCAATCTAGTTCTTTGCGCTCAATTGATTCTACAGTCAACCATTTAACTCTAGTTTCAAAAGCAATTGATGAAATTAAAGCTACAGATTTAAAAAAGGTTGTGCTTTCAAGAGAATTTAAATTTCATTTAGAAGACTCAAATCCGCTTGAAATTTTTAAAAAGTTAGCACAAAATTATTCTTCGGCTTTTACCTATTGTTGGTATCATCCTCAAACAGGGTTTTGGTTAGGAGCATCTCCTGAAAGCCTTTTAAAAGTAGAAGGGAAAATGGTTTCAACAATGGCACTCGCGGGAACACAAGTTTTTAAGTCTTCTGATAAAGTTGAGTGGGATTCAAAAAACATTGAAGAACATGCGTTTGTTACGGATTATCTACTAGAAGTCTTATCGGATTATTTAGATTTAATTAAAACTTCTGGACCAAACACACTCAAAGCGGGTGAATTATTACACCTTCAAACGCTCGTTACGGGGCGATTAAAATCGACAGACCACAGTTTAAGCCAACTCTTAAAGGCAATGCATCCCACGCCAGCAGTAGGGGGCACACCCAGGACAAAGGCGTTAGAATTCATTAAATCCCAAGAACCCTATGATCGAGAGTTTTATGCTGGTTTTTTTGGTGAATTAAATATTCCTTCTGAATCGACTTTTAGAAATTCAAAAAGAAATATTGAAAACAGAGCCTACCAAACAGTTCGTAAATCTACACAGCTTGCCGTGAATTTACGCTGCATGCAGCTAAAAGATAATAAAGCAATTCTTTACAGTGGAGGAGGGATTACAAAAGACTCTGACCCCCTTATTGAATGTAAAGAAACTGAACATAAGATTCAAACCATAAAAAAGGTGCTCTAAACCTTTAGGAAATATTTATTATTTCATTTCAATTTAAACCCTAAAAATTAAATAACTTTGTCTGTCAATGATACAGTCAAATCAGCCCTTAGCGCAATCAGTTATTCAACTCTGTAAAAGTCACAACATTCAACATATAGTGATTTCACCTGGGAGTCGAAATGCACCCTTGACCATCGGGTTTACAAATCACGATTTTTTTGAGTGTTTCAGTATTGTTGACGAACGCTCTGCTGGGTTTTTTGCCCTAGGTATGGCGCAGCAACTACAGCAACCTGTTGCATTGGTATGTACATCTGGAAGTGCACTTGTTAATTATTTCCCTGCTGTTACGGAAGCTTTTTACAGTAGGATTCCACTTGTTGTGATTTCTGCAGACCGTCCAGAGCATCTTATAAATATTGGTGATGGTCAGACCATTACACAGCCTCACATTTTTGGCACCCATATTCTGTTTGAAGCTAATCTAAAAGAACATTTTAAAAAGCCCTTTTTAAAAGCCGTTCAAACCAATGACATTCTTATTGATAAAGCACTTCAGATTTCAAAATCTGAGAGCGGACCTGTGCATATAAATGTTCCCTTTTCTGAGCCTTTATATGAAACCACAGAAAAATTTACGAATGTGTCAAACCCGATGAACGTTAAAATCAAAAAAACTTCATTTTCTCTATCTAAAACAAATATCAAAAAGTGGCATTCATCCACTCGAAAAATGATTTTAGTTGGAGTGAATCCTCCTGGAAGTGTTTTAGATAAGTATTTAAAATTGATCGCACAAGACCCCTCTGTGATTGTGTTCACCGAAACGACTTCTAATTTACACCATCCGAATTTTTTTGCTAGTATCGATCAATTAATAACGCCTTTAGATGCAACAGATTTTGAAGCGCTTCAGCCTGATTTATTGCTCACGTTTGGTGGGATGATTGTCTCCAAAAAAATTAAAACATTTCTTCGAACCAATCCCCCTAAAACACACTGGCATATTGATGAGGTATTTGCAAATGACACATTTTTTTGTTTAACCAAACATTTTAAATGTTCTGTGAATACGTTTTTTAAACAATTGAAAAGTTCTGCTAGTCCCTTAGTGAGTTCTTATTTTGAAACTTGGAACCATGTCAAAACTCGCCGACTTCAAAAACATACGGAATATCTAAAATCGATTTCGTTCAGTGATTTTAAAGCATTTGATCGTATTTTGAAACAGATTCCAAACGATTCTATGGTACAGTCAAGCAATAGCTCTACAATACGTTACTTGCAGCTATTTGAACTTAATCCAACGCTGACCGTATTTTGTAATCGCGGTACAAGTGGAATTGATGGATCAACTAGTACAGCCATTGGTGCAGCTCTAATCTCAAAGCAACCAACTGTTTTTATTACGGGAGATTTAAGCTTTTTCTATGATAGTAATGCTCTTTGGAATAATTACATTCCATCAAGTTTTCGCATTATCATTATCAATAATAGAGGGGGCGGTATTTTTAGGATTTTACCAGGGAATAAAAATTCTGAAAACTTCAGTACGTTTGTTGAAACCAACCACACGCTAACAGCTGAACCGATTTCTAAGCTCTTTGATTTGGAGTATGCATCTGCAAATTCTACGGATGAATTAGATGCTGCGTTAGAAGATTTCTACAAACAAAGTTCGCGACCGAAACTATTAGAAGTGTTTACACCTTCTTCTGAAAATGACCGTATTCTACTCTCTTATTTTGATTTTGTGAAATAATTGAAATATTTTATAATTTTTATCTGTGACTTTTTACCAATAGAGGTGTCCTAATTATTGAAAGGTGTTTACTGCACCTTATTCAGTCTAATTTAATATACCTCATTATGAACGCAAGGGAAAAACTAATTGTAAAGTATGTCAATGATTTAAAGGAAAAATGTAATGTAAATCCAGATATGGAATTACTCAAAAAAGTGACAGTTGGTTGTGGTCCATCCATTTATAATTCAGATTCTAGTACCGTAGCAGTGACAAGTGAATCGGAGTTAAGTATACTCCGAAATAAATTTCTAATTAAAAAACTAGGACTCTCAGATGAAGATAAATTAGACCAAGGAATTCAGGCTGTAATCGAACAGTACGGACGCTCAAACCGTCATAAATACCGTGCGGTGTTTTACTACTTATTAGTACTACATTTTGGAAAAGAATCGGTGTATCAATAGTCCATTTTAAACAATTATTAAGTGGCATAATTTGTTGTTGCGCTTTTTTATTTTCTCCCTCTATTATCCGTACCTTTGCGGCATGATACACATAGGAGACTACAATAAGCTTACAATTCTGCGAGATACAGAACCAGGATTGTTTTTGGGAGATGACGAAGATCAAGAAGTCTTGCTTCCCAACCGTTATGTTCCCGAAGAATTTGAAATCGATGATACCATTGAGGTGTTTGTCTATTTAGATAACGAAGAACGCCTCGTAGCGGTTACCGATCACCCGTATATTAAAAAAGGAGAATTCGCTCTTCTTCGTTGTAATAACGTCACTGAAATTGGAGCATTTCTAGATTGGGGGCTGGTAAAAGAATTGTTCTGTCCGTTCAGAGAACAAGCATTTCCTATGAAAGCTGGTGGCTGGTATTTGGTCTATTGTTATTTAGACGAAACATCAGAACGTCTAGTCGCTTCCAGTAAAACAAATCGTTTTCTTGACAATAAAGAACTTACAGTGCAGGCCTTTGATGAGGTTGATTTGATTGTTTCGCACCCTTCTGATTTAGGAATGAATGTGATTGTTAATAAAACTCACTTGGGGTTAATTTTTAATCAAGATTTATTTAAAGATATTAGCGTAGGAGATAAACTTAAGGGAATCGTTAAGAAAATTCGTCCTGGCAATAAGTTAGATATCACCCTTGAGAAAATTGGTTATAGAAACATTGAACCTAATGCGCAATCAATATTAGAGTTTTTAGAGAATAATGAAGATGGATATTTAAAGCTCACTGATAAATCTTCACCTGAAGATATTAAATCAACCGTTCAAATGAGTAAGAAAAGTTTTAAAAAAGCGGTTGGAACTCTTTACAAACAACGTCGCATCCGAATCGAACAGGATGGAATTTATTTAACTACCTAAAACTGTAATCTTATGTCGAATATAGAATGGAAAACTGTTAAAGAATACGAAGACATTACTTACAAAAAATGCAATGGAGTTGCTCGTATAGCATTTAACCGTCCAGATGTAAGAAATGCTTTTAGGCCCAAAACAACGCTCGAGTTATATCAAGCTTTTTATGATGCCAATGAAGATACAAGTATTGGGGTGGTTTTACTTAGTGCAGAAGGACCCTCTTCTAAAGATGGTGTCTATTCGTTTTGTAGTGGAGGTGATCAAAAAGCGCGTGGCCATGAAGGCTATGTGGGTGATGATGGCTACCATCGATTAAATATATTAGAAGTACAACGTCTCATTAGGTTTATGCCTAAAGCTGTTATAGCAGTTGTTCCAGGCTGGGCTGTAGGTGGAGGTCATAGTTTGCATGTTATTTGCGACTTAACTTTAGCCAGTAAAGAACATGCTATTTTCAAGCAAACTGATGCCGATGTCACCAGTTTTGATGGGGGGTATGGTTCTGCATATTTAGCCAAAATGGTAGGACAGAAAAAAGCACGTGAAATTTTTTTCCTAGGAAGAAATTACAACGCTCAGGAAGCCTATGATATGGGAATGGTAAATGCAGTTGTTCCGCATGAGGAGTTAGAAACAACAGCTTATCAATGGGCACAAGAAATTCTTGCCAAATCCCCTATATCCATCAAAATGCTCAAGTTTGCAATGAATCTTACGGATGATGGCATGGTAGGGCAACAGGTTTTTGCAGGCGAAGCTACCCGTCTCGCTTATATGACTAATGAAGCTAAAGAAGGACGTGATGCCTTTTTAGAAAAACGTCCACCAAATTTTGAAAAAAAATGGATTCCATAGTATGAGAAATTTACAAGCATGGATTTCTGCATGTCGTCTAAGAACATTGCCATTGTCAATTTCAGGAGCGATCGTAGGTTCTGGAATTGCATATTCTAGAGATCTTTTTGAGGGATCAATATTTACTCTTACAATTCTTACTACTTTAAGTTTACAAATTTTATCAAACCTCGCAAACGATTACGGCGATGGAGTTAAAGGCACTGACAACGAACACCGCATTGGACCAGAACGCGCCTTACAAAGTGGGAAAATCAGCCCAAAACAGATGCGGAATGCTATTATTTTTAATGTCATTATTTGCCTAGTTTTTGTAGTGAGTTTAATTTATACAACTTTTGGTGCCGAACACTTTTTCACCTCTATGGTATTTATTGTTCTGGGAATTTTAGCCATTATTGCTGCCATCAAATATACGGTAGGCGCTTCTGCTTATGGGTACAGAGCCTTGGGCGATGTCATGGTATTTTTGTTTTTTGGTTGGCTGAGTGTTTTAGGAACGTATTTTTTATATTCAAAACAAATCGAAGTTTTGATGCTGCTGCCTGCTAGTAGTATTGGATTGTTAAGTGCTGGAGTGCTCAACTTAAACAATATGAGAGATATTGAATCTGATAGACGCTCTAAAAAGCAAACCCTGGCAGGTTATTTTGGATTAAAAATAGCGAAGCTATACCAACTAGTGTTGGTTGGAGTTGCTATGTTGTTAATTGGGATCTATTCTTATTTATATAGTAATAATTCAATGTATTTATTGCTAATTGCTTTTGTGCCGCTAATGATACACATGAATAATGTTCGTAAAACCAACGCTCCAATAGAATTTGACCCACAGTTAAAAGTATTGGCGCTATCAACCGTTGGCCTAGCGATGCTTTTTTGTGCTTCAATTGTTTAGAGCTTATATTATAATTTTGTAATTTTAAATAAAAAATTAAAATGAAAATTCAATTTTTGGGTCACGCTAGTTTACTTCTTATTATTGATCAAATTCATATTCTTGTTGACCCTTTTATTACAGCTAATCCTAAGGCATCACATATTGAAATAGACGCACTAAAAGCCGATTATATTTTATTAACCCATGCCCATCAAGATCATATTTTGGATGCAGAAGTTATAGCAAAAAGAACGGGTGCTACAATCGTGTCTAATTTCGAGATTGTTTCTCATTATCAAAAAATGGGTCTGAACGGACATCCCATGAACCATGGAGGTAGCTGGGAATTTGATTTTGGAACAGTTAAATATGTAAATGCGATTCATACGTCTTCATTTCCAGATGGTGCTTATGGAGGTCAGCCAGGTGGATTTATTATAAAAGGAGAATATAAAACTATTTATATCGCTGGCGATACAGCCCTTACCTATGATATGAAATTGATTCCACTACAGTTTAATTTAGATCTCGCAGTCCTCCCAATAGGCGATAATTTCACGATGGGTGTCGAAGATGCCTTAATTGCCAGTGATTTTCTTGAATGTGATAAAATTTTAGGTTACCACTTTGATACATTTGGTTATATCGAAATTAACCATCAAAAAGCTATACAGACTTTTTTAAAAAAAGACAAAGACCTCATGCTTCTTAAAATTGGTGAATCCTTAACTCTATAGATGCAAGCTAACTACTTTAAATATCAACTTCAATTTAAGCAAGCAAGTGGTACCTCTCGAGGAATCTTAACGTATAAGGATACTTGGTTTATTCAAATCGAGGATGGTTCCTTTAGAGGGATTGGTGAGTGCGGAATGTTTAAGGGTTTGAGTATTGATGATCGAACAGATTTTGAATCTAAATTAACCTGGACTTGTGAAAATATTGATTTAGGACTTCATACGTTGTTAGATAATTTGATTGAATTTCCTTCGATACAGTTTGGTTTGGAAATGGCTTTTCAATCGATTAAACAAAAAAAAATGTTTGAATTATTCCCGTCCGATTTTACAAAAGGGCAAGATTCAATCCCCATCAATGGACTGATTTGGATGGGGGATAAGTCGTATATGAAACAGCAAATCAAAGACAAACTTGCGGCAGGATTTTCGTGTATTAAGCTAAAAATAGGAGCTATCAATTTTGATAAAGAATTAGAGCTTATCAAATCGATTCGTAACGAATTCGATGCCCAAACAATTGAAATTCGGGTGGATGCAAATGGTGCTTTCAAACCCTATGAAGCCCTAGAGAAACTAAAACGCCTTTCAGATTATAAATTACATTCGATTGAACAGCCAATTCAACAAGGACAGCTTCAAGAAATGGCACAACTATGTGCGGAAACACCCCTTCCGATTGCCTTAGACGAAGAATTAATTGGTGTGTTTTCTGTAACAAATAAGGACTTATTACTACAAACTATCAAGCCTCAATATATTATCCTAAAACCCACTTTAATCGGTGGTTTTAAAGGCAGTCAAGAATGGATTGACTTAGCAGAGTCAAAGAATATTGGATGGTGGGTAACAAGTGCCTTGGAAAGTAATATTGGACTCAATGCGATTGCGCAGTGGACTTACACACTCAAGAGTCAACTGCCTCAAGGTTTGGGTACGGGTGGTTTATTTACCAATAATATTCAAGCCCCCTTAGCAGTTGAGTCGGGGCAGTTATTTTATGATTTAAAAACAAAGTGGAATTTAAAATTTTAATTTATGTACATCAAACAAGCATTTAATTTCAAACACGACTGGTGGCTTTATGTAGCTGGCTTAGCAATAATAGTTGTAGCAGTAATTCTAGGACAATTGCCCTATACAATAATTTTAATCGCAAAAGCTGTTGAAGCTGGTTTGAATCTTCAAAAACTTGATTTAAGTCAGACAATGGGTTTAATAGAGTCCAATCTGAATCTGTTTCTCATGTTATTGTCTTTTGCAGCGGGCTTTTTAGGAGTCTTTTTTGTGGTCAAAACGCTCCACAAACAAACGATACGAAGTTTAACAACCTCACGATCAAAAATTGATTGGAAACGTTTTTGGTTTGCATTTTTATTTTGGGGAATTATTTCAAGTGGGTTGGTTTTAGTAGACCATTATATGTCTCCAGAAAATTATATATTTAATTTTAAACTGGTACCGTTCTTAATTTTAGCAGCTATAGCTATTGTTTTAGTTCCAATACAAACAAGTTTTGAAGAATATCTGTTTAGAGGGTATTTAATGCAAGGGATTGGTGTAGTGTGTAAAAATAAATGGGTACCACTAATCGTTACTTCCGTGTTGTTTGGTCTTCTCCATATTGCGAATCCAGAGATTGAAAAGTTGGGTTATATATTATTAGTGCATTACATTGGTACTGGTTTCTTTTTAGGTGTTATCACTTTGATGGATGAGGGGCTAGAATTAGCTCTTGGATTCCATGCAGCAAACAACTTGTTTACGGCGCTTTTAGTCACTGCAGATTGGACGGCTTTTCAAACAAATTCAATTCTTAGAGATATTTCAGATCCAGACATTGGATCGTTAGAAATATTTGCATCAGTTCTGGTAATATATCCTATTTTGATTTTCATTTTTGCAAAAGTCTATAAATGGAACAATTGGAAAGATAAATTGACAGGTCCCGTAACTAATAATTAGGCTTTAAATACAAGACTAAAAAGTAATTGAATCCAAATATCACATATAAACATCCCCATGCATCCTTTAAGTTGGAAGGAGTTTTTTATGATACGTTAGGGCTTTCAAGTCTTGCCAATCGGTTGATAATTGAAGGAGAGGTCTATCAAGCTGCGCTTGGTCATTTTATAATAAAATGGATAAATTCGAGTCCAGAAATTTCACTACAAACTTCGGGTTCTACAGGAACACCAAAAACTGTTTTAATGTCCAAACAAGCGATGGTAAATTCTGCTATAGCCACAGGGACTTACTTCAAATTAAAACCAAAAAATTCTGCTTTGTCCTGTTTGCCCTTTGAATACATTGCAGCCAAAATGATGTTTGTAAGAGCTTATGTTTTAGGTTTAGAATTGGATTGCATAAATCCGAGTTCTAACCCCCTAAAAACTGTTTCAAGAAGCTATGATTTTTGCGCCATGGTTCCTTTGCAGTTAGAAAATTCTATCGACTATTTACAACACATTAAAACACTAATTGTAGGAGGAGCTAAACTTTCGAATGGTTTGAAATCAAAACTTACAAATTCACCAGCCTCTATTTATGAAACTTTTGGAATGACGGAAACTGTTAGCCATATAGCGGTCAAAAACATCACCAAATCTTCTTCTTTGTTTGAAGTATTGCCTTCCATTTCTGTTGGAGTTGATGTTCGAAATTGTTTAACAATTAACGCCCCACAGTTAGTTTCAAAACCAATTCAAACGAATGATGTTGTTAAACTCGTTTCAAGCACTACATTTGAATGGGTGGGCAGGTATGATATGATAATAAACTCAGGGGGTATTAAAGTAGCACCCGAACAATTGGAACAACAATTGGAAGGTTTTATCAAAGATCGCTTTTTTATTACCTCTCAAAAAGATAATTCTTTTGGTGAAATTGTCGTGATTGTGATTGAATGCTCTATTCCTTACAAGGAATTAAATTTTGAAATTTTAGAGCCGATGAAACGTCCCAAACGAATTTATTATGTAGATAAGTTCAAGGAAACCATCTCCAGAAAAATCAAACGTAAAGAAACTTTTAACTTAATTAAACCTGAATAACACCCATATTGAATGTTTTTTCAATAGGGGCATGATTGGCAGCTTCAATACCCATACTGATCCAATCTCGCGTGTCTGTTGGGTTAATTACGCCGTCCGTCCACAATCTAGAGGCAGCATAATATGGTGACACTTGTGCGTCGTATCGCGATTTAATTTCGTCTAATAATTCGGCTTCTTTTTCTGCTGTAATAGTTTCACCTTTCTTTTTCAAAGAAGCGGTTTCTATTTGTAGCAATACTTTAGCGGCACTATTACCACTCATTACTGCTAATGCAGCACTCGGCCAAGCCACAATAAGTCGTGGGTCATATGCTTTGCCACACATAGCATAATTTCCAGCACCATAACTGTTTCCAATTATAATGGTGAATTTTGGAACTACACTGTTGCTCAATGCATTTACCATCTTAGCGCCGTCTTTAATAATCCCACTGTGCTCACTTTTACTCCCTACCATAAATCCGGTGACATCTTGTAAAAAAACCAAGGGTATCTTTTTTTGATTACAATTTGCTATAAATCGTGTTGCTTTATCAGCACTGTCGTTATAGATAACCCCACCAAATTGCATTTCTCCTTTAGCATTTTTGACAAGTTTCCGCTGATTTGCGACAATTCCTACTGCCCAACCTTCTATACGCGCATAGGCAGTAATGATTGTTTTGCCATAATCGGCTTTGTATTCCTCAAATTCAGAATCATCTACCAAACGTTTGATGACTTCATACATATCATATTGATCAGCTCTAGACTGTGGGAGGATTCCGTACAAGTCTTCAAGATTTTCTTTTGGTTTTTTAGAAGTAACTTTACTAAAACCTGCTTTTTCAAAATCCCCGATTTTATCCATAATGGATTTGATTTTATCGAGTGCATCTGCATCATTTTTGGCTTTATAGTCAGTAACTCCACTGAGTTCGCAATGCGTCGTTGCACCCCCCAAAGTTTCATTATCAATAGTCTCTCCAATAGCTGCTTTAACTAGATAACTACCTGCCAAAAAAATACTCGCAGTTTTATCTACTATAATAGCCTCGTCACTCATAATTGGTAAGTACGCACCCCCAGCAACACAGCTCCCCATGATAGCCGAAATTTGTGTAATTCCCATACTGCTCATTTGAGCATTATTTCTAAAAATCCGACCAAAGTGTTCTTTATCTGGGAAAATCTCATCTTGCATAGGCAGATAAACCCCAGCCGAGTCCACTAAATAGATGATCGGTAATTTATTTTCTATGGCAATTTCTTGCGCTCTAAGATTTTTTTTAGCAGTGATTGGAAACCAGGCACCTGCTTTTACAGTGGCATCGTTAGCAACAACGACACACTGTTTTCCTTTGATAAACCCAATTTTCACAACGACGCCTCCAGAAGGGCATCCGCCGTGAGAATCATACATCCCATCTCCTGCAAAGGCTCCAATTTCAATGGATTTTGAATTTGAATCTAAAAGATAAGTAATTCGTTCGCGAGCAGTAAGTTTTCCTTTGGCGTGTTCTTTCTCAATTTTTGGTTTACCACCTCCTAATTTAACTTGCGACAAACGCTTATTTAAATCTGTTACGAGTAGTTTGTTATAATCCTCGTTTTTGTTGAAGTTTAAATCCATGGTGCTTATCTTTGTTGATAACAAAAATAACATTATTCTTTGATTTTTAAGATTTTGTTTAACGAACAATTTTAATTATAATAAATGATACTGGTTTTTCATAATGCTGCTTCAAGAGGGTTTGCAAATCACGGTTGGTTACAAGCCAATCATTCTTTTAGTTTTGCAAACTATTATGATCCGAAAAAAATGAATTTTGGAGCCTTGAGAGTTTTGAACGATGATTTAATCGCTCCAAGTATGGGATTTGGAACGCATCCTCATGACAATATGGAAATCATCACCATTCCACTCTCTGGGCTATTGAAACATAAAGATTCCATGGGGAATTCATGGGAAGAAGTCAAAGCTGGCGAAGTACAAGTCATGTCAGCAGGAACAGGGATTCAACATTCGGAAATTAATGGTTCCGCTTCGGAGTCTTTAAGCTTATTTCAGATTTGGATTGTTCCAAACAAAAAAAACGTCACCCCACGATACGATCAACAATATTTTGAGCAATCCCAAGATGGAGAGTTGCAGGTATTGGTAGCATCAATTGATGATGCATCCACAGATTCAAGTTTAAAAATTCATCAAGACGCTCAAATTTCTAGAATTAATTTATCAGCAAATAAATCTTTTGAATACACTTTAAAATCCTCTAATCATGGTGTGTATGTGATGCAAGTCTTTGGAGTTTCAAAAATTGGATCAACAGAAATAAACACAAGAGATGCCGTCGAGATTTCTGAAGTTGAAAACTTTAAAGTTGATGTTTTAGAAGATTCTCAACTATTATTTATTGAAGTTCCTGTAACTTTTGACGAAAGCTAAACATATTACATTCTAATTTACGATATTTGTCTCTTTAAAATTTCAACTATGGCAATGAATAAAAATACAGTACTGGCTTGGGCCACATATATTATGATATTCACTGGAGTATCTTTAATCGCCTTGGGTGCTTTTAGGTATAATGAAGTTGCTGGATGGGGATTTGCAGCAGTGGGTATTGGGTTTTTCGCAAATGCTTGGGTGTTTAATGCTTTAAAAGGACGTGTATAATGAGTGACGATAAAAAAATTATTTTTTCAATGTCTGGTGTGACAAAGTCTTACCAAAGTGCTAATACACCTGTTTTAAAAAATATATACCTGAGTTTCTTTTATGGAGCAAAAATCGGGATTTTAGGTCTCAATGGTTCTGGTAAATCAACCTTGCTTAAAATTATTGCTGGGGTAGATAAAAATTATCAAGGAGATGTTGTGTTTTCACAAGATTATTCTGTGGGCTATTTAGAACAAGAACCGAAGCTTGATGAATCTAAAACAGTAATGGAAATTGTTCGTGAAGGTGCTGCTGAAACAGTAGCCATTCTCGATGAATACAATAAAATAAACGATATGTTTGGGTTGGAAGAAGTATATTCTGATGCGGACAAGATGGAAAAACTTATGAACCGTCAGGCGGAGCTTCAAGATCAAATTGATGCTGCGAATGCTTGGGAATTAGATACAAAATTAGAAATAGCGATGGATGCTTTAAGAACCCCAGATGGTTCTAAAAAAATAGCTGTTTTATCTGGTGGTGAACGTCGTCGTGTAGCCCTCTGCCGTTTGTTACTTCAAGAACCTGATGTGTTGTTATTAGATGAGCCAACAAACCACTTGGATGCAGAATCAGTACACTGGTTAGAGCATCATTTAGCACAATATAAAGGTACCGTGATTGCAGTAACGCACGACCGTTATTTCTTGGACAATGTTGCGGGTTGGATTTTAGAATTAGATAGAGGTGAAGGCATTCCTTGGAAAGGTAATTACTCTTCTTGGTTAGATCAAAAATCGAAGCGTTTGGCTCAAGAAAGCAAGACAGCTTCCAAACGTCAAAAAACTTTAGAGCGTGAATTAGACTGGGTACGTCAAGGAGCTAAAGGCCGTCAAACAAAGCAAAAAGCACGTTTGAAGAATTACGATAAATTAATGAATCAAGATCAAAAACAACTTGATGAAAAATTAGAAATATACATTCCTAACGGTCCACGTTTAGGAACAAATGTCATAGAAGCAGAAGGCGTAAGTAAGGCATATGATGATAAATTATTATATGACAACTTAAACTTCAATCTTCCTCAAGCAGGAATTGTTGGAATTATTGGACCTAATGGTGCTGGTAAAACCACCATTTTTAAAATGATTATGGGCGAAGAAACTTCAGATAAAGGAAGTTTCAAAGTGGGAGAAACGGCTAAAATCGCTTATGTGGATCAAAGCCATTCAAATATAGACCCTGAAAAATCGATTTGGCAAAACTTTAGTGATGAGCAAGAACTCATTATGATGGGAGGGCGTCAAGTAAATTCTCGTGCTTATCTGAGTCGTTTTAACTTTACAGGGAGTGAACAAAACAAAAAAGTGAACATGCTTTCTGGTGGTGAACGGAACCGTTTGCACTTGGCAATGACGCTTAAAGAAGAAGGAAACGTATTACTTTTGGATGAGCCAACGAATGATTTGGATGTTAATACTTTGAGAGCTTTAGAAGAAGGTCTTGAAAATTTTGCAGGCTGTGCCGTTGTAATTAGTCACGACCGTTGGTTTTTAGATCGGGTTTGTACACATATCCTTGCATTTGAAGGAAATTCGGAAGTTTATTTTTACGAAGGAAGTTTTAGTGAATACGAAGAAAATAAAAAGCAACGTTTGGGTGGCGACTTGATGCCAAAACGAATTAAGTATAAGAAGTTAATACGATAAGTTTGTTAGAAATGCGCCCCGTTTGTGAGCACTGTAACAAAGCATTACCAAACGATAGTGGTGAAGCAATGATTTGTGCCTATGATTGTACGTTTTGCAGAACTTGTGTTGAAACCATATTAAAGAATAAGTGTCCAAATTGTGGGGGAACTTTTGAAAAGCGTCCTGTAAAAAAAACTACTTCTTAGCTTTTTTTATTAAAGGGATTAAATAACTGATATTGTACCCAAAACCGACTCCAAAATTCCCACTGTCAAAAGTGCGTCCGAATCCTGGAATGTATATATTTTCAAAATTATCAGGTTGAGTCTCAGATAAACGGCCTTTGATTTGAACATTAATGCCTACAAAAAGATTGTTTATAACTTCGGCTTTAAACCCAAAAACAAGCTCAAGCCATGTGGCACTGAGGTCCTTAAAATTTTCTCCTTCTAATACTTCAGTTTGCCCCCAAGTAGAGTTGTTGGTATCATAAATTGTGTAACTATTTAGTGTTTGATTGAAATTAGAAATTCCAAAACGAAGCCCGGAATATACCATGTTTTCCATTCCGGCCCAATTATCGTACATATTATAGTCAATTCCTGCTTTTAGATACGTTCCTTTAGCGGTACTGTTTAAATAGTCTGTAGATGTTGTACGCTCTTCGTTTCCGATTTCTGCAGCAATATACAGTCGATCTGTGAAGCGATAATCTGCATTGAATTCTATAGCACTATAATCGGTTTCCAAAAAAGTGCGTACAAGTTTACTAGCGTCAACACCAACTCGAAGACCGTATTTGTGTTTGATAACTAAACTATCGCTTGTCTGGATGTTTTCCTCTTGAGCATAAAGACTCATGCACACACTCAAGCACCCTATAAGGCTAGTGAAGTATTTTAACATGGATGTCATTTTCATTTGTTATTTCAGTTATTAATATTTCAGAGCCAATCATCCATTGATCAGTATCAGTGGTAATAGCAAACGTTTGAATATCAAAATTTGTTTTATATCCACAGGCTCTAGAAACATACACATTTTCTGTATTGTAGGTGATTTTTATTCTATCGGGATTTCCACTGATAATTCCACCCACAATATCGTAACTCTTGTAAAGCATAAATTCTGTTTCATTTCCATTTGTTTTTAAGGGTAGGGTGATGGAGGAACGGGTTGTCACTATTTCATTATTGATGGGTACTTCAAATCCTTCACTGTCAAGCCCTAAAGCATAGAGTCCAGGGACGGCCAAAATTTCATCAGGGTTCGTAAGGTCATAAAACTCAATGACTAATCGGGGTGTGGTCTGAGTGGTCTCAGGACAGATGTCGTCTTTTTCACAACTAAAAATGACGATTAAAAATAAACAAATAAACTTTTTCATGGCTTATTATTTAGAGTTACGTTTTTCCAAAAGTACAACATTTTCTACGTGATGTGTTTGTGGAAACATGTCAACGGCTTGAGTTTTACTAATTTTATAAACTGAATCTAATAACGCAAGATCTCGTGCTTGTGTTGCGCTGTTACAACTTACATAAACAATTTTTTCAGGGGTAATTTGCAGAATTTGAGCGACTACATCTTTGTGCATTCCATCTCTTGGTGGATCGGTGATGATTACATCTGGCTGCCCATGTGTCTCTATAAATTGGGTGTTGAAAACAGTTTTCATATCTCCAACAAAAAAATCTACATTATCAATTTTATTTAAGATGGCATTTTCTTTGGCCGCACTAATCGCATCGGGTACAGATTCAACTCCAATGACTTTCAAGGCATTTTTAGCGACAAATTGTGCAATGGTTCCAGTTCCAGTATATAAGTCATAAACCAGCTCTTTTCCTGTAAGTCCAGCAAAGTCACGTGTTATTTTGTATAAATTAAAAGCTTGATCTGAATTGGTTTGATAAAAAGATTTTGCATTAATCTTAAAACGCAAGCCTTCCATTTCCTCAAAAATATGATCTCGTCCGTGATAGCATATAACATCTTGATCATAGATGGTATCATTCGCTTTGCCATTAATAATGTATTGAAGAGACGTAATTTCTGGAAATGTTGTTTTTAAATGATCTAATAGTGCCATTCTGTTTTCGGTATCTTCCTTAAAAAATTGAACAACAATCATCAATTCTCCAATACTTGTATTTCGAATCATTAGAGTCCTTAGCACTCCAGTTTGTTGTCGTGTATTAAAGAACGGAATTTTGTGTTTGATTGCAAAATCTTTAACTGCATTTCGAACGGCATTGGAAGGATCGCCTTGAAGCCAACATTTTTTAACGTCTAATATTTTATCCCACATTCCTGGAATATGAAAGCCTAAAGCATTGCGATCTCCTAAATCTTCGGTTGAAGCAATTTCTTCAACGGTTAGCCAACGGCTGTCGCTGAAGGAAAATTCCATTTTATTACGGTAGAAATATTGTTCTTCTGATCCTAAAATTGGAGTAATTTCCGGCAATTCAAGATGTCCAATTCTAGTAAGGTTGTTAACCACTTCTTTTTCTTTGTAATAAAGTTGGTGCGAGTAGTCCATATGTTGCCATTTACAACCCCCACAAGTCCCAAAATGCTCACAAGCTGCTTGTGTACGTTTTTCTGATAACTTATGAAAAACTGTTGCCTTGCCTTCATAATATCCTTTTCGTTGCTTGAATGTTTGAACATCTACAATATCTCCTGGTACGGCATTTGGTAAAAACACCACTTTTCCGTCTGGAGCTTTTGCTATGGTTTTGCCTTTAGCTCCAGCATCAATCACTTCTAAATTTGAAAACACTTTGTTTTTGTTTCTTCTACCCATAGGGCAAAAATAGAATAAATGATAGCATAATTCTAAGAAATCTATTTAGAATTCTTAAATTGCATCACATTATGGATGATTTCTCTCCACTAAGAAGGAATAGTTATTTTATAATTTTAAAATTCTCATTAAAATGGCTATTTTAAATCAAATTACCCCCAAAGAAGCTATCAATCTAGAGCACCAGTACGGAGCTCATAATTACCATCCCCTTCCAGTCGTTTTGGCTAGAGGTGAAGGTGTGTATGTTTGGGATGTTGAAGGAAAGCGTTATTACGATTTTCTGTCTGCATATTCCTCTGTCAATCAAGGGCATTGTCATCCTCAAATTGTGAATGCAATGATAGAGCAAGCACAAACACTCACACTAACATCACGAGCGTTTCACAATGACAAATTGGGGCCTTACGAAGAATATGTCACCAAATATTTTGGATTTGACAAAGTTCTTCCAATGAATACGGGTGCAGAAGCTGTTGAAACAGCACTTAAGATTTCTCGTAAATGGGCTTATGAAGTTAAAGGAATTCCAGAAGATCAAGCTCAAATTGTTGTGTGTGAAAATAATTTTCACGGAAGAACGACTACGATTATTTCATTTTCTAATGATCCTGTAGCACGTGAAAACTTTGGGCCTTTCACAGATGGATTTATTAAAATTCCTTATGATAATACGGAGGCTTTAGAAAACACTCTCAAAAACAACTCTAATGTCGCAGGTTTTTTAGTAGAGCCAATACAAGGAGAGGCAGGAGTTTATGTGCCAACAGAAGGCTATTTAGCTAAAGCAAAGGCATTGTGTGAAGCATATAATGTGCTGTTCATTGCAGATGAAGTGCAAACAGGTATTGCTCGTACGGGGCGACTATTGGCTTCATGTGGAAATTGTGACTGTATTCAGAAAGATTGTTCTGGAACTCCAGATGTGAAGCCAGATATTTTAATTCTTGGAAAAGCATTGAGCGGCGGCGTATATCCTGTGTCTGCTGTGTTAGCAAATGATGCCATTATGAAGGTTATTACGCCCGGATCTCATGGAAGTACCTTTGGAGGAAATCCTATTGCAGCAGCCGTTGCGATGGCTGCTTTGGAAGTGGTAAAGGACGAGCAATTGACAGATAATGCGTATCGACTTGGAAACTTATTTAGATCTCTTTTAAACGAGTATATTGCTACGATTGAAATTGTGAAACTGGTACGAGGAAAAGGCTTACTAAATGCAATCGTTATTAATGATCATGAAGACAGTGATACTGCTTGGAATATTTGTTTGAAGCTTAGAGATAATGGACTTCTAGCAAAACCTACTCACGGCAACATCATTCGTTTTGCTCCTCCTTTAGTTATGAGTGATGACCAATTGATTGAATGTGTGAATATTATTATCAATACATTAAAGAGTTTTGAAATTCAATAATTTTAAAATACACCCTTACAAATTCTTGAAAAATCATTCCTTATTTGGAGTGATTTTTTGTTTAATGCAGATAGTGTAGGTGCTAGTTTTACCTTAAGAATAACATATTTAACCAACGCTCTTGAAAAGATTGAAAGCCATTTTCATAAATCCAAATAGCCGCGTAACCAAAGTAAAACAAGTTGACAGCTAAAGAAATAAGGGCAGCTATCTTGGCAATTTTCATGGTTTCAAGTGAACCTGTAAATCCCGATGGGTTTTGTTTAGCTTGGTTAGTTTTTTGATAGACTGAATATAAAGCTACTGCTGAAAATAGCAGACCTATTCCACCAAAGCAGGCCGTAATTAAACTTATAAACGATAGAATAAAAATAGGTGTACTCACCAAACGCGTTTTCATAGATAAGGGGTTTTAGTTCCCGCACGCAACGCTTTCCCATATCATTAATGGGGTAGTAGGTTGTTGGGATTGGGGTGTTTATTGTCATAAATGTACTAAAAAAACAATCCCTACTAAAATTTAGAAGGGATTGATTGTTTTTTTGAATCTTAATTTTTATTTACAAAAGATATTCAGTACTGATAAAGTTTGATTTACTAGATTCTAATAAATCTTTTAAAATTGCTTTGTTAGCATCATTTTCTTTAGTGGCTACAAATGTTCGTATCGAAAAAGAACGCAACGCATCCCGGACACTTAAGGTACTAAATGCGGAGTCTTTTCTCCCTGTGAACGGAAATACATCGGGTCCTCGTTGACATGAACTATTTAGGTTGACACGACAAACTAAATTAACAAGTACATCAAATAGGGGCGCTAAAGTATCAGCATCTTCTCCAAAAACACTCACTTGTTGCCCGTAATTGGATTCTGCCATATCATCCAGCACTTGCTGAACATCTGTGAATGTTATGATTGGAATAACAGGTCCAAACTGTTCTTCTTTGTAGACTTCCATGTCTTTAGTTACAGGGTACAAAACCGCTGGATAGCTGTAGTTTTCGGTGAGTTGTCCTCCTTTTGAATTTAATATTTTCGCTCCTTTAGATTTTGCATCTTCAATTAACTCTTGAATGTAAGCGGGTTTATTTTTTTCAGGAAGTGGAGTAAGTTGAACGCCTTCTTCCCATGGATTTCCAAACTTGAGTGCATCTACTTTTTCACAGAAACGTTTATTAAATTCTTTTGAAATACTTTCGTGAACATAGAGTATTTTTAGTGCAGTACAACGCTGGCCATTAAAAGAGAGGGTTCCAGCAATACATTCATTAATTGCAAGGTCTAAATTAGCATCAGGCAATACAATGCCAGGATTTTTAGCTTCTAATCCTAATACCGATCGTAGACGATTTCCTTTTGGGTGACTATTTTGTAAGGCATTGGCAGAACTACTGTGTCCAATCAATGCAAGAACATCTATTTTTCCAGTTTCCATTATGGGTGTTGCCAAGACACGTCCACGTCCATACAATACATTTACAACTCCTTTAGGGAAACTGTTTTGAAACGCTTCAAGCAAAGGAGATAATAATAAAACCCCTAATTTTGCAGGTTTAAATACCGTAGTATTTCCCATAATAAGTGCTGGAATTAACAGTGCGAATGTTTCGTTTAAGGGATAATTATACGGCCCCAAACATAGCACAACGCCAATAGGACCACGTCTAATGTGTGCATAGACGCCAGAATGTTTTTGAAATTTAGCTGAGTTACGATCTACTTGTTTGTAGTCGTCTATAGTATCGTAAATATAATCTACAGTTCGATCAAATTCTTTTTCGGAGTCTGCAAGATTTTTACCAATTTCCCACATCAGATATTTTACGATGGCATCACGTTTGGTTTTCATTTGCTCAGCAAATTTCTCCATACAAGCAATACGATCTCCAACTTTCATAGTTGGCCAATCACCTTGTCCGTTATTATATGCATTTGAAGCAGCATCTAAAGCTTCTAGTGCCTCATTTTTTGTGAGTTCAGGAACGCTTCCTAAGAGTGTTGGTTGGTAATTTTCGGTAGATGATATGGTAGAATAGACCTCAGTCATTTTACCAGACCATTCTTTTATTTCACCATTGACTAAGTATGTTTTTTGCTCAACAAGTGAATTGATTTTAAAGGGTTCAGGAATATTTTTAAAAGTCATATAATTGGAAGTTAGTTTGATTTATAAAACTAAGAAATTATTGAGTTCAAGTATCCTAATGAAACGTTAATCTTAATAAAAAGTCATTTACAGGGAAGGGTAGTGGCTGTTAGATTTTATATTATAATATAAAATACCCCCTAAAAACTAGGGGGTATTGTTTGTTTTAAGAGTTTTTCTTAAGTTCCTCCATTACTTCATTCCAGGCGTCTTCAATCCCATCAAAACCTCCTGTGTATATAACATAAAGTACACGTATGAAATATATAGCATTAATAATCAAACTAACCAAAGCAATAATCTTAGCAGTATTCATCGCATTCAAATTGCTTTCATAATCGTCGGGGTTTTCTTTAGCATCTTTTACTTTGTTATGTGCAATTAAATAAGCAGGTCCTGAAAGTAAAAACCCAAGTCCGCCAAAACAGCAGCAAAGAAGTCCTATTATACTGAGTACATAAATAAGTGTGGTGTTTAATTGTTTTTTCATTTAATTTAATTTTAGAGTTGTTTAATAGTGTAACTTATAATAATGGTTGCGATTGATATAATAGACAGCCAATTAATTCCTTTAGTGTAGTTTTTGAATTTATAAAATCGAGTTAGTAATAAATATGCTGAAAGAATCAACAAAGGGTATATAGCGGCATACATATAAAAAGCTTCAATAAAATGACCTTTCAAGATTAAAAGGAGAGATCTTTGAAATCCACACCCCATACATTCAAACCCAAAAAGAGTTTTACTTAAACACGGAATCATGTAGTTTTCTAGAGCCATCACTGTTTTAAAAGTAGGATTTTTTCAAATATAAGTGAATTATTTTCGAAATAAAAAATGGAGATTGCTATTTATCATAAATTCAAAAGCTGTAATTTTGATTTTTAAGCAAAAACAGAATGTCAAAACGTACCCTTTATTTTATAAGTTTAGTTTTAGGAGTTTTTCTTGTGATTGTTACAGAATTTCAGGATACACCTGATTTGATTCTGCAAATTGGAGGATTTTGTTTGCTAATGCTTGCGTTGTATCAGTTGTCAAAAGGTGTAAAAGACATGCCTACAAAAGATTCTTATGTTGAAAATGAAGAAGAAGAATGAAGTTTGAAATCAATGATACGGTAGCTGTTTTGGATGATGATTTATCAGGAATCATTACTAATATAGATGGTTCGGAAGTTACGGTTGCGACCACGAATGGATTTGAGTTAAAATTTCAATCGAATGAGTTGGTGAAAATCCATGATCCTCGGATGATGAGTCGTTCGCTTTTTTCTAGTAAATCCTTAGAAAGTGTTCTTTCCGAAAAGGAAACTAAAAAACGTCAAAACCCTCCCAAAGTTTCTTCTAAAGAACGCGCTCAACCGGCGATGGAAGTGGACTTACATATCAACCAATTGGTAAAAAATTCTCGGGGAATGCAAAACCATGAGATGCTCAATTTACAGATTGAAACAGCCAAGCGCCGCTTAGAGTTTGCAATTCAAAATCGAATTCAACGTATTGTTTTTATTCATGGAGTAGGAGAAGGAGTTCTTAAACTAGAACTGGAGTATCTTTTTAAACGTTACGAGGGTTTAAAATACTACGATGCCAATTACCAAAAATATGGGCAAGGGGCTACCGAAGTATATATCTTTCAGTCAAAAATAGCTTAATAGGTTACAGAGTCTTCGTAAGTCCCTAATTCGAAGCTGTCAGTTGCTAAGATCGACAAATCAATATTTTCTAAAGTGACATTGATTTTAATTGTACGAGTATATTCGTTGGCTCTCACAAAAGTAACTGCGAAACTATTGGAGACGGTATCATCTAGAAACCGTGCGACTGCCGCTCCTGTGGCTAAGTCATCAAATAAGTTCCCGTTATTGTTTTCATCTTCAAAATACGTAAGTGTGCCATCATTGTCATCATCTGTATCTAAATAATCGGGGGTACCATCACCATCTGTGTCTTGGGCATCCGAAAGGTCACCATCGTTATTAAGGTCTGGTTTTTCATTCAGTGTAGGAACATTATCTCCATCATCATCACTATCTTTATAATTGGGAACGCCATCACCATCGGAATCTCCATCAAATTCTAAGTCGTTTGGGACGCCATCATTATCGTCATCAATAAAAGTTGATATGAAAATAGCGGTTCCGCTTTGCGATTCATAATTCTCGTTTACAGAAACACTGGCATCTGGAATGTCCTGACAAATGTAGTCGTTAGGATTGCCTGTGTAAGTTCTGTAAATGAAGCTGACACTGTTGCTAAGCGCCATAGTTTCCATATCCCCAGAATTTACAGGGTTAAAAATTCTATCTGCTTGTGCATTGTTTGGGAATAGAAGTGTAAGCGATTCAGAAGGGTCCTCTTTGGTATCGTACAAAATATAATTAGTAGATGCAGCATCCCCACAACGCGTAAGGCTTTTGTTAAAATCTAATTCAACATCCAAAACGTCTCCATCATCACAAGATAAAAAGAGGTTACAACAAAAAAGTAAGATTAATAAGGATCGCATACCAAACATATTTTACACAAAAGTACAGGATTTGTTAATTAATTTGAATATAATTTGCTAATAATTTTATTTGGTTATTTTTGTATCAAACTAAAGCTACATGGATTCAATTTATTTAGATAATGCGGCGACTACTCAAGTAAGAGACGAAGTAATCGATACGATGGCTTCAGTGCTGAAATCTAATTATGGCAATGCTTCTTCAACACACGGTTTTGGGCGTTCTTCAAAATCAATTATTGAAAGTTGTCGTAAACGCATTGCCTCTCATTTTAATGCGTTGGCTTCTGAAATCATTTTTACATCTGGAGGGACTGAGGCTGATAATTTGGTTTTGAAATCTGCGGTTAAAGATTTGAAGGTAACGCATCTCATTACTTCCAAAATAGAACACCATGCCGTTCTCCACACCGTTGAACAATTGGCGATAGATCATAATATTAAAGTGAGTTATGTCTCCATCCTTTCAGATGGTTCTATAGATTATAATCATCTAGAAACTCTCTTAAAGTCATCAGAAAAAACATTGGTATCGTTGATGCATATCAATAATGAAATTGGAACTATTCTAAACCTTCAAAAAGTTGCGGATTTATGCAAATCTAACGATGCACTTTTTCATAGTGATTCAGTTCAGTCGGTGGGTCATTATCATCTAGATTTACAAAAAATTCCCATTGATTTTTTAGCTGCGAGTGCTCACAAATTCCATGGTCCTAAAGGAATTGGCTTTGTGTTTATTCGAAAAAACTCGGGACTTAAGCCCTTAATTCATGGAGGGATGCAAGAACGTGGAGTTCGTGCTGGGACAGAAAGTATTCATGACATTGTTGGGTTAGATGCCTCTTTGGCTTTGTCATATGAAAACTTAGACATTGAAACGAATCAAGTTAAGTCTCTAAAAACCTATTTTGTAGAGCAGTTAAAAACTCACATTGAGGGTGTTAAGTTTAATGGGTGTTGTAGTGATTTTGACAAGAGTACTTACACGCTAGTAAATGTATGTTTACCAGTTTCTGAAGCAAATGCTCCAATGTTTCTTTTTCAATTGGATTTAAAAGGAATTGCTTGCTCTAAAGGCAGTGCTTGTCAAAGTGGAAGCGATAAGGGCTCTCATGTATTAACTCAAATTCTTTCTGAGGAGGATCTCAAGAAACCATCCATTCGGTTTTCATTTAGTATTTATAATACCAAAGAAGAAATTGATTCAGTTGTTGAAACGCTTCAAACACTCATCAAACCGTCAGATTCTTAAAAACGCATCCCTAATCTGATATTAAACACTCGTGGTGTCAAATAGTTTGGAATTGAGTATTGACGTTTAGAATATACATCCCGTACCCAAGTATTTGTGATGGAGTTTTGAACATCAAACATGTTAAAAATTTCTAATCCTATGGACAATTCTTCAAATGGTTTACGCCATCCTTTTTTGTTTGAATCTTTAGTATCTACTATTATATAGGACATTCCTACATCAGCACGTTTATAGTCAGGCAAACGGCTTTGGTAATCGTAAGGACTGGCATAACTAGGGGAGCCGCCAGGAACACCAGTATTATAAACCAAGTTTAGGTACATTTTCATTTTTGGAAGTTTTGGAACATAATCCTGAAATAGTATCCCAAATTTTAACCGTTGATCTGTTGGGCGTGCAATAAACCCTTGACCATTAATGTTTTCTTCTGTTTTTAGATATCCAAAAGAAAACCACGATTCTGTGCCCGGAACAAACTCACCATTTAGGCGTAAATCTAATCCATAGGCATAAGCTTCTGCATCGTTTGAGGCGTCATAACGTATGCGGACGTTTTCAACGGTATAAGGGTTTACGTCCGATAAATTTTTATAATAAGCTTCTGAAATGAGCTTAAAAGGACGATCCCACATTTCGAAGCTATATTCGTTAGCAAGCACCAAATGAATTGATTGTTGCGCTTTGACATCGCTATTGACAACACCATCACTATTTCTGAGTTCTCTATAAAAAGGCGGTTGGTAGTACAGTCCTCCACTCAAACGAAACAACATATCTTTATTCCAATCGGGTTTAATTGCCAATTGTAGGCGTGGACTGAAAACCGACTGTGAAACGTTTTTAATACCATCGCCTTGCACAGTCCATGCATGGTAACGCACTCCAGCATTGGCATAAACTTCATGGTTTCCGATCATGCTTCGTCGGTTCCATTGCCCATAGGCTTGAATGCGGTTTATTTGTGTATTGTTTGTTGCTCGAATGTTTTTATAAGGGGCTAAAGGGCCTTCGTATGCTGTATAAGGTTGGTCGTTAAAGCTGTCTATGTTTGGTGGATTGATAGAAAATCCAGCCGAATCTATTCGTTCCCATTCTACAATACGATCGCGAATGTCTTCATGAGTGTATTTCACAGACCATTCAAAATTATTTTCTTCAGATTTTAAATATCCTTTGTGTTCAACATTTGTGATTAAAGCATCTAAATCGTTCCGAGCATGGTTGATTTGTGATCCAATTCCTTCAGAAAACTCAACCTCTCCTAAACTTTCATCTCCAATGTTACTATTTACTTCCCCCAGACGGTATTGTGCTAGAATGTCAAAATACTCTTGTTCAGTGGTATGAAAAGTAGAGGCAATCAATTTTAGGGTTAGGTTATCATTAGCAAAATAACTTACTTTAAATGCGCCGAAATAGGTGTTGTATTTGTCGTTTTCTTGTCCTTCATAAAAGACCAATAATGCCAACGGATCTTGTAAGGTCCCAAAATTTGTTTGACGGGTTCGGGGTTGGTATTTATAATCATTGATGGCTAAATTCCCTAAAAAGCTTAAATGAAACTTGTCTGAGAATTTATAAGTAAGGTAGGTTTGTATGTCTGCAAACTTTGGGGTAAAATTAGTTTCTGTTTCTTTAGAATCTACTAATAAACTATTGTCTCTGTAGCGAAGTCCTACCAAGGCTGAAAACTTAGAATCATTACTTACACTTTCGGCAGTTATACTGCCTCCTAATAAACTCAAATCTGCTTGTATTCCAAACTTAATAGGTGCTCTGTAGGTGATGTCTAAAACCGATGAAAGCTTATCGCCATATTTTGCTTGAAAGCCACCGGCTGTAAAATCTAAATTTTGAACCATGTCCGTATTCACAAAACTGAGACCTTCTTGCTGACCTGAACGCACCAAAAACGGACGGTACACTTCGATTTCATTTACATAAACAAGGTTTTCATCAAAATTCCCGCCTCTTACAGAATATTGAGTGCTTAATTCATTTGAGATGTTTACACCAGGGAGTGTTTTTAATAAGTTTTCTACTCCGGGTTGCGCTCCTTTAATGGTGCGAATTATTTGAGGTGAAATAGTAGTAATTCCTTCTAATTCCTTTCGTTTAGAACCTGTAATGATGACTGTTTCGATTTGCTCATAATTACTTTTTAAAACAGGATTAAATTCAAGTTCTTCTCCATTTTTTAAATTAAAAGGAGCTTCTAGATACTTATAGTTAATGTGTGAAAATCTAACGTTTACTTTTGTACTGGCAGGTATTTTTAAAATATAAAACCCATTTATATTTGTAGTTGTACCATTGTTATCTGCAACCACATTAACACCCTGTATAGGTTCGTTGAGTTCATTGAGAACAATGCCTCGTAGGGTAGCAGATTGACCAATAGCAATCGCTGGTAAAATTAAAATAAAGACTAAAATCTGGTATGCTGAGATTGATTTCAAATTGATAAGGTTTTATTTTCTGTAAAACGTAGTTTCAAATGTAGAACTATTTCCAACATTATCCGTTACAATGATTTTTAAATTGTTTTTAGTGTCTGTAATGATCTCATCATTAAAATCATGAGTCAATGTTTGTGTTTTAGTATCGTATTCCATTAAAATCCATTGATCGTTAATAGTAGCTCTGTAATTTTTGATTCCAGAAATTTGATCCGAAATCTTTATTTTTAGAAACCGGTAATTACTTATCCAACCTCCATTTTTAAAATTTATTGTTTTAACTTCTGGTTTTTCATCATCAATTCCTAACGTATAATTGCCTAAGTACTTTGTACGGGCCGTCAGTGTATTTCCACGTTTTTTAGTAGAGGTGTAGAAAAGCTTATTTCCATAACGGGATACACTTCCAATAAATAACTTGTCCTTGTCAGTGCCTTTGTATTGGCTAATATCAAAACTAATGTTCATAGATTTTTTTAAAGGAATAATTGGTTTATGTAGTTTCAAGGTGTCATTAGTGACCTCAAAATGAATGGCTACATCTTCGTAAAAAGAATCTTTATAAATTTGAACAGTGACATGGTCTTTTTCTAAAATTGTTTCTTCACTAGCAATCACCTGTTGAAGATTCAAAGATATCGGCTTCATATCTGGGAGTTCTTTTTTCAGACCTTTGATTGGAATGCTCAATTCCGATTTGTTGCCTTTATAATCACTTACAGATATTTTGTATATCGAATTAGTGTCATCTTCAATAGATACCTTTCCTTGGGTAGCGTAGCTTTTGAGTAGTTTTAAAGGGTTGTTACTTTCAATGAATAATTTTTGAATCCGTTTTTTTGTTTCATAGAAATAGGCATAATCAATGTAACGGTTCAGGTGTTTTGTTTCAGTAAATGAAAAACGTTTAAAATCAACATCTAAACTTTTGGTTCCATTAAAGTTAGTTGTGATAAAATTCACCCCATTTTTGTTAGAAGCAAAGTCTTGTCTGTCCGTACTAATAATTCCAAACCCAACATCACCAAAAGCCGTAATTTGTTCTGATTTGTATTGACCATTTGGAAGTTTTGTAATTCTAATTTTAACTCTTTTAGTCTGGCCATTTATATGACTTCCTTCAGATAATGGATATCCAAATAATTCATACACCACAGGTTTAGTGGTGTCTTTAATGTCAAATCCAAACAACATGGGGTTCATTGGCCGTTCAAGCTTGTCTCGAATTTCAAAATGAAGATGTGGTCCACCAGAACCTCCTGTATTTCCTGTATAGGCAATGATTTCTTTAGCCATAATCTTGAGATCTTCCGCTTTTGGGAAGAGTTCTAGTTCAAAAGTTTCTTTGTTATATTGCTGTTTTTTGACATAGGCTTCAATGGTAGGAGCGAACTTTTGTAGGTGTGCATAAACTGTTGTGTATCCATTAGGATGGGTGATATACAATGCTTTTCCATAGCCATAACGTGAGATTTTAATTCGGCTCACATATCCCGCTGCTGCGGCATACGTTTTGAATCCTTCTTTACCTTGTGTTTTTATATCCAATCCAGAATGAAAATGATTCGATCTAAGTTCGGCAAACGTTCCAGATAAGACCAGTGTGATATCTAAAGGGCTTGTAAAATAGTCTTGGGGATAAGGCGTTTGTGCATTGCAAAAAGAAACCACTGATAAAATTAAAAATAAAAACGCTTTCATAAAATAGGATTGAATGCTAAATTATACAATTGAGAGTAAATAGAAAAATAAAAAATAATGGAGTAGAGGATTTACAAATAAATAAAAAATTAAGTGAAAACAATTGTGTTATTAAATATGGAATGTTAAATTTGTGAAATAGGTATTGAAACTGTAAATGAGCAAAATCGAGCTAATTGTCAATTCTTTGGAGCAAAAAGTGCAACGTGTTTTGCATGAACTTACTGAATTAAAAAAAGACAATACGTTTTTAAAAGATGAACTACTCAAAGCAAATGCTTTAAATTCTAAGCATTTGGTAGCGCTCCAACAAAAAGAAGACGATTTTAAGACGCTCAAATTTGCAAATTCAATCCTTGGCAGTGACGAAAGTAAAAGAGAAACAAAGCTTAAAATTAATACTTTAATCAAAGAAATTGATGATTGTATTTCTAAGCTATCAGATTAAAGCTTACAGTCCATGAGTGAAAGGTTAAAAATAAAATTATCCATAGCCAATAGAGTATATCCATTGACTATCACTCCAGATCAAGAAGAAGGGCTTCGATTAGCCGCTCAAAAAATTGATTCGACCATAAGACAATTTGAAAAAAGTTACTCTGTTCAAGATAAGCAAGATGTTCTGGCCATGTGTGCCCTTCAGTTTGCAACTCAAAATGAACAAAAAAATATAGATAAAACAAGTTTAAATGAAGACTTAGAATCCCGTCTCATAGCTGTAGACGAATTATTAGACTCCCATTTAAACAACAACGTTCTTTAAATAACATAAGGTTACTGCCTATATTGATCATTTTTTTGATAAACTCAACGGAAATTCTTTAAAAAGGAGTGCGTTTAAGTTGTAAAAGCATGCTGTCTAGTCACAGATCCTTGATCAGCTTTTCAACTCTAAATCTTGTATTTATGGAGTTTATACAAAGACCAGATTGATGTAGGCTTTTTTTTAAATTAAACTATCAACTATGGAATCCAACATTATACTCATTGCTTTAGGTGCCGCTGTCGTAGGACTTATCCTAGGATTAGCTATCTCTAAAGTCCGTGAAAAAAGCAATGCCTCTCAACTTACCAAAAATGCAAAACGAGAAGCAAACTCAATTATTTCAAAAGCAAAACTAGAAGGAGATTCAACAAAAAAAGATAAAATATTTCAAGCGAAAGAACGGTTTTTAGAATTAAAATCTGAGCATGAACAAGTGATTCTTTCCAGAGAAAAGAAAATGAGCGAAGCTGAAAAACGCACTCGTGATAAAGAATCTCAAATATCTTCTGAACTTTCTAAAAACAAAAAATTATCAAATGATTTCGAATCTAAAATCAAAGATTACGACCACCGTCTCGAAATTTTAAATAAACGTAAAGAAGAAGTCGATAAAGCTCATAAAAGTCAAATAATGCAGTTAGAAGTGATTTCTGGCTTATCTGCAGATGATGCTAAGGATCAACTTGTAGAGTCTTTAAAGTCAGAAGCAAAAAACGACGCTATGGTTTTTATTCAAGACACCATGGAAGAAGCAAAGCTAACGGCTGAGCAAGACGCTAAGAAAATTATAATTAATACCATTCAACGTATTGGAACAGAAGAAGCAGTTGATAATTGTGTTTCTGTGTTCAATATAGAGTCAGACGATGTAAAAGGCCGTATCATTGGTCGTGAAGGTCGTAATATTAGAGCTATAGAAGCAGCAACTGGAGTTGAAATTATTGTGGATGATACACCTGAAGCAATTATTTTATCCTGTTTTGATTCGGTACGAAGAGAAGTTGCACGTTTGTCCTTGCACAAATTAGTAACCGATGGTCGTATTCACCCAGCACGTATTGAAGAGATTGTAAAGAAAACGCAAAAACAAATTGAACAGGAAATTATTGAAGTTGGAAAACGTACAGTTATCGATCTTGGAATTCATGGGTTACATCCAGAATTAATTAAGACAGTTGGACGTATGAAATACCGCTCTTCTTATGGTCAGAATCTATTACAACACTCCAGAGAAGTAGCCAAACTTTGTGGGGTGATGGCAGCCGAGCTAGGAATCAATCCTAAGCTTGCCAAACGTGCTGGACTCCTTCATGATATTGGAAAAGTACCAGATGCAGAAGCAGATATGGAAACGCCACACGCTATTTTAGGAATGCAATGGGCTGAAAAATATGGTGAAAATCCAGAAGTATGTAATGCCATTGGAGCTCACCACGATGAAATTGAAATGAAATCGTTAATGTCTCCAATTGTACAAGTATGTGATGCTATTTCAGGTGCGCGCCCAGGAGCCCGTCGTCAAGTATTAGATTCTTACATTCAACGTCTGAAAGATTTAGAAGAAATCGCTTTCGGATTTAGTGGTGTTCAGAAAGCCTATGCAATTCAAGCAGGTCGAGAACTTCGTGTCATTGTTGAAAGCGAAAAAGTTTCCGATGAAAAAGCAGGTAATTTATCATTTGAAATTTCTCAAAAAATACAAACTGATATGACCTATCCTGGACAAGTGAAAGTAACGGTCATTCGTGAAACACGTGCAGTGAATATTGCCAAATAAAACAACAGATTTATAGTGTTTAAAAAAGCAACCTTCGGGTTGCTTTTTTAGGCTCTAGGATGAAATTTCAGCATTGCGTCTTTAAGATGGCTTTTGTCTACGTGCATATAGATTTCGGTAGTTGTGATACTTTCATGGCCTAGCATCATCTGAATGGCTCTTAAATCGGCACCATTTTCAAGGAGATGTGTCGCAAAGGAATGCCTAAAGGTATGCGGAGAGATATTTTTTTGAATCTCAGCTTTAGCTCCCAAGGTTTTTACAATGGTACAAATCATTGCTCTACTGAGTTGCTTTCCACGACGGTTCAAAAATAACGTATCGTTAAATGGGGCTTCAATCTTCATTTGTACTCGGACATGGTCTTTGTATAAATTGATATATTTTTGGGTGAGTGGTCCAATCGGAACAAAGCGTTGTTTGTTGCCTTTTCCGGTGACCTTAATAAATCCTTCTTCAAAAAATAAATCAGAAATTTTTAGTTCCGTAAGTTCGCTCACACGAAGTCCACAACTGTACAAAGTTTCTATAATGGCACGGTTGCGTTCCCCCTGAGGGTTGCTTAAATCAATTGCTGCTACAATACGATCAATATCTTTAACAGAAAGTGTGTCGGGTAACTTACGGCCTATTTTGGGAGCTTCAATCCGTTCTAAAGGATTGGATTCGCAATAATTCTCAAAAATCAAATAATCATAAAAACTTCGCAAACCAGAAATGAGTCTCGATTGCGTTCGTGGATTGAGTTCTTTCGCCATTTCATAGATAAACCCTTGAATGTGTTCTGTTGTAACCTGAAGTGGGGTCAAATGCATGTCGTGAGTTTCTAAATAAACCACTAATTTCTGAACGTCAAACGTATAGTTATTCACAGTGTGCATGGACATGCCACGCTCAATTTTTAGATATAAAGCAAAATCTTTTAAGGCGTTACTCCACTTCATTTGACTGATTTTTTGAATATTTTTTATTTGTTAAAAAAATTTCACGGTACTCTAACAAATATAACAAAGTGAATTTACAAATGCAGACTTGCACCTAAATAAACAAACTCTGATTTTAGTTTTTCTAACAATAAGGCATCAATTTTTTTTGTTTAACCATTGTGAAAATGCCTAAAACAAGATGTATTATACTGATTTTAAGCTTGTTTTATACTTTTTTTTAAATACATTTATTCCAGAATTCAGTCCCCAAATCTAATTCTTCACAAATTAATTGAGTTAGATTTATTTGGTTTTTCACTAACTAATAAATTAAAAAATAAATTATGATTCCCTTTAAAATCAGAATAGATGAAAAGCCATGGATACTAACATTCTTAATTGCAATTGTGTTTATTGGTTATTCTCAAAAACCAAAAACATACTATGTAAATAGCGAAGGAAAGCGAACCCCAAAAGCATTTGCCAAGTTTAACCGTGAAATAATTAAAATGGACGATAAGTTTTTGGTTAAGGATTTCTATTTAAATGGTACTTTACAGATGGAAGGCTCTTATAAAGACAAATCACTTAAACAAAAAACTGGGACGTTTACATATTATTACTTAAACGGAAAACCGTCTAGCATTCTAAATTATAAAAACGGCAAAAAATATGGAATTGCTAAATGGTACACCATAAGTGGTAAACTTTATAAATCTCTTAACTATCTTATGGGAGACTTAGAAGTAGACGAGGAGTTATATAATTCAGAGCTGTCTATTGTTAGCGAACAGCAAAAATCAGAAACTATAACAGACCTAGAAACAGATAGACCACTAAATTATAAAGGAGGTCAAAAAGCCATCGCTGCATACTTTAAAACTCTTGATTACCCTTTTGAAGCTTACAGGGATGATTTGTATGGACAGATTCATACCGTGGTTGAAATTGACGAAACTGGAACAGTTGGTGACGTTGATATTATTATACATGGTTCGCCAAAAATTGATTCAACAATAATCAGTAATATTCAAAAAATGTCAGCCTGGATTCCTGCAATAAAAAATGGCAGAACTGTTTCTTCTAGATTCGCTTTCGCGATTCGATTAACCCTCGGGACTGACCGTGCATCCGTCAGCGATGCCATTCTCGCAAAAGGGTTCTTTAAAAGTGGAGTCAGCGATTATAAAAATGGTAAGTACGACAAGGCTACCTTTAAGTTTAATAAAGCTACATTGCTTAAGCCTATGGAAGCCAAGTATCAATATTATCTTGGTCATGGGTATTACAAAACAGGAAATAAACAATTTGCTTGTGAATATTGGAACATTGCTCATAGGCTTGATAATCAAATTTTAAAAAAGGAAGTAAAAAGGTTATGTGGTATTAAATAACTAATTTTATCAAATCTATCCAGAATTCAAACATGTTAAAATAACGATAACAAATTAAATGAAATACCTCCTTACAGGGCAAGAAACCGAACGGCTTAAATTTAGAACACTTCAACCAGAAGACTTTGACGTTTGGCTCGCTTTGTTTAAAGCAGATAACATTGCTAAATTTTTAGATTTTGATTCTAAATTATCTGAATTTGAATTGTGTAAACGATGGTTTGAAAAAGCTTTCCACAGGTACGATAATGATTTGGGAGGTATGAATATTTTAATTGATAAAAAATCAGACCACCTTGTTGGGCAATGTGGAGTATTAGTCCAAATGGTTGAAGGAATTGAACGTTTTGAAATTGGATATTCTGTACTTCCAGAATTTTGGGGTCAAGGATATGCCTCCGAAGCGGCTTTGAAATGTAAAAATTATGCTTTTGAACATAGTTTTGCAGACTCCTTAATTTCAACGGTACATGTTGACAATATTCGCTCTGAAAAAGTCGCTTTAAGAAATGGTATGACCTTTGAAAAAAGAAGAAAGAATTTCAATGTGTTTAGTATCGATAAAGAAAGATGGAAATTAACTCAATAAATGACCAATTAAAAAGGCTCCCATTAGGGAGCCTTTTTGTAAAATAATTCGAGATATTAATTTTTTGTAAACGTATAAACTGTAGAATACACTTCATATGGAGCGTTCACTGGATCAGGCTGCTCATAAGTAGAAAACACAGCTTCCGTATCGGTCAAACTTTCGACAGTAATAACTGTAGCATCCTCTTCAGTACCTACAGTAAATGCAGTTTGAGTTTCATCGGTCCAATTCCAAACATCAGTTTCGATATAAGTTCCTTGGTTGCTTCCTCTCCAAACCAATGCATAAGTGCCATAAGTTGAAATAGTAAGAGTGATGCTTGTGGCTGTTGTACAGCCATCAATTAACACATCCTCGTCCTCATCGTTTGAATACTCATAACAAGGTTCATTTAGCCACTCTGAAGTTTTGTCAAGGTAGGTGTTTTCAATCATTGAAACAAAGGTCCAGTTTCCAACGACTTTCGCATGATTGGAGTCCGGATCTATTGTAATACTTTCTTCCATTGGCGCATCTTTTTCAGCAGCATATTCTCCTAGAAGATTATCACAAGTCGCAAATCCTTCAGGGATACTCCATTCAATTAAAAAGGTAGCAAAAATCTCAGTAGCACTTTCAGTCACCACAACTTCGGTTAGAGACGCAATCGTAATTACTGTGTTGTCGGATTCAAATTTTAAATCTATACTTGAAACGTTTCCATCAGCACTTACATTAATTTCATAGTCTCCAGAAAGTGTTTGAGATTCTCCATCCACAGTTACTTGCATGATATATACATCATCTGTAAACTCAATAGAATTAAAATCACAATCAGAAGCTGCTAATCGTGAGTTGCTTATAAAATTCCATTTTCCATAAATGGTTTCTTTAGCTTCAGTAGGCGTTTGTTCTGAAACGGTGCCAGTAACATTCAAATCAGTTCCATCATTGTTGGAAGGAGTTACAGAATCATCACTACTACAGGCTACAACCAGTATAATAGTACATAAATAGAGTAATTTTTTCATAAGAGTCTTAGTTAAATTTGATTGTGAAATTAAAGTATTTTTTTTAGTAAGGCTTTTTAACTGGTTAAATTTGGGTTACAAAACAATAAAAATAAAGTTGGGAAGATTCTATTAAAAAAAAATAACCCCAACAATCAAATGATTATCGGGGTTTTTGCGGAGCGTAAGGGATTGCATATCCCCAATGGAAATCCAATACAAACATAAAACCCCAAACAAAGCTATACATTGTTCAATTTTGTATTTTCATACGCTTATGAAAGCAAGCTTTCAACACTTATAAAAAACACAAAATCCGAAACTTTCGTTTCGGATTTCTTTTGCGGAGAGTAAGGGATTCGAACCCCTGGAGGTGTGACCCTCAACAGTTTTCAAGACTGCCGCATTCGACCACTCTGCCAACTCTCCAATGGGCTGCAAATATAAAAGGCTTTTTAGTTCTATCAAATACTTTTAGTAATTATTTTTAAAAAAATTAATTCGTCTATTTTTAAGCAATTATTAAGACTAATTTTTATCAAACTGTTTTAAAATTATATACTTTTGAAAAAAAACTTAACTATGGACATTATAAAGGCTCTTGAATGGCGCTATGCGACAAAAAAATTTGATTCTGAAGCCATCATCCCAGAAGAAACGATTGCTTTGCTTAAACATGCCTTTAACCTAACGGCTAGTTCTTACGGACTTCAACCTGTAAAGTTATTACTTGTAAGTAATAAATCAACTCTAAACGATCTGGTGCCCCTATCTATGAATCAAAAACAAGTAGGGCAGGCGTCACATTTATGTGTGTTTTGTGTTGAAACGAATATTGATGAAGCCTACATCAGAGCATTTTTTGATCGCATCATTTCTGTTAATAATACACCAGACGAAGTTTTAAATCCATTTAGAACCAGTGTTATTAGTAGTTTTGAACAGAAATCAGAAGATGATATTTTTAAATGGGGTGCAAAACAAGCTTACTTAGCTATGGGAAATATGCTCACTGTATGTGCCACTCAGGGTGTAGATGCCTGCCCAATGGAAGGTTTTGACCCCACAGAATACGACCGTTATTTAAAGCTTAATGAACAAGGCTTACGTTCTGTGCTAGTAATGCCAATAGGCTACCGTGCAACAGATGATATGTTTGGAACTATGAATAAAGTCCGCAAACCCCTCAATGAATCAATTATAGAACTTAAATAAACCTACTATGCCCGGATTTGAACTATTTGGCGATGCCGAAAGAAAAGAAGTTAATGATGTATTAGACAGCGGCGTTTTAATGCGCTATGGATTTGACGGTATGCGTCAAGGCCACTGGAAAGCAAAAGAATTAGAACACGCTATTCAATCTCGATTTGAGGTGAATCATGCCCAACTGCTTTCGAGTGGAACGGCTGCGGTGAGTCTTGCACTCGCATCTGCAGGAGTGGGTGCTGGCGATGAAGTCATCATGCCCTGCTTTACATTTGTGGCGAGTTTTGAAGCCATTCTTATGTTAGGCGCAACCCCTATTCTTGTGGAAGTTGATGATACTTTGACTTTGGATATCGAAGCGGTTCAAGCAGCGATTACACCAAAAACCAAAGCCATCATGTGTGTACACATGTGTGGAAGTATGGGAGATTTAGACGCTTTAAAACAGATATGTGACACTCATAATCTATTTCTTATTGAAGATGCCTGTCAAGCGATAGGTGGGACTTACAAAGGAAAAGCTTTGGGAGCTATTGGTGACTTGGGGTGTTTTTCATTTGATTATGTCAAAACAGTCACTTGTGGAGAAGGTGGAGTTGTCATTACCAATAACAAAGAATTTTATACCCATTCAGATCAATTTAGCGATCACGGACACGATCACGAAGGAAGTGATAGAGGTGCAGAAACCCATCCAATTTTAGGATATAATTTCCGTATTTCAGAATTAAACGCAGCTGTTGGAGTTGCACAATTTAGTCGTTTGGATGAATTTCTAGCGATTCAAAAAAAGCATTATACAATTATCAGAAATGAATTATCCAACATAGAAGGTGTCACTTTTAGAACTGTTCCAGAGGGGGGTGAAGAAAGTTATGCGTTTTTAAATTTCTTTTTAGACGATTTAGAAACGGCTCGAAATGTAAATAAAGCGTTTAAAACCAATGGCATTGATGTGTGCTTTCATTATTTTGATAACAACTGGCATTACATCCGTAAATGGGATCATCTTACGACTCAAAAATCCTTGTTTCCGTTAAGTCAGGAAGTAAGAAACGGTTTGGCATACTTAAAAGATAAGACTTTTGAAAAGTCCGATCATTATATAGGTCGTAATTTATCTTGTTTGATCAAATTATCTTGGACGGAAGCAGAGGTAAAGCAAAGAGCCCAAACCATGGCAAAACTGATTCGCGAAGTTACTGCTTAGTAATTAATATAGTCAACGATTTCTAAACCATACCCTATAATACCCACACGTTTGGTCTGCTCACTGTTAGAAATAAGTCCTAGCTTATGAATATTAAGATCGTGGAGGATTTGAGCGCCAATTCCAAAATCTTTTGAGTCCATTCCAATACTTGGTGCTTTAGTGATAGTTCCTTTTTCTTGGGTATTTTTTACAATCTCCAAGCGCTTTAGAAGGTTTGCGGGTTGACTCACCTGATTGATGAATAGAATAGCTCCTTTTCCATGCTTATTAATTAATTTAAACATACCGTCAAGCTGTTGGTCAGCATTATTAGTAAGGGTTCCTAAAACATCGTTGTTTACTAGCGATGAATTGATACGTGTTGGAACAGTTTCGTTTGTACTCCAAGTGCCTTTAGTTAAGGCTATGTGCACTGAATCGTTGGTAGTTTGTTGATAGGCTCTCAATCTAAAATCTCCAAAACGCGTTTCAATTTGAAAGTCTTGTTTTTTCTTGATTAGTGAGTCATGCTCCATTCGGTACGCGACCAAATCTTCAATAGAGATTATTTTTAAGTCAAACTTTTCAGCTACAACCCTCAACTCAGGTAAACGCGCCATTGAGCCATCATCATTCAAAATTTCAACTAAAATTCCTGCAGGTTCCAATCCAGCCAAACGCGCTAAATCTACTGCGGCTTCCGTATGACCTGTACGACGAAGAACCCCTCCATTTTTTGCTTTTAAAGGAAAAATATGACCAGGGCGACCTAAGTCGTGTGGTTTGGTATTTGGATCGACTAAAGATTTAATAGTTTTAGAACGGTCTGAAGTAGAAATACCAGTGGTACAGCCATTTCCAATCAAATCAACAGAAACCGTAAACTGTGTGTTGTGTAGCACTGTATTGTTCTGTACCATCATATTCAGTCCTAATTCGTCACATCTGGTTTCCGTAAGAGGTGCACAAATCAAACCACGTCCATGTAAAGCCATGAAATTAATCATCTCAGGAGTTACTTTTTCAGCAGCGGCAATAAAATCGCCTTCATTTTCTCTATTTTCATCATCCACAACGACCACTACCTTTCCTAATCGAATGTCATTAATAGCATCTTCGATACTATTTAATTCAGTTTTTGATTTTGTTGCTTGCTCCGTAATTGACATTGTATTTTAATTTTTGGTAAAGATATTATAAGTAATCCAATCGTTATGATATTTTCTTTAAATCTTCTTTCATTTTCTTAATAAAAAAGGGCCTGTAAAGAAAAAATAATGGAATCCCTAAAATAATGAACACGAAAGAATTCGTTAAAAATTTAATGGATAATAGTTTATAAAAATCAGATTGATTTGAAGTTGTTTTTTGAAACACCACCACAAAAAAGATTAGACTTAAAATGGCAATTCCACTCAGTATTTTTCCCATTACAGGAATTTCGTTATCGGATAAAAATGAACCTCCCAAACCAAATATAATTGTAAGTATGTTCAGAACAAGTGCTAATTTGGAGTTTTCTTTAAAATCGATATAAAGGCGTAATGCATTTTCATAATTTTGATTGGATAGATTCCCGCCCATTTTTAGTTCTAGTTCACTAATACCTCTAGAATTTAGAATTTTCAAGGCAGTTTGTTTGTAGTTTAAAGAGAGTCCAAACTGTCGGAAATTTTTAATGATGTCAATCAATTTGTCATTATCAAATCCATCTAATTCAGAGGTGTTTTCTGAAGTAAGTTGTTGTGAATCCACAATTTCACTATCTGATTTAGAGGTAACTAAATTTTTTAAAGGAATTAAAATACTATCAAAATCAATCAAAGCACGATCTTTTGTAGCGCGATTGGTTAGATATATACTAAAAGGGAGTAAGATTAAAGACGATAGCCAAGCTGCTAAAACTGGATCCACACTGCTATCCTCCGAACTATTTTTTGCAAACAATCCAATAAAGTGATAGGTCAAAAAGATAAGTATAGCAATGACCAAAGGGAGTCCAATACCTCCTTTTCGAATCAAAGCTCCCAAAGGAGCACCTACAAAAAATAAGATAATACAAGAGAGCCCCAAGGCAAACTTATCATGTAATGCTACGACATGTTTATTAACAGTTACAAGTGTATCTAACATTGTTTTTGACCTAGATGTTAGATCCTTCTTAGCTGTTTTTGTAGTATTCAATGCCAGTTCTATCAGTTGAATACTCTTGCGCTCTTCGTATAGCTTCAAAACATCAACTGTTTCTGTTATGGAGTCCAGTTCACTAACTTTGTAATTAAGATTTAAGGTATGGTGATTGGTACGTTTCAGCATTGTCTCTGAAAACGTTGTCAAAACATCACTTCTTTTAATATTTAGAGAGTCTATAGCAGTCTTTAAATCTACGACATTTAGCATTGTATGCTTGGTAATATTTTCTTTACTTTCAAAATCAATATTGTTGAACTGAGAGACATCAATATTGATGATGTACTTTTCAAAAGTACTTTTTACTTGCGGTCTATTTTTAGTGCGTTTTGTATAATCTTTATGTTGTATTTCATCATAATAATTCCCGTCAAATAATACCAACTGTAATATGTCCGAAGATTCATCACTGATAAACTCCCCAGTATTTGCTTTAATGACGGTAAAATTTCCTGTATAGGTTCCTTTTTTTTGATGGATAATAACATCTCTTAAAAACTCCCCATTTTCACCACTCTTTTCAGCTACCTTAATATTAATTTCGTTTAATTGATTAAACTGACCTTCGGCGATGGCCATAGCTGGTTTTACTTTTGCAATATTTCTTCGCAGGCTGTAAAAATTAAATTCAGCGAATGGAATCACACTATTTGCAAAGAAAAAACTAATCACTGCTAAAAAGACAATAAACACACTCAAACTTTTCATGGCGCGTTGCAGTGAAATCCCTGTAGATTTCATTGCTGCAAATTCATAGTTTTCGGAAAATCCTCCAAAAACCATTATAGATGCTAAAAGAATTGTTAGAGGCAAAACCAAAACCACAATACGAGGGGAGACATAGAGTAAGAATTTGAGCACGACTATAATCTCTAAATCTTTTCCTGCTAGCTCAGAAATATAAACCCAAATAGATTGTAATATAAAAATCATCATCAGAATCGTGAATACACTGAAAAATGTTTTTAAATAAGTTGTTAGAATGTAGCGGTCTAAAATTTTCAAAATAAAGTCTAATCTAAATTATTGATAAAATAGTCACTGTACTTTGAAGCGTCAAATGTAAATAAAGATTTGGGTAGAGGTTGGTTGGTCTTAAAATCGTTGATAGTTAAGGTTGTTTTTGTGGCGCTATTACCAATTTCGATCAAATTATAAACATGTTTGGTGTTTACATCAATACCCAACAATACATAACTAATTTCAGTATTTGAATCAATGGGATTCAGTTTGATATATTGAATTTTACGACCTCTTACATTTTGAATAATATCCATTTTATAATTATAACCTTCTTCGTAAAATGAAAGCAATTTACTTGGAGTGATGGTATTATCTTCATCAGAATTTTGTTTAGAAATAGTTACTTCTTCATCTTCAGGACTTATTGAAATCAGTTTTTCGCCGTCAAATATTCTTGTGATTCCTAGAATATTTAATACATAGCTATCTCCAGCCAAGGTGATGTCTCCACGTGTTTCTTGATGAATGTTTTCTTCACTATTGTCTAAAACATATTTGAAATTTAAAACCATATTATCGTATCCATTGACTTTAGCGCTTACTTCGTTTAAGAGCGTTTGGGCTTCTGGGTCGCGGTTTTGTGCCTGACAGATTCCGATGATTAGAGTTAATATTAGTGTTGTAAAATTCTTCATTTTTTTATTCAATTTCTTGATCTAATAATTGATTGAGCGCTATGAAATCCGGAACGAGTACTTGTCGTGCTTTACTGCCTTCAAATGGGCCAACAATCCCTGCGGCTTCCAATTGGTCAATTAAACGTCCTGCTCTGTTGTATCCTAGCTTTAGTTTACGTTGTAATAAAGAAGCAGATCCTTGTTGAGCGGTTACAATAACTTCTGCAGCTTCTCTAAAAAGTTGATCTCTTTCATTAATGTTGTTATCAAGACTTGTGCCAGACTCTTCACTAACATACTCAGGTAACAAATATGCACTTGGATAGGCTTTTTGGGACCCAATATAATCTGTTAGTTTTTCAACTTCAGGAGTGTCTACAAATGCACACTGAATACGAATCATGTCGTTTCCTTGAGTGTATAATAAATCTCCACGTCCAATCAACTGATCCGCACCAGAGCTGTCTAATATTGTTCTAGAATCAATTTTAGAGGTGACTCTAAACGCTATACGTGCTGGGAAGTTGGCTTTTATAATCCCTGTAATTACATTCACCGACGGGCGTTGTGTGGCTACAATTAAATGGATTCCAATAGCTCTTGCCAATTGTGCCAAACGTGCAATAGGAGTTTCTACTTCTTTACCAGCAGTCATTATTAAATCGGCAAATTCATCTACAACCAATACGATATACGGCAAAAACTTATGACCATCATTTGGGTTGAGTTTTCGCGATTTGAATTTTTCATTGTACTCTTTAATATTTCTACAAAAGGCATTTTTAAGCATTTCATAACGATTGTCCATTTCAATACATAACGAGTTCAAAGTATTGATGACCTTAGTATTGTCGGTAATAATGGCATCTTCACTATCAGGAAGTTTTGCTAAATAATGACGTTCTATTTTATTAAAAAGTGTCAGTTCAACTTTCTTTGGATCGACCAAAACAAACTTTACTTCTGCCGGATGTTTTTTATAAAGTAAAGAAGTAAGAACAGCATTCAGTCCAACTGATTTCCCTTGACCAGTAGCTCCCGCCATCAGAAGGTGAGGCATCTTAGCTAAATCAACTACAAAGGTTTCATTACTAATTGTTTTTCCCAAAGCAATTGGCAGTTCCATTTCTGATTTCTGAAATTTTTGTGAAGCAATAACAGAATGCATGGAAACAATTGTTGCATTTTTGTTAGGCACTTCAATACCAATTGTCCCACGACCAGGAATTGGTGCAATGATCCTAATTCCTAAGGCAGAAAGCGAAAGCGCTATATCGTCTTCTAAATTTTTAATTTTTGAGATCCGAACACCAGCTTCAGGAATAATTTCATAAAGTGTCACTGTCGGTCCAATTGTTGCTTTGATATTCGCAATTCCAATTTTATAATTATTGAGCGTTTCAACAATTTTATTTTTATTTTCTTCTAATTCTTCTTGGTTGATGGTGATCCCTTCAGTATCGTACTTTTTAAGCAAGTCTAAAGAAGGAAATTTAAACTTCGATAACTCCAAAGTAGGATCAACTTCACCAAAGTCTTCCACCAATTTAGCAGCAAGATTATCTGTTTCAGACAGTTCTTCAACACTGGCTTCAATTTTCATTTCTAAAGGTACTTCCTCTTTTTCATTTTCAACACTAGGTTCTTCTGTTGGGGTATTAACTTCTAATGTGCTAGGAGAATCAATACTTGAGTGGTTTGATATTGTGGGCTCTAAGTTTTCTAAAGGCACTTCAAATGCGGACTTTATAGGTTCATCTTTTTGAGATGAAATTTCAGTATTTGAAGTTGATGATTGCTCTTCTACAGACAACTCTGAATGAAGTTCGTTCTTGGTGCGTACGAACAGGCGCGCAATTTGCTGAGGCCCTACCTTAAAACGCAACGCGATATACATAATAAAACAGAATATTAACAGTAAAGCAGTTCCTATCTTACCAACATAATCTTGTAATAATAAATTTAATTCATATCCAATGACACCGCCTAATTTTGGAGCCATATCAAATGCAAATCCAAATAACATAGATCCCCAGATAATAACAAGCGTTCCCCAGAACCAATTTCGCCATAAACGTTTTTTAGAAGAATTTGCTAAGACCGATATTCCAGACAAAAACAACAAACCTGAAAATATAAAAGAGGAGATTCCAAACCCTTTGTAAATAAGTAATTGACTGATCCAAGCACCAACTTTACTAAGCCAGTTTTTGGTTTCTACAGTTCGATTTGTGAATTCACCAAGAATACTTTGGTCGCTCTCACCTGTGAATAAATAGGAAAGAAGAGATATAAGTAATAGGATTCCAAGAATTACTAAAAAACTCCCAAACACCAATCGTTGAGAATTCGTGAGGGTAAAGTTAAGTTTTGAGAACCGTTTTTGGGTAGTTTTAGTTGTTGATTTTCTAGCCATTGCTCTTTCGGAGGTTTTAACAAAAATACGAATTACTTGCATTTATCCTATCAAAGGATGCTGTTTTGTTTGCAACAATATTTTATGTTTTATTTATGAAATTGGTTTTATTTCTTTGGATTTAAACGATTGGATTGAACGATAAGAAGCGAGACACCAAATATAACGATACCACAGATCAAGTATAATTGTATTTTTTCAGAAATATTTAAAAGCGATAAAACAATTCCGGCAAATAAAACAGCAAATCCCATCAATAATAAATACTTACGTGCCATTTGCGTAAGTTTTTCTGTGTCAATCTTTTCTTTTTCTTCCTTAGACAGGCTATTATATCCAGCTATTAAATCAGGGTTGTTTTTTACTATTATTCCAGTTAATATTAAAATCACAGCCATAATCAGACTTCCATAGATCATAAAACGATAATTAGTTAGCACTCAAATTTAATAATTTAACGCCATAAAATTTGTTTATATTTATGTAAATTTGAACTAGAATATAAGAACATGGAAAAAGACTTAGGAGACTATCGCAAGTCCTATGAAAAAGGAGCACTTTTAGAAACCGCAATTTCAGACAATCCGTTGGAGTTGTTTCAGAAATGGTTTCATGAAGTAGACACACATTTTCAACAGGATGAAACCAATGCCATGACCCTTTCAACTCTTGGGCTAGATGGCTATCCTAAAAGTAGAGTGGTGCTGTTAAAGAAATACACTTTTGAAGGCTTTATTTTTTACACAAATTATGAAAGCGAAAAAGGAAAAGCGATGATCGAAAATCCTAATGTTTGTCTCTCATTTCATTGGGCAGCAGCCGAACGTCAAGTCATCATAAAAGGGACTGCCGAAAAAATAGCTAAAAATCTTAGTGATGGTTACTTTGAATCACGCCCCAAAGGCAGTCAATTGGGTGCTTTGGCTTCTAACCAAAGTTCAGTGATAGCGAATAGAGAGGTGTTGGAATCAAAATTAAAATCTTTAGAAACGGAATACGAAACAAAAGAAATTACCCGTCCTGAATTTTGGGGTGGTTTTATGGTTAAACCCATCGAAATTGAATTTTGGCAGGGTAGAGCCAACAGGCTTCATGACCGTATTCGTTACCAACTACAACACGATTTCTCTTGGAAAATAGAACGATTATCTCCTTAATTTAGTTATGAAGTCAATCACGTTTATCCGCCATGCAAAATCATCTTGGGAACACCAACTTCCAGATCATAAGCGGCCTCTAAACAAAAGAGGTTTATTTGCTGCCGAATTTATGTCGTCTCTTGAAATTGTAAAATCCATTCAACCTGATGCTGTGTTTTGCAGTTCGGCAAAACGTACCCGTGAAACCTGTAGTTTTTTCTTAAATAATGCGGTCTCTCCACAAACTCAAGTGCATTATTCAGATCAATTATATGATTTTAGTGGAGAAGATTTAGAAGTATTTATTAAAGCGATTGATTCTAGTTTATCGAACGTCTTAATTTTTGGACACAATCATGCATTAACAGCAATTGTGAATGTCAAAGGAGATCAGTATATAGACAACGTACCAACTTGTGGAATTGTTAAAGTAAACTTTAAAACCAACAGTTGGAGCGACTGCTCAAAGGGTGGTATTGAATTTAAACTATTTCCAAAAAATCTAATTCCTTAGGAATTACCTACCCGTGAATTGATTCGGTAACACTCAATGTTTTCATGATTTCTGCTTCAAATTCTAAGAGTGCGTCCCATTTTTGATCCACTTGATTGCGTTCGCCATATTTTCTTGCAAACCCTAAAAAAGAGCTGTAGTGGTTTGCTTCGCTAATCATTAATTTCCTGTAGAATTTAGCCAATTTTTTATCTTCTAAGTGTTCAGACAACAGTCTGAAGCGTTCACAACTTCTAGCTTCAATTAGGGCTGCTAACAGCAAACGATGTACCAATTGGGTGGTACGACTGCCCCCTTTTGGGAAAAATTGAAGTAAACGAGATACATAGGCATCCTTACGATCGCGACCTAAAGTGAAACCACGTTCTAAGATAAGATCATGAACCATTTTAAAATGACTCATCTCTTCTTCAACTAGAGCAATCATTTCTTGAACTAACTCTGTATACTCGGGGAAACTAACAATCAATGAAATGGCAGTACTGGCTGCTTTTTGTTCACAAAAGGCATGATCAGACAAAATTTCTTCTATATTTTTTTCTGCGATATTTACCCATCTTGGGTCCGACGGCAATTTTAATCCTAGCATACTTTATAAATCTAAATCAAACGTTTTACGTAATAGTTCAACATGTATGTTTTTCTCAACTAATTTTTGATACTTGTCTTCTGGTGTATAAGCATATTGTTTTTCAAGTGTTTCATTGACAATAATATCTAAAGTAATTGAAAAATTATTAACGGCTTTTCGTAAGTATTGTAATAATTCGAATTGTTGCCGTTCGACTTCAATTTTATTGGTTGTATTTGGAAATTCCAATCGAATGGTATTTTCATTAATCAGTTTTGGCGTGTCAATTTGAAGAATTGCAGCAAGGTTATATTTGCCATCTGACTCTAACTTAGTGACAAAAATATTCCAAAATTTGATAAGCGTTTCTAAAGTAAATGAGTCGTTTGGAAGGTCTTCTTCGTCAACAGTCACTTCCATCAATTTAATTTGGTGTTCTTTTTTCTTTCGAATGCTGCTGAGTGACAATCCAGAAGTCGGGCGTTGTGTACTTTTTATGATAGGCGTCGGCAGCTCTTTTTTGAGATAGGCTGCTTTTGGTTCCTCAACTTTTTCGACAACCGCTGGAATTTCTTTAGTTGATGTTTCTGGAGTTTCAACTGGGCGTGTAATTTTAACTTCAGGAATATTTTTTGATCTAAAGTAAGATGCAGGAATTATGAATCCGCTAGGCTTTTTTTTTTCTCCATCAAAAGTGATAGAGGCAAGCTGCATTAAACAAAGTTCGACCAACAGTCGTTGATTTTTACTCGTTTTATATTTGAGGTCACAATCATTCGCTAGCTCAATGGCATGAATTAAAAAGGCTTGAGAAGTGGACTCGGATTGGGTTTTGTAAGTTGCTTTTGTATCCTCGCCAACTTCGAGAAGTTCAATTGTTTGAGGGGTTTTACAAACCAATAAATCTCTAAAATGAGAAGCTAATCCTGTAATAAAATGATGCCCATCAAATCCTTTGGAAAGAATATGGTTGAAATGCAGCAGTAAATCAGGTATCTTATTAGATAAAATTAAATTGGTAGCTTCAAAAAAGGTATCGTAATCTAAAACGTTTAAATTTTCTGTTACCGCTTTACGTGTTAAATTTTTACCTGAAAAACTAACAACTCTGTCAAATATTGAGAGCGCATCTCTCATGGCTCCATCTGCTTTTTGAGCAATAATATGCAAGGCATCATCTTCTGCTGTAATTCCTTGTTCTTGGGCTATTACTTTTAAATAATTCTTAGCATCTGTCACATTGATTCTTTTAAAATCAAAAATTTGACAACGCGATAGAATCGTAGGTATAATTTTATGTTTTTCGGTAGTTGCTAAAATAAAAATACAATGTTTTGGTGGCTCTTCTAAGGTTTTAAGAAAGGCATTAAAAGCCGATGCGGATAACATATGGACTTCATCAATGATATAGACTTTGTAGTTTCCTACTTGTGGTGGAATCCGAACTTGGTCGGTCAGACTTCTAATATCGTCCACAGAATTATTGGACGCCGCATCTAATTCAAAAATATTAAAAGCAAAGTCCTCATTTTCATGTTCAGCACCTTCACTATTAATCATTTTGGCAAGGATCCGAGCGCAGGTAGTTTTACCAACTCCTCTAGGGCCTGTAAATAACAAGGCTTGTGCCAAGTGATTTTGATCAATGGCATTTTTCAATGTATTGGTAATTGCCGACTGACCCACAACATCCTTAAATGTTTGAGGTCTGTATTTTAATGCCGATACAATAAATGGTTCCATAAAAATCTTATTGTAACAAATTTAAAAATTCACAGCCGACTGCGTAAATTAAACCCTGTAAAATTAAAAGGAGTTATTAACAATTTATGTATTTTTGCTCCAAAGCAGATCGCCTTATCGCTGTTCGTTTTAAACGAAGGGAGGAAAGTCCGGACACCATAGTGTATTATAGTGGCTAACGGCCACCAGTCGTAAGGCTAGGAAAAGTGCAACAGAAAGAATGTACAGGTTAAGCTGTAGTGAAACCAGGTAAACTCTATAAGGTGCAATGTCATGTATATCAGTGCTTGAGCGCGACACGTGCGATGCTGAAGGGTAGGCAGCTAAAGTTTGCTGGTAACAGTAAACGTAGATAAATGATAAGGGTCACATTTGATGTGATACAGGATCCGGCTTATAGATCTGCTTTTTTTTAATTTTCAAAAAAACTAAATCGATTTCCACCATATCCTTTTACTTCTGTGAATTGCGGAGCAGAAGACAAGTCTGTGTGTTTAGAGTGTTCTATAATGAGCACGCCATCTGCTTCTAAGAGTTTATTTTGAAATACAAGTTCCACAATTTTTAAAAACTGTTCCAAATCAATCTCATAAGGAGGGTCTGCAAAAATAATTGTTGAGGGTTGTTTAGTTTTTTCTAAAAACCCAAAAACATCTGCTTTTATTACTTGGATGGGCATTTCAAAATCTTCAGAAGTTTGCGAAATAAACTTTGTGCAATGAAAATTTTGATCTACAGCCACTATAGATTCCGTTCCTCTTGAAGCAAATTCATAACTTATATTTCCAGTTCCTGAAAATAAATCTAACACCGAAATGTCATGAAAATGGTAGCGGTGGTTAAGGATATTAAACAGCGCTTCTTTTGCCATATCTGTTGTAGGACGTACAGGCAGTTTTTTTGGTGCCATGATTCGTCTGGCTTTGAATGTTCCTGATATGATTCGCATTATAAGCTGTTTAGGAGTGTGAAATGTTTAGAACCAGTATCGTTACTATAAAGCATCGCCTCTTTTGGTAATACACTGACATGTCTAACATATTTGTAAGCAATTTTAAAGAGGTCGTCTTTTTCATCAACTGTGCCCATTAAGATCGCTGGGAATTCTTCTGGATTAAGTTGTAATTGTTCTGCTGTGAATAGGAGGTAATAGATAAAATCTTCTTTAGTATTGTATTCAAAACGGTTATAAAACCTTAATTTATTGTTTTCAACTATAATAATTTCAAAATGAAACGCCTCAATATTGAGATACATTTTCAATGAATTTGAGTTTTTTTCTAGCGTTAACACACGATTTAATAGGATGGTTGCACTGTGTTTATATTCAAAACTTCCAAAGCGTTCAAATATAAAATTATTGATATTTACAAGAGGAACATAAACAACCATAATGTCTTCAGTTGTTAGGGCGTCATAAGTGATAAAATCTGTTTTTAATATTTTAGTGTTAAACTTAAGATAATCTACTAGGTTGATTTCATCAAACAGAGGTTTTGGAACTAAGGTCGCTAATTCATTGTCGTGAACAATAGTGACTCTTCCAAATTGTTTTTGAAGACCTTCTAAGCTATTGAAATTATGGGTGAGATGGTCTAAAAGTGCTTGTGGAGTTTGTTTTTTATCAAAGTTAACCGACTCCAAAAATTCAATTTTTGAGTCCATTGTGTTTAAAACAAAAAAAGAAAGTCCATTCAAGTTTACCTGAATGGACAATTCATATATAGAATCTGATATGTTATTGTTCTTTAGAATAATTTTTTGGCCAGTTTCCATTTGTATTTATTTCATCCATAGACCCCACTTTAAGACTTGGTCCATTTACACCTTCAACAGATTTTACTTCAGATTCAAGGTCAACAAAGTTTTTATCTTGGTCAAATAAGAGCACTCTTTTTGAAACAGATGCTTCAAATACAGGGATATTAATACCATTCTGATCTAGAAGACCTGCTTTTAATTCAAACTTCTGACCATCATCTAATGTAGGGATATTCATCATTGTTTTGTAACGTGGATCAGCTCCAAACAAGGAATCTCTTACAGAAACAAAGTCTAGTGTATCAATAATAACAATTTCTTTGGTTGTGTCAACGCCATAAAGACGTGTTAGTTTTTCATCAATAATTGTGGAGTCTCTACGTTGTGTGATAGTGAATTTTTCGGTTTCAATAAACTTCACTAAACTATCCCAATTTGCTTGAAATTTTCCGGTTACAGTTCTGTGTGCTAATTCGGAATCTCTAATATCTTTCAGGTTTTCGATCACCACTTTGTACCGCTTTTCTTTTATCTCATTAAAATTAATTTTACCATAGATAGAAAAAATTAGTATGTATGCTAAATAAATACTTAAACCCCAAAGACCTACAAGAATTAACGGTTTGTATTTTTTTGGATTGTATTTGTCAATTAGATAAACAATTCCAATGGCCAGAATAACGACAGCAATAATTATTACAAAAGATTTCATATTTTTTTATAAGTTGTAATGAGACATGACAAATCTACAATTTTTTTTTATTCAATAAAGTGAATGTTACTAAAAATCATTTCTATATTTGAATAAAAAAATATCTGCATACAATCCAATGGATACAAATGAATTTTTTAAATTACTAAAAACCAGTTTTCCTTTCACTCCAACGGTTAAACAAAACATTGGTTTACAGCAGCTTTCTAATTTTATATTTAGTAATGTTGCCAATGAACTCTTTGTTTTAAAAGGCTATGCTGGTACAGGAAAAACAACGATTATTGGTGTGATCGTAAAAAACTTATGGAAAGCTCAAAAAAATGCAGTTTTATTAGCGCCAACAGGACGTGCAGCTAAGGTTATTAGTAACTATTCACAGAAAGAAGCGTTTACCATTCATAAGAAAATTTATGTACCACGTTCTGAAAAAAACGGTAAAATCTCTTTTGTACTAGCACCAAACAAACATAAAAAAACACTTTTCATTGTAGATGAAGCGTCTATGATTTCAGATATTTCAAATCAAGCAAAATTATTTGGAACAGGTGCTTTGCTGGACGACTTAATCCAATATGTGTATTCTGGATTTCAATGCAAGTTGTTATTAATTGGAGATACTGCACAGTTGCCCCCTGTGAAACTAGATTTAAGTCCAGCACTAAATGAATCTAATTTAGAGCTTAATTATGACAAAGAAGTTCTTAGGTTGGAGTTAGATGAAGTGGTTAGGCAAGGAGAAGACTCTGGAATTTTGTTTAACGCAACACATTTAAGAGAAGCCATTTCAAATTCGTTTTTTGATTCTTTTGAATTTAATCTTAATGGATTCAAAGATATTGTCCGTTTAAGCGATGGGTATGAAATTATGGATGCCATAAACGATGCTTACAGCAATTTGGGAAATGAGGAAACAGCTTTAATTGTGCGTTCTAATAAACGTGCAAACCTCTACAATGAGCAAATTCGTTCCCGTATTTTGTTTAATGAAAATGAATTAACCGCGGGTGATTTTTTGATGATTGTTAAAAACAATTATTTCTGGTTAAAGCCTACGAGTGAGGCTGGTTTTATTGCGAATGGGGATATTATTGAAGTTTTGGAAGTTTTTAGTGTTAAAGAGTTGTATGGTTTTCGGTTTGCAGAAGTTAAAATCCGGATGGTTGATTATCCTAATATGCGACCATTTGAAACCGTTTTAATGCTAGATACAATTACTTTAGAAACACCTTCGTTACCCTATGAAGATTCCAATAGATTATACCAAGAAATTTTAAAAGATTTTGAAGACGAACCTTCTTCTTACAAAAGATTTTTAGGAGTTAAAAAGAGTAAGCACCTCAATTCACTCCAAGTAAAGTTCTCTTATGCAATCACTTGTCATAAGTCGCAAGGAGGGCAGTGGAATACTGTATTTGTAGAACAGCCATACCTGCCAAACGGCATCGATCGCGATTATTTGCGATGGCTCTATACAGCCATAACACGAGCTAAAGAGAAACTGTATCTTATTGGTTTTCAAGATGATTATTTTGAAGATTAATTTTTATGACTACAGCAATTATTCAAATTGCAAAAAAAAATGTATTTTTGTTTATTGATTAAACAAAATAATTAACCTAAATCTAAATGAAAATAATTGCCATGATTCCTGCTCGTTACGATTCATCCCGTTTTCCAGGAAAACTTATGCAGGATTTAGGAGGTAAAAGCGTTATTCTTAGAACCTACCAAGCCACTATAGGTACCAATCTTTTCAGTGATGTTTATGTAGTGACAGATAGCGAAATTATTTCTGAAGAAATTAAAAGTCATGGAGGTAAGGTATTTATGAGTCAAAAAACTCATGAATCAGGTAGTGATCGTATTGCCGAAGCTGCTGAAGCTATTGATTGTGACCTTGTAGTTAATGTTCAAGGAGATGAGCCCTTTACAGATAAAGAGAGTTTGCAGAAAGTTTTAAACGAATTTAAAAACGATCCCGAAAACGAAATTGATTTAGCTTCTTTAATGATACATATTACGGATCCTGAAGAAATAAAGAATAAAAATTCTGTAAAAGTAATTGTAGATCAACGAAATTTCGCTCTTTACTTTTCAAGGAGTCCAATTCCTTTTTCTAGAGATAAAACAGTTGATACCAAGTATTTTAAACATAAAGGCGTTTACGTCTTTAGAAAACAGGCCCTGCTTGATTTTACTAAACTTCCAATGAAAATGTTGGAAGCTTCTGAAAAAATTGAATGCATTCGTTATTTAGAATTTGGGAAAAAAATTAAAATGGTAGAAACTGACATTCACGGCATAGAAATCGATACCCCCGAAGATTTGATAAACGCCAATAAACATTGGAAAACAAATTAATCAACAAAATTAATATTGAAGAAATTAGACTTAACCTCTTGGAATCGCCAACACCTTTTTAATCATTTTAATGCATTAGCAGACCCTTATTTTGCGGTCACAATTCCTTTTAATGTGTCTTTAGCTTATAAGAAATCAAAGGCTAATGGGGCAAGTTTTTTCGCTATCTACCTTCACGACTGTATGAAAGCAATTAATGAAGTTGAAAATTTTAAATACAGAATAGTTGATGACCAAGTATTTGAATACGATGTCATTCACGCCTCTGCAACCCTTTCGAGACCTGATAATACCTTTGGTTTTAGTTTTATTGATTTCTCAGAAAACTTTAACGAATTTAATACGAATATCCTAAAAGAAAAACAACGCATTAACGACTCTACAGAGCTTTATCCCCCAGTAAACGGATTAAATTGTATCCACTGTTCTGCATTGCCATGGTTTTCTTTTACGTCCCAAAAAGAGCCCTTTTCAGGGATCAAAGATTCAGTACCCAAATTAGCATTTAGTAAAACCTACAAAGAAAACGATTCATTATTAATGAATGTAGGGATCAGTGTAAATCATGCCTTAATAGATGGCTATCATGTCGGGCAATTTGCAGAACTATTTCAAAAAAACCTTAACCTCCCATAATACATTATTATGGACTAATACTACCTAGTTATGAATATGAATTTTAAAAATTTCCCAATGGTTTCCAAAGTTGTCTTTGGTCGTGGAAGTTTCACCCAATTAGGTGAAATAATAACCCCTATGCGTAAAAATGAAAGTGCTCCTTTTATTTTTCTTGTGGATGATGTGTTTGAAAACAACTCTTCTTTAATTGAAAAAATTCCTCTGCTTTATAAGGATCAAATTATTTTTATTTCTTCCAACGAAGAACCAAAAACATCACAAGTAGATCAATTGGTTGAAGATATTGTTTTAAACTCTAGTGTCTTGCCTTCTGGGATTATAGGAATAGGAGGGGGAACCCTTTTAGATTTAGCCAAAGCAGTCGCTTTAATGCTTACCAACAATGGGTCGAGTCAAGAATACCAAGGCTGGGATTTAATTAAAAATAAAGGTATTTATCATGTTGGAGTTCCTACTATTTCAGGCACTGGTTCTGAAGTTTCAAGAACAGCCATTTTGACAGGGCCTACAAAGAAATTAGGAATTAATAGTGATTTCACTCCTTTTGATCAAGTGATTTTAGACCCAGAACTTACTGAAGGAGTTTCTAAAGAACAATGGTTCTATACAGGTATGGATTGTTATATTCATTGTATAGAATCCCTTACAGGAGAGTATATCAACTCATTTAGTAAAACTTACGGAGAAACTTCACTGAGTCTTTGTAAAGAAGTCTTTTTAGACTCGATAAGTTCAGAGGAAAGTCAAGATAAATTAATGATGGCCTCTTGGCATGGCGGAATGAGTATTGCCTATTCTCAAGTTGGAGTTGCCCACGCTATGAGTTATGGATTGTCGTTTTTGTTAGGAACAAAACATGGGATTGGTAATTGTATTGTATTTGATCACCTTTCTGAGTTTTATCCTGAAGGGGTCAAATTATTCAAGATGATGAAAGCCAAACACAATATTTCATTACCACAAGGATTGTGTGCAAACCTCACAGACAAACAATTTGACATCATGATTGATGTTTCATTAAGTCTTGGGCCCTTATGGGAAAATGCCATCGGAAAAGATTGGAAAATAAAAATAACCAGATCCCGTTTGAAGGATCTTTATTCAAAAATGTAAGAATGCAGAAACTATCAAAATTTATATACGAACGCCTATTGGGATGGAACGCAACAGGTTTTAAAAATTTTGATTCTGTAAAAAAAGCAGTACTCATTGCAGCACCGCACACCAGTTGGCATGATTTTTATATAGGCGTTCTGTTAAGGTCGTCCCTGAAATTACGTTCTAACTTTGTTGGAAAAAAAATACTATTTAATCCTTTGACAGGGTGGTTTTTCAGAGCCTTGGGTGGAGCTCCTGTTCTGCGTCATGCAAATGAAAAACAAGTAGATGCCATCGCACGTTTGTTTGAGAACAGAACTGAGTTTCGGATGCTATTAGCGCCAGAGGGTACACGTAAAAAAGTAACAGAGTGGAAAACAGGGTTTTATTATATTGCTAAAACAGCAAAAGTGCCTGTTATTATGTTATCGTTTGATTTTGAAAATAAAGAAAATCGGTTTTCAGAACCTTTCTATCCTACAGATGATATTGACGCAGATTTTAAGTTTATGCGTGCATTTTTTGAAGGTATTAAAGGAAAAATTCCAGAGTTCTCTTAATTACTCTTGCATGGTATGGTATACAAACTGAACGTCATCATCCTCTTCTAATTTTTCTAAAAGTTTTTCAACATCAGCAACTTGCGCCTCGTTTAGAGGTTTTGTAACTTGAGGGATTCGTTCAAATCCAGAAGAGAGGATTTCAATATTTCGTTCTTCTAAAGAAGATTGGATGGCTCCAAAACTTTCAAAGGGTGCATAGATCAAAATCCCATCGTCGTCCTTAAAAACTTCTTCAGCTCCAAAATCAATAAATTCAAGTTCAATTTCGTCAACTTCTAAACCTTCTGCATTGATTCGGAAATTACACGTGTGATCAAACATAAACACCACAGATCCAGAGGTTCCTAAACTTCCGTTACATTTATTAAAAAAACTTCTAACATTCGCAACCGTACGAGTATTGTTGTCCGTCGCTGTTTCAACAAGTACTGCAATCCCATGAGGTGCATAGCCCTCAAATAAGACTTCTTTATAATCCCCTTGGCTTTTGTCACTTGCACGCTTAATAGCACGTTCAATATTGTCCTTAGGCATATTAACAGCCTTTCCATTTTGAATCACGGCTCTTAAACGAGAATTACTGTCTGGATCGGCACCGCCTTCTTTGACAGCCATAACGATGTCTTTTCCAATTCGTGTAAATGCCTTGCTCATTGCTGACCAACGTTTCATTTTTCTTGCTTTGCGAAATTCAAATGCTCTTCCCATAGGTTATAGTATATTCAAAATATTGTTTAACAAAAATAAAAATGCTAGAACGAAAAACAAGTATAATTTCACTTAAAACGTTAAAACATATTTTCAAAGAGTTCCAAGCTATACATTTGAAGATGTTTTGGAAGTGTGTTTTCTTTTGGTAAAACAGCCAAGTACCGATCGTCATTAGTCGTGTAAACCAGTTTATAGCGTGGATTTTTAGCACCTATTTTTGAAACCAAATCTTTGATAAATTCATCGTGATGTACCAAATCCTTACTTCCTAAATGAAAAATCCCATGTTTCTTTCGATTGATAATATAATGTACTTGTTGGGTTACCTTTTTATCTGAAATGACATTCATTATCAGATTCGGAAATAGTTCTATGGGACTGTCTAGCTCTAAGTGTAATTTAAGTTCATTAATCCTTGGGGACGGCACTCCAAAAACCATGGGCAAACGTAAGATAGCTACTTTCTCAGTGGGGAGTTTTAAAAACAACTGCTCTAGTCTGATTTTAAAATGACCATAAACACTATTACTAAGGGTAGTGTCATTCTCATAACTCGGAAATTTACTGTAGGCATCAAAGACATTGGCAGAGGATAAAAAAATTATTTTGCATTTCTTTACAGTAGAAATATACTCAAAAACATGTTTATGTGCCGTTAATTGTGCTGAAAAATCTCCTCTAAGAGCCGAGATAATAATGGTTGGTTTTACCACGTTTAGAATCTCAAAAATATCATCTTCCTCAAAATCATAATGAAAAAATTGTTTGTTATTTTCATTCGCTTTTAGCGGAGTACGATACGTTCCAAATGTCTTGTAATAGGAGTGGAGTTCTTTATAAATCGCACTTCCCAAATAGCCACTGACACCTAAAATCAGAATGCGGTGTTTTTTTAATGTAGCCATATTTGAATCGTAATTATTTTTTGTAAAAAGGAAGTTTTACAATTTTTGCAGGTACTTTTTGTTTACGAATGGCGATGCGAATTTCTGAGTCAACAGCCGCATTACCAGATAAGATATACCCCATTCCAATTCCTTTTCCTAATGAAGGTGCCATTGTTCCTGAAGTAACAATTCCAATTTCGTTTCCAGACGCATCTTCTATAGTGTAATTCTTTCTGGGGATGCCACGTTCCAGCAACTCAAACCCAACCAAACGTCTTTTAGGACCTTCTTCTTTTTCAGTTTTAAGTGCTTCAGAATTTGTGAACGGCTTCGTAAACTTTGTAATCCATCCCAATCCAGCTTCGATAGGAGAGCTGTGATCGTCGATATCATTTCCATAAAGACAGTACCCCATTTCCAATCTTAAAGTATCACGCGCCGCTAATCCGATGGGTTTAATCCCAAAAGAAGCGCCCGCTTCTAAGACGTTGTCCCATACCTGTTTTACTTCTGAATTTTTACAGTAAATTTCAAAACCTCCACTTCCTGTATAGCCTGTTGCAGAAATGATAACATGCTCAATGCCTGCAAAATCTGCCACCACAAAATTATAGAATGCTATGGAAGCTAAATCAACGCTAGACAGTGACTGCATTGCTTCCACAGCTTTTGGGCCTTGAATCGCTAACAAGGAATAATCCTCGCTAATATTTTTCATTTCAGCACCCATTGTGTTTTTGGAAGCAATCCACTCCCAATCTTTTTCAATATTACTGGCGTTGACTACTAACAAGTAAGTTTCTTCTTTGACTTTATAAATAATTAAATCATCGACAATACCTCCTTGTTCGTTTGGTAAACAACTGTATTGTGCTTTTCCTACGGTTAGTTTAGATGCATCATTTGATGATACCAATTGAATAAGGTCCAATGCATTTGGGCCTTCAATAAGAAATTCACCCATATGAGAAACATCGAATACTCCTAGATTGTTTCGAACGGTTTCATGTTCGGCATTCACTCCTTCATATTGAACGGGCATATTGTAACCGGCAAAAGGCACCATTTTGGCACCGAGAGCTTCATGAGTTGATTGTAGAGCAGTAACTTTCATAATTAATTAAATTTATAACAGGACAAATCTAATCAAAAATAGGAACCGAAATGGATTAAAGCTGTGTTAAAAATGCTTTAAATTCAGAATAGTCTTTAATATCTGTCGCCACTTTTTGTTTATTGATGACCGATTTTATTTGTGGAGGCAATGGAATTTCAGCATCAATAACTTCTTTCACAACATCTAAAAACTTGGTTGGGTGGGCCGTTTCCAAAAACACACAATGTGCTTGTGGATTGGTTTCTAAATAGGATTTACATCCTAAGTAACCAACGGCACCATGAGGGTCGGCAATATAATTAGTGGTTTTATAAATCTCCTCCAAAGCTTGTTTTGTTTCTTCATCTGTGAAACTGTAAGAAGAAAGATTTGATTTTAAGGTCTCAAAGTCATTTTTGTAAATGGCTTGAATTCGGATAAAATTACTTGGATTCCCCACATCCATTGCATTACTCACCGTTTGAACTGATGGTTTTGGATCGTAAGAATTGGACTCTAAATAACGGGTCACTACATTGTTATCGTTATTAGAAGCGATAAAATGTTTGATAGGTAATCCTAATTTTTGAGCAATCATTCCAGCACACACATTTCCGAAATTCCCACTTGGAACGGAAAACACAATATCCTTAGAACTGTTTTTAAGTTGCTTATATGCAAACATAAAATAAAACAGTTGGGGAAGCCATCGCGCCACATTGATGGAGTTTGCAGATGTTAATTGCATGAGTGATGTAAGTTCGTCATCTAGAAACGCTTTTTTCACCATGTCTTGACAATCATCAAAAGTACCTTTAACTTCAAGTGCTGTAATGTTTTGACCTAAAGTGGTTAATTGTTTTTCTTGGATATTACTCACCTTTCCACTAGGGTATAAAATAACCACTCTGACCCCTTTGACTCCAAGGAATCCATTGGCAACCGCACCTCCGGTGTCCCCAGAAGTAGCCACCAAAACGGTCACTTCATTGGAATTATTCTTATTAAAATAGCCTAAACAACGCGCCATAAAACGTGCGCCAACATCTTTGAATGCCATGGTGGGACCATGAAACAATTCGAGTGTCGATATAGAATCTGTAAGGTTCACAACTGGAAAATCAAAACTAAGCGTCTCCGAAACGATTGTTTTTAAAACATCTTCAGGAATTTCGGGGCTTATAAATTGTTTGATGGCTTCAAACGCAATCTCATCATTTGAAAGATTCTCGATGTTCTCAAAAAAAGAAGCCTCTAAAGGGGTGATGCTTTCTGGAAAGTACAAACCTCTATCGGGAGCAAGACCTTTGATGGCTGCGGTTTCAAAAGTGGTATTTGGAGCAATATTATTTAAACTATAATAGTTCATAGCTGACTTTTAATTTAAGTGTTTGATACCTTCTAAATTTATTTTTGAAACATAAATTTCAAACGGTATATTTTGGTTTTTATAGGTTTGTCTTATGGCTTTTTCTACCTTTATTGCAGTGGCTTCCGTTTTACATAAACTAAATACTGAGGGTCCTGAACCAGAAATGCCAGTGCCCAAAGCACCATTTCCTAAGGCTGCTTTTTTAATAGTCTCAAATCCTGGGATGAGTTGACTTCTAAACGGTTCCACCACCACGTCTTCCAAAGAGCGACTGATTAGATCGTAATCATTAGTATGTAATCCATGTATAAGACTCCCAACGTTAGACCATTGGGTGATAGCATTTTTTAATGCAATTGTTTCGGGAAGAATCTTTCTGGCGTCCGCTGTTTTTATTTCAATTTGAGGATGAATTACCACAGCAAACAAATCAGAGGGTGTTGGTATTTGGAGAATCTCCAAAGGGTCTAAACTCTTTACAAGAGTAAAGCCTCCAAAAAGGGCAGGGGCAATATTATCGGCATGTTCACTTTGACTTGCCACGGCTTCGCCTTTCATAGCAAAAGCTGTAAGCTCTGTTTTAGAATATGGGTTTCCGAGTAATACATTCATTCCGTACACACTCCCAACTGCACTCGCAGAACTGCTGCCAACGCCACTTCCGGGTTTGATGTGTTTATATATTTCGATTTCAAAACCACAATCTGGTTTTGCAGCCTTGTACATAGCTAATGCCGAAACACCTGCTACATTTTTTTCAACTTCAAACGGAAGGTCATAGCCTTCAATTTTTGTAATTCGAACTCCTTTTTCTTCGGTTTTACGAATCACCATTTCATCTCCAATAGAATCGAGGCAAAATCCAAGGACATCAAATCCACAGGATACATTCGCAACAGTTGCTGGAGAAAATAGTTTAATTTCGTTCATTAATGCGTATTTGAAATTCTAATTATATCCGCAAATAAACCAGATGCTGTAACTTCAGATCCTGCTCCAGCTCCTTTGATAATCATGGGTTGGTCGCTGTAGCGATTTGTATAAAACATCACAATATTATCTTTCCCTTCAAGGTTATAAAAAGGATGTCCTACAGGGATTTCTTTCAGTCCTACTTTAGATGCACCATCTTTAAATTCAGCAACATATTTCAATTGACAATTGTTAGCTTCTGCAGATTGAAATAATTTTTGAAACAACGCCTCATTCGTTTTTAGGGTTTCATAAAAAGCATCTACAGAGTTGGCCTCCATACATTCTTTTGGTAAAAACGCTTCATTTTGAATGTCGTCCATTTCTAACATCTCTCCACTTTCTCTGGCTAAAATTAATAATTTTCTGGCAACGTCCACACCACTCAGATCAATTCTAGGATCTGGCTCTGTATATCCTTCTGCTTGTGCTTGTTTTACCACATCGTGAAAGGTATTGTTTTTATTGAAATTATTAAAGATAAAATTCAAACTTCCAGAAAGTACCGCATTGATGGAAGTAATATGATCTCCAGACATGATTAAATTTTTCAATGTATCAATGACAGGAAGACCTGCTCCAACATTTGTTTCAAATAAGAAAGGCACATTGTATTTGTGAGAAAGGTGCTTTAATTCTTTGTAGTTTTCAATGGCACTCGAACACGCAATTTTATTACAAGCCACAACGGCGATGCTTTGTTTTAAATAATGGGCATAAGTATTTGCTACTGCTTCGTTGGCTGTAATATCTATAAAAACTGAATTTCTTAAGTTTAATTTTTTAGATGCTTCAAAAAAGGCCATCGGCTCTGTTGGTTGCCCATCTTTCAATAGAGTCTCCCAATTGGATAGGTTGATTCCATTATCGTCAAACACCATCTTTTTTGAATTGGAAAGTCCCACAACTTTAATATTTATTTTAAGGGTTGACTTTATGTATTTCTTTTGCTGTGCAATCTGGTCTATGAGGGATTTACCTACATTTCCAACTCCAGCAATGAATAAATTCATTTGCTTGGTTTGTTCTTCAAAAAACTGCTCATGTAAAGAGTTTAAAGCTTTCTTTACATCCGATTCAGCAATCACAGCTGTAATGTTTCGTTCTGAAGCTCCTTGTGCAATCGCTCTAATATTGACGTTGTTTTTTCCTAAAGTACTGAACATTTTTCCGCTAATTCCTTGATGGCTTTTCATTTTATCTCCAACAACAGCTACAATGGATAAGTTTGGTTCAATTACTAAGGGGTCAATTTTAAATAAAGAAATTTCATTTTCAAATTCTTTATCAATTACCGCTTTGGCAGAAAGTGCATCTTTATCTGAAATCCCAATACAAATCGAATGCTCTGAAGACGCTTGAGTAATGATGATCACATTTATTTTGGAGTGTGCTAAGGTTTCAAACAAGCGTTTAGAAAACCCAGGAATTCCAACCATTCCATTTCCTTGGAGTGTAAGTAAGGACACATTATTGATGTTGCTAATCCCTTTGATAGGAAATTGCGACCCATTTTCTACAATTTTAGTAATCAATGTCCCAGGATCTTCGGGTGCTAAGGTATTTTTTATCAGTAGGGGAATGTCTTTTCTTAAGACAGGCTGTACTGTTGGAGGATACAATACTTTTGCTCCAAAATGCGATAATTCAATGGCTTCTAAATACGACAGCTTGTTGATAGGTCTTGCATGTTTGACCATTTTAGGATTGGTTGTAAACATACCACTCACATCCGTCCATATTTGTAAAACACTCGCGTTGAGTGCTGCCGCAAGAATTGCAGCAGTGTAATCCGATCCACCCCGACCTAAGGTTGTGATTTCGTCATTTTCAGATTTTGAAATAAAACCCGGTAGGATTGTCACCATTTTTTGATTGCTTTCAAAATAGGTCGTGATATTGGCATTTGTTTCTTCAAAATTAACGGCTGCATTTGTAAAATTTGAATCCGTTACAATTAAGTTTTGAGAGTTTTTTAGTTGGACATTAACTCCTTTAGACTTGATGGCTTCATAAATGATTAATGAAGAAATTAACTCTCCAAAACTAAGAAGTTTATCGGTTGTTTTTGGTGATAATTCGTTGATTAAATACACCCCATCCAATAGTTTTTCAAGACGTGATAAATGCTCTAACACAATATCGGTTGTTGCTTCGTGGACTTCGCCGCTTAGCAATCCATCAATGACTTCAATGTGTTTTAAGCGCAACGCTTCAAAGTCTTCTTTATAACTAAGGTCTTTATTGATGGCTTTGTCGGCTGCAATGAGTAATTTATCCGTAATTCCACCAACGGCAGAGACAACCACAACAATGTTTTCAGATGCCGATTCGTGTTTTACAATCTTTATTACTTTGGATATATTTGTTGAAGAACCTACAGATGTTCCTCCAAATTTTAAAACTTTCATGTGTTTATTTTATTGATTTTTAACGGTTACATGCTGTTCGCTATTAGTCATTCCCTTGGGTGATAATATTTTTAACATGCTCGTTTCATGTGTTTATTTTATTAATTTTTTAACGGTTACATGCTGTTCGCTATTAGTCATTCTCTTGGGTGATAATATTTTTAACATGCTCGTTTCATGTGTTTATTTTATTGATTTTTAATGGAAACTATTGTTTTGGTATAAACAATATAGATAGGGGTCGGAATTATATAATAGCAAAACCCAAAAGGGTTGTAATAATCGTGTTAATTATTACAAAAGGTGAATTCAGTTGGAAAGATTCCATGTAAAAGAAATTTGTAGAACTCGTAGAATGTTGCATTATATGTTTTATTAACTCTCAAAAGTATCAATTTCAGAGGCAAAAAAAAATAATTACACCAATTTTACAAATTATGGAATTTAGAGGATATATATTCTTAATAATCAAGTTAAAACCAAGTATTGTTGAATTTTCATCAATTGCTTAAATAATTACAATTTTCAATCCAAAATACATTCTTTACAAATGTTCATGACTGTTTAATAAAAAGTTGTTGAAATAGTTGTTTTTTATGTGTTTACAGCAATCTTATTATTAATTTTGCAGTCATAACTTTTTGAAAAAAAATATACATGCAACGCGACGAACAAATTTTTGAATTAATTGAAGCTGAAAGAGAACGTCAAATCAATGGAATTGAATTGATTGCTTCTGAAAATTTCACAAGTGAACAAGTGATGGAAGCTACAGGATCTGTACTGACCAACAAATACGCAGAAGGGTATCCTGGAAAGCGTTATTATGGTGGTTGTGAAGTAGTAGATGAAGTAGAGCAAATTGCTATTGACCGCGCCAAAACACTTTTTGGAGCTGCTTGGGCAAATGTACAACCACACTCTGGAAGTCAGGCCAATACCGCCGTATTTCATGCGTGTTTAAAAGTGGGAGATAAAATCTTAGGATTTGATCTGTCTCATGGAGGGCATTTGACACACGGATCGCCTGTTAATTTTTCAGGTCGTTTGTACGACCCTGTCTTTTATGGCGTTGAAAAAGAAACTGGTGTTTTGGATTATGATAAAATTCAAGAGATTGCTACAAAAGAACAACCAAAACTAATCATTGCTGGAGCCTCTGCTTACTCAAGAGATATTGATTTTAAACGCTTTAGAGCGATCGCTGACAGCGTTGGTGCCATTTTATTAGGGGATATTTCTCATCCTTCTGGTTTGATTGCAAAAGGTATTTTGAACGATCCGTTACCATACTGTCATATCGTCACTACAACGACGCACAAGACCTTAAGAGGTCCTAGAGGTGGTCTTATTATGATGGGTAAAGATTTTGAAAATCCATTTGGAATTACACTGAAATCAGGAAAAGTACGTATGATGTCTTCGTTATTGGATTCTGCAATTTTCCCAGGAAATCAAGGGGGACCTTTGGAGCATGTAATTGCTGGAAAAGCGATTGCTTTTGGAGAAGCATTGACCGATGAGTTTTTACACTATATTCTACAGGTTAAAAAGAATGCAGATGCCATGGCAAAAGCATTTGTAAAACGCGACTATCATTTGATTTCGGGTGGGACTGACAACCACATGATGTTGATTGATTTAAGAAATAAAAACATTACCGGAAAAGATGCCGAGCAAGCACTTGTCAAAGCAGATATCACGGTAAATAAAAACATGGTACCTTTTGATACGCAGAGTCCTTTTGTAACGTCTGGTATCCGTGTTGGAACGCCTGCTATTACCACACGTGGTTTGGTAGAATCAGATATGGAAACGGTGGTTGAACTTATTGATCAAGTTTTGAATAACCACGAAGATGAAACAAAATTGGAAGCGATTTCAGAACAAGTGAATACACTGATGAGTCACCGTCCTTTGTTTGCATAAAATCATTAAAGTAAATTACCTTAAAAAAAAATCCCGATTTAATTCGGGATTTTTTTATATCTAATCCTCAAATTCAGTCGCATTATAAGCTCCTAAATCGGGTGGGGACGTACGTGTAGTATTTGTGATGTCCACGTTTAAATTTCCATAACTAATGCCAGCACCTTCTGCAGGAGAACCGATAGGAATGTTTAATTGATTTATAGAAGGATCCAAAAACCCAGGATCGTTATTAAATATCACATTTTCATAGTGATCTGTATTGCTGAAATCGTATTGTGGTTCTGAAAAATAGCCGGATGGGTCGTCAAAATAAATTAAACTATTGGTGAATTTAAAATTAAACATATCAGAAGGTTCTTTTTCCAATAATAGCTCTGGATTGTCATTTCCATAAATAATACAATTGGTGAAATTTGCAGACTCTAAAGGGTTTGTAAATATGGTGTTTTCGGCATCGATAATAAAGTTGTTCAGTAAGAGGGCAGGGAACTGTCTGAAACTATTGGACCAATAGTTTGCAATAGTCGAATGCGTGAAATTATAATTCCCTCCGTATGTTCCTGCAAAAGAAGAAATACCACTGATGTTTAGAACGACATTTTCTGCATTGATTGAAGAGCCACGTCCTAAAATTCCAAAATTACTGGAGTTATAAATCTGAGAATTTGTAATTGTTAGTTTTGTAGGATCGTCTTGATTGCCATCACTTAAAACACCGATTGTTCCATTTTTTATGGTTGCATGATTGATGCTGTTATTGGTACTGCCATTTAACAGCCAAATTGCTTCCCATTGTCCAGGGATGTCTTCGTAAAGAGGTTCCAAACGGTCGCCTTGAATAATGATTTCATTCTCCAAAATTTCGGCGTCTAAACTCGGCAGTCCATTGATGTGTAAAGAAGCATTTTCTGTGATTAGTAAGCCCGAATTGGCATGAAAATGGATTCGAGCTCCTGGGTTAATGTCCAAGGTTTTTCCACCAGCAACAGCTGCATAGCCATAAATAACATAGGGTTTTTCATTGTTTAATGTTAATTCAGAGTCTTCTAAAAAGCGGCCTTGTACATTGGTTTCGTCATCAACACCATCGCCGTCCACATCAAAAATGAGGGTTTCCACGACGCCATTGGCATCTTTATTTGGATAGATAAATACAGCATCTTTTACCAAGGTTACTAATTCTACTTTTTGAGTGTTAGGACCTGTTCCAAATTCAATCGCATCCGTGTATAAAAACTGTGTTTCATTGGTTACTAAGGGTTGAATGTCAATAGTGGTTTCAATAAACACAAACATACTGTCTTGAGCTAAAAGCTCTACATTTTCAAATTCTTTACCTACCAAAGTTCCATTGCCAAGCATGCCATCGACATTCATGCGGTACTTGGACGTTTGCCCTTTACTTAATTTTAATGACGGAATTAGAATGTCATCATCAGAGTTGTTGTATACTTTAAGGGTGTAGGTACTAGAGCCTATATTAGAGAATACAGTATCCAGATAAACAGTGTCTTTTGAGAAGCTCAGTTGACCCGTACTTGGTGTAAATTCAAAATCTTGACGACAAGAACTCCAAAAAATGAGTATAAAAAAACTAATTATAAAATAAAGAGAACGGATCATAAGATGTACTGTTTTGGTAAAAATATAACTTTTCAAGCTAATATATATTGTTGTAATTATATAAATTAATGAAATACCGCTGCAATCTCAGGGCTTATTCGTTTTGGTTTTTTAGTGTTTCCATCTAATAAGCACCAAGTGGTTTCAGATTTGACAATTAATTTTCCAGAATCCTTATGAAACATTTCAACGACGCGTGTAGAGGTAACGCCTTCCGAACGTGTGACATAGGTTTTCAGGTGAATTTCGTCATTGATGTTGGCAGCAGATTTATAATCGATATGATGGCTTAATAGCACCCATATATTCTCTTTTTGTTGCAGTGGGGTAGTGGCTGAATTCCAATGTGCCTTGGCAAGGTCTTGAACCCATTGGACATAGCGGACGTTGTTTACATGTTTCAAATCATCTAAATCTTCCGAAACTACAGATTTAAAGGCTTCAAATACCGTCATTAGTTTTTAATAATTTTAACTTCAAACAATTTATCCCAACGTTTTCCAGTTACGAATAAGGTTTTTGTTTTTGGGTTGTAAGCCATTCCATTCAAAACATCCAATCCTTGATGTTTGGTGACCTTAGCTTTTAAAGCTTTAAAATCGATGACAGCTTCAATTGCTCCATTTTCTGGGTTGATAATGGCAACCCCATTTTTTTGATAACGATTTGCATAAATTTTTCCATCCACCCATTCCAATTCATTTAGGTTTGTCAACTTTCCTTTATTAGTGTAGGCTTGAAGTGAACCTTCTTCTGCGAGTGTGGTTGGGTTCAGAAACCATAAGTATTCAGATCCATCGGATTTATAAAACTTTTGACCATCATTACACAACCCCCAACCTTCTTTACTTTGTCCATAATTAAAGGTTTCGACCTGTTCTAAGCTATTGACATCATATACCAAACCACGGCCTTCTTTCCATGTTAATTGATAAATTTTATCATTCAGAACCGATAGCCCTTCCCCAAAATAAGCGGTACTCAAATTGATGTTTTTGAGAACGGTTCCATTTTTATGATCTAGTTTTCTCAGTTTAGATTCGCCATATTGACCTGTACTTTCATAAAGCTCCCCATTGTAAAATTCAAGTCCCTGTGTATAAGACGTAATGTCGTGAGGATAGGTGTTTACAATTTCGTAAGTGTATAATTTTGGAGCTTCGGAATTCACTACAATCACTTTTTTGAGTGCAACCTCAAATGTGTCGTCATAAAATACTTTTGCTTTTATAAGTTTTTCTCCTAAGGGCATTGCCGACAAATCAACAGTAGCTGTTATTTTTTTAGTATCTAAAGTCAACTGTATAGAGTCAAATTTTTTGTTATTGGGGTTTAAAAGTTCAATAGAAAGTGTTTCAGCATTGGAAATAATGCTTGTTTCACTGTTTGTTTTGATTGAGAAGTTAGATTTTGTAGTTGATCCGCAAGCAGAGATCAAAACGCTAAGTCCAATGAATGTCAATAGTTTGTAGGAATGCATAGTGCCATTAAATTTTTCAGCAATTTATTTATTTATATTCAGTTAAAAAAATCATTGTGTGAATATTAAAACTTTGTATCTTTGCAGAGGCAAGTCCTACACAACTAGCTCCTGTTGAATCCTCCAGGGCGGGAACGCAGCAAAGGTAAATGGTTGTAGCAGTGTGATGTAGGTAGCTTGCCTTTTTTTGTACCCCATAGTTTCCTTAAATCTTCCTATCTTTATCATCTTATAATACAAAATTCCATGGCAAAAGTTGTTTTAATTACTGGAGGTTCTTCAGGAATCGGAAAATCGATTGGGGAGTATCTAGCAGACAAAGGTTATACGGTTTATGGAACCAGTCGATTTCCTGAAAATTATACAGATTTAAAATTTCCACTCATAAAATTAGATGTGACACAACTAACGTCCATCACTGCTTGTGTTTCTGAATTAATTTCTAAAACAGGTCAAATTGATGTTTTGGTCAATAATGCTGGGGTTGGAATTACAGGTCCATTAGAAGAAATTCCGATGGAAGAAATGAAACGTAATTTTGAAACAAACCTTTTTGGTCCTATAAACATGATCAATGCCGTGTTACCCTACATGCGTTCAAAAAAATCAGGACAAATTCTAAATATTACATCTATTGCAGGCTATATGGGATTGCCATTTAGAGGGGTTTACAGTGCGAGTAAAGGTGCTTTAGAATTGATAACAGAATCTTATCGTATGGAGCTTAAAACATTTAATATTACAATGAGTAATATTGCACCCGGTGATTTTGCTACCAACATTGCCGCTGGGCGTTACCATGCACCTCTATTGGAAGATTCTCCCTATAAAGTGCCTTATGGAACAACCTTAAGGCTTATGGATTCGCATGTAGATTCTGGAAAAAACCCCTTACTCATGGCGCAAGTAATTCATAAAATTATCACTTCTAAAAACCCAAGGATTCATTATAAAGTAGGGGCGTTTCTACAAAAGTTCTCAGTGGTCTTAAAGCGTATCCTTCCTGATTTATGGTACGAAAAACTTTTAAGTAGTTTTTATAATATATAAATCGAGACATTATTTTTTATAATAACAGCCGTCAAGCAGTTATAATGTGTTAATTTTGTATTCACTAATTTAAACCAAAAAAATCATGAAATTTTTTATTGACACAGCCAATTTAGATCAAATTAAAGAAGCACAAGACCTTGGTGTTTTGGACGGAGTAACTACCAATCCATCTTTGATGGCTAAAGAAGGAATTACTGGCGCTGAAAATATTTTGAATCATTACAAAGCGATATGTGCAATTGTTGAAGGCGATGTGTCTGCAGAAGTTATTTCTACAGATTTTGATGGAATGGTTAAAGAAGGGGAAGCTCTTGCAGCTCTTCACCCGCAAATTGTGGTTAAACTTCCAATGATTAAAGATGGTGTAAAAGCATGTAAATATTTTAGTGATAAAGGGATTAGAACCAATGTTACTTTGGTGTTTTCTCCGGGACAAGCTTTGTTAGCAGCCAAAGCAGGTGCCACTTATGTGTCGCCATTTATTGGTCGTTTGGATGATATCTCAACCGATGGTTTAAATTTAATTGCTGAGATTCGTCTTATCTATGATAATTACGGATTTGGTACTGAAATATTAGCAGCTTCTGTGCGTCATACAATGCACGTAATTGACTGTGCTAAATTAGGTGCAGATGTTATGACAGGACCTTTAAGCTCTATTGAAGGCTTGTTACGTCACCCACTTACAGACAGCGGACTGGCTAAGTTTTTAGAAGATTATAAAAAAGGAAATTAAGAGACTAATTTCATTTATATACCATAAAGGCTGAAGGAAACTTCAGCTTTTTTTATTTCAATTTTTTAAGAATTAATTCAAAGGAAGGATCAAATAAATCGGCAGTTGCATTTAAAATAACGCCTTTAGAATCTACAATTAATACCTTTTTGATGTAGTTAATTGCCAAGCGTTTTTTTGCATAGGAAGGATCTGCAAAACGATATTCATTATTGATTTTAAACTGATTCCCAAAAATCATATTTTTCCAGACATATGTATGCATGGAGTTGATGTTTATGGAAACGAAATCAATGTTCGGGAATTTTTCTTGTAATGTCTTTACTTTAATATGACTATTTTCAAAATGATAACGACTGGCATTGTCCCAAAAATAGATCACCGTTGTTTTTTTAAAGATCGTATTGATATTTAAAGTTTGATTTGTGTGATTAATCACTTCAATTGCTGGAAGGGGATAGCCCGGTTGAAATCCCTGTGCGTTTTTAAAGAGGTCTTTAATGTATTTTTTATCTTTCTTATTAGTACTCTTATCTAAAAAAGATTGATACAAAATATAACTCTGATCGATGGAATTTGAGTTAGAAATAAAGTTTCTAGTGGTGTATTTTAATAAATTATTTTTAATCATTGTATTGGTCACCAAACTATCAATGAGTTCTAGCTTTCGAGTGGTATAGTCTAATTTATGGTTGTCTAAGTTGAACTCCGTATTGGAAGTGGTCAATTGTTCGGTTGCCAAATTATTGATGTGAGGGAATAAAAAATTATAGTAAGGATAAAAATCTTTGAGGTCGATGTCATTGTAAATAATCTCTTTTCGGAACTCGTAAAAGCTCGAGGGGAGCTTATTGAAATTGTTAAAACTATTAACTCCAAAATGACGAAAAGGATACAGTTCTTTACGTGTAAAATAATGGTACTTTATACTGGACAACGCTACTTTTTTAAAGAGCTCAGAATTTGGATTGATTTTTAAAAAGGACTCTAAGTCGCTAGAGTTTTTAGAAATAAATGTTTCTATACTTTGATGGTATTCTTCAGGAGATTTAGCATACGCTCCATTTGTTTCACTATCCTCTTTTTCTAATTTTAGTAAAAGATTTATAAGGTAATTATTTTTTTTAGCTCCAATTCCGTTGAACACAATCGATTCGTCAAAATCATGTGTATTGATGTGCATCATAATACTGTCATTTTTCTCCAGTAGAATGGATTGGTATTTCCCACCATGTACAAAAGAATGAATTCCAGCTTTAAAGTTAGTAAAGTGATGAGAAAACCGATTATCCTCATTAAGATACAAGGTATCTATATTGTTTTGGGTATCATATAAAACCACATAATTATTACTGGGATTGATAATATCTCCACCCACAAAAACAGGCTTCGTTTCTTCGGGGCTGGTCTGACAGCCTACAAAGATTAAGAGCCCGTAAAGGAGGTATATTGGTTTCATTTATATAATAATATGGAAATTAATATCTTAACTCTATCAAAAGTAAGCTATGAAATGATTTGTTCTTGTTAAGGCGTTGTTAAATTACGAGGCGGTTTAATTTGATGGATGGTTTGATTTATTTACTTTTGCCAAAAATTATTTTAAGCATGCTATCAGTTTCAAACTTATCAGTACAATTTGGAAAACGAATTCTTTTCGATGAAGTCAATACGTCTTTCAATTCAGGAAATTGCTATGGAATTATTGGTGCCAACGGTGCCGGGAAATCTACATTTCTAAAAATCATAGCAGGGGTTCAAGAACCGACTTCTGGACATGTGCACCTAGAACCTGGGAAACGCATGTCGGTACTCGAACAAAATCACAACCTTTACGACGAACATACAGTGTTGGAAACAGTGATTATGGGTAACAAGCCGTTGTTTAAAATTAAGGCTGAAATTGATGCGTTATACAACGATTATTCAGATGCCAATGCCGATCGTATTGGAGAGCTTCAAGTGAAGTTTGAAGAAATGAACGGTTGGAATGCTGACAGTGATGCGGCGTCTATGCTTTCTAATTTAGGAATCAAAGAAGAGCACCACTATACATTGATGAAAGATTTGGACGGAAAACAAAAGGTACGAGTCTTATTGGCTCAAGCATTGTTTGGGTCTCCAGATGTGTTAATTATGGATGAGCCTACCAATGACTTGGATTATGAAACCATCTCTTGGTTGGAACATTTTTTAGCCAATTATGATAGTTGTGTGATTGTTGTATCGCATGACCGTCACTTTTTAGATGCCGTATGTACGCATATTTCAGATATCGATTTTAATAAAATCAATCATTTCTCTGGAAATTATACCTTTTGGTATGAGTCCTCTCAGTTGGCTGCGAAACAACGCGCACAACAAAACAAAAAATCAGAAGATAAAAAGAAAGAGTTAGAAGAATTTATCCGTCGTTTTTCTGCCAATGTTGCAAAGTCAAAACAAGCTACGAGTCGAAAGAAAATGATTGATAAATTGGATGTGACCGATATTCGTCCCTCAAGCAGACGCTATCCAGCCATTATTTTTGAACGCGATCGCGAAGCTGGAGATCAGATTTTAAATGTTGAAAAATTAGCTTTCGAATTGGAAGGTGAAACACTTTTTGATAAACTCGATTTTAACCTCAATAAAGGAGATAAAGTTGTGGTGTATTCCAAAGATTCCAGAGCTACTTCTGCATTTTATGAGATTGTGAACGGAAATTTAAAGGCCAAAAATGGATCATTCCATTGGGGGGTGACAACCTCTCAATCGTATTTGCCATTGGACAACAGCAGCTTTTTTGAAAATGCCATGAATTTGGTAGATTGGTTGCGACAATGGGCAAAAACAGAAGAAGAACGCGAAGAAGTACACATTCGAGGCTTTTTAGGTAAAATGATTTTTAGTGGGGAAGAAGCTCTTAAACAATCGAACGTATTGTCTGGTGGTGAAAAAGTGCGTTGCATGCTTTCTCGAATGATGATGATGCGTGCCAATGTTTTGATGCTCGATGAACCAACCAACCACTTGGATTTAGAAAGTATCACTGCGTTTAATAATTCTTTAAAAAACTTTAAAGGAACCGTATTGTTTACTACCCACGATCACGAGTTTGCACAAACGTTAGCCAACAGAGTGATAGAGCTGACGCCTAAGGGAGTAATTGACCGATATACGACCTTTGATGAGTATATGCAAGATCCTAAGATTAAGGAGCTGCGTGCAAAGATGTACGGGTAGAGGAGACTAGGTTTTGTTTCTATTTCTTTTCTTTTCGTAAAATTTTTTCCATTTTACGGCCTTTTGCCAATTCATCAATCAGCTTTTCCATACGTCTGCATTGCTTGTATAATTCAAACTCGTCTTCAATGTCTTCAATTCGATACCCACACACAACTCCTTTAATCATGTGTGCGTTTGGATGAATGTTTGCTTTTTGAAAAAAAGTTCTAAAAGTTACTTTATCTTCAATAAATGCTTGTAGTGTATCTTGATCTACACCCAGTTCTGCAACCACCCCACCAATAGGTAATAGTGACAGCAATTCTTCTCTAGTGGTTAACAACTTAGCATTGTTCACATGTATTTTAGAGAGTTCAGTTTTAGGTATTTTAGACGAAATAAAAGAATTCCCTTTTTTTACAACTGGCAAAAACAAAGTTTTATACCCAAATTTTAAGAATTCTAATAGTATTTTTTTCATTAAATATAGAGTACCAAATTAGCTATTAAGCATCACAGGCATGACCAACATCGTCACTGTTTCACCTAAATCGAGTCCATCAATAGGAGTGAGGATTCCGGCACGATTTGGCATGCTCATCTCCAATTGGATATCGTCTGCATTCAGATTGCTTAGCATTTCCGATAAGAAACGAGAGTTAAACCCAATTTGCATGTCATCACCTTGGTAGTCACAGGTTAAGCGTTCTTCGGCTTTGTTGCTGTAATCGATATCCTCTGCAGAAATATTGAGTTCTGCCCCCGCAATTTTCAAGCGAATTTGATGGGTTGTTTTGTTTGAGAAAATAGACACACGTCTAACCGAATTTAAAAATTGATTGCGACTGATGGTCAAGTGGTTTGGATTTTCCTTTGGAATAACCGCTTCATAGTTAGGATATTTACCATCGATTAAACGACAGATTAATACAGAATTTTCAAACGAAAATTTAGCATTTGAATCGTTGTATTCAATTGTCACATCGTCATCACTTCCTGCTAAAATACCTTTTAATAAATTCAATGGTTTTTTAGGCATGATGAATTCAGCTGTTTCATTGGCAGTCACATCTGTACGAGAATATTTAACCAGCTTGTGAGCATCTGTGGCTACAAAAGTTAAACTTTCAGTTGAAAACTGAAAAAAGACGCCACTCATCACAGGACGTAAATCGTCATTTCCTGCTGCAAAAATCGTTTTTGAAATGGCAGTAGCCAATATATCTGCTCCAATAATTGTGGTACTAGGACTGTCTAAAGAAATGGCTTTTGGAAACTCCTCTGCACTTGCATAGGCCAAGGCATACTTTCCATGGTTTGAACTGATTTCAATAGTATTGTTCTCTTCAATCACAAATGTGAGGGGTTGTTCTGGAAATGTTTTAAGCGTTTCTAACAAGAGTTTAGCAGGAATTGCAACACTACCTTCGTTATCACTTTCGACCTCTAGAGTGGAGGCCATAGTGGTTTCTAAGTCACTTGCGGAAACCGTTAATTTTGAATGTTCTAATTCAAATAAGAAATTGTCTAAAATGGGCAAAGTGTTCGAATTGTTAATCACGCCGCCTAAGACTTGAAGTTGTTTTAATAAATACGTACTGGAAACTATGAATTTCATCTGTGATGTGAATTATAAATTTAATAAAAGGGCTCCTACAAATATATCTTTTTGATGCTTATTATTAAAAGAAACTTATTAACATAGGGTTGATAGTTTTTTTAAATGTTAATCAATGCATTTTAAATCTTAATCTTTGAAAAAATTAACAGAAATACTATCCATCATATCCAAGCCTAACAGGGTAGAAGCACTGCCAACTGTGGCTAGGTTGCTACGATACACCGCAATTTCTAGGTAATCTGAGGAATTAAAAACAACAAGACCTTGGCCTTCGTCATTACGTAATTCTGATGAAATGTTAAAATTAACAATATCGCTATAGTGGTTATAAATCCGTTTGAATTTGTGATTTCGTGCCGAAATTTCAAATCGACGCCCTTTTTGAACCGATTCAAAAAAGCGCTTTTTTATGTTGGTAATAACGTTGCCATAATGATCTACATAAATTACATTTCCAATTAACTGATTCCCATCATCTTTAACTATAGGAACAATGTTTTTAATTGGTTTGATTTCGGTAATAATTTTCCCAACAACTTCCAGAGTACCGCCTCGTGCAATGTGGGCAGCAACTTTTACAAACACATCCAAAACAGGGAAACTGGTTGAGATTTTATCGTGAATATTTATTTCCACAATTTTCTGTGGATTGATTTCAGAACAAATCATACTCATAATCCCATTATTAGCACAAATAAAATAATGGTCATTAAGCTGTACTACAATGTGTTTGTTTTCTTCACTAATTTCGGAGTCCACCCCAATAATATGAATACTCCCAACAGGAAAACTTTCAAAAGCATTTTGAATCACATAAGCCGCTTCCAAAATACTAAATGGTGCAATGTTGTGTGAGATGTCAACCACTTTAGCTTCTTCAATTTCGGACAACAAAGCACCTTTTACAGCACCTGCAAAATGATCTTTTGTTCCAAAATCGGTCGTTAATGTGATGATGGCCATTGGCGAAGCGTATTGTTTAGTTTAAATAAATCCGAAAAAATTAGATTTTTTAAGATATACAAACCTACACAATTTTTGTTTTAAATTTTTATTAACAGTCCTAAAAATTATACTAAATTCTGACTACATTTATAGTATCGAATAGAATCATAAATCGCCTAAACCTAAGAGCCCTTTGAATGAATTAATAATTGAGTTAATAGATATTACACCAAAACAATTTTTTGGTGCTCAAAACAAAAATATTGAACTTTTAAAAATGTATTTTCCCAAGCTTAAAATTGTCGCTCGGGGTACAAAAATAACTGCTTTCGGTGATGAGGATTTGTTAGCAGAATTTGACAAACGTATGAAAATGCTCTTAAGTCATTTTCAGAAATTTAATAAATTAGATGAAAACATGATTGAACGTGTGCTTACAAGCGATTCCAAAGCTGATTATGATTCTTCCTCCAAGAGTGGAGAAGTTATTGTACATGGAGTTAATGGTCGCTTAATAAAAGCACAAACAGCCAACCAACGAAAATTGGTGGACAGTGTTTACAAAAACGATATGGTCTTTGCAATCGGTCCCGCAGGAACAGGAAAAACATACACAGGAGTCGCTTTAGCCGTTCGAGCCCTCAAAAACAAAGAAGTTAAACGGATTATTTTAACCCGTCCTGCTGTGGAAGCCGGAGAGAATTTAGGGTTTTTACCTGGAGATTTAAAAGAGAAATTAGATCCTTATATGCAACCTTTATATGATGCTTTGAGAGATATGATTCCACCAGAAAAATTAGATAGCTACATAGAAAATGGTACCATCCAAATTGCACCTTTAGCTTTTATGAGAGGCCGTACTTTAGACCATGCCTTTGTAATTTTAGATGAAGGTCAAAATACCACGCACGCGCAAATGAAAATGTTTTTGACTCGTATGGGTAAGGACGCTAAATTTCTTTTAACAGGTGATCCAGGACAAATAGATTTACCCAGACGAACCATTTCTGGACTTAAAGAAGCCCTTTTGATTTTGAAAGATATTGAAGGAGTGGGCATGATCTTTTTAGACGATAAAGATGTCATACGTCATAAGTTGGTCAAAAAAGTAATTGAAGCCTACAAACATATTGAAAATAGAGATTAAAATAAAAGCATGAGTCATACCATTACAGATACAAATTTTGAATTCCCCAAACAGTCAAATCTTTATAAAGGCAAAGTAAGAGAAGTTTATAATATTAATGATTCCCTTTTAGTGATGGTGGCTACCGATCGGTTGTCAGCTTTCGATGTGGTGATGCCTAAAGGGATTCCTTTTAAAGGTCAAATTCTTAATCAAATTGCCACTAAAATGATGGCAGCTACGTCTGATATTGTTCCAAATTGGTTGATCGCCACTCCAGACCCCAATGTTGCTGTGGGGCATTTATGTGAACCCTTTAAGGTTGAAATGGTCATAAGAGGCTATATGTCCGGCCATGCTGCTCGCGAATATTCTTTAGGAAAACGCGAGCTTTGTGGGGTTGAAATGCCAGAAGGATTAAAAGAAAATGATGCCTTTCCGTCACCTATTATCACACCAGCAACAAAAGCTGAAATGGGCGATCATGATGAAGATATTTCAAGAGACAACATTTTAAAACGCGGAATTGTTTCTGAAACAGATTATTTAGTTTTAGAAGATTATACCCGAAAATTATTTCAAAGAGGTTCTGAAATCGCTGCTTCAAGAGGGCTGATTTTAGTGGATACAAAATATGAATTTGGCAAAACAAAAGATGGTATTATTGTTTTAATTGATGAAATTCACACTCCCGACTCTTCACGTTATTTTTATGCTGATGGGTATGAAGCCCGTCAAGCCAATAATGAGGCACAAAAACAACTTTCAAAAGAGTTTGTACGTCAATGGTTGATTCGTAATAACTTCCAAGGATTAGAAGGTCAAACAGTTCCTGTTATGAGTGATGATTATATTGAAACAGTAAGCGAACGGTATATTGAACTTTATGAAAATATAACTGGAGAAACCTTTGTGAAAGCAGATGTGTCAGACATACAAACTCGCATAGAATCCAATGTCCTTACGTATTTAGAGACTTTATAAGCGTTTTTAATTTAAAAGCTTTGCGTCTAAAAAACCCATAGACTTTTGTATTTGCTTTGATGATATAAATTGAAATTAAACTTACGCCCACCAAAAAACACAAGGCACCTGTAATTGCTTCGTGTGGAGTTAAGTTTTTTCCAAATATTCTGTTTAGTCCCATCCCTGTAAAGCTTCCATAAAGAAGGATGAAATGAATGACATAAATTGAAAGTGTTTTTTGTCCAATTTTCAAAATCACAGGGTGTTTTAAATAGGACTCTAAAGCATAAAACAATCCAAACAATATCAACACATTTCCAAGTCTGACAAATAGATAATTATAGTTAGCGACTTCAAAAAAGAGTGTAATATCCGTGACTGATGTAAGCCAGTGAAGAAGGGTAGAGGATCCATAAATCAACCCCAAGCCTACCGCAAAAAAACCTGTTACAATAGCAATCTTAAAGCGTGGACGTAATAAGTAGCTATAGAACAGAGTCGCAATAAAAGCACCATAAGCCATGTATCCAAACCATGGCACTATTGTAAAGACTGACCCATTAACTTTTGTAACGTAATTAGCAAAAAATAAGGAAACTCCTTCAGCAGCAAAGTTCCTGTAAAGGGGTTCGTTAAGAAATATAAACGTACCTAAACAAAGCATTGTTATAGAAAATAGCAAGGTCTTTTTTTGACAGAGGATATAAATACCCACAATCAAAATTAAGGAGAGACCAATAATCTGCAACACATCAATTACCATAAAATAGGTGCCAAAAGATCCCGTTAGCCATCTAAAAATTGGAATTCTGAGTGCATATCCAATTCCAATCAACATAAGACCACGAATGACTCCTTTTTTCATCCGTTGGTTGAGGGTTCCTTTTTCTTTAGCTTTGATAAGTAAATACGTGAAAATTAACCCTGAAATGGTGAAAAATACGGGTGCAGTAATGCCTCTAAAATACGTCCAAGTATTAAAAGCTAAGTTGTTGGTGTCTCTATATTCGATTGCCAATAAAGTGTCAATAAAATGCCCTTGAAGCATCATTAATATGGCAAAGGCTCTTATAGCGTCAATAAAATAAAGCCGTTTTAGTTCCAAAATTAGATTGGTTTGAACGCAAAGTTAAATTATTAAAACTGAAAAAATGGTTTTAATAAAAAAGGATTAATCAATAAAAGGATTACCCCATTTAGAGTTTGTATAAAGATCTGCTCCACTTAATGTTTCCATAAATGCTATTAATGCATTTTTTTCATTAAGAGTCATATTTAGCTGCTGTGGATTTCCACCTGGTCGGAGTCTTGGGTCTAAGTTATTATTTCCTGTTAAATTTATCTGATTATAATGATTTATAACACCAATTAATTCTTCAAAAGCACCATTATGCATAAATCCGCCATTGGTATCACCATTTTGTTTTACGACATCTCTAAGACTTGGTGCTCTAGTGTTGGTCAAATCCGATCCAAGTTGACCTATGGTGCCTATAACTCCATTGTTAAGAGAATTAGGATCAACATCAAATTCAGGGCCTTGATGGCACCCAGCACACCCTACGCCACCATTGATTCGCATCCCGTTATTGTTAAAAACAGGGGGTTGGTTATACAAATTTTTTCCATCATTTTCCAAATTCGAAAAATTTGGAAAGGGTTGGTTGTTGTTGGCAGCAAGCGCACGACCTTGGTCATATTTACTATCAAAGGATTGAATACTTCTTACAAATTGTGCTAAGGCTTGTTGAATACGGGATTCAGAAATGGTTTCAGTTCCAAAAGCATTGGAAAATAAGACAGGGTAAAAAGGAATGTTTTCGAGTTTTGTGATTAAGTCGTCAAAACTCAAATCACCGTCTTCGCCGCTGAACCCCATTTCAATATGGTCTTGAATCGGCTGTGTAGTTTGTATTTCTAAAGTTGCTGCACGCTTATCCCAAAAAAACGCATTTCCATTCGCAAAACGATTGTTAACCAAACGCATTGAATGTCTAGCCGTAGAGCCATTAATTCCGATACTCGCTCTGTTGGAATCTCCAAAAGCTTCGCTTTGAACATGACAACTAGCACACGCTACTGTATTATCAGAAGAAAGGTTTGTGTCATAAAATAAAACACGTCCTAAAATTGCACCTTCATCAGTGATTGGATTCGATGCAGGTGTATTATCTTTTGTAATATAGTTTGGAATGTCCTGATTAGCATAGTTAGGCAACGCAGTAAAATCAATCGTAAAATAAGATGATAAATCGACTGGAATTAAAGTATTATCTACTTGATCAGTATTGGAGTTATTGTTTGAAGAACAGCTATAAATAATCACATAAAACAATGAAAAGTAAAGAAATTTTTTAATGCTCATTTTAATCTAATTTTATTCGGTTTATTAGTCCAAATGTATAAAAATGTTAAGCTAAATGTGTTATATTAGAGACTTAATTTTATGATCATGATTAATTTTGAAATAAAAAACCTAAAAGAATACCATGAAAATTATTCTGAATCTGTTGAAAATCCTGAAGTATTTTGGGCAACGATTGCTAAGGAAAACTTCACTTGGAAACGTCCTTGGACTCAGGTTTTAGATTGGGATTTTTCCATTCCTAATGTCAGTTGGTTTAAAGGTGCTCAGCTCAATATCACTGAAAATTGTATCGATCGTCATCTCATTATCAATGGCAATAAAACGGCTATTCTATTTGAACCTAATAATCCAAATGACCCCTCCGAAGCAATTTCATATAAAGAACTCCACAAACGTGTCAATCAGTTTGCAAACGTATTAAAATCAAAAGGCATTCAAAAAGGGGACAGGGTTTGTATTTACTTGCCCATGATTCCTGAGTTGGCAATTTCGGTCTTGGCCTGTGCGCGTATTGGTGCCATTCACTCTGTTGTTTTTGCAGGGTTTTCGGCAAGTGCCTTATCAACACGTATCAATGATTGTGATTGTAAAATGGTAATTACTAGTGATGGAGGTTTTAGAGGAGCAAAAACAATTAATTTGAAATCGATTGTAGACTCCGCACTTATGGACTGTAATGGTATTGAATCTGTGCTAGTAGCCAAACGAATTCATAGCGATATAACTATGGTTCGAGGACGGGATTTTTGGTTAGAACCTCTTTTAGAAAAGGCTTCTGATGAATGTGAAGCGACTGTGATGGACGCTGAAGATCCTTTGTTTATATTGTATACGTCAGGTTCTACAGGGCAACCCAAAGGAATGGTTCATACCACTGCTGGCTATATGGTCTATGCCGCTTATACATTCAAAAATATTTTTCAATACCAACCGAAGGATGTCTATTGGTGTACGGCAGACATCGGCTGGATTACGGGTCACAGTTATATTGTGTATGGACCACTCTTAAATGGTGCCACGACACTTATGTTTGAAGGGGTGCCGAGTTACCCTGATTATGGTCGTTTTTGGTCCATTGTAGAAAAACATAAGGTATCTCAGTTTTATACAGCACCTACTGCTATTAGGGCTTTGGCAAAAGAAGGATTAGATGCTGTGACTCCCTACGATTTATCCTCATTAAAAATTTTAGGAACGGTTGGCGAGCCCATTAACGAAGAAGCGTGGCATTGGTACAATGATCATATTGGAAAAAATAAGTGTCCTATTGTAGATACTTGGTGGCAAACTGAAACGGGAGGAATTATGATTTCACCAATCCCAAATAGTTTTGAAGGAAAGCCAGCGTTTGCAACGCTGCCCTTTATGGGGATTCAACCTGCTTTGATGGATGAAAACGGCAATGAAATTAAAGGTAATTCAGTTGAAGGGCGATTGTGTATTAAATTCCCGTGGCCTTCCATGGCACGTACCATTTGGGGGAACCATCAACGTTATAAAGAGACCTATTTTTCAGCGTATGATCAAAAATATTTTACTGGAGATGGTGCTTTAAGAGACGAAAATGGCCACTACCGCATTACGGGTCGTGTGGATGATGTTATAATTGTATCGGGGCATAATTTGGGAACAGCCCCAATTGAAGATGCTATCAATGAGCATCCAAACGTAGCAGAATCCGCCATAGTTGGGTACCCCCACGCTATAAAAGGCAGTGCCTTGTATGGATTTGTAACTTTGAAAAATTCACATGATTTAACTGATACTCTAAAAACCGAAATCAATGAGCTTATCAGTAAGCAAATAGGACCGATTGCAAAACTTGATAAAATCCAGTTTACTTCAGGGCTTCCAAAAACTCGTTCCGGAAAGATCATGCGCCGTATTCTTCGTAAAATTGCGAGTCAGGACACTTCTAACTTAGGAGATATTAGTACCTTATTAAATCCTGAAGTTGTAGATACAATTATGAAAAACTCATTTTAATTAATTATATTCACTTAAAATAACTCATATGAAAACCAATTTATTATACATTCTTCTTTTTGCGTTTGTGTTAACGTCTTGCAAAACAGAAATTAAAACGTCTATTGCCACTTCAGACACTGACTATTTAGACAGTTCTGAAAAAGACGATCAATATTTAGGGGGGATTAAAATGATTCCTATTTCAACTCCAAAAGGGGAGTTCAATGTCTGGACCAAACGAGTTGGTAACAATCCGACAATGAAAGTATTGTTGCTGCATGGAGGTCCAGGAATGACACATGAAATTTATGCACCTTTTGATGGGTATTTACCTAACGAAGGAATTGAATATTATTATTACGATCAATTGGGGTCTTATTACAGCGATCAACCCACAGATTTATCACTTTGGGATTTAGACCGTTTTGTGGAAGAAGTAGAACAAGTACGAATCGCTTTAGGATTGACTAACGATAATTTTTATCTGTATGGACAATCATGGGGTGGAATTCTAGGAATGCAATATGCGCTAAAATATCAAGAAAATTTAAAGGGATTGATTATTTCTAATATGGTACCATCCATTCCAGATTATCAAAAGTATTCAGATGAAGTATTGGCCCCTAAATTAGATCCAGAGGTCTTAAAGGAAATCATGTTTTATGAAGATAAAGAAGATTACACCAACGCGCGTTATATGGATTTGGTCGTCAATAACTATTATACGGAGCACATCATTCGTTTGCCTGTTTCGGAGTGGCCAGAACCTCTGAATAGAAGTTTTAAACATATAAACTACGATGTATATGTGACCATGCAAGGACCTAGTGAATTTGGGATTAAAGGCGATGCAAATTTAAAATTTTGGGATGTAAAGGCAGATTTGCATAAAATCACTGTACCAACTCTTAGTATTGGTGCTACATATGATACCATGGATCCTGAACAAATGAAATTCATATCTGAAGAAGTCCAAAAGGGTCGTTTTTTGTTATGTCCTAATGGGAGTCATCTTTCGCAATTTGACGATCAAAAAGTCTATTTTGAAGGATTGATTAAATTTATTAAAGATGTAGATACTGGTACTTTTTAAATTGTACGTTCTAAGGGTTTGTTTAGAAGGAATATCACCAGTGATGCAAATCCACATACCGTAAACCCTAAAAACAAGGGCCAAACCGTGGTGTTGATATAAGCACCAATTACACTTGCAATTAAGACCCCCATCACAGTAGAAATAAATCCATTGATCGCAGCACCAACCCCAGCTATATGCCCAATGGGTTGCATAGCCAAAGCTCTAAGGTTTCCAAACAAAAAACCAACAGCAGCAAACTGCAAAGCAAAAAAGGCAAGCAACACCCAAAGTTTAGGGTTTATTTGGTTAAAGAATAATAGCACATAGATTAAGGAACTCAATGTATAAGCAGCTAGTGAGAGTAATGCAATACGTTTCATACCTACTCTCACCACAAATACCCCATTCAAATAGGTTGCGAACCCTACGCCAACCGCCAAACTGGCAAAAATTAATGGAAAGTCATCCCCTAAGTCATATTGAACTTCAAAGATGTATTGACTGGTACTCAAATAGACCATAAATGATCCTGTAATAAATCCGGAAATTAAGGTAAAAGCAATGGCTTGTTTGTGTTTAAAAAACTCTATAAAACCTGAAATTAAGGTTGCACCTCTAAAAGGAATTCGATTTGAAACTTCCAAAGTTTCGGGTTGTCGTTTCCAAAACCAAAAAATGACTAAGACCCCAAGTCCTAATTGCACATTAAAAATGGCTTGCCAATTGTATGTCAGCATTAGAAACTGTCCTAGAGTAGGCGCAATGATTGGAATGAGGATAAAAATCATGACAATAAACGACATGACTTTGGCCATATAATCGCCTTCATACGAATCCCGAATCATGGCAATACTTAGAGTACGGGGTGAAGCCAGCCCAATACCTTGCAAAATGCGACCCGCAATTAAGACTTCATAACTGTTCGTATTCACACAAATCACACTTGCCACTGCAAAAACTAAAAATCCTATGTAAATAATTGGTTTACGACCAAAACTATCAGATAAAGGTCCAAAAATCAACTGACCAAACCCCAAACCAAGGAAAATCATGGTAATTAGTAATTGGTGGTCTTTTGTGTCCGTTGCTCCAAGGTCGTTTCCAATCACAGCCAGAGCAGGTAGGATGCCATCAATAGACAGTGCCACTAAAGACATGAGCAATGCCATGATAGCTATGAATTCAATTTTGAGGGTTGGTTGGTTTTGCATTACGCAAAATTAGGGTTAATTAGAGGACATTCAATATCAAATATGATTTTTTCAGAAGCTAAATTCAACTACTACGATACGCTTATGGAAGTAGTTTTTGAAATCAGGGTTTTGACACAAAATTCCATCTACAAACATAGTGTTTGGTAATATTCCTGCAGCTTCTCTAATCTTCCAATATTTTTTATTAAAGTACCCGTATCTCTTATTCTATATGACGAAGTCATGTATTTACCTAAATTATTAGTTTTAAAAAAACACTTACTCCTTATACGTTGACAACATTAGCTTCAATGCTAAAAATATTTGCTTATCTAATCCCATTTTTTTGTAATCAAATTCGTGCCAAGAGTTTGATGTTTTAGGTTTAACAAAAGATTTAAAAAAAGTGAAATCTTTTGTTTTTTTATTGGTAAATTTTAATGCGGGTAAAAAATTCAATTGATTAATGATGACTCCATTTGAAACCTCTCCAACCATCTCTATACAAACAAAAACACCAGTTGGTTCTAATTGTACATATTCATTCGATATATCGACTTCAATAATATTGCCTGTATTTTGATTGCATTTAATAGTTATTGGAGCTTCGACTAAAATTTCGTGTGGTAAATCGTTTTTTACAGAAAAAACAGACATCTTTATAATACTATTAAAGTTTTTATCAATTTTATCTTTGTTAATATTTGAATGCTTATTTTTTACTGGAATTAATATTGAGTTTATATGTGTATTCTCGTTTTCCTTGGTTGGTTTAATTAAAAGACCTAATTGGATATTTGCACTTCCAAACCAATTTAAATTCGACTTTTTAAATCCAATTTTTTTTAACTTTGATTTACCAGATTGTATAACTACTTCTTTTATTTTTTGAACATCTGGAACTAAAAATATGGTGTCTTTTAAATTAGACACTTCTCTTGTAATTGAACTGAATCCTAAACAGGATATCTGAATACTATCTTTAATGTTGTTTTTAATTTTAAAGACGCCTTTATCGTTACTATAGCGTCCTCCGTCCTCTTTTATAAATTTTATGTTTGCATACGCTATGGGTTCCTTAGTTTTTGAATCTACTATAACATGATTCTGTGAATAACAAAAACTAGTAATAAAAAATACAATTATTAATCTCATCTTTATATATTTCAGTAATGTATATTGATTTACAACAGTATTCATTACAAATAATAATATCTTAAAAAATGATGAATTGGTTAAAAAGAAGTGCTTTGGGGCACAAGATTTTAATAAATATACAAATTATAATTTCAATACCGCATCCATCACAAACTGATAATAGCTCATGTCGGCAGGGACAATATTATAAATAGGGTGTTTTTGAAGCATACAGTCTTTGAGTTCCTCAAAAGAAAACAGCCGCACTGCATCTACTTCACTTTCTTGAATTTGTAGTTGAGAAACGTCCGTTTTCAAATGAACTAAAAATACATGTTGAAATTCACAGTCTGTAATTCCATTATCAAACCGATTGGTGTTTTTCCGAATGTCAAGAGGCAGTAAATCTATTTTTTGAATGTCCAGTCCTATTTCTTCTTTGACTTCGCGAAGTGCGCCTTCTAAGATAGATTCTCCAGCACTCACATGTCCCGCAACAGAAACATCCCAAAGCTCTGGGTAAGTCTGCTTTAATTTACCGCGTTTTTGTAGTAAAAGGGCAGGGGAAGCAGTATAAAACCAAACATGTACAGTGGGATGAAACCACCCTTTTTGGTGGGCTTCATCTTTCAAACACGATTTTCCTGTGGGTTGTCCTTCAGAGTCCCAAATATCTACGTATTCTTCCACTAGAAACTAGTCAAAGTACGAAAATGTATCGCCGTCTTTGATGTTTAATAAGGTTTCATAAATCATTTTTATGACATTTTCAACATCTTCACGGTGTACCATTTCAACAGTAGTGTGCATATATCTTAATGGTAATGATATCAACGCTGAAGCCACCCCGCCATTGCTGTAAGCAAAAGCGTCGGTATCCGTCCCAGTTGCTCGGGACAGTGCTGCACGTTGAAAAGGAATTTCATGTGCCTCAGCAGTTTCCGTAATTAAATCACGTAATTTTTGTTGTACCGCAGGGGCATACGCAATTACGGGTCCTTTGCCCATTTCACAGTGTCCTTGTGTCTTTTTATCAATCATTGGCGTGGTTGTGTCATGCGTCACATCGGTTACAATAGCAACATTGGGTTGGATGGTGTGCGTAATCATTTCGGCACCACGGAGCCCAATTTCTTCTTGAACGGAGTTAGTTATATACAATCCAAACGGGAGTGTCTTTTTATTTTCATGTAATAAACGAGCTACTTGTGCAATCATAAAACCACCCATTCTGTTGTCTAAAGCACGGCATACAAAATGATCTTTGTTTAGAACGTGGAAGGTGTCAGGGTAGGTAATCACACATCCCACATGCACACCAAGTTTATCAACAGCTTCTTTGGTTTTACATCCAACATCGATAAAAATATTATCAGGTTTAGGTGCTTGTTCTTTTGCTGCGCTACGCGTGTGAATTGCGGGCCAGCCAAAAACACCTTTTACAATGCCATTTTTGGTATGAATATTTACGATTTTACTGGGTGCAATTTGATGGTCACTGCCTCCATTTCGGATGACATAAATAAGTCCATCATCAGAAATATAGTTGACATACCAAGAAATTTCGTCTGCATGACCTTCAATCACAACCTTAAACGGTGCATCTGGATTGATGACTCCAACAGCAGTCCCATAAGTGTCTGTTATAAAGGAGTCAACATAAGGTTTTAGATACTCCATCCATAGTTTTTGACCGTCCCATTCGTAGCCTGTTGGAGCCGCATTGTTGAGATAATCTTCTAAAAATATAAGTGCATTTTTATCAAGGATTGTTTTTTTTTCCATTCTGAATTTAATTTTGGTTAAAAATAACAATTATGAATGATAATCACACAAAGATTAAGTCATATTTTGTATGTTTGAATTCGCACAAGTAAAGTTAGTTATGCAGTTGGTCCGTTGTTTTCTTTTTCTATTTCCTTTTCTCATTTATGGGCAGAAAATGACTGTGCAAAAAGATTCGATTCCAGAAAATTATTTGATAATCGTTGGGGATACCATCACAAACAATGCTATTAATTTAAATGAGATTTATATTCTCCCAAAATTAAAATTTGATTCGTCTGAGTCTAGACGTCGATATCTGATTTTGCAGCGGAAAACAATAAAAGTTTATCCTTATGCTAAATTAGCTGCAGAACGATTGGAAACTTTAAATGAACGCATTGCCAACCTTAAGAGCAAGGGAAAACGAAAGAAATACACTCGAATGGTTCAAAAGTATATTGAGGGAGAGTTTGCAGAAAAGCTCAAAAAATTTACGATTACGGAAGGTCAAATTTTAATAAAATTAATCCATAGACAAACAGGTGAGACTGCTTTTGAATTAATTAAATATTTACGAAGTGGATGGCGTGCTTTTTGGTATAATAATACAGCAAGCTTATTTAATATGTCTTTAAAATTGCCTTTTGACCCGTTAACTTCGGAAGAAGATTATTTAATCGAAGATATCTTACAGCGTCAATTCCAGAGTGGACGACTAGAATATCAGAAAGCCTATGATGAATTTGATATTTATGAGCTTTCAGAACAATGGAAAAACTGACAATGTTTCAACAGTACCCTTAGTTTACTTCATACTTAAATCCGTTTATTACTCGAAATTTACCGTTTGTTACATAGAATGACCGCTTGTTACTTAACGCTTTGTGATTTGAATAAAATGCGGTTATTTTGAATCAGAAATAAATATCAATATATACTATATGAGATTTAATTAATCTTTTTTGCCCCATTTATTTTTAAACCTACTTAAATACGGTTAAGACTCAAATCTTAATCGTATTTTCATATATATCATAAAATGCTTCAAACTTTAGCATTGTTTCATTTAGAAACTCCATTGCAATTCGCCATGTAGATTTATTATGAATAGAAACCTTACAATCTATAGAGACATAGGCAACTGAAAGAATTTTATCTTCAGAAACTTCAAAATTTTTCTCAAATTGTACTTCAGGTAAAAAATCAGTTTCTAAGATCGTTTTATGAGACAGCAATTGTTCCCAGTAAGCCTGTTGTTTAGCAGGATCCATATCCATACATAATGCAACATAAGCTGTTTTGGTGTCAAAATAAAACTTAAAACTAAGTCCTTTTACATTGGTGTTATAAAGTATCCACTCTCGTGGAAATGACTTGCCAAAACTGGTCCAGAATTCTTGCCTCAGAAGTTTGGCTTCATTTTTACTAAACATAATTCTTATATAAAATAAGCTAAAATTACTGCACTAATAATCATTAAAATTTTATTTAAATTAAAATGATGTCCTTCACTGCTTTCAAACAAAATGATGGTCGAAATGTGAAGAAACATTCCAATGACTATGGCGTTTATGCTATAGATCAGAGTGGGTGAGATGCTTAACACTTCACTGGCTACGGATCCTAAAGGTGTCATAAGGGTAAATACCACTAGAAAACATATTATTTGTATTTTGCTTAGTTTAGATTTTATTAGATAAGTTGTTATTAAAACAGCGATAGGGATTTTGTGAATCACCACTCCTATGATAATAGTATTGTGATCTTTCAAGGGAAACCCTTCAAAAAAGGCATGAACTCCTAGGCTGACAAATAAAAACCATGGGAACCTCGTGTTTGATTCGTGATGATGTAAATGCCCATGTTCAGCTCCTTTGGAATAAAATTCTAAAAGAATCTGCAACAAAATACCTCCCATAATAAAGACCCCAATGAGTTTGGTTTCTACGTGAGAATACACTTCTGGAAGCAATTCAAAAATAGTTGTTGAGAGTAAAAAGGCTCCACTAAATGCTAAAAATAATTTTAGATTTAAGGGTTTTGATTTGCTATATAACAGAACAATAGACACTCCAAATAACACTGCCAATATGGGTGCTAAAAAACTAATCATTCGCCATAAATATTAAGATTAAACGTTCAGATGTTTTATTGTTAAAGGGCTCTAATTTATAACTTCCAAAACAGTCTAACAAATGCAGTCCCGCATTTGAGAGCATTGTTTCAAAATCTTGAAACGTAAATGCTCGCACTTTTTCTTCAAAATGAAATGAATTCCCATCATCATTCACTTCAATGTTTTTGGTTATAAATCCGTCCTTATAGTTGCGTTTTAATTCGAACTTTATGCCGTCTGATTCATACGAATTGTGAGCTATTAAATTATCAATCACTAAAGGGCTATTCATGTAATCGATCACGCCAATTCCGTTTTGTTTAAGGCACGATTTAATAGTTTGAATGACTTTAAAGTTGTCCATCTCTTCTTGAAAATATCCAAAACTTGTAAATAAATTTAAAACGATTTCAAATTGAGTCTCATAAACATCTCTCATGTCATGTACCTCAAAATGTAAGGATTCTGATTCGTTTGTTTTTGCATGTTCGATGCTGTTTTTGGATAAATCCAATCCAGTGACATCATATCCTAAGGAATTTAGAAAAATGGAATGTCTTCCCTTACCACAAGCCAAATCTAGAATTGAATCGGCTTTATTGAGGTTCAAATACGTTACTATGTTTTTAATAAAAGCTTCCGCTTCTTTATAATCTCTATGCTTATAAAGTATGTGATAATAGGAGGTGTCAAACCAAGATTGAAACCACTTTGGATGTTTTTTTGTCATTTATTTACTTCTAACTCGAACAAAAATACTGTATTTTTGCACTTACTAAATAATTTTGATGGATAATAATTTTAAGATGGTTGCTAAAACCTTGTTTGGTTTTGAGGAACTTTTAGCGAAGGAATTGAAACAACTAGGCGCGCAAGCGGTCACTACAGGTGTACGACATGTAAGTTTTGAAGGAGATAAGGGCTTTATGTACAAAGCGAATATTGGTTTACGAACGGCCATTAAAATCCTTAAACCCATTGCGAAATTCAAAGTTATTAATGAAAATGATTTATACACTAAAATTTATGCCATCCCTTGGGAAAATTATTTAAAACCTGACGGAAGTCTGGCTGTAGGTGCTACTCTCAACGGGGATACTTTTACGCATTCACAATATGTATCACTCAAAACAAAAGATGCAATTGTAGACCGATTTAGAGATAAGTCGGGTGAACGGCCAAATGTAGATTTGAGATTTCCTGATTTAAAAATTGACATTCATATTGACCGTCATTTTTGTACGGTTTCTTTAGATAGCTCTGGGGAATCCTTACATAAAAGAGGTTACAAAGTAGCAACCAACATAGCGCCTATTAATGAGGTATTAGCGGCTGGTTTAATAATGTTATCTGGTTGGGATGGACAAAGTGATTTTATGGATCCTATGTGTGGTTCTGGAACAGTTTTGATAGAAGCAGCTATGATTGCTTGCAACATTCCACCCAACTTAATGCGTAACGAGTTTGGTTTTGAACGTTGGGAAGATTGGGATGTAGATTTGTTTGAGAAAATTGAAGAATCTTTATTGTCTAAAACTCGAGATTTCCATCATAAAATCATGGGGTTTGACAAATCGCCTAGTGCAGTTCAAAAAGCCATTCAAAATGTTGAAAACGCTAAGTTGGAAGATTTTATTTACATAAAACATGAAGATTTTTTTAAAACTCAAAAAGGAGGCGAGGAGCATTTACACATGGTTTTTAATCCTCCTTACGGAGAACGTTTAGATATTGAAATGGAAACCTTTTATGGTTCTATAGGTTCAACGCTTAAGCATAAATATCCTGGCACCAATGCTTGGATGATTTCCTCTAACTTGGAAGCCCTAAAACATATCGGACTCAGACCTTCTAGAAAAATTAAGTTATTTAATGCCAAACTAGAGGCGCGATTTTCTAAATATGAAATGTATGCTGGTACTAAAAAAACTCATAAATTAAAGGCTAAAAACGACTAATTTAGTATATCGTACTTGCTCATTCTGTAGGAGAACCAAATCAAGTAAATTCCAATAACAGTTGTGGATATTGGGAGTAATAGTTTCGTTCCACTAATTACCATATAGTCTTGAATGAAAAAATTATAAAATTGGTAGGTCAGCAACGATACAATTGATATAGAGTAAAGGAAATTAGCAACTCTTTTTTTAACTAACAATCCAATAGATCCAAATACACCGCCAAAAACGGCAGTTGCAAAGGCAGCTGTTACCCAAGCTGGTGTGTTTGAAAAATAATATTGTTCGGGTTTAGGTAGGGACAAAAGTATTTTTTGACTCATAAACGTTTGTCCTAAATATGCAAAAACACCAAAGATGTTCCAAATAAGGGCTAAAATGCTAATAATCCAAAAATTGATTAAAGGATACTTTGATTTTTTATTCATAATAATTGAGGTTTAAATAAATATAATAAATTTTTAGTTAAAAAAAACAATCCTGTGGTGTTAATTTTCAAAATGAACCAAGACTAAAATTAAATTTAATCAATTAGAGAAAAATAGTTAAGAATAATTCTTTATATACTCAATAAAGAATGTATTTTTGCAAAAATCAACCAAAACTAACTATGCTTTCCATTTCAGAACAAGAAGAACGTAAAACTGGCAAAGAACTTTACAGTTACCAGAAAGGAGCTATTCAAAAAATATTCCAATGTTTTGAGACTGCGGCGGATGATTATCACCTTTTGTACCAGTTACCAACTGGTGGGGGTAAAACTGTTATTTTTTCAGAAATAGTGAGTCAATACCTAAAAACACATAAGAAAAAAGTGTTGGTAATGACCCACAGAATAGAGCTCTGTAAACAAACTTCTTCTGTATTAACTGAATTTGGTGTTCAAAATAAAGTGATTGATAGCAAAGCTAATCTAGAGAATCAAGCTCAGTTTGATTGTTTTGTTGCGATGGTTGAAACGCTCAATAACAGATTAAAAGATGATAAATTAGACATTTCAGATATTGGGTTAATTATTATTGATGAAGCCCACTATAATTCATTTACGAAACTTTTTAAATTCTTCGAAAAATCATTCATTTTAGGAGTAACAGCTACGCCTTTAAGTTCAAATATTGAACTTCCAATGGCCGACAACTACAATGAACTAATAGTCGGTGAGAGTATTGAATCCTTAATTGAAAATGAATTTTTAGCGCAAGCTAATATGTATTCCTATAATGTTGGATTGACTTCTTTGGTTGTTGGAGCCAACGGAGATTATACAGTAAAATCTTCAGAAGATTTATACACCAACAATGAGATGCTTTCTAAGCTGATGGAAGCCTATAACGAACGTTGTGAAGGAAAGAAAACATTAATATTTAATAACGGTATTAATACATCCTTGTTCGTATATGACCTTTTTAGGAATGCGGGGTATCCTATAGCACATCTAGACAATACGGCCTCAAAAAAAGAGCGTACTCAAATTCTTAAATGGTTTAAAGAAACTCCAAATGCCATCCTTACTTCAGTAAGTATATTAACAACTGGTTTTGATGAACCAACTGTGGAATCTATCATCCTAAACCGTGCTACAAAATCTTTAACTCTTTACTATCAAATGATTGGTAGGGGATCTCGTATTTTAAAAAATAAAAATTCCTTTGATGTTATTGACCTAGGAAATAACTTTCATCGTTTTGGTCCTTGGGGAAGTACAAACTTAGATTGGCAGCGTATTTTTAAGTATCCAAATTATTATTTGGATGGAGTTTTAAGTGATGAGGAACTCGAAAGTAATTTTATTTATGAAATGCCTGAGGATATAAGAGTTTCATTCTCTAATTCTACAGATGTGTATTTCGATGTCAATAAAACCTATATTCAGTCCATTCGAAATGGGGAGTCTTCTAAAGTCGTATTGAAACGTTCTATAGAGCAGCATGCTTTGATTTGTATAGAAAACAGTGAAGATGTTTATGATGCCTTGGCTCTTGTAAAACTTTTAACAGATGATATAGATTTTAGAATACACCGATATTCTAAATGTATTAGTAAGAGTACACACAACTTTTTATCTTGGCTTAAAGATGATTACAAAAAGAAATTAAGAGCCTATCTGCGAGAGAATTTTGATGAAATTTTTGACGGGCTTCCAAAATTATAGATTTTATTATTATGCTTTACACACTGATTTTATTTACTTTTATGAATATGTTTCAATCACCTAATGTAATTTTTAAATTTGAATCTGGAAGTTCTACCAAAGGATGGCAAATTGTAGATGACCGCGTGATGGGAGGGAGGTCTCAAGGAAATTTCTCAGTAAATTCAGAAAGTTTTGGCGTTTTTGAAGGGTATGTGACCACAGAAAACAACGGAGGTTTTTCGTCACTTCGTTATAATTTTGATGGAATTAAAACAGCTGGATTTGAATTTATTGTTTTAAAGATAAAAGGGGATGGTAAATCCTATCAATTCAGATTAAAAAGTTCAGACAATCAACGTCAGTCTTATATCTATACGTTTTCTACCACGGGACTGGAACAAGACATCATCATACCTTTAAAAGATTTTTATCCTAGTTTTAGAGGAAGAATCCTTGATATACCAAATTTTGATGCTGATCAAATAGAACAAATTGCGTTTTTAATTGGCAATAAAACTAAAGAACTTTTTAGTTTAAAAATTAAAAGCATCTCTCTTAAATAGTCCTAATTTATCCTGTTAGGTTTCATTCTGTTACATAAGGCATTGTTAGTTTTCTTTAATGTATTTTGATTTATTTTTTCTATATTTACTTTCAAATTAAAACTAATATTAAAATTAATCAAAATGAAAACTAAATTAACAACACTACTTTTAGTAGCAAGTACTGTACTTGTGTTTGCACAAAAGAAAAAAAATGGAACTGTCTATATTGACCATCCAGCTATCGACGTAGTAAATCAAATGTATGAGGCTGTAAATTCTAATAATTTAGAGGCTTTAAACACTCTTTTGTCAGACGATTATAAAGGCATTTGGGGTGATGAAATGAATAAAGACCGTGAACCACAAACTAAGGAAGAATTTGTTAGTAATGTAGATGCATGGAACACAAAAAACAGATACTACTCATTAGGAAGTGCTAAAAATGCCTACCCTGATGCAATTACATATTCAGATGAAAACTTTAAAGATGTAACATTTGTATATTGTTGGGAAGTTCTTTCTGGAGTTGGAGGTATGACAGGGGTGAAGTTTACACAAAGAAGACATACTCAGTATGCAATTAATTCAGATAATAAAATTTCTTTTTCTCGTACTTACATGAACCAAATGCCGTTTATGGAAAGCTGGAAAAGTAGAACTAACTTGAGTGATGGTAAAATTTACTCAAACCACTCTAACATTAATACTGTAAGAAAAGCAATGCATGCGCTCCAATATGGAAACTTAGATCACTTTTTTGAAGCCTTTGACGAAAATGCAACTTTTGATGGATTATTTAGTGACTGGGGGTCTGATGATTTATCTATGGATGAATTTAAAGCTATGCAAGCAGATTTCTTGAGTAATTACTCTGTTGAGAGTTTGGATAATAAGTGGATAAAATATTATGAATTTGAATCTCAAAAAGGATTAGTACAGTCTTGGTGGAGGTTAACTTTAGTTCGTAAATCAGATAACAAAACAATTACAATTCCTGTAATGGTGAATCATAGATTCAATGATGAAGGTAAAATTACTAAATCATTTGAAGCGTGGAGTGGAGACAAGATATAACCTTTTTTCTTCTAGTACTTATAATAAATTGAAATTAAGTGATTTAAATATTTAGGTTTCTATTTAAAAGATTGTATATTCGCAAAAATATTATAAATTTAATTACATTATTATGAGTAAAGGAACAGTAAAATTTTTCAATGAATCTAAAGGATTTGGATTTATCACTGAAGAAGGAGTTGAAAAAGATCATTTTGTACACATTTCTGGATTAGTTGACGAAATTCGTGAAGGCGATATCGTTGAATTTGATCTTCAAGAAGGAAACAAAGGATTAAATGCAGTAAACGTAAAAGTTATCTAATACATATACTTCAAGTTTAACAAAAAGCCCAACATTCGTTGGGCTTTTTTTGTACCCAATAATGAGTATTAAGATTCAAAATTCTGTTTAACTATTCTAACTGAAATAAAAACAACGTAATTACAGTCCTAGTTAAGAATAATGATGTAGTTTCGCGGCTGCTAAAAATCAGTATATGAAGCGTATCAATCAATATAAGAAACTATTTAATGTTGAAAAGGAGATAGACCTTAAGACACTAAAAAAGAGTTACCGGAATCTAGTAAAAGAATGGCATCCTGATAAATTTCAAGAAAATGATTCTAAAGCTGAAGAAGCTGAACTAAAAAGTCGTGAAATCATTGATGGCTATCATTTTTTAGTGAGCATCGCACCAGAAACAATTGCAGCTAACCTAGACGTTTATACAGAAACGATTACAAATTCGGGTATTGCTGATTATATTCACAAAGGTTTACTTTTAGAAATTACGTTTTTAGATGGATCCACTTACGAATATTTTGGGGTGACAAAGCAGATTTATATAAAAATGATTAATTCTAATAAATTGAATCGTTTTGCAAAACGTACTATTTATCCTAATTATATTTATAGAAAATCAAAGCGTACAACTCAAGAAGCTTAAGTCTTAATTTAAGTTGATTCTATAACGTTTTATTCTCTTTTCTCTTTTTTAAATTGAATTCACATTCCAATTTAGACGATTCCCGTATTTTGTATAGTTATCTTTGCCAAAAACTATGTTATGTCAAAACCATTTTCTGATTTAGGAATAAATAAGTCCTTGCAACAAGGCTTGGCGCATTTACAAATTTCTGTTCCTACAGATATTCAAGAAAAGACCCTTCCGCTCATTTTAAACCAAACGGAGGACCTTGTCGCAGTGGCTAAAACAGGAGCTGGTAAAACAGTTGCTTTTGGAGTTCCTTTGTTGCAGTTAATTGACATTGAAAACCCAAATGTACAGGTTGTCATATTGGCGCCAACTCGGGAGTTAGGACAACAAATCCATGGAAACTTAGTTGCATATGCAGCAGAAATTCCCTCAATTTCGATGGCATCCGTTTGTGGTGGGATTTCTATCAAACCTCAAATAGAACGTTTAAAAACCGCTACACATATTGTAGTTGCCACTCCGGGTCGATTGGTGGATTTAGTAAAGCGTGGAGCGATTAATATTAAACAGTTATCCTATTTAGTATTGGATGAAGCGGATGAAATGGTGAGTGCTTTAAAACAAGATTTAGATCTTATCGTTAAAGAAGTACCAAAATCTCGAAGAACTCTGTTGTTTACCGCCACACTTTCAGGAGCTATAAAACAATTGGTTCAAAATTATATGTCCAAACATGTAATACACATTGAGGCAAATATGAAAACCGTTGGACATCAAGGAATTGATCATCAGTATGTGGTGGTAGAACCTATTGAAAAACTGAATGTTTTAATGCATTTTTTAAGTTCCAAAGAAGGTGAACGTGGAATTATATTTTGTAAAACTAAAGCAGCCGTTAATAAATTAGCCAAAAATCTAGCCATTAATAAATTCTCTTCGGGAGCGCTTCATGGGAGTCTATCTCAAGGCATTCGCGATCGTATTATGGGGCAATTTAGAGAAGGCTATATTGATATTTTGGTTGCGACTGATTTAGCAGCCCGCGGTATTGACGTGAAAGAAGTTTCATATGTTGTCAATTATCACTTGCCAGATACTTATGAAGCCTATGTGCACAGAAGTGGTCGAACGGCTAGAGCCGGAGCAAAGGGGTTGTCATTAACCATATTACAACAAGAAGAAATTGAGGAGCTGCCTGAATTTGAACAAGAGTTAGGGATTTCATTTAAGGAATTTAAAAAAGCAGATGCTCAAAGTATCGAAGAAAATAATGGATTGTTGTGGGCCAAAAAAATATTTAAGACCAAACCAAACCGCACCATTTCAGATGAATTCAGAAATAATGTGAATACCATATTTCACCACCTCACAAAAGAGGAATTGATTGATAAAGTGTTGGCAAATTATCTGGCGCAAACAAGTGCAGCGAATTCAAAAATTGAGGCTTCAAAAAAGAAGTAAATATTATGGCAAATACAATTAAAGAACAACAAGATATTTTAACGAAATTGAATATCCATGTATTGAATCCAATGCAAGAGGAAGCAACTTCTGTTATTGAAAAAACAACTAACACCATCCTGTTGTCTCCTACAGGAACTGGCAAAACCTTGGCATTTTTATTGCCACTTGTTAAATTGTTAGACCCCAATTGTAAAGATATTCAAGCTTTAATAATCGTTCCTTCTCGTGAATTGGCCATTCAAATTGAACAAGTCGTTCGCAGTATGGGATCTGGGTTCAAAGTCAATGCAGTTTATGGTGGTCGTCCGATGTCCAAAGATAAAATTGAAATCAAACACGTACCTGCAATTTTAATTGGAACTCCTGGAAGAATTGCAGATCATTTTAGCAACAATCGGTTTTCTAAAACAAGTATTAAAACACTTATTTTAGATGAATTTGACAAGTCGCTTGAAGATGGATTTGAATTAGAAATGAAAGAAATTATCAGTCAGTTGCCACATATTAATAAACGGATCTTAACGTCTGCCACTCAAAGTATTAATATTCCTGGATTTGTACGTTTGGATCAACCTACAATCGTTAATTATTTAAAAGTTAAAGTAGTTTCTAAATTGGAGATTAAAACTGTTGTGTTTCCTTCTAAAAAGAAATCTCAAACACTCTTAGATTTAATAGGGCATCTAGGCAATCAAACCGGAATAATATTCTGTAATTTAAGAGACAGTGTAGATTTGGTAAGTCGTTACTTAGATAAAAATAAAGTAAACAACAGTTGTTTTGTAGGGGGGATGGAGCAAAAAGACAGAGAACGTTCTTTAATAAAATTTAGAAATGGGACCAATCAAATTCTCATTGCAACAGATTTAGCTTCACGAGGGATTGATATTCCAGAGTTAAAATTTATTATTCATTACGAAGTACCACGTGCTAAAGAAGAATTTATACACAGAAACGGGCGTGTTGCTAGAGTTGATTCAAAAGGAACAGCCTATATAATGAAGGGAGACGCCGAGGATTTACCAGAGTATATTAATAATTCTAAAATCGTTAATATTTCTAAGCAATCAATTCGTAAACCTCAGTTTTGGGTAACCTTGTTTATTTCTGGGGGTCGAAAAGACAAAATTTCTAAAGGAGATATTGCAGGACTCTTTTTTAAGCAAGGTAACATAACAAAAGATCAGCTTGGAAACATTGAGTTAAAACAAGATTGCGCGTTTGTAGCGGTGCCTAAAATGATCGCAGAGGACTTGGTAGAGAAATTAAACAACTCACGACTTAAAAAGAAAAAAGTACGGGTAACGGTCTTATAAGGCGGAATCAAACCACCACAATACAATACGGCTTTTCTTATTGCCTAAATCCATTGGAATTACATAAGAATTTGCTTTTGCTTTTTTAAGTTGTTTGTCAATGTTTGCTAAACTATCTGTTTTAGAAACTAGGGTAGAAAATACTTTCACCTGATTTTTAAATAAGATACTTTCCTTAATCAATCGTTTGATAAAAAGGGCTTCCCCGCCGTTGCACCACAATTCATTGGCTTGTCCTTCAAAATTAAGAGCGACTTGTTGTTTATCAAATTCACGCCCTAAATTGTTAAGTTTTTTTTGAGAACCTCTAAACGCATCTTCTTTGGATGTATGAAAAGGGGGATTACAAACGGTAAAATCAAATTGCTCACTAGGTTGAATAACATTCTTAAAAAGAAAACTCTTATTTTCTTGATGTCGAATATCTATCTTATTTTTTAATGATTTTGTAGAATTAACATTCGCTTTTGCAATCTTAACGGCATTGGAATCACATTCACTGCCCACCATGTTCCAATTGAAATGTTGAGTGCCTAAAATACAATAGATGCCATTTGCTCCAGAACCAACATCTAGCCCTCGAAGTTTTGTATTTCCATCGATTTTAAATTGTTCTGAAAGAAACTCTCGTATATGCAATAAATATTCTAAACGTCCAGGGACAGGAGGGATGAGATACCCCATAGGCAACTCATATGTATCGAGGTTGAAATCGGCCAAAAGCATGGCTTTATTTAATTCATAAACAGATGCTGAATCACTAAAATCAATAGTGTCTTCGTTAGAAGGGTTTGAAACAATGTGTTCTTTTAATTCTGGATTGAATGTTGCCAATCGTTTAAGATCATACCGATCGCTGTAAGGGTTTTGTGCATGCATTGAGCGAAGGTATGCGATTTCCTTTAATAACCCTCGATAAATAAATCAAATGTTATTGAATAAAAAATGACTGTCGAAATTTTTATTTCTTCAAAATCTTCATGTAATGAACTTGTAGATCGTTAATTTTTAACACACATAAATAAAGTCCAGAAGCCATAAACGATTGTGGTTTCCAAACTGCTGAATATTTATTTGCATTCAGTTGTTTATTTTCAACATTGGCAACTAATTGTCCTTGTAAATTATAAATTTCCACACTTGTTTTTGCGGATTTAAAAATGCCATAATTAATTGTTACTTGGTCGTTAAAGGGGTTAGGGCTGACATTATATATCATCCCATTTGTTAAATGTAAATCATTTGTACTTAGATTACCATCTCCATCTACTATCACATCCCATGTCCCCTCCAAAACACCATTATTATCAACAAGAGAAATAATCCGGTCTGTGGCATCAAAAGTACCAGAAGTTATGGACGCCGCTGCATCAGAAGCTATACTCGTGTCGCCTTCAAAATACAGTTGTGTTGTAAATGTTGCAAACCCTGGAGTGGTTACCTTTACATGAATATGACTGGGTCTGTAGGTACTTCCGTTCAAGTATTTTCCAGGAAGAATAGTTTCTAAACTATAAAAACCAGCACTGTTAGATACAATTTTTCTTCTCAGACTAAAACCTATATTGTCATAAGCACCCGCATCATTTGCATGCCATAAATCTAATATAGTATCAGGAATAACTTCTGTACAATCTAAATTTTTAATGATTCCTGATAGTTTTAAGCGGGTTCCCACTTCATCACTAGGAATCATAACACCGTCAGAACTTACAGGCGCATTGGGTGTGTAAAATGGCCCTGTTCCATAGTAATCTTGTGTTAATGGATTGCACCCTTCTTGTGGTTTTAAAGTTTCTAGAGGCTTCGCTTTACCAGTATCGGCCTTTGTTAGTAGGGGAGAAGCACCTATAGCGATGACCGCAAGTGCTGTGTTTTTTAAAAATTGTCTTCTGTCTTTCGTCATAGTACCTATGCTTTAAGGGTTGATATTAAATTGTTATAACACAGAAATGATAAATCGGTATCATGACATTTATGATGTCATTTGATCCAGATCATTTAAGATTTAAGGGCTTGTAAATCGTAAACTAATTATTCAAATGTATAACGTCGTTCTTCTGTTGACGAAGCTGTAAGTAATTGGTTAAATATTTTTATAGAATTAAAATCATGTGTAATTTCATCAGATACCCCTATTCCAGAAATACCTGTTTCAAGAATGGCAGCCACGTCTGTTATTTTAATCCCTCCAACTCCGATGATGGGTGTTTCTGTTTGTAAGGCTTCATTAATGGCGGTATAGCCATTTAATCCCAATTCCGTTGCGTGGGTGTCTTCTGTAGCTTTGAATGGCGACAAGTATAAGTAGTCAACTTCTTTATTGATGAAGCTTTGACAGTCTTGCAATGTGTTTGCGGATGCTCCAATCAACTGCCAAGAGTGTAAATTTTTTCTTAGTGAGGTAGGGCAATCGCTAGTGGTATCAATATGGATGCCATCTACTTTTAGGTCTTTTGCAAGCTTAATATGAGCATTAATAATTAAGCGTGTTTGAAAATGAGCCGTTATCTCTCTAGCTTTTGTGGCTATTTTTAAAAATTTCTTTTCAGAACTATTTTGAATGTCTAACACTACTAATTCGGCGCCTGATGCACAAGCATTTTGGATGTTATCCAGATGTGTTTTGGGTGAATTTCCTTGAGATATATAATGTAATTTAGGAATCATGTTGCTGCTGTGTTTTGTAAGGCTAATTTCTAAAAGGAAACGATTTTTGAGCGTTCCATAAAATAGGATTCAAAACGTTTTAATACGGGGTGCATTTTTTCTGAATAGATAACATACTGGCATTTTTGAATGCTTTGAGCAATCGACATGAGCGCTGTATAGGACGAATGTTGCGATAAAAATTCCGCATCATCTATGCTAATTATTTTTAATTGTGCAGTACTGACACCATTTAATAAGAATAGTTTATTCATTGTTTTTGGCGTTGAGATTAGAACATCCACACCCATAAATATTTCTGACTTCTGAATATCTATATGCAGTTGTTCATGCCCGACATACACACGTAATGAATTGTATTTTGTGTAGGCTAAAAACGTATCGTACAATTCCATGGCTCGTTCCTTATTTTCTACAAGTATTACGGCTCTAGGTGCATTTCCATCAGCTTCACATTTCAATTTTTGTAAGGTAGTCCATACCATTGTAGATGTTTTTCCGCTGTCTTTAGGAGCTATGCAATACGTGTTGACACCACTTTTTATGATTGGAATACTGCGACTCTGAAAAGGCGTTGGGGTTTGAATGTCCAGAGACTCTAGTTTCTCTTGAATATCAGAATGTAATTTTTTAAAAGGCATAGAAAATAAAGTGATCACTGATTAACGGTGGGTTTATAAAGTTAAGGCAAATATACGTTCTGTAAACTAAATAACTTTAAAAGTTGATTTTCAATTTTATAACTTGGCTTTGCCTTGTAAATGAGTAAGTTCGGTTGTTTTGGAAAATGATTGAATACGTATATCAAATTATTACTGTTTTATAATAATGAAAAACTCTTAAACATATCATATCTTTATAATCTATTATTAAATAACGAAACACCCACACAAATGGTTGTTTTACTGACTAAAAAAAGTACATAATTTATGGAATTATTTAACCAAGAAGCTACGATATTTCCTTTGTCTTATGCTGAAATCTTACAGCGTATTCGTGCGATTGACCCTGTTAAATACGGTTCGACTCGTAACTATATCAATGGGGCTGTTACCCACTTATCTCCGTACATTTCAAGAGGGGTGATTTCTACGAAATTCATCCTAACCGAAGTTTTAAAAAAAGGATATAAACCAGCTCAAATTGAAAAATTCATTCAAGAATTGGCATGGAGAGATTATTGGCAACAGGTTTGGATTGCAAAGGGCGCAGCAATCAATAAAGATTTAAAACATCCTCAAAGCCCTGTATCTAATAGTTCTATTTCAAAATCTATTGTAGATGCCACGACAGGTGTTGATGCTTTAGATGGTGCTATAAAAACGCTTTACAAAACAGGGTATATGCACAATCACTTGAGAATGTATATTGCTGCAGTGTCTTGTAATATGGGCCATAGTCATTGGAAAGTTCCTGCTCAGTGGATGTATTATCATTTATTGGATGCCGATTGGGCAAGTAATGCTTTAAGTTGGCAATGGGTTTCTGGAGCCAACGCCAATAAAAAATATGTAGCCAATCAAGATAATATTAATAAATACTGTTTTTCTACTCAAAAAAACACCTTTTTGGATGTGCCTTATGAAGCTTTTTCTTCAATGCAAATTCCAGAGTCTTTAAAAGAAACTCCTAACATTGAACTGAAAACGCCATTACCAAACCAAAAGCGTTTAGAAATTAATACAGCTCTTCCAACCTGTATTTATAATTTTTACAATTTAGATCCTCAATGGAAAAATGATGTTTCAGCAAATAGGGTATTACTTTTAGAACCGTCGCATTTTAAGGACTATCCAGTATCTCAAAAAACAATTGATTTTATACTTGAGATTTCTAAAGAAAACATAGATTCTATTCAAGTGTATGTGGGAGAATTCAATGATCTTATGTCCGATTACAAGCTTAATACCCTTTATTTTAAGGAACATCCTTTAAGCAAACACTACCACGGGAATGAAGAACCTAGAGATTGGATGTTTGATGTTCAGGGTTATTTTCCATCTTTCTTTTCGTTTTGGAAAAAATGTAAAAAACAGCTTACGTATTGAATGATCAATCGGTAAATATTGTATGGTTAAAACGAGACATTCGATCTCAAGATCACGAACCTTTATTAAAGGCAGAGCGCGCCGGTATTTCATATAGGATTGTTTATGTATTTGAACCTACCAAAATTGAATATCCAGATACAAGTCCTCGGCATTTACAATTTGTGTACCATTCTATTTTAGCTTTAAATAAAATCTTAGCACCTTTTAATAGGACGGTAGAGGTGTTTTATGGTGAAGCTAAAGATGTTTTTAATTATCTTAATGGATGCTTTAAGATAAACAGTCTTTTTAGCTATCGTGAAAGTGGCACTCAAAGCACGTGGCAGCGTGACAAACAGATTAAAATTATTTGTAACGATCACCAAATTGACTGGCAAGAATCTCAACGTGATGGGATTTTAAGGGGTATTAAAAACAGAGTAGATTGGAACAAACAGTGGCATATAACAATGCATCAACCTGTGATACAAAACAGGTATTCAGTTTCCAAACAAGAACCTTTAAAACATTCTTTTTTAATACCTAAAAAAGTAGAAACGCTGTTAAAAGAATATCCTAAACAGTTTCAACCTCCAGGAGAAATAAATGCATGGAGGTACATTAAGTCCTTTACCACTCAACGAGGTTTTAAGTATCAGAAATACATCTCTAAACCTACTGAAAGTAGGATGTCTTGCAGTCGTTTATCTCCTTACTTTGCTTGGGGAAATATGAGTATAAAGCAAGCATTTCAGTTTATTGGAACGCACCCTAATGGCACCAAAAACAGCAGAGCTTTTTCTGCTATGCTTACTAGGTTGCATTGGCATTGTCATTTTATTCAGAAATTTGAAATGGAGTGTCGTTATGAAACAGAATGCATTAATACAGGATATGAACTGTTAGCACACGATAAAAATGAACTTTTTATAAGAGCTTGGAAAACAGGAACTACAGGGTTTCCTTTGATTGATGCGTGCATGCGGGCAGTGGAAGCTACTGGGTGGATTAATTTTAGAATGCGAGCGATGGTCGTTTCGTTTTTAACGTTGAATTTAGATCAAGATTGGCGGGATGGCACTTACCATTTGGCACGTCAGTTTTTAGATTATGAACCTGGAATACATTATCCACAGTTTCAAATGCAAGCAGGTACTACGGGTATTAATACAGTTCGCTTATACAATCCAGTGAAAAATTCTCAGGAACATGATCCTGAAGGGATTTTTATCAAAAAATGGATTCCAGAATTGAGTAATGTTCCTATAGAACATATTCACGAGCCTTGGAATATGACGGCTATGGAACAGACATTTTGTGGAGTTCTTATTGGAGAGGATTATCCACTTCCAATTGTGGATTTGCAGGAGAGTGCACGTTTGGCTAGAGATAAGATTTGGGGACATAAAAAACATCCTGCTGTACAACAAGAAAAAAATCGTTTGTTACAAACACACGTCAATGCACGTAAATAGAATCAGTATTAAAAATAATGACTAAAAAAGAGTACAAAATACACATTATAGGTGCTGGAATCAGTGGTCTGATTGCTGCCAGAGTTTTAGAAAATCATGGATATCACCCAATTGTTATTGAAGCTACTGATCGGGTAGGGGGGCGCGTTAAAACAGATATTGTTAATGGGTATCAACTAGACCATGGTTTTCAAGTGTTACTTACGTCCTATCCAGCCGTTCAAAAACATCTAGATTGTGATGCTTTAGAGCTACAGTCTTTTTTACCTGGTGCCTGTATTTTTAAATCAAATGATCAAAAGACAATAGGAGATCCCTTAAGAAATCTTTCATTACTTATCCCTACATTAAAATCTGGAATCGGGACCTTTTCGGATAAATTGAAAATACTAAAATTAAATCAAAAGCTAAAAAAGAAAACCCTTGAGGCAATTTTTTTAGAATCGGAACAAACAACGTTGGAGTATTTACAGCGATTAGGGTTTTCGAATGCAATGATCAAGGATTTTTTTAAACCTTTTTTTAGTGGTATTTTTTTAGAAACAGAACTTGGAACATCCAGTAGAATGTTTGAGTTTGTTTATAAAATGTTTGGTGAGGGCCATGCTACGATTCCAAAATCGGGAATTGAGGCAATTCCAAAACAATTATTGTCTAATTTAAAGACCACAAAATTTAATTACAATACAAAAGTAGAATCGTTAAAAGATGGAAAAATTATACTTGAGAATGGTACTCAATTAGAAAGCCATTACACCATTGTAGCTTCCGAAGCGAGTGGTTTAGTTTCTAAATTAAAAAATCAATCTATTGAATGGAAATCTTGCACAACTCTATATTTTGAAACGGATACTCGTGTAATCAATAAAAGGTTGATTGGTCTTATTTCGAAATCAGGAACTTTAATAAATAATATTTTTTACAACAGTAGCTTAGAGAGTGCTACAACACCACTAAAAGAAATACTTTCAGTTACAGTTATAGATCGCCGTGGGCTTTCTAATGAATCCTTAATTGAAGCGGTTAGAATCGAGCTAACTGAGTTATGTGGGATTACTGCTACCAGTTTTATTAAACTTTATAACATTCCTAGAGCATTACCAAAATTACAGGATTTAAAATACGAAATGATGCCTTCGGAAACTCGTTTAACAGATCATTTATTCTTAGCTGGAGATACTCAATTAAATGCGTCTCTTAATGCTGCTATGATTTCAGGAGAACGTGCAGCATTGGGAGTCATTGAGTCCATTACGTCGATTGTTTAACGTTTAAATATCATTTTATCCACAACTCATATCGGCCACAATTTTCCATTCGCCTTTGATCTTTTTAAATATAACCATAAAAACACCATTAGCATCGCCTACATTTCGACTTAAAAAGTAGCGACCCATTGCAAAGGACATTATTTTATGGGATAGTTGCTTCATAACTTCTACAAAGTTAAAATTTTTATACATAATAGTTACAATATTATGTTAATTTAAGGATCTCAGATATTACTATTGATGCGTCATTTTGTACAGAATGTTTGTTATTTAGTAGGAAACCCAAGAGCCGAATGTTTAATGAGCCAATTACTACAATTTATTCTGTGTACAAAACTTCCTAGGATATTTTACATACTATAAAATTATAGCTATCAAATAAACCTTGAAATTCATAAGCCGTAATTTCTTTTAACATAATTGTAGATATAAGTCTAAAGACATTATATCTACAATTATGTGTAAATAGCCTTAAAAACGGCTATACAGAAATTACTATATTTGTTCTATAATTTATATTATGTAAAATAGAATATTTCACATCCAATACCCTCTATTCATTTAAACTTCATTAATTTTGTACCATGACTATATCATACAAATGAAAACACTTACAATCTTTCGAATCATAGCCTTTCTGGAAGGTCTATCGTATATCCTATTACTGTTTGTAGGTGTGCCACTAAAGTACATAGGAAATGATGTCACCCTTGTTAAAATGCTTGGAATGCCTCATGGCTTTTTATTTATGGCGTATATCGCATTTATAATTGTCCTAAGATTTGACCATCCTTGGTTCAAAAAACATTTTATTTTAATTGCCTTAGCATCTATCGTTCCTTTTGGAACCTTTATCGTTGAACATAAACTTAGAAAATTAGCATAACACATGAAACATCCATAACGAAAATTTGACGTTTTAGAAAATAATTAAATGGATGTAACAAGTGACCGTTAAAAAAAAATAAAAAAGACACATGAAACATATAGTAGAACTAATAATTCAGTTATTAAGCTCTTGGGGCTTACCGTCAAACATTGCTACAAATTTAGGTATTACGATTTTATTTATAGCCTTGACTATTTTCATTTACATTATTGATCTTATACTTAAGAAAATTATTCGTGCCGCATTTACCAAAATTGCCAATAAATCTAAAACGGATTTTGATGACATCATGCTTGCCAACAGAGTTCCAAGTAGTATTGCTCAAATTGTTCCTTTTATTCTCACTTATAAACTTATACCAAGTTTATTTTATGACTTTGATAAATTAAAAGACTTTAGTGAAAAAACAATTTTAGTCGTTGGAATTGCCCTTACAATCTGGGGATTAAGAAATGTTCTTAACTCCTTGAAAATATATTTCAAAACACTTAATTTTCTTAAAGATAAACCTGTAGATAGTTACATTCAGGTATTTATGATTTTTGTATGGCTTACCGGAATTTTTGCAACGGTTGCCATTGTTTCTGGAATCTCATTTTTAGAGTTTATTGCTGGTTTAGGTACCATTTCTGCCATTATAATTTTAGTTTTTAGAGATACAATTTTAGGATTTGTAGCCAGTATTCAAGTCTCTATTAACGATATGGTTCGAATTGGGGATTGGATTTCTTTTCAGAAATTTGGTGCTGATGGTGATGTCATTGAAATTAATTTAGCAACCGTAAAAGTTCAGAATTTTGACAATACCATTACAACCATCCCTACCTATGCCCTGATTTCCGATTCTTTCAAAAATTGGAGAGGTATGAACGAATCTAAAGGAAGACGCATCAAGCGTTCTCTAAACATCCGTATGAAAAGTGTTAAAAACTTAAGTCAAGACGATATTCTTAAAATCTCTAAGATTCAATTGATTTCTAAATACATATTACAACGCTCAGAAGAAATCAGTACCTTCAACGAAACCAATGCAATAGACAAATCACTTCTGATCAATGGTAGAAATTTGACTAATATCGGAGTGTTTAGGAAATACATGGAAACCTTTATTGAACAACATTCTGCTACCAATAAAGAAATGATGATTATGGTGCGACAGTTGCAACCTTCAGCACATGGTTTACCAATTGAAATTTATGCCTTTAGTAGTGATAAACGTTGGGCAAATTATGAATATATTATCGCCGATATTTTTGATCATATGATAGCATCAGTTAATGATTTTGATCTTGAAATATCTGAAACACCTGTATTTGAGTCACAAAATTAATAAGAAATGAGTTCCAGAGATTCAAGTTTAAAAGCCATTCGTTTAGATCTTATATCTAATACGATTAAAACGGATATGTCATCCGAAGAATACTTTCAAAACAGTGTATTAAGACCCCTTATTAAATTTCAAAACGATCTCTTAATAGCTGCTTTTCTAAACTTCTCAAACAAATATAAAAACGTGTTTTTTGAGTTGTCAACTGAAAAAAAAATAACTTATATAGAAAACGCACTCTTAAAAGACAGTACGTTCAGAAACTGTCTAAAAGATATGATTGTAGGGCTTTTTACCGTTGAAGAATATAATGTTTATACTCTTAATGCCTCTGCCCTAAATAAACGTATGGTAGGGATTATTAAAGAACGCCTTATCAGTCATATTCAGTTACTCACTGAAATGGGGCCTACAGAGTAGATTCTCCGTTTAAATTAGTGGTCAATACAGAACTCATATAGTCAAAATAAGGTCTAATGACTTTAAAGTTGTCAATGACAACTTTTTCAAAATCCTTTGAAAGTACTTCTTTATCCGTGAACTTTTTGGTGAAAATAAATTGTTTTCTACGGATTAAATCAATGTTAGGGTCTAACTTATCAAACCCTCTCGGCGCAGACTTTAGTTCGTCCCCTTGTAATTCTCCCCACACAGATTTAAATTCAGGCTGTTCCAATACCTCTCGTATCTCTTTTGAATCGGTTTCAAACTCTTTACGTATTCTTAGAAGGTCTTCTTTATTCGGATCCCAAAAACCTGTTGCAATAAAACTCTCATTTTGTGGAGCAATGTGTAAATAATACCCTCCTCTCAATTCAGGTTTTGTACGATGAAAACTGCCACCAAAATGAGTTTTATAGGGTAATTTATTTTTTGAAAATCGAACATCTCTATAAATGCGAAACACTTTAAAGGTATCAATAGAATCCACCGTGTTTAGCTGCTCAAATAATTGAGCATAAAACTGCTTCACTCCCATTTCAACTTCTTTAAATGCTGATTTATGTTCGTGAAACCAATCACGGTTATTGTTTTTTTGAAGGCTTTTTAAGAAACCAAATACGTCTTTAGAGATCATATCTTATATTTTTTTAATTGGTAAATCGAATAAAATCCGAGAATACATTCTGCAATTATGCCGAAAACAAAACCATCTGTTGGGAACCCATCCATCACCATACTGAACGCACGTCCAATGGCGAGAGTTAGCATAAATAATATATTCAGTTCGGTGGCTCGTTTCCAATAGTTCGTTTTCCAAATTCCCAAAACCCATACTACCGAAATTCCAATATACAAACACATATTGGCCTTGAGCAAATTCGAAAGGTCAATAGTATTTATTTGAATATCCAATTGTCTTGATAGAATTGATGGAGAACCATAAATGAGACCTGTTGGCACTACAATCAGTAATGAAACAAGCAGATGTAAATTCTTTAAAATCCAATTCAATTTACCTTCCATATTTTGGTCTATCTATGTTTTTCTGCTTACAAGATACATGATTTTTAAAACTCAATCTTATGTAAAATCAATCCAGAAGCTGGAGCAATATAATCCATCACCTCTTGACTCTCTGGTTTTAAACTATTTTTAATATAATTTAAATCGATGTCTCCACGCCCCAATTTGATCAAAGCCCCCATCATCAATCGTATTTGATGGCGACCAAACCCTTTTCCAATCACTTTTAATACATAGCTTTTTTCTGGAAAAAAATTGGCGGTATATAGCGTGTTTTCTATAAGTTCACAACAGATAAGTTCTCGATTGTATAGTCCCTCTTGTGTGGGTTTGTAACAATAGGTTTTATAGTTGTTTTTACCTTCAAATAACTGTGCGCCTTCTGTCATCAATTCGATGTCCAAAGAATCTAAAATAGTGGTCATAATCGGAGCTGCAAACGGATGAAATTTAGCTCCTTGAGCAAACACATAATGGTACTCTTTTAGTTTAGAATCCTGAATGATATTAAATTTAGCATCGACTTCTGTGATGCTTAATGAACGGATATCTTGAGGGAGATTTTTATTAAATAAATCCAAGAACTCCGCCTCATTTTCAATAGGCTCATGATCTAAAAACAATTCAAACGCTGCTTCATTCGCAGATACCATGGCATCCGTGCGCCCCGCTCCTAGTGTTTTGAATTTTTGATCTCCAAGAATAAACTTTAACGTACGATCAATCATTAGATGAACAGTTTTAGTATTTGGCTGTTTTTGCCATCCATGAAAACGATACCCTAAAAACTGAACCTTGACTACATAAAAATAACGCTTTTGCAACATCTTTACAAGGTCGTAATTTTATAAAGAGTTACAAAATTAATGTCTAGATTTTAGAACGTCTATAACCGCATTAAGTTTAAACCCTTTTGCTTGTAATAAAATCAAATAATGAAACAACAAATCCGCACTCTCATTTAAAAATAAATCATCGTTTTCATCCTTAGCCTCAATCACAACTTCAACAGCCTCCTCACCTACTTTTTGAGCTATTTTATTAAGTCCTTTTTCAAATAATTCAGATACATACGAAGTTTCTGAAGAAGCATTTTCTCTGCGATCTGAAATAATGGTCTCGAGTTCTGATAAAAATCCATAAGATTCAGCATTAGATTCCCCCCAACAATTATCTGTTCCTTTGTGACATGTAGGTCCTTGTGGCGTTGCTTGGATCAATAAGGTGTCGTTATCACAATCATTTTTAAAACTATGTAAGGATAAATAATGACCACTCTCCTCCCCTTTTGTCCAGAGGCGTTGCTTACTTCGACTAAAAAAGGTAACTTTCTTTGTTTCTAAAGTTTTTGCGATCGCTTCGGCATTCATGTATCCGAGCATTAAAACGTTTTTCGTATTAGCGTCTTGAATAATTGCAGGAATTAATCCTTCACTGTTATACTTGATATCCATTAGAGTCGTATGTTTATTTGATTTGATTGTAATTCTTGTTTTAAATCTTTTATGGCAATTTCACCGAAATGAAATACACTCGCAGCTAAGGCTGCATCCGCTTTTCCATCTTTAAAAACATCTGTAAAATGTTCTATACTTCCAGCACCTCCAGAAGCAATGATTGGAATATTGACTGTTTCTGACAGTTGAGCCAAGGCTTCATTTGCAAACCCTGTTTTAACACCATCGTTATTCATTGAGGTAAATAAAATTTCGCCTGCACCACGTGTTTCAACTTCTTTGGCCCATTCAAATAAATCTAGTTCCGTTGGAATCGTACCACCCGCTAAATGCACCAGCCATTTACCATTCACTTCTTTGGCATCAATAGCAACCACAATACATTGGTTTCCGAATGCTTTAGAGAGCTCATTAATAAGTTCAGGGCGTTTGATGGCTGCAGAATTTACTCCAACCTTATCAGCACCTGATTTTAAGAGTGTTTCAACACCTTCAATGGTGCTAACGCCACCACCAACAGTGAAAGGGATGTCTATCTGTTCGGCAACCTTACGAACCATATCAATGGTTGTAGATCGCGATTCTAAAGTCGCAGAAATATCTAAAAACACCAATTCATCAGCCCCATTCTCAGCATACTGTTTTGCTAAGGCAACCGGATCCCCTGCATCTCTAAGGTTGAGAAAATTAACCCCTTTCACAGTTCGACCGTTTTTAATATCTAAACATGGAATAATTCGTTTGGCTAACATAGTTATGAACGGTTGAGTTGATAGGTTTCTAATTGTTTTAAACTGATATTTCCTTCGTATATGGCTTTGCCTATAATAACGCCTTCACAACCTAAATTAGCTAATTTTGGCAATTCATCAAAGCCCGAAATACCTCCTGAAGCAATAAGCTTAACAGGATTGATCGTATTTATGATAGTTTCATATAACTCAAAAGAAGGTCCCTGCAACATTCCATCTTTAGCGATGTCTGTGCATATGACATACGAAATACCTTTTGTAACATAGTCTTTTATAAAGCTAAGAACTTCTTTATCACTTTCTTCCTGCCACCCTTGAATCGCAATTTTTTGATCCAAGCAATCAGCGCCTAAAATAATTTTATCAGCTCCATAAATTTCTAACCAATTTAAAAATTGTGACGAATTTTTAACTGCAATACTTCCGCCAGTAATCTGATTTGCCCCCGATTCAAAGGCTATTTTTAGATCTTCACCAGATTTTAATCCGCCGCCAAAATCAATATTTAAACTTGTTTTTGTGGCGATGGTTTCTAAAATTTTATGGTTAATAATGTGTTGTGCTTTAGCTCCATCCAAATCAACTACGTGTAGTGATTCAATTCCGACATCTTCAAACATTTTGGCGACTTCAAGAGGGTTTTCATTATAGACTTTTTTAGTACTGTAATCTCCTTTAGTAAGACGTACACATTGACCATTGATGATATCTATTGCTGGTATAATTCGCATGTTATAAGTTTAAAAAATTTTGTAATAATTGAGCGCCATCTTTACTGCTTTTTTCAGGGTGAAATTGAACACCATAAAAATTATCAGATTGCAAGGCTGCAGAAAATTCATGTTCATATTGAGAACAGGCAATAGTTTGATTTCCAGTATTCGCATAATAACTATGAACAGAGTACATATAACTATTTTCAGAAATACCCATGAGTAACCCTGATTGTAAGTTTTGAATCGTATTCCATCCCATATGTGGAACTTTAACAGCATCCGAAAAGCGTTTGACATCTACGTCAAAAATTCCGAGTCCTTGGGTATCCCCTTCTTCGGAATGATTGCATAACAACTGCATACCCAAACAAATTCCTAAAACATCTTGTTTGAGGTTTGGAATTAAAAGGTCGAGTTTTGACTTCTTGAGCATTCTCATTGCTTGGCTTGCTTCACCAACCCCTGGAAAAATGACCTTATCCGCTTTTAGAATTTCATCAACAGAGTTAGATAGTTTCGCATGGACTCCCAAACGCTGAAACGCAAACTGAATGCTTTGAATGTTTCCTGCTCCGTAATCTATTATTATAACATTCATTTAGTCTAGAGTTCCTTTGGTTGATGGTAAGATCATTTTATTTACATCGCGTTTGACAGCCATTTTAATTGCTTTTGCAAAGGCTTTAAAAATCGCTTCAATTTTGTGGTGTTCGTTAGAGCCTTCAGCTTTAATATTTAAGTTACACTTTGCGCCATCTGTAAAGGATTTAAAGAAGTGCATAAACATTTCTGTTGGCATTTTACCAATGTATTCACGCTTAAAATCTGCTTCCCAAACGAGCCAATTACGACCCCCAAAATCAATAGCCACTTGTGCCAAACAATCGTCCATTGGCAAGCAAAATCCATAACGCTCAATTCCTAGTTTTGAACCTAGAGCTGTATGTATTAAATTCCCTAAAGCAATCGCCGTATCTTCAATGGTATGGTGCTCATCAACTTCTAAATCACCTTTTACTTTGAGGTCTAAATCCATTTGCCCATGTCGCGCTATTTGGTCTAACATGTGATCAAAAAAGGCAATCCCAGTATCAATTTTACTTTGACCTGTTCCGTCTAAATTAATAGTAATAGCAATCTTTGTTTCATTGGTGTTTCTCACAATAGAGCCCACGCGTTGCTTCGCTTTGAGGAATTCATAGATAGTTTCCCAACGGTTTGTTTCTAAAGCGATAAATGGGGTTAAATCTTCTTGATTTACGGAGATTTCATTTGTACCTAAATGGGTTTGGTCATTGATAAAAATTCCTTTACACCCTAAATTTTTAGCCAATTCAATATCTGTAAGGCGGTCCCCAATTACAAATGAGTTTTCTAAATCATAGGCTTCTGTAAAATACTCCGTTAACAAACCTGTTTGAGGTTTCCGAGTCGGTGCATTATCTTTAGCAAAGGTGCGGTCGATGAATTGTTTTTCAAAAACAACCCCTTCATTTTTAAAAGTATCGAGAATAAAATTATGTACTGGCCAAAATGTATTTTCAGGATACACTTTTGTTCCTAACCCATCTTGATTGGTAATCATTACAATTTCAAAATCTAACTCTTGACATATTTTTTTCAAATTTGAAAACACGTCTGGATAGAATTCTAATTTCTCAAAAGAGTCAATTTGTTCGTCCGCAGGTTCCCGGATAATCGTTCCATCACGATCTATAAATAATACAGGCTTCATTTTAAAGTCTTTAATAATGTTAATAATTGGGCGTTTTCTGAAGGCGTTCCAACAGTTATTCTAAGGCAATTTTCACAATTCAATTGTGAACTGCGGTTCCGAACTACAATACCTTTTTTAATAAGTTCATCATAACGCTTATTTGCATCATCGACCTTGATTAAAATAAAATTAGCTTCGGAAGGATGTATTTTTTTTATAAAATCATAAGTTTTAAAGGCTTTTATTAATCGGCTTCGCTCTTTTAAAACAGTTGTAATTTGATCAGAAACTATATCCTTATTTTGAAGTGCTTTCAGTGCTGCATCTTGAGTAAGAGTATTGATATTATAAGGAGGTTTAATTTTATTTAACACGGCAATAATCTCTTCAGAAGCATAACAAATACCTAATCGGATTCCCGCTAATCCGTAAGCTTTAGAGAGTGTTTGCGTTACAATTAAATTTGGATACGCATTTAACGACTGTAACCAGCTACTTTTTTCCGTAAAATCTATATATGCTTCGTCAATAACAACCAAGCCTTGAAAACCATTTAAAAGACGTTCTATTGCAATTCGATCTACCGTATTTCCAGATGGATTGTTTGGAGAACAGATAAACAATAGTTTTGTTTGCGCTTTAATAGTTGCTAAAATGGCATCGACTTCAAGTTGAAAATCTGATGACAAAGGCACTTGTAAATTCTCTACAGCGTTCAAATTTGCCAATACATCATACATGCCATAAGTTGGTGGCAATGTGACAATACTGTCTTGATTGGGTTCACAAAAGGCTCTAAAAATTAAATCTAAAACTTCATCGCTTCCATTCCCTAAAAGAATTTGATTGGCTGCCACATTATTTTGCTTAGAAATAAGTGTTTTTAGGTCGGTTTGCTGCGGATCAGGATACCGATTTAAAGCACTGTCAAATGGATTTTCATTGGCATCTAAAAACACCATATCATTTTGTATGTCTTTATATTCGTCGCGTGCAGACGAATAGGGATTCATCCCTAATATATTCTTTCGAAGTAATTTATTTAGATTCATCTTCAATAGATTTTAATCGGATTGAAACAGCATTTTTATGAGCCATCAAACCTTCGGCTTCTGCCATGAGTTCAATGGTTGTTCCTATGGTTGCTAAGCCTTGTTTGGTGATTTCTTGAAAGGTTATATTTTTCAAAAAACTATCTAAATTTACACCTGAATAGGCTTTTGCATACCCATTGGTTGGTAGCGTATGGTTGGTTCCCGATGCATAATCTCCTGCACTTTCTGGAGTATATTCTCCAATAAATACAGATCCTGCATTGATCACATTATCAACAAAAAATGAATTATTTTCAGTGCAAATGATATAATGTTCTGGTCCATAATAATTGATTAAATCAACTGCTTCTTGATCTGAAATCACTAAAATAAGCTTCTTGTTTTCAAGTGCTTTTTCAATAATTGATTTACGATCTAACAGTTGCGTTTGAATGCGTATTTGTTCGGCAGTTTCCAAAAGTAGTTTTTCATCTGTTGAAACCAAAACAACCTGACTATCAACACCATGTTCTGCCTGACTTAATAAATCCGAAGCGATAAAGGCAGGATTGGCATTTTTATCTGCCACAATCAATAGTTCACTGGGTCCTGCTGGCATATCGATTGCAACTCCAAACTTGGTAGCTAATTGCTTTGCCACAGTCACGTATTGATTTCCTGGACCAAATATTTTAGATACTTTAGGAATACTAGCAGTTCCAAATGTCAGTCCTGCAATGGCTTGAATCCCTCCTACTTTAATAATTGTTGTAATGCCACACAACCCCGCTGTGTAAAGTATTTCATTCGCTATCACTCCTTCTGCATTTGGAGGTGAACATAAAACAATATTTTTACAGCCTGCCAAGGTTGCTGGCACTGCCAGCATCAGTACTGTTGAAAAAAGTGGTGCTGTGCCTCCAGGAATATAAAGTCCTACGGTTTCAATTGGACGTTTTTCTTGCCAACAACGAACACCGGGCTGTGTTTCCACATCAACTTTTGTTGTTTTTTGAGCGTTATGAAAAACTTCAATATTGGACTTGGCTTGCTGAATGGCCTCTTTTAAATCCTTTGAAACTACTTCAGATGCAGAATCTATCTCTTTTTGTGATACAAAAACAGATTTTAATTCTGCTTGGTCAAACTGTTTGGTATATCGCTTTATAGCTAAATCGCCTTCTTGTTTCACTGCTAAAAACACTTCATTGACAATTGATTCAACGGCTTCCACAGATTGTGTGGGGCGTTGGAGTATTGATTCCCAAGTGGATTGGGCTGGGTATTTAATTAGAGACTTCATTAGAGCACCATTTTTTCGATTGGACATATAAGGATACCTTGGGCTCCTAATGCTTTTAAATCGTCAATAATATCCCAAAATTGGTTTTTATCAAGAACACTGTGTACTGAACTCCATCCCGACTCTGCTAACGGAAGTACTGTTGGGCTTTTCATTCCAGGTAAAAGAGTTATGATAGCTTCTAAACTAGTATTTGGAGCATTAAGCAATACATATTTGGAGGACTGTCCTTTAAGTACCGCTTCAATTCGAAATTTAACTTTATCTAAAATTGCTTTTTGAGCTTCATTTATTGTTGGGGAGACTGCTAAAACAGCTTCCGATTTTAAAATTACTTCTTTTTCAACTAAATTATTTTTAAACAAAGTACCTCCTGTTGATACGATATCAACAATCGCTTCTGCCAATCCAATATTTGGAGCTATTTCAACCGATCCATTAATGACATGGATACTCGCTGAGATGTTATTTTCTTCTAAAAAGGCATTGACTGTATTTGGATAAGAGGTCGCAATTTGTTTGCCATTCAAATCTTTAAGGGAGTTGTATTCCATATTTTTTGGAACGGCAATAGAAACTCTGCATTTGGAAAATCCTAAGCTAGAAATATATTCAATAGAGTTTCCTTTTTCAACAAGAACATTGTTCCCAATAATAGCAGCATCAACAACCCCATCTTTTAAGTATTGAGGAATGTCGCCATTTCGAAGGTAAAATACTTCGATAGGGAAATTAGTAGCTGTCGCTTTGAGTTGGTCTTTTCCATTATCAATGGAGATTCCAATATCTTTCAATAGTTTCATGGAATCGTCTTTGAGACGACCTGACTTTTGAACTGCAATTTTTAACGTATTCATTCTTTTATTGTTTAGTATAAAAAAGACCCGTTTGATTTCTCAAACGGGTCCGTATATAGTTTAAAATAGTATCCTACACAACCTTACCTCGCTTGATGGCCAGTTAAAAGGTGATGATGATGGATTGCTATAAATAAATTCATTTTTTTTATTGAGTACAAATATTCAGAAAATAATTAGAGTAAACCTAACTTATATTCAAAAATTATTGATTTCATAAATTAGAGTATTTAAAACTAACTAATATCTAAAATTTACTGATTTCCTAAAATAATTGGCAAGCCAGTTTTTCCGGAGCCAATTACAATCACTTTACTGTTTGGTGATTCAGATAACTTAACAGTCGCTTCAATTCCTTTATCTTGAAGAATACGATCGTTCAGTGAAGCACTTAGTATTTTGTTAGCATCGGCTTTACCCTGTGCTTCAATACGCACTTTTTGAGCTTCTTTATCCGCAGTAACCAATCTAAATTCATATTCTAAAGATTCTTGTTCTTGCTTTAATTTGCTCTCAATCGCATTTTTAATGGTATTAGGAAGTTTCACGTCTTCTACTAAAACACGTTTCACAACCAAAAACTGACCATCTAGTAAGTTCACTACTTCGTCAAGAATTTCTTGTTCAATGACGTCACGCTTACTTGAGTATAACTGTTCTGGTGTATAGCGTCCTACAACACTTCTTGCTGCGGCATTGACTGCTGGGCCTAAAAGTTCATTTTCATAATCCTCTCCTTTTGTTTTGATAAGGTTTCCAAGGTTTTTGTATTCAGGCTCGTACCATATTGTACCATTTACTTTAACTTCAAGTCCATTCACGGAAAGAACATTCATTTCATCAGAAATTGATTGTTGTCTTACTTTGTGAATTAACATACTGTTCCAAGGAGCTACAATATGAAACCCTTCTCCGTAAGTTTGTTCTGTATCAATTCCATCCCCAAAACGCTCAAATAACACACCACCTTCTCCAGGTCCGATAGTTACAGCTGTTTTAGAAATTAAAATAACAATTGCTCCAATTATAAAAATTATGGGAAGTCCGAGTTTAGGAAATTTTTGCATTTTTTTTGTTTTTAAATTATTAAATAAGTCCGTTGTATTTTCTAATAAACCATTCGATTGTTAGACTTGAAATAAGCAATAACAACCAAATTTTTATAGCGATCAAAGGTACAGTTTTTTTAATGATTTTCTGAATACTAGAGAATCTATTATCAGAAACTAACTTTGTGATTAATTGTTCCCGCTGAGTATCAAAATAAACGGCCCCTTCTGTATTTATAGCGAGTTGTTGAAGTTTCTGAACATTTGCATTTATGAATTGTTGTTCTATATTAAAATCTAAAATTTCAATAGCCCCAAATGAACGATGTTTTCCGTTGTCAGCACTTACTTCAAAAGAATAATTACCAGCCTCTAATGCGCTTAAATTCACGACATAACTATTTTGAATCGCTATCATGGGAAACTCGTATTGTAGCTCAGTAGTTTTGTTTTTTAGTTTTATAAGTAATTGTGCATTCCCATTGGGTTCATAATTTTTATCAAAAAATTGAGCAGATATATTTAAGGGTTGACTTCCATCATAAATAGATTCATAATTGACAACCAGTCGAGTGTTTTGATTTTTGATGTTTAAATATTGAATCAATTTAGCCACAAAAGAATCAAATGTTTTAAAATCTTGATCTTCACGGAAAGAATGTATGCGCCACTTCCATATATTTTCAGCTAACAAGACAGTTTTTCTTTGAGAATTGATTTCGTAAGTAAACCATAAGGGCTCCTGAGTTGAGATGCCATTAATTGATTTGAACACCAACGTTTCGTAAGGTACGTTTATAGAGATCCCTCCAAATTCAGTCCCAAGAGGTGGATGGGAACTAAAGTTGAAATCATCTACTGAGAAATTATTAAAATTTTTATTTATTATTCCTTGATAATTTTCACTTTGCCCTGTAACTTCTTGCTTAAAATCAGTTTGAATAGAATTTAAAAAACGCCATTGTGTTTGGGTACCTCCAATAATAAAAGAGTTTAATTTTCTTTTTTCAATACGATCAAAAACAGTTTTAAAACGTTGATTGGGTTGGTATAAAATTACGAGTCCATAAGAATCCATATTTGCTAAGTATTCTGTTGGTGAACAAATTTTCACTAACCGTTGCTCATTGGTTTCAATAGCAGATTTTAAAGCCCCAAGATCGGGATGTGACACAGTTGATATTAACGCAATTTTTGTGTATTCGTCAATGGTTTCAATCGCAAAGGATTTTTGATTGTTTTTCTTATTTTTTTCGTTTTCAATTGGAGTTAAACTAACTTTATACCGTTGTACTCCTACCCTGTTTGAAGCAATCTTAGGGGTTAGAATAATTGAATTTTGAGTAGCTGAAAACTGAATTCGTTCTTTATGTATAGTTTTACCAAGAGACTCAATTTTTAATTCAGACTGGACGTCGGTATTTCCAGTGTAGGAAGCAATAATCTCCACTGGAAATTTATTATTTAAGTAGGTGTATTTATTGACATTGATTTGTTGAATTTTTAAATCAGTTTGATACATACTGTCCCCCAATATTACTGAAAAAATAATTTGTTCATACTGATTAGAATTAAATTCATAAGCATTACCAACAGTTTGATTTCCATCAGAAATTAAAACAATAGGCGCAATTTTGGATTTATAAAGTGACTCTACATCTTGAAGACTCTTTGAAATGTTTGTTTGTGTATCCTCGAAGTTAAGTTGTGAATTCTGATTGATTTGTTTACCAAAAGCATACGTTTTGACATCATATTTTGAAGCGATTCTTGGGTCATTAACGAGGGATTGAACTGTCTTTAAAGCAACACTGTCTTTGTTTAAGTACTTTATTGATTGAGAGTTATCAACCACAACTGAAAGTACAGGTTTAATTATTTTAATTTCGTTGTTTTCAAATTCTGGATTTATGACAAGAAGCAGTAATGAGAAAATAGCAATAAATCTAAGCCCAGCTAAGCACCAATGAAGACGGTTGTTTTTGGATTTATATATATACTGAAAAAACGCTATAAATAGCGCTAAAATTCCAGATCCAGTAATATATAAAATCGTTTGTATGGGCATAATTAGATAAGCTTTGAATGGTAGCAGTGCCTTTTACAACAGATTAGGTAAGCATTCCACCATCGACATTAATTGTTTGTCCGGTAATATAACTAGACAGGTCACTTGCAAGAAATACACATGCATTGGCAATATCTTCAGGAGAACCACCTCGTTTCAAAGGAATTCCTGCACGCCATCCAGCTACAGTTGCTTCGTCTAGTTTGGCTGTCATTTCAGTTTCAATAAATCCTGGTGCAATCACATTACTTCTAATATTTCTTGAACCTAGTTCTAAAGCAACCGATTTTGAAAATCCAATAATACCAGCTTTCGAAGCGGCATAATTTGTTTGACCTGCATTCCCCTTTACCCCTACAACCGAACTCATGTTAATAATAGAGCCCTTTCGCTGCTTTAACATGGTCCGTTGCACAGCTTTGGTCATGTTAAAAACAGACTTTAAGTTCACTTCAATAACCTTATCAAAATCATCTTCACCCATTCGCATGAGTAAATTATCTTTAGTAATTCCAGCGTTATTTATAAGAATATCGATTCCACCAAAATCAGAAAGGACGTCTTCTGCTAGTTTTTGAGCATCATTGAAATTAGCAGCGTTGCTTTGGTATCCTTTAATGGTTGTTCCAAAAACTTGTAGTTCTGTTTCTAAAGCCTTGGCAGCTTCAACAGATGCACTGTAAGTAAACGCTACATTAGCGCCATGCTGAGCAAAAACGGTTGCAATTCCTTTTCCAATTCCACGACTTGCGCCTGTGATAATAGCTGTTTTTCCTTCTAGTAATTTCATATAATTCCTTCTAATCGTTATAACAATAGTCTCTGTAAATAATATTTTTCAAAGATAGTAAAATGCTTTCAAATAAAATTCCCTTATAATTGATTAATGAATGTTGTCAATTTAAAAATCTATTAAATTTATAGCTAATGAATTCAGGTTAATATTAAAAAGAATATTATTATTTACTACATTAGTGAATGTTCAGCTTGAATAATTGTAATTAATGTGGGTTGAGCTTACATTTTCGATTTATATTTTGTTTATTTGTTTTATTAATATCTTAAAAAAATAAATGAAAACACTAAATATTTTTAAATCGTTATTATTGGCGCTTTTAATTTTCAGTTGTTCATCTAGCGATGACGGCGGAGATTCAGGTTCAGGAAATGGTAATGAAGCGGTTACGTCAATTACATTATCTACAGCATCTAATGAAGTTAACACGGGATCTCAAGTAGCGTTTGTTGTCACAGGAAACAACTCCTCTGACGTAACAAGTTCATCCTCTTTAAAAGTTGACGGTCAATCTGTTTCAAACCCGTTTTCTTTTAACTCAGAAGGCTCTTATCAGTTGGTTGCTACCTACAATGGTTTAACATCAAATACGCTTACTATTACGGTGTCTGACACTCCTGCGACTAGCATTGATCTTAATTTTAATCAAGAATGTTATAGCATCGGAGATTCTGCTTCCTTTACGGTTACTGACAACTTTAATAATACAGTGACATCGGAAGCTGAAGTGACTGTTAATGGGTCGGTTACTACCAATCCTTATCAATTTACTGCTGACGGAACTTATAGCTTTGTTGCAACCTACGAAGGATTAACATCTGATACAATAACGTTTAATGTTACAATCGATTCAGGAGCTCCTACGACTTATACCAAGAAAGTACTTTTAGAAGATTTTACAGGTACTTGGTGTCCACAGTGCCCTCCTGCTGCATCAGCAATTGCAAATGCTATGAGTGGAAATTCAAATATATTTGGGGTTGGCTATCATGCAAGTGGAAGTGATCCAATGGAAATACCTGAAACTGCTTTCTGGTCTAACCACTATAATGTCACAGGGTTTCCAACAGTCTATGTAAATGGAGCGGATACACGATGGAATTTTCCAAATATGGGACAAGTAAATAACGAATTGGCAGAGACTGCAACTGTTGGTTTAGCACTTGAAACTGCGATTGTAGCAGGGAAATTAGATATAGAAGTAAAAGTTGGATTTAATACAACGCCAAATGAACAAGTACAGTTAATGGTTTATTTAGTTGAGGATAACGTTACAACTTCTACACCACAGTCGGGATCTTCTCAAGGGACTAGTTACGTACATAGAGATGTTTTAAGAGAGGTTTATACAGATCAACTTGGAGATGCCATTCAAACCTCAAGTGCCGTTGCTGGTTGTGTTTACTCACGTACCTTTTCAGCTCTTGATTTACCATCTAATATAGACAATATGGATAACTTAAAAGTGATCGCATTTGTAAGAAATACTTACACTAAAACCTTTGTTGATTATTTTAGTACTACCCATACTGATTCACCACATTACGATATTTACAACGTACAAGAAGTTCATGTAGGTGATGCCCAGGCATTTGATTAAATTATTTATAGTAACAACTTAATGTTGAATGAAAAAAAGCCACTCCCAGAGTGGCTTTTTTTGTTTAAGTACAATAAGTAAATAGTTAGACAATAAATTTAAAGAACTAAAGAATCTATCCGTAAACTATTTTATAGTGTGATAGGTACAAAAAAGCCCCCTAATATTATTAGGAGGCTAAATATTATATAAAAAGAGATGTTTTAAGCGAGTACTTCCGCTACTTTCTTTCCTATTTCAGCTGGAGATTCAACGACATGAATACCACATTCTCTCATGATTTGTTTTTTAGCTTGTGCAGTGTCATCGCTTCCACCAACAATGGCACCAGCATGACCCATTGTACGGCCAGCAGGAGCTGTTTCACCAGCAATAAATCCAACCACAGGTTTTTTACTTCCACTGTCTTTATACCACTTAGCAGCATCTCCTTCTAGTTGTCCTCCTATTTCTCCAATCATCACCACACATTCAGTTTCTGAATCATTGATAAGCATTTCTAAAGCTTCCTTGGTAGTCGTTCCAATAATTGGATCACCACCAATTCCTATTGCTGTCGTGATTCCTAAACCTTGTTTCACAACTTGGTCAGCAGCTTCATAAGTTAACGTCCCAGATTTTGATACAACGCCTACAGTTCCTTTTTTGAAAACAAATCCTGGCATGATGCCTACTTTTGCTTCTCCAGGAGTAATTACTCCAGGACAATTAGGACCTACCAAACGGCAGTCTTTTGTACTAATATAGTTTGAAGCCTTAATCATATCGGCTACAGGAATTCCTTCTGTAATTGTAATGATTACTTTTATACCTGCGTCTGCCGCTTCCATAATAGCATCGGCTGCAAAAGCGGGTGGTACAAAAATAATAGTAGTGTCCGCCTCTACCTGCTCTACTGCTTCTTGAACAGTATTAAATACAGGTTTTTCTAAATGCGTTTGTCCCCCTTTTCCGGGAGTTACACCACCAACAACATTTGTGCCGTAGTCAATCATCTGTGAGGCGTGAAATGTCCCTTCACTTCCTGTAAATCCTTGAACAATTATTTTTGAATTTTTATTTACTAAAACACTCATGTGGTTTTGTTTTTATTAGTTTTTTAACTCCTGCAAATGTAATTTTTTGAATGGTAATTTTAAAGGTTTTATCATTTAAAATTATATCAATTATTCTTTTCTTTTATTTCTTGAATAATATCTGGAAGTTTACGAAGTAATGCCAATTCTTTTAGTTTTGTTCGCGACTCTTCAATAGGCGTTCCAAAGTATGTTTTTCCACCTTCAATAGATTTTGTAACTCCTGTTTGTCCTAAAATAACCGCTTTTGCTCCTATTGTAATTCCGCTATTGGTTCCCACTTGTCCCCAAATAGTCACATCATCTTCAACAATACAGCAACCTGCAATACCCGTTTGAGATGCAATTAAACAGTTTTTACCAATAATTGTGTCATGCCCCACCTGTATTAAATTGTCAAGTTTTGAGCCAGTTCCTATTGTAGTATCTCCAGTAACGCCACGGTCAATGGTACACGAGGCACCAATGTGGACATTATCCTCTATTATTACACGCCCACTAGATTGTAATTGATCATAACCTTCTGGACGTTTTTTATAATAAAAAGCATTTCCTCCCAAAACAGTCCCCGATTGTATTACCACATTGTTCCCAATGACGGTATCATCAAAAACACTCACATTGGCGTGGAGTATTGAGTTTTCCCCGATTACCACATTATTTCCTATAAAACAGTTGGGTTGTATAATTGTGCCTGCTCCTATCGTTGCCGAGTCAGAAATTGCTTTATGAGAAGTTTGAAACGGTTTAAAATGTGTGGTTAGTTTATTAAAATCTCTAAAAGGATCGTCAGAGATTAACAACGCTTTTCCTTCAGGACATTCTACTTTTTTATTAATAAGGACTACTGTGGCTTTAGAAGCCAAGGCTTTATCGTAGTATTTAGGATGGTCAACAAAAACAATGTCACCAGGGGTGACAACATGAATTTCATTCATACCCAACACCTCAAAATTTTGATCTCCTATGTAATCGCAATCAATCAGCGATGCAATCTGTTTAAGGGTGTGCGGCTGAATAAATTTCATACTATTCTTTGATCCGTTCTTTATAAGAACCTTTTGCGGTCTCTACTTTAATTTTATCTCCTTCGTTGATAAATAATGGAACCATAACGGTTGCACCAGTTTCAACTGTTGCTGGCTTGGTTGCATTGGTTGCAGTATTTCCTTTGATTCCAGGTTCTGTTGCAGTTACTTCAAGAATCACACTTGCTGGTAAATCTACAGAAAGTGGAGAACTGTCTTCTGTATTAATAAGTACGGTAACTACTTCACCTTCTTTCATTAATTCGGGACTGTCTAAAACTGCCTTTTGAAGTTCAATTTGAGAATAATCAGCGGTATTCATAAAATGAAATGTGTCGCCGTCATTGTATAAAAATTGAAATTTATGTGTTTCTACTCTTACTTCCTCGATTTTGTGTCCTGCTGAAAACGTGTTATCAATCACTTTTCCGTTAGTGACACTTTTCATTTTTGTTCTTACAAAAGCTGGACCTTTTCCAGGTTTTACATGAAGAAATTCAATTATTTTAAATATATCGTGGTTGTATCTTATACATAATCCATTTCTAATATCTGATGTACTTGCCATAGGTGTGTTTAATTAGATTTAAAATATCCTTTCATAATTCCACGATGAGAATTTTTGATGAATTGTAAAATTTCATCACGCTCTGGAGTGGCTTCCATTTCAGCTTCAATAATTTCAGAAGCTTGAGAATTGTTATAATTTTTTTGATAGAGTAATCGGTATATATTTTGAATTTCTCTAATTTTATCTGAAGTAAATCCACGGCGTCTTAATCCAACAGAATTTATCCCTACATAAGATAAAGGCTCTCGTGCTGCTTTTACATAAGGAGGTACATCTTTACGAACTAAAGATCCTCCTGTTACAAAAGCATGATTTCCTATAGAACAAAATTGATGTACAGCTGTCATTCCTGCTAGTACAACATAGTCTCCAACCATTGTATGTCCTGCTAAAGTACTGTTATTAGAAAAAATACAATTTTTTCCGACTGTGCAATCATGAGCGATATGACAGTATGCCATAATTAAACAATTATCTCCAATAACTGTTTTCATTTTATCTGTTGTTCCACGATTGATAGTAACACATTCTCTAATGGTTACATTATTACCAATTACAACCGTAGTGTCTTCGTCGTCATATTTAAGATCTTGTGGCATTGCAGAGATGACCGACCCAGGGAAAATATTACAATTTTTACCTATGCGAGCACCTTCCATTATTGTAACGTTAGATCCAATCCATGTACCTTCTCCTATGACAACATTGTTATTAATTGTAGTAAAAGGTTCTATCACTACATTTTTAGCGATTTTTGCCCCAGGATGAACATAGGCTAAAGGTTGATTCATGTTGTTATTTTTTTGATATAATACAGATTTATTTGACTTTCGTTATTTGAGCCATTAATTCGGCTTCAGCACATAATTTTCCATTTGCATAGGCATATCCTTGCATGTGACAAATTCCACGTCTAATAGGAGTAATTAATGAGCAGTTGAATATAAGGGTATCGCCAGGAACTACTTTTTGCTTAAATTTTACATTGTCCATTTTCATAAAAAATGTAAGATAGTTTTCAGGATCTGGAACTGTGTTTAATACCAAAATCCCTCCTGTTTGCGCCATGGCTTCAATAATCAAAACACCAGGCATTACTGGTGCTCCTGGAAAGTGCCCTACAAAAAATGATTCATTCATTGTTACGTTTTTGCATCCGATCACATGATTTTGAGATAACTCATATACTTTATCCAAGAGTAAAAATGGAGGACGGTGTGGTAACATATCCATAATGGCATTTATATCCATTAATGGTGGTTGATTTAAATCGATATTAGGAACATTATTTCGACGTTCCATTTTAATTATTTTTGAGATTTTTTTTGCAAATTGTGTATTCACAAAATGGCCAGGTTTATTTGCAATAACCTTTCCTTGAATACGGGTTCCAATAAGAGCTAAATCTCCAATAACATCCAAGAGTTTATGGCGGGCTGCTTCATTAGGAGAATGTAACGTTAGATTATCTAGTATCCCATTTGCCTTTACAGAAATAGAATCTTTATTGAACGCTACTTTTAAACGCTCCATGGTTTCATTTGAAATTGGCTTGTCAACATAAACAATTGCATTGTTTAAATCCCCACCTTTAATCAACCCATGTTCAAGGAGCATTTCGAGTTCATGTAAAAAACTAAAGGTACGTGAATCAGAAATTTCATCCTTGAAATTTGATAAATGTTGTAACGTTGCATTTTGAGTTCCCAAGACTTTGGTTCCAAAATCAACCATAGTCGTAACCTGATATTCATCGGATGGAATGATAGTGATTTCACTACCAGTTTCTTCATCCGAATAAGAGATGACATCTTTAACCACAAAAACTTCCCTAAGAGCTTCTTGTTCTTTTGTACCAGCACTTTCTAGGGCTTCAATAAAATACTTAGAAGACCCATCCATAATTGGAGGTTCTGAAGTGCTTAGTTCAATGATTACATTATCAATTTCAAGTCCAACTAAAGCTGCGAGTACATGTTCACATGTTTGAATCGTAACACCATTTTTTTCTAAGCAAGTACCACGCTGTGTGTTTGTTACTAGGTTTGCATCTGCTTTAATTAATGGCATTCCTTCTAGGTCAATTCTTCTAAAAGTATATCCATTATTAACATCAGCAGGAAGGAAATTTATTTCGACTTCAAGACCGGTATGTAGCCCCACACCTTTTAAAGATACTTTTTGGGAAATCGTTGTTTGTTTCGATTCAGATTTAATTATCATGATTAAGGGTTTTTTCTAGTGTATCAATAGTTTTTACAAGCTTTGGTAGGTTCTTGAAATGTATATACGATTTGTAATAATCTCTAAAAGAAAATGCAGGAGATCCTTGTAAAACTTCGTTGTCTTTTATATTATGTCCAATGCCAGATTGTGCTTGAATTTTCACATTGTTTCCAATCACGATATGTCCCGCAACCCCAACTTGTCCACCAATTTGACAATTACTGCCAATTTTGGCCGACCCTGCAATACCTGTTTGGGCGGCAATCACCGTATTTTCACCAATTACAACATTGTGAGCTACTTGAATGTGATTGTCAAGTTTGACGCCCTTTTTTATAAGAGTAGATCCCAAAGTAGCACGGTCAATTGTGGTGGCAGCTCCAATGTCTACATGATCTTCAAGAATAACATTTCCAATTTGTGGAACTTTTTGATATGCCCCATTTTCATCTGGAGAAAATCCAAACCCATCAGCTCCAATGACAGCGTTAGAATTGATAAAACAATGAGAACCAATCACACAATCAGAATAAATTTTAACTCCAGAAAACAGAGTTGAATTCGATCCTATGGTAACATTATCTCCAATAAAAGTATTGGGATAAATTTTTACGTTGTCACCAATTATTACATTATCACCAATATGAGAAAACGCACCAATGTAAATACCTTCTCCGTAAGTAGCCGTCTCCGACACATAAATTGGAGATTCAATTCCCGACTTGTTATTTTTTATATGGTTATAATACTCCAATAATTTAGAAAATGAACTGTAAGCATTTTCAACTTTAATCAGTGTGGTTTCTATTTTTTGATCAGAAACAAAGTCCTGACCGATAATGGCTATTGATGCCTGGGTCGTATATATGTAAGGAGTGTATTTTGGATTCGCCAAAAAGGTAAGAGAGCCTTCAGCTGCTTCTTCAATTTTGGAAAGTGTATGGACTTCGACATCCGGATTTCCAATGATTTCTCCGTTTAATATCTCTGCTATTTGTTTGGCTGTGAATTTCATTACTTGCAAAAATAAAAAAAAATATCAAAGAACATCCTTTGGGAAGCATATATAATGCTTTGTAACTGTTTTAGAGAGTACTTTTGAAGAGAGGTGATCGGATGCTTTTATAATATCTTTTATTTTTCCGTTTTTGTATATTATCTTAAGTCCTCCCTGTTTTGGGTTGTACGCTAAGTTTTCTACATGTCCTTTAAACACAAAATAGGAAGCTTCATGAGCATCTAATGAGTACTCACTCATAAGATTTTGTTTGATAGATTCCACTTTGTTATCGGAAATAGGTTTGTTTTTAAATTTAATTTTTAATAAGGTTCTGTTTAAAATCATTTCTGAAAGATGACTCAAAACAAAATCGTCATGGAATTGCCATGATTTTAAAGCCGACATGATGTCATAATCATCTAATAATGAAAACTGATTTAAAGTAGATTCATTAAAATCACTCGTGTTGGTGCTGCTATTTAAAAAGAAACTTAAGGCTGAACTAGCTTCAAGCCTCACCCCTTTTACCGTTAATTCCTTTGCACGTTTCAAAATGCGTGTAATTATTTGTTCGGCGACTAAACTTGTTTTATGAAGATAGACTTGCCAATACATCAATCGACGTGCGGTTAAAAATTTCTCAATGGAATAAATTCCTTTTTCTTCAATGACCAACTCTTCATCCACAACATTCATCATTGAAATAAGGCGTTCACTATTAATATTCCCTTCTGAAACTCCGGTGTAAAAACTATCTCTCTTAAGATAATCAGAGCGATCAATATCGAGTTGTCCAGATATGAGTTGCCCAAAAAACGCACGGTGGTACGCCCCTTTGAACATTGATATCGCCGTATCAAGAGCCCCTTTAAACTCTACATTTAGGGTCTCCATGAATTTTAATGAAATTGCTTCGTGACTGATGTTATCTACAATACTATGTTCCATTGCATGACTAAAGGGGCCGTGGCCAATATCATGCAATAAAATTGCGATATACAATCCGTTTTCTTCTTCATCAGAAATTTCAACTCCTTTAAATCGTAAAATTCGAACCGCATTTTGCATAAGATGCAAACATCCCAATGCATGATGAAATCGTGTGTGATGTGCGCCAGGATAAACAAGATAAGATAAACCCATCTGAGAAATTCGCCGCAAGCGCTGAAAGTATTTATGGGCAATTAAATCAAAAATTAATGTATTCGGAATTGTAATAAATCCGTAAATTGGATCGTTAAATATTTTAAGCTTGTTGTTCGTATTCAAACTTTATAGTGTTAGATTTACATTCTGAAACTTTTTTTAAAAGTTTTACGTTGTAAAAATACTAAAATGAAAGGACTTCTATTCTTAACTAAAAAAAATATATCAGATGAGTGACATTAATATCTTATGGGTTGATGATGAAATTGAGTTTTTAAAGCCTCATATCATATTTTTAGAACAAAAAAACTATAACGTTACCCCCTGTCAAAGTGGTACAGAAGCACTAACGCTTATTAAAGAAAATGATTTTGACATTGTTTTTTTAGATGAAAATATGCCAGGTCTTTCTGGTTTAGAAACCTTATCTGAGCTTAAAGAAATAAAAGCGACTCTTCCAGTAGTGATGATTACTAAAAGTGAGGAAGAATATATCATGGAGGATGCAATTGGAAACAAAATTGCTGACTACCTCATTAAGCCTGTCAACCCGAATCAAATTCTCTTGTCACTTAAGAAAAACTTGGATCATAACAGGTTGATCTCTGAGAAAACGTCTTCTAATTATTTACAGGAATTTCGTAAAATATCTATGAATTTAAATGAGATAAATTCATTTGAAGAATGGGAACAACTTTATAAAAAATTAGTTTTTTGGGAGTTAGAATTAGAATCTTCTAACGATGCAACAATGAGTGAAATATTAGATGCTCAAAAAATGGAAGCTAATCAACAGTTTGGACGCTTTATAGAAAAACATTATCCCGACTGGTTTGAGGACCACCAAGCTCCAGTGATGTCTCATACTTTATTTAAAAATAAGATTGCTGAAGAGCTTACCAACACCCAGCCAACCTTGCTTGTTGTGATTGATAATTTAAGGTACGACCAATGGAAAACGTTAGAGCCAACAGTAAATACTTATTACAAAACACAAGAAGATAGCTTGTATTATAGCATTCTTCCAACAGCAACCCAATATGCTAGAAATGCACTGTTTTCAGGCTTAATGCCTAGTGAAATGGAAAAACTATATCCTCAATATTGGAAAAATGACAACGATGAGGGAGGTAAAAATTTATTTGAAGCTAAATTTTTAGAAGCTCAATTAAAGCGTTTAGGACTTTCCCATTTAAAACATGAGTATATAAAAATCACCAATTTAAAAGCTGGAAAGAAATTATCTGAAACCTTTAAATCAAAAGCTCAGAATGATTTAACTGTTTTGGTTTATAATTTTGTAGATATGTTGTCTCATGCAAAAACCGAAATGGAAGTTCTTAAAGAACTTGCTTCTAATGACAAAGGATACAGGTCACTTACTAAAAGTTGGTTTCAAAATTCCCCCTTATTAGATATTATCAAGCAAGCAAAAGAGCTTAATTTTAAACTAATTATTACTACAGACCACGGAACAATTAATGTAAAGAATCCTTCCAAAGTAGTTGGCAACAAAGAGACCAGTCTAAATTTACGTTACAAAACGGGTCGAAGTATTTCTTACGAAGAAAAAGATGTATTAGCAGTAAAAGATCCTAAGTCAATTCATCTCCCTTCAGCGGCGATGAATAGTACCTTTATTTTTGCTAAGGACAATCTGTTTTTTGCATATCCAAATAATTACAATTATTATGTAAATTATTTTAGAAACACCTATCAACATGGTGGAATCTCTTTGGAAGAAGTGATCATTCCTTTTGTGGTTTTAAATCCTCGATAGTATGACTAAAGAACTACATTTTAAGCTTGAAGATCTTACAGAAATAGCAAAAGTAATTCTTAAAAATGTGCAGTCCAAAACACTGTTGTTTTATGGAGAAATGGGCAGTGGAAAAACAACGCTCATTAGCGCAATTGTGAAAGAAATGGGAGGTGTTGATGCTACCTCAAGCCCTACATTCTCTATTGTAAATGAGTATGAAGTTAAGGATGATATCGTGAATCATTTTGACCTTTACAGGCTTAAAAACGAATACGAAGCATTGGATATGGGAATAGAAGATTATTTTTATTCTGGTTCTTGGAATTTTATTGAGTGGCCCGAAAAAATTAAAAATTTACTTCCGGAAAATGTAACTGTTTTAGAATTATCTCTTGCTGATGATGGCGGGAGGATTCTAAAAATTTCACAAAAGAAGCTTTCTGACGATTAGTCAAAAAATAATTGTAAATTAGATTCTTTATACCGAAGGCTATGCATAAACCAACTTCCCCTTTTACAAGAGAACAATTACTTCCAAAAGAAGAAACTCTAGAATTGACAAAAGAAAAAGGCGCCTTGTTTATTGGTATTCCTAAAGAAACTTCTTTTCAAGAAAAAAGAGTGTGCCTCACCCCCGATGCTGTTTCAGCATTGACAAGTAATGGGCACCGTTTATTGATTGAATCAGGAGCAGGAGAAAATGCCTGTTTTGAAGATCATGAATACAGCGAGGCGGGTGCAGAAATTTCTAAGGATAAAGCAAAAGTATTCGCCTGCCCTATTATTCTTAAAGTTGAACCGCCTACGCTAGAAGAAATCACTCTTTTAAAACCAAAAGCACTTCTAATTTCTGCACTACAATTAAAAATGCAGCATAAAGAATATTTTAAGAAACTGGCCGAAAAACAGGTCACTGCACTTGGTTTTGAATTTATCAAAGATCAAGAAGGTGCGTTTACAGCAGTGCGACAGCTCAGTGAAATTGCGGGCTCTGCCTCTATTTTAATTGCTTCTGAGATTATGTCTATTACAAATGAAGGTAATGGGCTTATGTTTGGGAACATTAGCGGAGTTCCTCCGACCGAGGTAGTTATTATTGGTGCCGGAACTGTGGGGGAATTTGCAGCTCGTGCTGCTATTGGTTTAGGAGCCAACGTACGTGTTTTTGATAATTCAATCACAAAACTCCGTGCATTGCAAGCCAATATTGGACGCACTGTTTACACCTCTACAATGCAACCTAAAAACTTACAAAAAGCATTGATGCGCTGCGATGTGGCTATTGGAGCAGCAAAAGGAAATAATAGAGCCCCTATTTTGGTGAATGAAGCATTGGTAGAACAAATGAAGTCAGGTTCTGTCATTATAGATGTGAGTATTGATATGGGCGGGTGTTTTGAGACGAGTGAAGTGACTTCTCATGACAATCCCACTTTTGTTAAACATGATGTTATTCATTATTGCGTCCCTAACATTCCAGCACGTTATGCACGAACTTCCTCAGTGTCAATCAGTAATATTTTCACACCCTATCTTTTAAAAATAGCAGAAGATGGAGGTATAGAAAATTCACTAAGATTTGACCACGGATTAAAAAATGGATTGTACTTTTACCACGGCGTTTTGACAAATAAATCTGTTGCCGATTGGTTCGATTTAGAGTACAGTGATGCCAACCTTTTAATTTTTTAATACAAATACATGAAAATTGTTTACCGCTTTGGCTTTTTCTTTGGAGGATTTTCCATTGGATTGGTGTTTTTAATGTTTTTTTTAAGTGGAAAAAAAACGAGTTGTGCCTACGGACCTGACGCACGCGTATTAAAAAATATTCAGATTAAAAGTATTCGGTATTCTGAATCTGTTCAAGAGCTATTAAACACCAATAAGATTGACACCTTAACTTTGAATTCTATATTTAAAGGAGCTGATATTAATTTCGGGGAAAGTGATACTAAATCTACGCCCTGTAAAACATATCGTGTCGTTGGAGATCTCTATGAAATGGATGTAGAAAATTGTGAGCGAGTCGCAACCATCAAAACACTTATTGCACGTTAAACGTTACGTCTTTGTTTTTCTTTTTTTATTAAGTTTAGTTCCCGGCTTGTTTGTCCTGCAACCGACGTATTTTCTTCCGCTCTTCTAATTAAATATGGCATAACATCCTTTACTGGTCCAAATGGCACGTATTTAGCTACATTATATCCATGTTCAGCTAAGTTGAAGCTAATATGGTCACTCATTCCATACAGTTGTCCAAACCAGACCCTGGGGTCGTTGTTAGAAATATTACATGCTTTCATGAGTTCAATTGCTAAATGGGTACTTTGTTCGTTATGCGTTCCAACAAATAGATGAATAGTATCCAGATTTGATAGTGAATACTGTGTTGTATCGTTAAATAGCTTATCAGTGATTGCTTTGGAATCGCAAATAGGAGATTTATACCCCTTCTCTTTAGCGCGTTGACGCTCTTTCTCCATATAAGCACCACGAACTACCTTAAAACCTAGTTTAAAATTCTTTTGCTTTGCTTTGACATGAATTTTTTTAAGATACTCTAAGCGATCCCAGCGGTAAGTCTGTAAAGTACTGTAAACTATCAAAGTTTCAGTATTAAAGGTTTCCATCAATTCTAAAACCAAATCATCGACGGCATCTTGAATCCAGCTTTCCTCTGCATCAATAAGAATTTTGACATTATGACGTTTTCCTAAAGCACAAACGGACTCAAAACGAACTTTAATGCGTTCCCAATGTTCATTTTCAGATGGAGTTAAGGTTTTCTTTTCACTGATTTTTTGATATAAATCAAAACTGCCAAATGCACTTGGTTTAAAAACGGCGATTGGTAACGCTTCTTTATCTTTTGAAAATTCTATAAGGTTTAAAATGGTTTCAAGAGCTAAATCAAATTGTTGCTCTACTCCTTTTCCTTCAACTGAATAGTCTAAAACGCTATAGACCTTACTTGCAAACATTTTGTCAATTGTTGGCACGCAATCTACCTCATTTACACCTCCACAAAAATGATCAAATACCGTGGAACGGATTAAGCCTTCAACAGGAAGATGTGCTTTGAGTGCAAAATTAGTAGCAGCTGTCCCTATACGAACGAGTGGTTCGATTGAAATCATTTTAAACAAAAAATAGGCGCGTTCCAATTCTGAGTCCGATTTCAGGTGAAATGCTATTTCAGTGTTATTAAAGTCAACAGCCATTATAGTTACTTTTAGTTTCTCACAAATATATTTAATAGTAGTTATAATAATTATAAATTTCTACTTAATTTCACGTTTTAAAATATCGTATTCCTTTTTCATGAAATCCATACCATCCACATCCTATTCTATTCATTTTAATGAACAGTGCTATAAAGAGTTAAACGCTTATCTAGAAACTTCAAATTTTTCTAAAATATTCATATTAGTTGACACCAATACGCATACGCATTGTTTGCCAAAGTTTTTGTCAAATATTGACTGTGATATGACTTTAGAAATCATTGAAATGGAAGCAGGTGAAATTCACAAAACACTAGATACTTGCACACAAATTTGGCACACTCTTTCTGATTTGGATGGTGATCGAAAATCTTTAATCATTAATTTAGGTGGGGGTGTTGTCACTGATTTAGGAGGATTTGTAGCTTCTACATTTAAACGTGGCGTAAGTTTTGTAAATGTTCCTACATCGCTCTTATCTATGGTAGATGCATCTGTTGGAGGGAAAACAGGGGTTGATTTAGGCACAATTAAAAATCAAATAGGAGTCATTAATTTTAGTGATATGGTTCTAGTCGATGTTTCCTTTTTAGAAACACTTCCGGCCGAAGAGATGCGTTCAGGACTTGCTGAAATGCTAAAACATGGTCTCATTAAAGATGCAGATTACTGGAATCGGTTGTGCAACTTAAAAGCTCTTAATATATCAGATTTAGAAGGTTTAATTCACGAGTCTATTACTATAAAAAATGAAGTAGTAAAACGAGATCCAAATGAGCAAGGGGAAAGAAAGCAATTGAATTTTGGACATACCTTAGGCCATGCTATTGAATCGTATTGTTTGGACAATGATTATCAGAAAACTTTATTACATGGCGAGGCAATAGCTGCGGGAATGATAATGGAAGGGTTTTTGTCAGCCAAAACTTGTGGGCTTTCAGAAAATGATCTCGATCAAATTAAGAATATTTTTAAAGCGATTTACGGCTCTGTAGATTTTACTGAAAATGACAAAAGCTCAATAATTGAGCTTTTGAAATATGATAAAAAGAATTCTCACGGGCAAGTTAAATATGCACTGTTAGAATCTATTGGATCTTGTAAGGTTGATGTTCTTGTAGATGATGAACTAATCGATGAAGCATTTGCTTATTACGCTTCATAAACTAATTTAATCATTCATATCATTAAATATAGAATGCATCAAACGTTTTTTGTCATTGATACTTTCTTCTAATGAAATCATCGTTTCTGTTCTATAAACGCCTTCTATCTCGTCTAATTTAAAGATAATTTCCTTTGCATGTGTTGTACTTTTGGCACGGATTTTACAGAAAATATTGAATTTCCCTGTTGTAATATGTGCAACGGTTACATGTGGAATTTCGTAAATACGCTCTAAAACAAATTTTGTTTGAGACGTATTTTGCAAAAAGACTCCTACATAAGCAATAAAAGAATAGCCTAATTTTTGATAATCTAGAGTTAAAGAAGATCCTTTAATTATTTTTGCATCCTCCATTTTTTTCACTCTTACATGAACAGTTCCAGCAGAAATCAATAATTTTTTCGCGATGTCTGTGAATGGAACTCGAGTATTATCAATCAACATATCTAAGATCTGGTGATCGATTTCATCTAATTTTACTTTGGCCACTTTGTTTGTTTTCATTATAATTAATATTCAGAATAAATACAAATTTAATAAATTTTAGACAATAAAAACATAGGTTACATTAAGTTATTGTTACTAAAAAGCAAATTTTTTGTAAATTCTATCATTATGAAATCGATTTCGTTGCCGTTAGATAGCACTTCAAAATCGGGATGAGATACTTGTTTAAAGTCAGCGTCTATCTCAAAATGCCCTTGTTTGCTTTTTAAATCCCCCACAAAAACAATTTTAGGCTTAAATACGATTGAACCAGAAACCAACACTTCTGTATATTGTATGCCAATGTCATTAAAAATTTCTGGATTATGAGAACTGAGTTGTGCTTTTCTAACAATAACATCGTAAAAAAGTTTATCATTTTCAGGAATGTCAAAATAAGACTTGTAATCAATACCCGAAACGGAGTTGTTAGCTACATAGTCCAAAGCACTCATTAGGGCTAAGGCCATGAATTTTCGCGTCTCTTCCCTGTTATAGTCTTTAGGGAAGTGTCCCGCTTCAAACAAAACAGTTGGAGTCCCTTGAGTTTGAAAATAATCTCCTACGCAATTGTCATTATAACCATCGTCGTAACGACCAATTTGATTTGGTAGATACTGCTGTAAAGCGCTATTCATAACCTGTATGACTTCCATCGATTTCTGCCGCGTGGGGGTTAAAGATCTTTCATCGTTTTCTGATGGAGATAGGAAACTAAGGACCGCAGAATTAGATGTATTCCCTGCGCTAAAAATCGTACGTTGACCGTGCATATTGAAACAAAAATCTGGCATAAATTCTTTATATACTGATCTTAGAATTTGGCTTTCTGATTGAGTTAATACCTTTGCATCTCTATTTAAATCTACATGGTTCTTATTTAATCGTGTGTAAGCATCAGCTCCATCTGGATTTAGAATTGGTATTATAAAAAGTGTACACTCTTCAAGAAGCGCTTTGGAGTCCGAGAGTTCAAAATAATTAAACAGATCAAAAAGTGCTTTTGTGGTAGTGCTTTCATTTCCGTGCATTTGCGACCATATCAAAATACGTTTCGAACCAGTACCAATTTGCAGACTATGAATTGACATTCCTCCTTCCGAAGTTCCTAATACGCATTGACTAAATTGATTTGACAAAGATGTTAATAGGGGCTCAATACATCTATTTGTGATGTAACGATTTTTTAAAGCAGCTGACTTTAGAGAATTATATTTAGATAAAAATTTTGGTGCGTCTAACATGTGTATTTAATAAGATTACAAATGTAAACATTATACTAATTACAAATGTAAACAATTTTAAATGCTTTATAATTTACATTTGTGTACAAATATGCATCCTTTTTGAGTGTATTTAATACAGAGGAAACATGATTGCAATTAAAGTAGTTCAACTGCTTTATTTTCAACAATTTACTGAGGTTAGTTAAAGTGTTGGTTTGCTTTTAAAACTATTAATACTCATAGTGATTTGCACATAAGTCAGTAATGTGTTACATTTGTAACCACCCTTTAATGCTACACATGTAAACAATGATAAACACCACTGAATTCAACTTAAGACTCAAAAAAATCCTTGATTATTATAATTTATCTGCTTCTGCGTTTGCAGAAATAGTTACAGTTCAACGTTCAAGTATTTCACATATCCTAAGTGGACGCAATAAGCCAAGCCTAGAATTTATAACCAAAGTCGTAAATGCGTTTCCCGATATCGAACTTTTATGGCTTTTAAGTGGAGACGGTGAGTTTCCGAAAAGCACTGCCCCACTCCCAAAAATTGAATCCACACAAATTTCATCAAATCCTTTGGCGGGCATTTCTGCTAACGACGCCACTATTGAACGTATTGTGATTTTCTATCGTGATGGGAGTTTTAAGAATTATTCAACGAATACAACTAAATAATTTACATTACAAAATACCTTTTGTATGTTTGTTAATTAAAATATCCATTGCAAAATATTTGCTTCTAATAAACTTATTAAGTTGATATTGCAAGTGACTCTTAAAATAATCGATAAATGAAATATTTAATACTTTTCAGTGCCTTATTATTCAACAGTTGCTACGAAGTAGAACGCAATTGTGATCAATTTAAAACAGGAACTTACGAAAGCACAATTTCCATTGGTGGGTCTGAATACAAATCGACCTTTACAAGAACTTCTGATCTTCAAGTCGAAAGTTTTAACGGAGTCATAGATTCAACAAATGTACGCTGGGTCAACGATTGTGAAATGATTTTTAAAACAATCAATCCTAAAAACCGTTCAGAACAAAAAGACATTCATCTTAAGATTCTAACAACTACAAAAGACAGTTATAAATTCGAATATGGATACGTTGGTGACACCAATAAACAAAAAGGAGAAGCTAAGCGAGTTATATTAGAATAAGGTTGTTTGCCCTTCTTCGGCAGAGTCTCCACCAGTTTCAGGATCTTTTGGAGTTTCATTAGGCTTGTTTTCAGTTCCTGGATTATCTAGTACTGCTTGAGGAGCTTCATCAGACGTTTTCATTGGCTTGTCTAGGATTTCTTCTCCAACTACATCTATTTCATCTGCAGGAGTTTCTACAGGCTCGTCATAAGGCAACGATTCCATCAAGTCAATCTGATTGACTTTAAACTTTGTCAATTGGTTCCCTAAAGCAGACACACCTTTGATATTTATAAACTGTTCAAAGTCTACGATTTGATCTTCACGACGCTCCTTGCCTCTATCTTTGGCAAACGCTATTTTTGCAACAGGACGCCAATCGGTAGAAACTATTTCCAATATACTTGAAGCATGCTCTGAAATAAATACATCTTCCCTGTTTTCATTTTCAATTAGGAAACGCTTCACATAATGTTTTTCTTTTTCTCCATCAAAATAAATAGCAGATATTGGCTTGTTTGGGATCCATTTTTCTAAAACGATCATATCCTCCTCAAAATGAGCTGTAATTTCAGGGATAATAGTCTTAGCAATACCAGACTGTGTGACAACCAATATTCGATCTTCCCCTCTAAACTCTCCTACTAATTCGCCCCGACCATCGACGTTTAATCGCTGAATGGTATCATCGAACCAAATTTTACGAGGCTTCAAGGTACTGACCCCTTTTTCTTTAAGCTCAATGCGTTTGATAGCGTGTTTAGTCACTAAGTTTCCTTTAGAAACACGTCCTTTTATAATGATATCTGCAAAATCGATATCCCATTTTAATTTTTTGACACTCCCTACTTGACGTAATAAGATGGATACGACTTCGCCTTCACCATTTGGATTGGCAGAAAAATACCATACATTAGAACTTGGCTTACCATTGGTTAGATCATATTCTCGATCTCGAGTCACTCCTGTTACTGCAAAACGTTTGATATAGGAAGCGCCGCCCTTACCATCTTTGTAAATCATATTATAAATGGTGCGCTTATCTTTTTTCTTAAAAACAGCTACATGAATGATTCCTTTTCCTACAAAGGTTTTACTATCAACTTTAGTGATCATCAATTTACCATCTTGAGTAAATACAATAATATCATCAATATCACTACAGTCACAAACATACTCATCACGTTTTAGACCTGTTCCAACAAATCCTTCTTCTCTGTTGACATAGAGTTTGGTGTTTCGTATGATAACTTTAGTTGCATCGACATCTCCAAAAGTTTTTATTTCAGTTTTACGCTCTTTTCCAGAGCCATAATCTGATTTTAAGCGTTTGAAATAATCAATTGCATAAGTAATTAAATTTGCGAGAAATCCTTTAGTTTCTGCGATTTGATCCTCTAGAGCATCAATCTTTTGCTGGGCTTTATCAATATCAAATTTAGAAATTCTCTTAATTCGGATTTCTGTTAATCGTGTGATATCTTCTTCGGTAATCTTGCGCTTTAAATGTTTGATATGGGGTTGAAGCCCTTTATCAATTGCACTAATAACTCCGGACCACGTTTCCTCCTCTTCAATATCGCGGTAAATTCTATTTTCTATAAAGATACGCTCCAAAGAAGCAAAATGCCATTGCTCTTCAAATTCGCCTAATTTAATTTCTAATTCTTGTTTTAATAATTCTACGGTATGATCTGTAGAACGTTTCAACATTTCGGTGACACCTATAAACAGTGGCTTGTTATCTTCAATCACACACCCCAAAGGAGATATAGATGTTTCACAAGAAGTAAAGGCAAATAACGCATCAATGGTTTTATCAGGTGAAATTCCCGCAGGTAAGTGTACTAAAATTTCTACTTCCGCAGCGGTATTATCTTCAATTTTTTTGATTCTAATTTTACTTTTCTCATTGGCTTTAAGAATAGAATCAATCAATGAAGACGTCGTGGTTCCAAAGGGAACTTCAGTGATGACTAGGGTGTTTTTGTTAAGTTGTGAGATTTTCGCTCTACAACGCACTCTACCGCCTCGCAACCCATCGTTATAGTTAGTAAAGTCTGCCACTCCACCTGTAGCAAAATCAGGAAGAATCGTGAATCGTTTTCCTTGCAAGTGTTTTATAGAGCCTTCAATAAGTTCAATAAAATTATGAGGTAATACTTTTGTAGACAGTCCAACAGCAATTCCCTCTGCCCCTTGTGCTAACAATAATGGAAACATTACAGGAAGGTTGATTGGCTCTTTTCGACGTCCATCATAAGACGCTTGCCATTGTGTAATTTTTGGATTAAAAACAACGTCTAAAGCAAATTTAGAGAGGCGTGCTTCAATGTATCTTGAAGCGGCGGCTCTGTCACCTGTAAGAACATTTCCCCAGTTTCCCTGTGCATCAATGAGTAGATCTTTTTGACCAATTTGAACCATCGCATCCGCTATACTGGCATCTCCATGAGGATGGTACTGCATTGTATGTCCTACTATATTGGCAACCTTATTGTAACGACCATCATCCAAGTCTTTCATTGAATGTAAAATACGACGCTGAACGGGCTTAAATCCATCTTCAATAGCAGGAACTGCACGTTCTAATATAACATAGGACGCGTAATCTAAAAACCAATCTTTAAACATTCCCGTAACTCGGGTAATTGTTTCCTGATTTTCTGTGTTATTGTTTGTGATATCGTCGTTTTCTTCTATCATACCTCTTCTTCGATAATATCAAGTTCAACTTTTAGATTTTCAATAATGAATTTTTGACGGTCTGGTGTATTCTTACCCATATAAAATTGAAGTAAAGATTCAATTGTGGTTTCGGAATCTAACATCACTGGGTCCAATCGAATGTCTTCCCCAATAAAATATTTAAATTCATTTGGCGAAATCTCCCCTAACCCCTTAAATCGTGTGATTTCAGGTTTTGGTTTTAATTTAAGAACAGCATCTCTACGTTCCTGTTCTGAATAGCAATAAATCGTTTCTTTTTTATTTCGCACTCTAAATAAAGGCGTTTGTAATATATACAAATGGCCTTCTTTAATAATTTCAGGGAAAAATTGAAGAAAAAATGTAATTAATAATAAACGAATGTGCATTCCATCGACATCGGCATCCGTTGCGATAACTATATTATTGTAACGTAAATCCTCAATAGATTCTTCAATGTTTAAAGCAGCTTGCAACAGATTGAATTCTTCATTTTCATATACAATCTTTTTGGTAAGTCCATAACAATTTAAGGGCTTCCCTTTTAAACTAAAGACGGCTTGCGTATTTACATCTCTAGATTTGGTAATACTACCAGATGCAGAATCTCCCTCGGTTATAAATAAAGTAGATTCTAGATTACGTCCATTTTTGATATCCCCAAAATGCACACGACAATCTCTTAATTTCTTGTTGTGTAAACTCGATTTTTTAGCACGGTCTCTTGCTATTTTACGGATTCCAGACAACTCTTTACGTTCGCGTTCGGCTTGTAAAATTTTACGCTGAATAGCTTCAGCGGTATCTGGATTTTTATGTAAAAAGTTATCTAATTGTGTTTTTAAAAAATCATTGATAAACGTTCGAACTGTTGGCAGATCGCCCCCCATATCCGTCGATCCTAACTTGGTTTTTGTTTGACTTTCAAAAACAGGCTCCATTACTTTAATAGCAATGGCTGATATAATTGATTTTCTAATATCAGAAGCTTCGTAGTTTTTGCCATAAAACTCCCGAATGGTTCTCACAAATGCTTCTCTAAAAGCTGCTAAATGAGTCCCTCCCTGAGTGGTGTTTTGACCGTTTACGAAGGAGTGGTACTCCTCGCTGTATTGCGTTTTACTGTGTGTAATGGCGACTTCAATGTCTTCTGATTTAAGATGTATAATTGGATAGGTCATGTCTGAAGCATTGGTATTATCTTCTAACAAATCCTTTAATCCATTTTCACTGAAAAACTTTTCACCATTAAATAAAATGGTCAGTCCTGGATTTAGATACACGTAGTTTTTAAGCATACGTGCTACATATTCAATTCGGTACTTATAATTTTTAAAAATGATTTCATCGGGTACAAAGGATACTTTTGTTCCTTTACGCCTTGTGGTATCATCTAATAAATCTTGATTATTTAAAACTCCTGAAGAAAATTCGGCGGAGGCCGATTTCCCATCTCGTGTCGATTCAACTCTAAAAAAAGAGGACAATGCATTGACGGCTTTTGTTCCAACACCATTAAGTCCAACAGACTTTTTAAAGGCCCGGGAATCGTATTTACCACCAGTATTCATTTTAGAAACAACATCAACTACTTTTCCTAAAGGAATGCCTCGTCCAAAATCACGTACAATTACTTTGCTCCCTTGAATTGAAATTTCAATGGATTTACCAGCGCCCATGACAAATTCATCAATGGAGTTATCTAAAACCTCTTTCAATAAAATATAGATACCATCATCAGCGGAAGAACCGTCTCCAAGTTTCCCTATATACATACCGGGTCGCATGCGAATGTGCTCCTTCCAATCGAGGGATCTGATATTATCTTCTGTGTAGTCTGATTTTTGGGTCATAAAGTGTTTCCTGACAGGACGCTAATATAGTACATCAATATAAAAAATGAAACCTTTAAAAGACAAATTAATTAACAAAAAAAAACCAATGTTGTTGAGAACATTGGCTTTCAAATTATTAGTGTTTTATTTTCTTATACATTAAATAAGAAATGCATGACATCGCCGTCTTTTACTGTGTAATTTTTCCCTTCTACACGCATTTTTCCAGCTTCTTTCACTTTGGCTTCCGATCCAAGACTTTCAAAATCTTCATATGCAATAACTTCTGCACGAATAAACCCTTTTTCAAAATCGGTATGAATTACTCCTGCTGCTTGAGGTGCAGAGCTTCCTATGTTGATGGTCCATGCACGAACTTCTTTGACACCCGCCGTAAAATAGGTTTGAAGTGTTAATAGTTTGTAAGCCGAACGAATCAGTTTTGCCGAACCTGGTTCTTCCAATCCAATATCTTGAAGAAACATTTGTCGTTCTTCATAGTCATCTAATTCATTGATATCCGCTTCTGTCCCTACTGCAAGTACCAATACTTCGGCATTTTCATTAGCAACGCTTGCTTTAACTAAATCTACATAAGCATTTCCAGAAACCGCTGATGCTTCATCGACATTACAGACGTACATCACTGGTTTGTCTGTTATAAATTGAAGGGGTTTTACAAATTCTAAATAATCGTCTTCAGAAAACTCAAGGGCTCTTACTGAAATCCCAGCTTCTAAATTTTCTTTGATTTTTATTAAAATTACTTCTTCTTTTTGAGCCTCTTTATTTCCTGTGCGAGAAGCACGTTTTACTTTTTCTAGTTTTTTATCTGTGGTTTCCAAATCTTTCAATTGAAGTTCCATGTCAATGGTTTCTTTATCTCTTATAGGATCCACCGTTTCGTCAACATGAATAATGTTGGTGTCATCAAAACAACGCAGTACATGAAGAATTGCATCTGTCTCTCGGATGTTTCCCAGAAATTGATTACCTAGCCCCTCGCCTTTACTGGCGCCTTTGACAAGACCAGCGATATCTACAATCTCCACAGTTGCAGGGATGACTTTTTCTGGTTCAACCAGTTCCTCTAGTTTTGACAACCGCGGATCAGGCACATTGACAACTCCAATATTTGGCTCAATTGTACAAAATGGGAAATTTGCACTTTGTGCTTTGGCGTTTGATAAACAATTAAAAAGGGTCGATTTTCCTACGTTTGGCAATCCAACGATACCTGCTTTCATTTCTTAAAATTTGATTTTGCAAATGTAATTATTTAATTCAATATTTTACCTGAGTAAAAATTTAAATTGATCTTGAATTATGTTTACGAATTACATTACCTAAATAAACAAATTTTAAAACTTGAAGCATTCTATTGATGTTGTATCTAGTGATCGACAAAATAAATAACTTTATATAAATTAATTAAAGATTTAATTCTTGTTTTTGAATATTAACTAATTTAATATTCATCTATACCCCTCTTTAATATACGCCATTATTAAATGTTTTTTTATCGCTTAAAAATGAAATAAATTACACTATAATAATATCAATATATTACAGTTTTAATTGATTATTTATTATAATTAAAGTGAATTACTGTTCAATTAATTGATATTACTGTAATTCTTTAAAGATATCTTAAATTAATTAAAGTATATTTGTTTAAATAATCAATTAACAAACTAAACAAAATGAAAAAATTTTACATCCTAATGCTAGCCTTGGTTAGTATTAATTTTGCAACTTCTCAGGTTACCGGTAAGGTTTCAGGAGCAGATGGCACTCCTATTACAGGTGTTAATGTCGTTGAAAAAGGCACAAGCAACGGAGCTATTTCTGATTTTGATGGAAACTATGAAATCAGTGCAGCTTCAAACGCAACGCTTGTGTTCAGTTATGTAGGTTACGAAACTCTAGAAGTTGCCGTAGCAAATCAATCGGTCGTTAATGTGACCCTTCAAGATGGTTCTTCTTTAGACGAAGTTATTCTTGTTGGATCGCGTACAGCACCAAGAAGTAATGCGGATTCTCCACTTCCAGTGGATGTTCTACAAGCAAAAGAGCTTTCCAGCACTGGACAAGCAACTTTTGACAAAGCATTACAGTACAAGATTCCATCATTCAACACGGTTCAAACCCCTGTAAATGATGCGACTTCTTTATTAGATCCGTATGAAATCAGAAATATGGGACCTAGTAGAACTTTAATCCTTATTAATGGAAAACGTAAAAACCTAAGTGCATTGTTGTACACACAAACCTCTCCAGGTCGTGGTGAAACAGGTGCTGACATCTCTGCAATCCCAACAGACGCTATCAAGCGTGTTGAAATTCTTCGTGACGGTGCTTCTGCACAATACGGATCGGATGCGATTGCTGGTGTAATGAACATCATCTTAAAAGACAACGTAACTGAGGGTTCTGCAACTCTTAGAACAGGAATTACTTCTGAAGGCGATGGTGAAATGTTAGGAGTAAGTGTAAATAATGGAACTGCTATCGGAGACGATAAAGGATACATTAACTATACTATAGACATGTCTAAAACAAGTTTAGCAAACCGACCAGGTACAGTAAATGCTGCTGGTGAAGCTAACGATTTTGGTGCTGATTTAGCAGATGTTGAAGAGTTTTTATCTCGTAAACCAGATGCAGGAAATATTAATGGTTCTCCTGAAACTGCAGCTTCTAAGTTTTTAATTAATGGTGGATATGATGTTTCCGATAACACAGAATTGTATTTTAACGCAGCTTATGTGTACAAAAAAGTAAATTCTTTTGCGAACTACAGAACTCCATACTGGAGAACAGAAGCTGACTTTCCTTATTTAGCTGATTTTTTCCCTAATGGACCAAATGGTTCTTATGATGGTTATGTACCAACATTTGAAGGCTTATTAAATGATTACAACGCTACGGTTGGTCTTAAAACAACTGTAAACGACTGGAATGTTGATTTAAGTTTTACAACAGGTGGAAATGCACAAACATACAAAGTAAACCAATCTCATAACAGAAATGCTGTATTTACTCCAGTTTTCAATCCTGCTACAGGAACTTTTGATGCAGTATCTTTATACCAAGAGAACAGTCAACAATCATTTGATCCGGGTGGAACACGTTTTTCTCACAATGTAGGTAACATTGATATCAACAGAGTACTTTCTGATAAAGTGAGTATTGGTATGGGAGCTGAGTTTAGAAATGAAACTTTTGAAGTGATTGAAGGAGAACTAGCATCTTACGATGGTGGTGGTGCCGATTCATTTTCAGGAAATACACCTCAAAACTCTGGTAAATTCAACCGTTACAACTTTGGAGGTTACTTCTCTTTAGATTACGATGTATCTGACGCTTTCTTATTAAGTGGTACAATTAGAGCTGAAAACTATTCAGATTTTGGTGATGCCTTTGTTTACAAGTTAAGCTCTCGTTTAAAATTAAGCGACAAGTTGACTGCTAGAGCTTCTGTATCTACAGGATTTAGAGCACCAACCTTACACCAGATTTACACACAAAAAGCGCAGTATAGCTTTGTACCAGGTCAAGGAATTCAAGTTGGTGGTTTAATCAACAATGTTTCAACGCAAGCAAAACTTTTAGGAATAGAAGATTTAGATGCTGAAACTTCAAATAACTTTACAATTGGTTTAGGTGGTAAATTATCAAACACTTTAAGCTTTACTCTTGATTACTACAACATTGCAGTACAAGACCGTATCGTATTAGGATCTGAGATTGGAGCTACAGGAGATGCTGCAAATCCATTGGATATATTACTTACACAAAACAACTTGAGTGATGTTAGTTATTTCTCTAACGCACTAGATACAAGAACATCTGGTCTTGATGTTGTAATTAGCAAAAAAGATATCAAATTAGGATCAGGAATGCTTGATCTTAACTTATCTGGAAACTATACAATTTCAAATGAAAGAGAAGGTGATGTAAAAGATATTGCTCTTGTAGCAAATGCAGGTCAGTCTGTTGTAAATGCAACTCAAGAAGCTTTATTCTTTACGTCTAGACCTGAAACAAAATGGATTTTAGGAGCTAATTACGAAGTTGGTAAATTCGGATGGAGTTTTAACAATACGTATTTTGGTAAAACGACGTTCAAGCAACAAGGAATGAGTACTGACTTAAGAACAGAATTTACTCCTAAGGTTGTTACTGATTTAGGAATTAACTTTAATGCAACTGATAAATTAACAATTGCTTTAAACATTAACAACTTATTGAATGTTCTTCCAGAATGGGAATTCAAAGCAGAAAATGCTGCTGGTCAAGCAATGATTAATGACACAACGTTAAACTCTTATGGAGTTACTGCTATTCAAGAGCAATCAAACTTAATTACTTTTAACCAACGTTATTCTCAAATGACTTACGATGGTTACCACTTTAGTCAATTAGGAAGAATGTTTAACTTATCATTAAACTACAGATTCTAATCTATAAACTAGATTAAAACAACAAAAAAAGCCACGCAATTAGCGTGGCTTTTTTATATCATAATAATTGTAAATTATTCAGGATGCATAAAGCGTTGTTTTCCTAACAACACTTCTTCACTCTCTACATGAGAATCATCTGGTACACAACAGTCCACAGGACATACAGCAGCACACTGCGGCTCCTCGTGGAAGCCAACACACTCCGTACACTTATCGGGAACTATATAGTAAAGTTCATCGCTTATAGGCGTCTGAGCTGCATCAGCATTGACTTGCTTGCCGTCTGTTAATACCAAATCTCCTTCAAGACTGGTTCCATCTTTGTAACGCCAATCGTCAGCACCTTCATAGATCGCCGTATTTGGACATTCAGGCTCACAAGCCCCACAATTGATACATTCGTCAGTTATAATAATCGCCATAGCTGTATTTTGAGTATATATTACTTAAATTTGCATGCAAAAATAACTCCAAAAATGCGGTTAAACAAATAATGGATCACAAAACAAATACAATTAAAGCATTAAGTGAATTGGGACGATTTTTAAGTCAATTCACTACAAAATCAACGTTAAAAAACGAATCTGTACTTTTTAATGATTTATTTTTTGATGGATTTAAGCACCAAATAAAATTATCTAAAGAACATAATGGATGGTTTTCCGATGCAAATATTTTATTTGCCATTGAAAGTTGGACCAAACTACTGACGACTGAAAAATTGAATTCTTGGGTGGCAAACTACCCGATTGAATCAGTTTCAACAAAAAAAGTGGCCATCATCATGGCAGGTAACATTCCTTTGGTAGGATTTCATGATTTTTTGTGTGCATTGATTTGTAATCATGAAATTATTGTAAAACAATCCTCTAACGACAAACACCTTTTACCTTTTCTAACCCTCTATTTAACAAAAGTAGCTCCAGAACTCAAAGGTAGAGTGACATTTTTAGAGCAAAAACTAGAAGGGTTTGATGCCGTAATTGCCACAGGAAGCGATAATACTGCACGTTATTTTGAATATTACTTTAAGGATAAACCATCTATTATACGAAAAAATAGAAACTCACTAGCTATTTTAACGGGTAATGAAACGAAGGAAGAGTTGTTAAAACTTTCCAATGATATTTTTCAATATTACGGCTTAGGATGTAGAAGTGTTTCTAAATTGTTTGTCCCTAAAGATTATAACTTTGACGCTTTCTTTGAAGCTATGTACCACTGGAATCCAATCATTAATGGCGCTAAGTATGCTAATAATTATGATTACAACAAGGCGGTGTATTTGATGAGTGAATTTAAAATGTTGGAAAACGGATTTCTAATGATTAAGGAAGATGAGAGCTACGCCTCTCCTATTGCAACGCTTTTTTACGAATATTATGACAGTCTAGAATCCTTAACAGAACAATTAAAAGTTGATTCCGATAAAATACAATGTATTGTTTCTAATCAGCGATCTGAAGATCACCTTCCTTTTGGAAGTACACAAACACCCCAATTAGAGGATTATGCGGATGGCGTTGATACTGTTGATTTTTTATTAAAAATATAACATAATATTAGCATTTTCATATATAATTATCTTTTATTAATTCAGACCTTTACAGCTTGAAAAATTTAACATTAATTTGCAATTCGCTCACTTAATAAAATTCAAATGAAAAAACACAATTTCAGTGCAGGACCCTGCATCCTTCCCCAAGAAGTTTTAGAAAAATCAGCACAAGCAGTCTTAAATTTTGATGATGGACTTTCATTAATCGAAATATCACACCGTAGTAAAGCATTTATGGATGTGATGGAAAATGCGAGTGCATTGGCGCTTGAATTATTAGGTTTGGAAGGTAAAGGGTACAAAGCCTTATTTCTTCAAGGAGGCGCAAGTTCACAGTTTTTAGCAGTGGCTTTAAATCTCTTAGAAAGCCGTGCTGCATATCTAAATACAGGAACTTGGAGTGACAAAGCAATTAAAGAGGCCAAAATTTATGGTGATATTATTGAAGTAGGATCTTCAAAAGAAGCTAATTTCAATTACATTCCAAAAGGTTACAAAGTACCTTCAGATGTGGATTACTTCCACTGTACTTCAAACAATACGATTTTTGGTACTCAAATGAAATCATTTCCAACCACAAATGTACCTTTAGTGTGTGACATGAGCAGCGATATTTTTTCTCGTACTCTTGATTTCTCAAAATTTGATTTAATATATGCTGGTGCTCAAAAGAATATGGGTCCTGCAGGAACAACTTTAGTCATTGTTAAAGAAGATGTTCTTGGAAAAGTAACAAGACAAATTCCATCAATGATGAATTATAAAGTTCACGCGGACAAAGACAGTATGTTTAATACCCCTCCTGTATTTGCAGTCTATACTTCAATGCTTACACTCGAATGGCTAAAAAGCCTTGGTGGTATCGAAGCTATCGAAAAGGAAAATTTTAAAAAAGCACGTTTAATGTATTCTGAAATTGATTTGAATCCATTATTCAAAGGGTTTGCAGCAACTGAAGACCGTTCTTCAATGAATGCCACTTTTTCTCTAAAAGATGAGAAGCTAAAAGATACTTTTGATTCAATGTGGAAAGAAGCAGGAATTAACGGACTGAATGGACATAGAAGTGTTGGAGGCTACAGAGCTTCCATGTACAATGCACTGCCTTTAGAAAGTGTTGCAACATTAGTAGACGTAATGAGTGAATTAGAACGAAAAGCATAAACAATGAAAATATTAGCAAACGACGGAATTTCACAAAGTGGAATCGATGATTTAACTACAGCAGGATTTGAAGTCCTTACAACTACTGTAGCTCAAGAACAATTAGAAAACTTTATCAATACTGAAAACATTGTAGCGCTTCTTGTACGAAGTGCAACTACTGTAAGACAAGATCTTATTGACGCCTGCCCTAACCTAAAAATTATCGGAAGAGGTGGCGTTGGAATGGACAACATTGATGTTGAGTATGCTCGTGGAAAAGGATTGAGTGTTATTAATACACCAGCGGCGTCTTCTGAATCAGTTGCCGAGTTGGTATTTGCACACCTGTTTTCAGGCGTTCGTTTCTTATACGATTCAAACAGAACAATGCCTTTAGAAGGGGACTCAAAATTCAAAAACCTTAAGAAAGCGTACGCAAAAGGCACTGAGTTGCGTGGTAAAACTTTAGGAGTTATTGGATTTGGAAGAATTGGTCAAGCCACAGCAAAAATGGCTTTAGGCCTCGGAATGAAAGTAATTGCTTTTGATCCGTTCTTAGAAAAAACCACCCTCTCTTTATCCTTTTACGACGGTCAAACAGTCGATTTTGAAATCAAAACCGTTTCTAAAGAAACCGTGTTAAAAGAATCTGATTTTATAACCTTACATGTACCAGCTCAAAAAGAGTTCGTCATTGGCGAAGCTGAATTAGCACTTATGAAAGATGGATCTGGACTGATCAATGCTGCTCGTGGTGGTGTGGTCAATGAAGTAGCTCTAGTTGCAGCGCTTGAATCTAACAAATTAGCATTCGCTGGGTTAGATACTTTTGAAAACGAACCAACACCCGCTGTTCAATTATTAATGAACCCTAAAATATCTTTGACACCACATATTGGTGCTGCGACCAATCAAGCACAAGATCGTATTGGTTCTGAATTAGCATCTCAAATTATTTCAATATTGAAGTAATTTATTATATTTAATACATTTTATAAAAAACCTTAACATTCTCGTTAAGGTTTTTTAAGTTATAGTATATTTGGTTCAAATTAGAAGTATGAAAACATTTAAAGCAGCGTGGGAAATCAAACAAAACTGGCAACTTTTGTTTCCCCTTATCGGACTCGGTTCTTTAGGATATAGTGCTTTCAAGCTCACCTCTTTACTCCCATTTTCTGAACTTTACATATTCATTCCTGCTTCTTTAGTCATGTTTTATGTGTTATTAAAAATAGTAGTTTTTGCCATCACAAAATTAGAATCCAAATGGATTGTTAATGCACGTTGGGAACTCATTCGAATTTTTATAGTGTTTGCGATTACAGGATCCTCTTCGGTACTAGTAGGACGCCCAATTATTAAGTGGCTAGGGATTACTCAAGATAATTTACATCCGTTACTGTATTGGATATTATTCATTACAATCAGTCTATTTTTCTATCAAGTTTTATTAGTGGTAATCGGATGGATTTTTGGACAGTTTCAGTTTTTCTGGAATTTTGAAAAGAAAATGATTCGCCGTTTTGGGTTGGGGCGTTTTTTAAAGGATTAATTACTTTTTTCAGAACTCTTTGCCTCAAAATAATAGCTGTAAATCCACATAATAGTAAAAGTAGGTATCACATCTAATACAGGAAGTGCTTCTTCAATAAATACAACTACTCCTGCTATTTTTCCTTTTTTACCATCATATAGTTGAGTCATTAAATAAGCTGACAATGGCGCCCACAATACATCAAAAAAAGGAAAGATAAAAGAAACATATCCTAACGCATCAAAACACAATCCAAGTAAAAATTTAGTTGTTTTTGATTTATTATTTAAGTTCATAATCTATTGGTTTTAAGAAAGGAATTTTACTTTAACAACGTCTTGAAATAAGTTGTTAGTTTTTTAATTTTCGGATCGATTAAATACGTGCAATAAGGCTGATCTCGGTTCAGGTCGTAGTAACTATCATGATCGTCTTCTGCGTCATAAAATACTTCCAACGGCTTTAGTTCTGAAACGATAGGGTTTTCAAATATTTTTGCATCCTCAAGAGATTTAATGAATCGTGTAGCGATTTCAAACTGTTTGTCATCGGTATAAAAAATAGCCGAACGGTATTGCGTCCCTACATCGTTTGCTTGACGGTTGAGAGTGGTAGGATCATGTGTTGCAAAAAACACTTCTAACAAATCAGCATAAGAAATTAAAGATTCATCATAGTCCAATCGAATTCCTTCTGTATGTCCTGTACGTCCTTGACAGACTTCGCGATACGCTGGGTTTTTAATAAACCCTCCTGTATATCCAGATTTTACATTCTCAACTCCTTTAAGTCGATTAAATACGGCTTCAGTACACCAAAAACACCCTCCCGCAAAAATAGCTCGCTTCATATCAAATTGATTATGCATCAAAGTTAGTAAACTATTAATTAAAATTAGCCTGAAATATTGCACATAAAAACTATAAAACTTAATTTCACAATATGATTATTGCTAAGAATATACACAAATATTACGATGAACTTCATGTTCTTAAAGGAGTTGATTTAACCATTGATAAAGGCGAAATTATTTCAATTGTTGGGGCTTCTGGAGCTGGCAAAACAACTTTATTACAGATTTTAGGCACTCTGGACTTTCACTCTAAAAACCCAGAAAGTCAACTCCAAATTAATGGTATTGAAGTCTATTCACTCTCTGATAATGCGTTAGCAAAATTCAGAAATGAAGAGTTAGGATTTATTTTTCAATTTCATCAATTACTGCCAGAGTTTACAGCACTTGAAAATGTTTGTATTCCCGCTTTTATAAAAGGAACTTCACAAAAAGAAGCTGAAACTAAGGCACTTGAGTTATTGCAATTTTTAGGGTTAGAGAAACGAAGCAATCACAAACCAAACGAGCTTTCTGGAGGAGAACAACAACGTGTCGCAGTGGCTCGAGCTTTAATTAACAGTCCTTCGGTTATTTTCGCTGATGAACCTTCAGGTAATTTAGACAGTGAATCTGCTGAACAATTGCATAAATTATTTTTTAAATTAAGAGATCGGTTTGGGCAAACTTTTGTGATTGTAACGCATAATCACGAATTAGCAGATATGGCAGATCGGAAAATCACTATGAGTGATGGTCTTGTAAAAACAACCTAAAGTGTCAAAATTAAACTTTTCTGAACTTAAAGATTTTTTGGATGCTAAAGTCGTTCAGTATAATACCCCTGATTTTATTGGGTCAGACCCCCTTCAAATTCCACATCGCTATTCATTAAAAGAAGATATTGAAATTTCAGGGTTTCTTACAGCGACCATTGCTTGGGGCAATCGTAAAAGTATCATCAACAATGCCAATCGCTTAATGCGAATGATGGATGATGCTCCCTATGAATTTGTAATGCAGCACCAACCAAATGATTTAGAGGTTCTAAAGCCCTTTGTGCATCGTACATTTAATGGCTTAGATTGTATTCAGTTTATTGAGAGCTTAAAACATATTTACACGAATCACAATGGCTTGGAAGGTGTTTTTAATACCCATGCGGAAACTGATAGCTTACAAGGGGCGATCCACCAATTAAAACAGCACTTTTTTGAGATTGATCACTTATCACGTACCCAAAAGCACATTAGTGATCCTTTGAAAAAATCTGCGGCAAAGCGAATTAATATGTTTTTAAGATGGATGGTTCGACCAAATGACACGAAGGTTGATTTTGGATTGTGGACTCAGCTCTCCCCTTCACAACTCTCTTGCCCTTTGGATGTCCACTCTGGAAATGTAGCTCGTAAACTAGGGTTGCTTCAACGTTCTCAAAATGATGCAAAAGCTTTGGCTGAGTTGGATAGATCACTGAGAGAATTAGACCCAAAAGACCCCGTTAAATATGATTTTGCCTTATTTGGTTTGGGTGTGTTTGAGAAATTCTAAAAATTAAATACTTTCCCGTCATCTGCAAGTAAGACCTCTTTGAAAACTGTTTCTGCTTCTGCTTTAAACCCCTCTATACCGCCATATCGTGTAGAGTAATGCCCTAAGATTAATTGTTTTGCATTCGCTTTGAGTGCTATGGATGCGGCTTGCTTGGCTGTAGAGTGTTTTGTTTTAGCACATAAATACTCATGAGCATCCATAAACGTAGATTCGTGATACAATACGTCTACATCTTTAATGATAGGAATGATGTCCTCTTTATAGGCTGTATCACTACAAAACGCATAGCTCTTAGGCTGATGTCCCTCAAAAGTTACTTCCGCATTCGGAATGACAGTACCTTGCTCATTGACAACATCATCGCCTTGTTTAAGCTTTCTAAAATATGCTTTATCTATATTTAGTGCTTCAGCTTTTTCGATGTCTAATTTGCGGTCAAATGGTTTTTCTTTAAACAAAAATCCATTGGTATATATACGATGATCTAATGGAATGGTGTGTACCGCAACTTTTTCATCTTCGTAAATTAGTTCAGATGTTTTAGAAGATAATACATGAAAAATTAATTTAAAATTAGTCCAAGAATCGGCGAGTTTCATCTGGAGAGTAATCAATTCTTTCAAGCCTTTAGGACCGTAAATATGTAAATCCGTTTCACGTGTCAACAAGCGAAAGGTAGAAATTAAGCCTATCAATCCAAAATAGTGGTCACCATGTAGGTGAGAAATAAAAATATGTTTAATCTGATTAAATTTGATTTTATGGCGTCTCAATTCAACTTGCGTTCCTTCACCGCAATCGATTAAAAATAAATGCCCTCTTGTTTCTAAAACTTGAGAGGTAGTATGAGAAATAATACGGGGTGTTGCACTGTAGCAACCGAGGATTGAAAGTTTCAAAAGTAATGGGTTTAAAATCCTAAATCGCGCTGTATGAGTTCCATTTCTATATAATCATGGGCTTCTTGAAGTGTTGGAACTACGATAAAATCATCTTCAAAATCATCTTGATTTAATTGGGGACTGACCACTACAAAAGATTGATTTAATTGGCGGTGTATTTTGGAGATTGAGACTAATGCATCGATAGAAGACATCGCACTATCTTTAAGTTGTAAAATAACATTATTCTCTTTAAAACGTTCGTGGAGAACTGAAAATTTCTTTGTAAACTCCGAGAAACTCGTCTTATCTTGCGTAATTATTGCGGTCGAATTTTGCTGTTCTATAATCATCTTATTGTTTTATTTTTGAAGCTAAAAGATACATTACAGCCATTCTAATGGCTACTCCATTTTCAACTTGGTTCAAAATAATTGCTTGACCTGAATCGGCTACTTCACTTGTGATTTCGACTCCTCTATTAATGGGACCAGGATGCATGATTGTAATTTCTTTATCTAAAGATTCAAGCAAGGATTTAGTAACTCCGTATTGTTGTGTATATTCTCTTGTGGTAGGGAAATAGCTTATTTCCATACGCTCATTTTGAACGCGAAGCATGTTTGCTATGTCACACCATTTAAGTGCTTTATGTAAGTTTGTTTCAACTTTCACTCCAAGTTTGTCAATGTACTTAGGAATGAGTGTTTTTGGCCCACAAACCATGACTTCCGCACCTTGTAGTTGCAGAGCAAAAATGTTTGACAGAGCAACTCTACTGTGTAAAATATCTCCGACAATGACAATTTTTTTACCTTTTACTTCGCCATACTTTTCACGAATTGAATAGGTGTCTAACAGCGCTTGTGTTGGGTGTTCGTGCGCGCCATCACCTGCATTGATAATTTGTGCATCAATATGTTTTGATAAGAATGAAGCCGCCCCAGGGTTTGGGTGACGCATAACGACCATATCGACCTTCATTGAGAGAATGTTATTGACTGTATCAACCAACGTTTCTCCTTTGCTTACAGATGACTGACCTGACGAGAAGTTAATCACATCCGCAGAAAGTCGTTTTTGAGCCAGTTCAAAAGAAAGTTTTGTTCGGGTTGAATTTTCAAAAAACAAGTTAGCAATTGTAATGTCTCTAAGGGAAGGTACTTTTTTTATGGGACGATTGATCACTTTCTTAAAATGATCGGCAGTGTCAAAAATAAGGTTAATATCATTGTTGTTGAGATATTTAATTCCTAATAAATGATCTACACTCAGTTCGCTCATAGTTTAATTTTTTATCAGATAAACGGCATCTTCACCGCTGGTTTCTTTCCAGTTTACCAATACTTTTTCGTCATTAATAGCATCAACTTGTCGGCCTCTATAATCTGGCTGAATCGGTAGATGTCTACTAAAACGTCTGTCTATTAGGGTTAATAATTCAATCTCACTAGGACGCCCAAACGATTGGATCGCGGTTAAAGCTGCGCGGATACTTCTCCCTGTATATAACACATCATCAATAAAAACAACACGTTTGTCTTCAATCAAAAAATCAATTTCTGTTGAGTTTGCTTCGAGAACTTTATCAGAACGTCTAAAGTCATCTCTATAAAAAGTGATGTCTAACAATCCTAACTGCACATCAGGAAGCTTGTATTCTGTCTGTAAAAGAGCCTTTATGCGCTCAGCTAAAAAGATACCTCTTGGTTGCAATCCAATTAAAACAGTATTAGAAAAGTCGGTATGTTTTTCAATGAGTTGACAAGCCAATCGATGTAGAATGATGTTTACTTCTTTGTTATTAAGTAAAACTTTTGGACTCATAGTTGTTCAACGTATTCGAGGCACAAAGGTAATTAAAAAATTGAAACAACATCGCTGCTTGTTCATTTAATGATAACGCCCCGCAACAGTATGCATTATTATTTTAAAAATATGATACTGTAAGGATATTCAGGAGCTTCTTGATTACTGGCTCTTACTGCGTTTTTAATAGGATACACAATCGATAATACCAAAATGATAAGAAGCCCAAGGATGCCCACGCCTACAAGAATCAAAGGAATACACACAAAACTGTAAATTAACATACTAAACTGAAAATTAAGAATCATTTTCCCATGGGTATCTAGGTCTTTTACTTTTTCTTTTTGGGTAAACCAAATTATAAGAGGAATTAAAATACTACCAAATGCAATTATAGGGGTTGCTAATTGAGAAAGATGCATAAGCACAATGGTTTGATTGTCTTGTTTCATGGGAAAATAGATTTTATCTATATGACGCTAAATAAAGGTAATTGTTACACCTCAAGAAGTCAATTCCTTGAAAATAATAACCGCTGCCATGACAATCATAAAGCGAGCGAAATTAGTTTTTAATGTTGATTCACGCACAAAACTAGAAATATAGGTGCCTACAAAAATCCCTACACCAGAGAGAGCCGTAAAAAGGATTAGAAAATCCCACTCAATTTTAAGGAAAGATACATCAGAACTAAACCCAATAAGCGAATTAAAAGTGATAATAATTAAAGAAGTTGCAACGGCTTGTTTGACTGTTAATCTTGCAAACAAAACCAATGCAGGCACAATAATAAACCCGCCGCCAGCTCCTACCAGTCCGGTTAAAACACCTACTCCTAACCCTATAAAAATCAATAAACCATAATTCTTTTGAGTGGTTGTTTTTGTAGCAACTCCTATACGAGGCTTCCTCATCATCAGAACAGAGGATAAAATTATAATACTACTAAAAAACAGCATCAATCCCATCTCTTTTGTGACGGCAAAAGATTCAAAAGACAAAAGAGTGTCTGGAATGTTTGGGATTAAGAACCGTCGTGTAAGAGAAACAGATACCAGCGCAGGCAGTGTAAATATAAGGGCGGTCTTATATTCAATTAGTTTCTTTTTTATATTGATTAGTGTTCCAATAGCCGCGGACGATCCAACCACAAACATGGAATAACTAGTCGCGATGACAGGATTTAATTTGAATAGATAGACAAATATCGGGACTGCCAAAATAGAGCCACCCCCTCCAAAAAGACCAATAACAATCCCCGTTAAGAAGGCTCCAAAAAACCCGATAGTCTCTAAATAGCTCATGGTTGCTAATTTAATGCATTATACAGAACCTCAATAGGATGCAGAGCTGTTTTATTTACTCCATCTTTTATTTGATGCCTGCAACTTGTACCGGAAGCAGACACAATTTCTTTTGATTTTAACTCTCTCAAAGAAGGAAATAAACGATCCTCTCCTATTTGTTGACTTAATTTGTAATGTTCTTTTTCATAACCAAATGATCCAGCCATTCCGCAACATCCAGAATCTATGGATTTAACCTTGAAGTTAGAGGGGATGCTTAGAATAGTTTCCGCATATGAATTGGAAGACAATGCTTTTTGATGGCAATGACCATGGTAATAAACAGTTTCTGTTTTTGTAGTAAATTTTGAAACATCAATTTTATTAGCTTTCATTTCATTCGCCAAAAACTCCTCAATTGTAAACACGTTTTGAGCTAAATCGTCTGCAGTCGATTTTAATGGTGCATCCACAAGGTTCGGATATTCATCTCTAAATCCTAAAATAGCAGAAGGCTCGATCCCTACTAAAGGAGTGTCTTTTGAAACCAAAGTACTAAACGTGCTAACATTCTCTGTTGCTATAGTTTTTGCTTCTTCTAAAAACCCTTTTGAAATATAGGCTCGGGCACTTTCAGAATGGTCAGGCATGAGTACATTATACCCTAATTCATTTAACAATAAAATTGTTTTTTTACCGATTTCTACATCAAAATGATTGGTGTATTCATCGCAAAACAAATAGACACTTTCGGAATAGTTTTTCTGTTGAACACTTGGGAACCACTGTCCTAATGTTTGAGAATGTAGAGTTGGCAGCGAACGTTTTGGATGAACTCCTATAAGAGATTTAAACCAAGTACTTTTGCCTATAAAATTATAAAACCCTGCAAATCGATGGGCAATCGCATTAATTTTAGCATTGTGAGCTATGAGTTTACTTCTCAGTGAAACAGGATTTGTTTTTTGATACTGATACAAAAACTCGGCTTTCAAACTTGCCATATCAACATTGGATGGGCATTCGGATTTACAGGCTTTACAAGAAACACACAACTCCATCGCTTCTTTAATTTCTGGATGGTCAAATGGGTTTTCTTTAGTATTTTGAGTTAAAAATTCACGCAATACATTGGCTCGACCCCGGGTAGAATCTTTTTCATCCAGTGTTGCTCTGTAGCTTGGACACATAGTCCCTCCAGCAAAACTTAATTTTCTACAATCGCCCGAACCATTACATTTTTCAACAGTGTGTAAAATTCCACCTGTAGATTTAAAATTATAGAGCGTATCAATTTTTGTAATATCTGTATCTGCTTCGTAACGTAGGGATGTTTCCATTGGTACTGCATTCACAATTTTTCCTGGATTGAAAATAGAAGATGGATCCCACGTTGATTTAATTCGTTTTAGAAGTTGATAATTATCTTCTCCTAAAACTAACGGAATAAATTCCGATCGAACTCGACCATCACCATGCTCACCGCTGAGCGCACCCTTAAAAGATTTCACCAATTTAGCAGAGGCCTCACTGATGGCACGAAACAGTTCTATATCCGTTGATGATTTTAAATTTAATATCGGTCTTAAATGTAATTCCCCTGCCCCAGCATGTGCATAGTACACCGCCTTTTGATGATAGGATTTCATTAGTGCCGTAAAAGCTTCAATATAAAGTGGTAAATCTTCCAAAGCCACAGCCGTATCTTCGATACACGCAACTGCTTTGGCATCACCAGGGATATTTGCTAACAGTCCCAAACCTGCTTTTCTTAAGTCCCATACTTTATCGCAATCCTCTCCTTCAACTAGTTTGTAAGCATAACCCAATTGAGACGTTTTAAGGTTGGTTTCCAAGGCTTTTGCTTGTTGCCTGGCTTCCTCTAAAGTATCTCCTCTAAACTCCACCATAAGAATCGCTTCTGGATCGCCTTCCACAAAAAATCTATTTTTTTGCTGAGTGATGTTATCTTTGGTACAATCCAAAATAGTTTTATCCATCAATTCACAAGCTGAAGGTGACAGTTTCATGGCAACTAATGTGGCTTGAAGACTTTCGGTAATGGAATTGAAATGCGCATTTAAAACCACTTGAAAGGGTTTTGGTAGGGGTACGATTTTAAGTTTTAGTTCTGTGGTGAATGCTAAAGTACCCTCTGAACCACACAGTAGTTTTGAAAAATTAAATGCGTCGTTTGATTCCGTAAATACATTTGTTTCCATCAATGCATCTACAGCATATCCCGTATTACGCCGCGTAATGGACGCTTTTGGATAGCCTGATTTGATGAGATCTCGAACCATGGGATTATCAAGCTCAGAATACATATGTTTATATAAGTCAGCTTCTAAGGAAGTTCCTTGTGTTTTTGAATTGAAATCTTCTTTGCTGAGGGGTGAAAACTCCACGTCGCTCCCATCACTTAAAATGGCTTTGACTGCTAAGGTATGATCACGAGTCGATCCATACTCGATGGAGGTGGAACCACAGGAATTATTTCCGACCATCCCTCCCATCGTACAGCGATTGGCAGTTGATGTATTAGGCCCGAAAAAGAAACCGAAAGGTTTTAAAAACTCATTCAAATGATCTCTAACTACTCCAGGTTGCACACGAACCCATTGCTCTTGAGTATTGATTTCTAAGATAGTGTTCATGTATTTAGATACATCTACTACGATTCCATCGCCCACACATTGACCAGCCAAAGAGGTGCCTGCAGCACGTGGAATGATTGACAATGCTTTTGAATTAGCAAATTCAATCAAACATTTAATGTCTTTTGTTGTTTTTGGAATGGCCACTGCATAAGGCAGTTCTCTGTACACAGATGCATCCGTGGCATATAAGGTTTTTACAAGATCACTGTCATACAGTTCACCTGAAAGTTGTTGTTTTAAAGATGTGAGATGTGTTTGCAATAAAAATAAATATAGAAAGTTTAAAGATATGAAAATGGATGCTTTTAACGTGAAAAATGAATCATAAAAGTGAATACTGATAAATTTGAACATTTATTGAAAGGATAAAATAGATGAAAATAGAATTTTATATTTTGCTCATCACAGGAAAGTTAGCAATCAAATTAATATATTTACAACTTAAGAAATGCCAATACGTTTTATGAATCGAAGTTTGATATTGTTACTGTTATTAATTGGGATGCAACCTAAGATGTATGCGCAGTTAGATACCAACCAAGAAACGTTTCGAATCAAAGCCTTAGCCTTAGAACGCAATCCGTTATCGGAAAAATTCCCTTTGACTCTCTCTCCTATTAAAGGATTAACTGATAAAGGGTTTACAATAACGATGGGCATCAAGCCAATTGATGGGTTTGCAAAGAAAAAATATGGCATGACCCAAACTCGCGATGTGGTGGATCCTACATGGGAAATTAAACAACAGTTTAATGAAAATCGGAAAAATGTCTCTAAGTACGATCGCGATTACTACTTAGGCGATATTAAAACCAAATCCAAATACATTCGTATTCTGTGTCGAGATCATGAGTATGAAGATGGGGATCGTATTAAATTAATGCTCAATAAAGCTATTATTCATCCGAACATCACCCTTAGAAATTCAGCTTATATTATTGATATTGAGTTAAAAGAAGGTTTAAATACCATTCAGTTTATCGCGCTTAACGAAGGAAGTTCAAGCCCTAATACAGCTCAATTAAAGGTTTACAATGAAAGTGACAACCTCATTGGTTCGGGAGAATGGCTATTGACTACAGGTCACAAAGCGAGTTTGATTGTGTTGAGGGAGAGTTTTTAGTTTTAGACCAAATGATCCAAATTGACCTCATTCGTTGATTTACTTTGAGAAAGCGCCACATAACTTTGTACGTTGCTTAGATCTGTTAAAACAGAAAGTTTAGTTAATATAAATTGTTCGTAGTCTTCTATGTCCACCAATACTAACTTTAACAAATAATCAAAATTTCCTGACACACGATGACACTCTACAACTTCAGGAAATCCATCAATTGTTTTTACAAATTTTTCTAAATAACTACGCGTATGGTTTTTAAGCGATATTCCAGCAAAAACAGTCAATTTTAGACCCAACTTTTTTGAATTTAGAATAGCGGCGTATTTACTAATAAAACCTTTTTTTTCTAATTTTTTAATACGATCAAAAACAGGGGTTGTGGTCATCCCTAAGAGGTCGGCAATATTTTTTATAGTACGGTTGCTGTTCTGTTGTAACAGTCTTAATATTTCAATATCGGTTTTGTTGAGTTTTTCGAGCATATAGAAAATATATATATTAATGGTTTTGAAATTATCCTTAAAAAGAATAAAACACTTTATTTATGCAAAAATACATATAAATATTCTTATTTAGAAACTGTTTTAGTGATAAACTAATAAGTAACTCATATTATATTTAGATTTGTTCTTATCAGTTATTTTAATAGATAATTAAATTTTAACCATATAATATGCCAAGATATCATACGTTAGGAAAAATACCCCTCAAAAGACACACCGTATTTAAAGATGAAAATGATAATTTCTATTATGAAGAATTATTTGGAACCATTGGTTTTGATGGAATGTCCACATTAATGTACCATACACAACGTCCAACACAAGTCAAAGAAATCTTAAAATCTTACGATGTTGCACCAAAAATAGCAGTGTCTAAAAACATGAAGTCCTTGAAACTAGAAGGATATAATGTGGCACCAGTAAATGATTATTTAAAGAGCAGAACGTGTATTTTAGTGAATAACGATTGTCAGATTAGTTTGGCAGCTCCTAAAGAATCATTAACAAGTTATTTTTATAAAAACACGGATTCTGATGAAGTGTTATTTATCCATGAAGGTTCAGGGAAACTGAGAACCCATCTAGGGAACATCGAATTCAAATATGGCGATTATCTAGTGATCCCAAGAGGAATTATTTATCAAATTGAATTTAACGACGTAAACAATCGTTTATTCATTGTGGAGTCAAAAAATCCTGTTTATACACCAAAACGCTATCGGAATTGGTTTGGTCAGCATGTAGAAGGCGCTCCGTACTGCGAAAGAGACCTCCACCCGCCTACTGAGCTTGAAACTTTTAACGAGACAGGCGATTTTATAATTAAAGTAAAAAAACAAGATACCATTCACGAATATGTGTATGCTGCACACCCATTTAGTGTGGTTGGCTGGGACGGATATAATTTTCCTTATAAATTTTCTATTCACGATTTTGAACCCATAACTGGGATGATTCATCAACCACCACCAATTCATCAAACATTTGAAACTAGCTCCTTTGTCATCTGTTCGTTTGTACCAAGATTGTATGACTACCACCCAAATTCGGTGCCAGCACCCTATAATCATTCTAATATTGACTCCGATGAAGTCCTTTACTATGTCGATGGTGACTTTATGAGTAGAAATGATATTAATAAAGGCAGCGTCACTCTACACCCCGCTGGGATTCCACATGGTCCTCACCCTGGAACCATGGAAAAAAGCATTGGTAAAAAAGAAACTTTTGAACTTGCTGTGATGGTAGACACTTTTAGTCCATTGATGGTGACAGAAGAAGCCATGGAATTACAAAACGAAGATTATTATAAATCTTGGATTACAAAATAAAAAAAATAAAAATTTACGGAAATGAGTAAAATAGAAAATGTAGAATACGGATTGGAAAAAATATTTGAAGAAGCACAAGATTTTCTTCCGTTATTAGGAACTGATTATGTAGAATTTATTGTAGGCAATGCAAAACAAGCAGCCCACTTTTACAAAACTGCTTTTGGATTTCAATCGCATGCCTATAAAGGATTAGAAACAGGATGTAAAGATTACGCCTCTTATGTAGTTAAACAAGATAAAATAAGAATCGTTTTAACCACTCCTCTTAATCAAGATTCATGGATGAACGAACATTTATCCAAACATGGAGATGGGGTGAAAGTTGTTGCTTTATGGGTTGATGACGCTAAAAAATCGTGGGAAGAAACCACCAAAAGAGGCGCAAAATCATATATGGAACCAACCGTTGAAAAAGACGAACATGGCGAAATTGTGAGAGCTGGAATTTATACCTATGGTGAAACTGTTCACATATTTGTAGAAAGAAAAAACTACACAGGTGTGTTTTTACCAGGTTATGAAAAATGGGAATCGGAATACAACCCTGAACCTATGGGTCTAAAATTTATAGACCATATGGTAGGGAATGTTGGCTGGAATGAAATGGATATCTGGGTGAAATATTACGAAGATGTTATGGGCTTTGTAAACTTTTTATCTTTTGATGATAAGCAAATTACAACAGAATACTCTGCATTAATGAGTAAAGTAATGAGTAATGGAAACGGAAGAATTAAATTTCCAATTAACGAACCTGCAGAAGGAAAAAAGAAATCACAGATTGAAGAATACTTAGACTTTTACAATGGTCCAGGAGTACAACACATAGCTGTTGCCTCAAATGATATCATTGATACGGTAGCAAAAATGAGAGCTAAAGGGGTTGAGTTTTTAAGCACACCCCCCGACGAATATTACAAATCTGTTCCAAAAAGACTTTCTGATCACAACCATGAATTAGCAGAAGACATAGAAAAATTAAAATCTCTTGGGATTATGATTGATGCCGATGAAGAAGGGTATTTATTACAAATATTCACCAAGCCTGTTGAAGATAGACCTACCTTGTTTTTTGAAATCATTCAAAGAATGGGCGCTAGAGGGTTTGGTGCTGGAAACTTCAAAGCACTCTTTGAATCTATTGAAAGAGAACAAGCAAACAGAGGAACCCTTTAATAGGATGTTTTAATGCCAACCATTCAAGACCATACGATGCGGTTTAACAGCGTTACTGAAAAGCTTCCTAAACATCTTCATAAGTTTATCGTACAACAACCTTATGAAGACTATACGGCTCAAAATCAAGCGGTATGGCGGTATGTCATGCGTTTGAATGTAAGTGTCTTAAAACATACTGCTCATAAAAGCTACATTAGAGGTTTAAAAAAAACAGGGATTGATGAAGAACTGATCCCAAAGATGGAAGGCATGAATCGCATCCTCAAAGACATTGGATGGGCAGCAGTTGCTGTCGATGGATTTATTCCTCCAAATGCTTTTATGGAATTTCAAGCTTATAATGTACTTGTGATTTCATCGGATATAAGAACTATTGACCATATCAATTATACGCCTGCTCCTGACATCATTCACGAAGCAGCTGGGCATGCTCCCATCATTGCAAATCCTGAATATTCAGAATATTTAAGACGCTTAGGCGAAATTGGATGCAAAGCCATCTCCTCGCCCAAAGATCATGAGATGTACGAAGCCATTCGGCTTTTATCAATTTTAAAAGAAAATCCAAATTCTACAGTAAAAGAAATTCAGGAAGCCACCAAAGCTGTTAATTTGCTTCAAGAAGAAATGGGAGGACTCTCTGAAATGGCAAAAATCAGAAATCTTCACTGGTGGACTGTTGAATATGGACTTATTGGAACGCTTGAGAACCCCAAATTATATGGTGCAGGTTTACTGTCTTCCATTGAAGAAAGTCAGTTGTGTTTAAAAAAAGAAGTTATAAAAATTCCTTATTCAATTGAAGCTGCAGAAGTAAATTTTGATATTACCAACACACAACCTCAATTATTTGTCATTCCTAACTTTGCAAGTCTTAGCTTTGTTTTAGAAAAATTTGCAAATACAATGGCAATACGAACAGGCGGTTTAGAAGGATTGAAAAAGTTGATTATTTCCGAAAAACTGGGTACAATCGAATTAAGTACAGGGATTCAAGTATCAGGCACATTCAACAATGTTTTGGATTCCAGCAACACTCCCATTTACTTTCAAACCAATAGCCCAACAGCTTTGTCTGTCAATGGGAAAGAATTGATTGGGCATGGCACCGAACACCACCCTAGTGGGTTTGGGAGCCCCGTTGGCAAATTAGAAGGAATCAATATTGCAATCGAAGACATGTCTCCTAAAGACTTGGAAGTTTATGGTATTATTGAAGGGAAAACCACATGCCTTAATTTTGAAGGAGGCGTAAAAGTTGAAGGTAAAATTATTACAGGCAAAAGAGATCTTCAAGGAAAGATTATTTTAATCACGTTTAAAAACTGTAAAGTAACCCATTTTGATACCGTTTTATTTGATCCGAGTTGGGGAATTTATGACATGGCCATCGGCAAAAATATTAGCTCTGCATTTGCAGGACCTGCAGATTCAAATTCTTTCGAAGACATCTATACCATTTCTGATACTAAAACAGCTAAGATCAGGTATTCAGACGATGAAAAAAAACTGCATCAATTATATGAAACGGTTAAAAATCATAGAACTCATAAATCAATAGATTTAGATTCCTTAGCGATAATATTCAAAGAAGTAAAATCAAACTATCCTTCTGAATGGTTAATATTATTGGAATTGTATGAGTTGGTTTACGATAAAGATTTATCTTTAAAGAGTGAGATTTATGAGCAGTTGATCTCATTGAAAAAAAACAAACATTTCTCCAAGCTCATCAGTGATGGCTTGGATTTAATTATTAAAAAATAACATATGCAATCTTGGATTAAAATAGATCAAAATTCTGATTTTAGTATTTATAATATACCCTTTGGTATTTTCTCTGAATCCGATCATATCAAAAGAGTTGGTATTGCCATTGGCGATACTGTATTAGATGTATATGCCGCTTATGAATTGGGGGTATTTAAAGATTTAGAGTTCGATATTAAAGTTTTAGAATCTGAATCCTTAAACGATTTCATTGCTTTAGGAAAATCAATCACTGTTAAAGTACGAGAATTGATTCAAGCTGAATTGTGCAATGAGAATTCTGTATTAAAATCACACCCATCAGTATTTATAAAACAAAGCTCAGTACAGATGCATTTACCTGTAAAAGTGGGTGATTATACCGATTTTTATTCAAGCATAGAACATGCCACCAACATTGGTACCATGTTTAGAGATCCTGACAATGCGTTACTGCCCAACTGGAAACATTTACCTGTGGGTTATCATGGTCGTGCTTCCTCAATTATTGTGAGTGGGGAAAACGTACACAGACCAAAAGGGCAAGTTGTTTTAACTCCAAATACAGCACCCGTTTTTCAAGCGTCTATGCGCGTTGATTTTGAATTGGAAATGGGGTTTATCATCGGAAAATCAACCAAACTAGGTGATTCTGTTTCAACGGATGCAGCGGACGACTATATTTTCGGAAAAGTATTATTTAACGACTGGTCGGCACGTGACATTCAAAAATGGGAATACGTTCCCTTAGGTCCATTTTTGGCAAAAAGTTTTGCCTCATCTATGTCACCATGGGTGGTGACTTTAGAGGCACTAGAACCATTTAAAATTGACGGGCCCACACAAGAACCAACGGTTCTACCCTATTTAAATTTTGAAGGGTCTAAAAATTACGATATTCAATTAGAAGTTTCCATCCAGCCTGAAAACTGCAAAGAAACCGTTGTGAGTCACTCCAATTTCAAATATATGTATTGGAATATGAACCAACAATTAGCGCACCACACTGTAAATGGGTGCAATATGAATGTGGGCGATTTAATGGCTTCTGGGACGATCAGTGGAAAAAGTCCTGATTCCTATGGATCCATGCTCGAGTTGTCGTGGGCAGGCTCAAAACCTGTGGAACTACTTGAAGGAGGCTCACGTAAATTTATTCAAGATAATGACACCGTGATTATGAGAGGTCATTGTCTAAAAGGTGAAATCCGAGTTGGGTTTGGAGCCGTTAAATCAACACTTTTAAAAACTACTTAAAAAAAATAGCATGTCAACTGTAAAATCATTTGATCCTGAATTATTAGAAACTAGAGATGTTCATAGACTGCTCTCCTCCGCTATTGCTCCAAGACCTATTGCGTTTGCAAGTACCATAGACGCCAAGGGAAATGTCAACTTGAGTCCATTTAGCTTTTTTAATGTATTTAGCTCTAATCCACCCATATTAATTTTCTCACCGGCAAGACGTGTACGCGATAACACTACAAAACATACGCTTCAAAATGCTACAGAAACTAAAGAAGTAGTGATTAATATCGTTGATTATTCAATTGTCGAACAAATGTCAGAAACCAGTAAAGAGTATGACAAAGGCGTCAATGAATTTACAGAGACAGGATTAACGGAAGTTGCTTCTCTGAAAGTGAAGCCTCCAAGAGTTTTGGAGTCTCCTGTATCCTTTGAGTGTACCGTAGAAAATATTGTTTCACTTGGAGAACATGGAGGTGCTGGTCAGTTGGTCATCGCCAAAGTAGTACACATCCATGTCAAATCTGAGTTGTTAGATGAAAACGGTCAAATTGATTCTGAAAAATTAGACCTCGTCGCACGTTTAGGAGGCGATTGGTACACTAGAGTGACAAAAGATAGTATGTTTAAACTAGCAAAGCCTAAAGGGTGATGTATTCGAAATTAATTTTTAACAAATTCAAGCACTTCATCACTACCAAATGTGAGTTGAAGTGTGTTTCCGTTTAATACGAGCGGTGAAGATACACCATCTAAAATCCAGTTATAGTTAGAACTAGAAGATCCCGCTGACACACTAAAGTTGTAAGTTGCATCCAAGCCACAAGGTTCAGTTGCTGGGTCATCAGAGTAATACTGAAAATAGGTGCCTGAGTTGTCTACATCTATTACCATATAAGATTCTAAATCACAGCTGTCATGAATTGATTGTCCATTTTCTTTTATAGATGTCAATTGCCAATTACCATCAATTGAGGTGTTGGACGCGTCGTCATCTGACGAACATGCGAAGGAAAGTGCTAAAAATAAGTATAGTAATTTTTTCATAACATTAAATTGGTTAGTAAACAAAAGTAATAAATAGAAATTAAATACAAATTAAAAGAGCTACAAATAATTCGGACACATACACTTCGACACTTAAACTGCATTCAGTGTGACATTATAAATATTCAAATAAACTTTCGTCTTGGATTTTGTTTTATGGTTCTTTACTCTATTTTCTCTTTTCTTAATACTCAATACGTAATTCTATTTCCCGATACAAAAATTAGCAAAGATATTACCCAACAGGTCATCAGAAGTGATCTCTCCTGTAATCTCTCCAAAATGATATAAAGCTTGTCGGATGTCAATCGCTAATAAATCCCCAGAAAGATTGGCATCCATCCCTTGCTGTACTTTTTGAACTTCTGAGAGAGCCTTTAAAAGAGAATCATAATGTCTGGAATTGGTTATAATAGTATCATTGTTACGCAAAGCTCCTGTATTTACAAACTCTAACAGCTTAGTTTTTAAAGTATCTATACCCAATCCGCTTTTGGCAGACGTATAAAGCGTGTGTGGAAATACAAAAGAAGTTTCAATAAACTCCTGATCTGCTTCATCCATTTTATTCGCCACCACAATCAACTGTTTGTCGGGATATTGTTCTTGAATTTTTCGAATATCTGTATTAAATATCTGAATCGTATCCGTAGTCACTTTTGACGCGTCTAATAAATACAAAACTACTTGGGATTGCGTAATCTTTTCAAATGTTTTTTTGATGCCAATACTTTCAATGGTATCGTCAGTAGATCGAATGCCCGCTGTATCAATAAATCGGAACTTGATCCCTTCTATGGTGATTTCATCTTCTATCGCATCACGGGTGGTTCCTGCAATGTCACTGACAATCGCTTTGTCTTCGTTTAGAAGCGCATTTAATAGCGTAGATTTCCCAACATTAGGTGCCCCAATTATAGAAATTGGAATTCCATTTTTGATTACATTCCCTGTTGAAAACGAATCAATCAAATGTTTTAATACCTTAATAATACGTTCTAATAAATCTTCAAATTGTTTCCGATCTGCAAACTCTACATCTTCCTCAGAAAAATCAAGTTCTAATTCAATCAAGGAAGCAAAGTTTAACAACTCATCACGTAAAACTTTAATCTCATTACTAAACCCTCCACGCATCTGTTGCATAGCAATTTGATGGGAGGCTTTGTTATCACTAGCAATCAAATCAGCTACGGCTTCGGCCTGACTCAAATCGAGCTTTGCGTTGAGAAACGCACGAAGTGTAAATTCGCCGGGGTTCGCAATTCGAGCACCATGGCGCACAAATAATTGTATAATTTCTTGTTGTATGTATGAACTTCCATGACATGAAATTTCAATCACATCCTCACCTGTATAGGATTTAGGATTTTTAAAAACAGACACCAATACTTCATCTAAAACTCGTGAATCTTCTACGATATGTCCTAAGTGAATGGTATGTGTTTTTTGAGAGCTTAGTTTTTTGGAGTGTATTGATTTAAAAAATGCATCCACCATTGTAATCGCATCGGGGCCAGATAGTCTAATAATAGCAATCGCACCTGCACCGGATGGGGTGGCTAAAGCAATAATAGTGTCGTTTTGATACAATGAATTCATTTTTTACAAAAGTATTAATATTAGTTCAAATGGGAGAAGTAATAATTTTAATTTATTTTTGTAAAAATTTTAAACTCCTACAGATGAAAACTCAAATCATTTTTATAATTAGTATTGCATTGTTGTTTAGTTGCAAACCTTCAACCTCAAAATCAGATGTCGAATATGAAGTAATTGTTAAAGCTGAGGGCGTATATGATGGATTAAGAGCTTATTTATTAAAAACTGAAAATGGTAGAAATAGAACAGCTACAGACACCGCTATTGTTTTTAATGGAGCCTTTCGTTTCAAAGGAGAGATAAAAGGAGCCGAAATGCGTGCCTTAACTATTGATGGTGTAAGAGGACAAACCTCTGTGTTTATAGAGCCAGGAATAATTAATGTTGAAATCTATAAAGACAGTATTCATAAATCAAAAGTAGAAGGAACCTATAATAATTCTGTTTTTAATGATTATAAGAATAAATATCAAGAAAAAATAGAAGCGATTGAAGCTGTGAAAACTGCATTTTTAACTTTGAAAGATGATACAGAAGGTTTAAAAGCACTTCAAAAAAAGGGGGATTCTTTGAGAGGCCAATTGAAAAATTTTGGATATGAATTTATTGAAACTAATAACGACTCTGATTTTTCATTGTTAATTTTGGATGGACTTACAAGCCAAAAGGGGTTTGATATGAAATTGGCTGCCAGTGCTTTTAAACGAATCGAAGGTTCTATCAAGACTAAAAACGAAACGAATCAATTAATTTCAAAGAAGATTCAACAAAAAATTAATAGCAACCCAAATAAAGGAAAAATTAAAATTGGTATGCAAGCGCCTGATTTTACTGCATCAAACCCACAGGGTGAACAAATTACTTTAAGTGATATAAAAGGAAAGGTTACTATTGTTGATTTTTGGGCCTCTTGGTGCAAGCCTTGTCGAATTGAAAATCCAAATTTGGTGAAACTGTATGACAAATACCATTCTAAAGGATTAGAAATTATCAGTGTTTCGCTAGAACGTGGAGACCAGAAAGCGTTTTGGATTGAGGCCATAAAAAAAGATCAATTGAACTGGTATAACGTTTCTAATCTGAAATTCTGGCAAGACCCGATTGCGCAAGCCTATGGCGTAAATTCGATTCCTGCGACCTTTATTTTAGACAAAAAAGGAATACTCATCGCGGAACGTTTAAGAGGTGCGGAATTGGAAGCTAAAATTAAGAGTTTATTGGATTAATTAAAAAATAGCGGGTTCTAGATCTTATTGTTTTGATGCATCACAAATAAGATAATAATTGGAACTGCAAGAAGAATCACCATCCACAAATGCGTCTCTAAAACTTGAGGCGCAATTAATAATGTAAGTACATAACCTCCAATAGCACCGCCAAAATGTGCATCATGACCAATATTGCCTACCCGTGATTTCATTCCATAAATTGAATACATCATATACCCAACACCCACAATATAGGAAGGAATAGGAATAGGAATAAAATACAAATATAATTCCATGCCAGGGAATAATAAGATAGCGGCATACAAAATACCTGTCACGGCACCACTCGCCCCAACTGCTGAATAATAAGATTCATTTTTATGGAAATAATAGGACAATAAATTCCCGAAAATTAAACTTCCAAAATAAATCAAAAAGAAATAAAAAGACCCAACTTTATATATCACCTGATCTGCAAAGAAATAAAGTGTGATCATATTGAAGAGCAGGTGTTGCAAGTCAACATGTAGAAACCCAGAGACCAACATACGAAGTTTTTCTCCACGTTTGATGCCTCCTACGTTAAACTTATAAGTTTCAAAAAAAGAGCGATCTTTGAAGCCCTTAAAAGAGCAAAGTACATTGAGGGCTATAATAATCAGGGTATAAATACGAATGTCCATACGGATATATTAAATAAACTATATATTTGCGGTTGTAAATTTAATCTTTTTAAATGCAATTACTAGCGTACATTTTAATTTACCCAATTTTGTGGTTTGTTTCCATTCTTCCTTTTCGATTGCTATACACTGTTTCTGACCTTTTATACATTTTGATGTACCATGTTTTTAGATACCGGAAACAAACGGTTAAGGATAACCTTAGACTAGTATTTCCTGAAAAATCCGATTTAGAAATTAAAACCATTACCAAAAAATTCTTTCATCATTTTTGTGATATGATTTTGGAATCTATTAAATCTATGACAATTTCTCTGGAGTCCATGAAGGCACGGTACACCTTTAAAAATTTGGATATTATTAAGGATTTTGAAAAACAAAATAAAAGCATCGTTGTTATGTGCGCCCATTATGGAAGTTGGGAATGGATTTTTATTCTTCAAACTTACACGACTCACCGTGGTTATGCAGTGTATAAGCGCCTTCAAAACAAGTATTTTGATCGCTTAATCAAATCTATTAGAGCCCGCTATAACAGTTATTTAATTACAACGAAGGAAACATTTTCTGTTTTAGAAGATGCCAAAAAAAACGGCATATTATCTATGAATGGTTTTATTTCTGACCAAACACCTAAGAAGGAAAAGGCCCGTCACTGGAATGAATTTATGGGAATTAACGTCCCTGTTCATACAGGTGCGGAAGCATTAGCTAAAAAACTGGATATGCCTGTGTTATTTTTCTCTGTTGAGCGTAAAAAAAGAGGGTACTATGAGGCAACATTTCAAACTCTTGCTGAAAACCCAGCAGATTATAAGGACTATGAAATCACTGATAAATTTCTAAAACTTGTAGAAACACAAATCCACGAAGCACCCGAGTATTACCTGTGGACACACAAACGCTGGAAACATCGCAAGGTTTAAATCCTTGCTATATTTTTTATTTCTTGTATAATTTTATCTGCTAAAATATCCGCTTTCTCTTGAGAAGGTGCTTCTGTGTAAATTCGGATAATTGGCTCAGTATTACTTTTCCTTAAATGTACCCACTCCATTTCAAAATCGATTTTAACTCCATCAATAGTAGAAATTTGTTCGTGTGCATACTTAGCTTCCATCGCTTCTAAAATACCATCTACATCTATGGAAGGATTTAAGTCGATTTTTTTCTTACTCATAAAATAAGAAGGATAGCTAGCCCTTAATGTACTCACCGCTATTTTACGTTCCGCCACTAAGCTTAAAAAGAGAGCCACTCCTACCAAAGCATCACGTCCATAATGGGACTCCGGAAAGATAATACCTCCGTTGCCCTCTCCTCCAATGACCGCATCGGTTGCTTTCATAGCATTGACCACATTCACTTCCCCAACGGCACTGGCTGTATAAGTTCCGCCATATTTTTCGGTCACATCTCTTAATGCCCGTGTAGAACTGAGGTTACTCACTGTATTTCCTGGACGTTGACTTAATATGTAATCTGCACAAGCAACTAATGTATATTCTTCACCAAACATAATTCCTTTTTCGTCCATAAATGCCAAACGGTCCACATCGGGATCAACAGCAATTCCAAAATCGGCATTAGAAGAGACAACCTTTTCAGATAAATCTGTTAAATGTTGTTTCAGTGGTTCTGGATTGTGTGGAAATTGTCCGTTAGGCTCGCAGTGTATTTTGACTGCTTCAACCCCTAAACGTTCCAATAGTAGCGGTATCGCAATTCCTCCAGTAGAATTCACAGCATCCACCACCACTTTAAATTTACAGTCCGAAATGGCTTTTACATTTACAAATTCTAAATCCAATACTTCATCAATATGAATGTCAAAATAAGCTTGATTTTCAGTAATGACTCCTAAATCATCAACATCCGCGAATTCCATAGCATCGGCTTCAGCGATATCTAAAACACGTTGACTATGCTCTGCATTTAAAAATTCCCCATTCTGATCTAAAAGCTTTAAAGCATTCCATTGTTTTGGATTATGACTCGCTGTTAAGATAATACCTCCATCTGCTTTTTCTAAAGGGACAGCAATTTCAACAGTTGGCGTGGTAGATAAATCTAAATCAATGACATCAATACCCAAACCAATGAGTGTATTCATGACTAAGTTTTGAACCATACTTCCCGAAATTCGGGCATCTCTTCCAACGACCACACGGTAATTGTCTTTATAACGTTGCTGTTTGATCCACGTTCCATAAGCCGCAGCAAATTTCACAGTATCTATTGGAGTTAAGTTGGTTCCAACGGCACCACCAATGGTGCCACGTATTCCTGAAATTGATTTAATCAGTGTCATGTAAAAAATAAGTTTCAACAAATATAAGACTTCAAATCAATTATATTAAAATGTATTCATAATTTCGCTCTATGAATTACTTGGCACATATTTTACTTTCTGGAAATAATCCCGACATCATGATTGGAAACTTTATTGCAGACAGTATTAAAGGCTCAAAATACAGCTCCTACCCTCTTCAAATACAAAAGGGAATCATATTACACCGACAAATAGACACCACAACAGATGCCCACTCCGCTTTTAGGCAAAGCACCAAACGGCTTCATAAAAACTATGGGCATTATTCAGGAATTATAGTAGATATATTTTACGATCACTTTTTAGCTAAAAACTGGGCGGATTATTCAAACATTCCTTTGGCTGATTATATTCAGACGTTTTATAAATTATTACGTGATAATTTTGAGATACTTCCTGAAAACATTCAAAAAATGGCTCCCGTTATGATGGAAGGAAACTGGTTGTTAATCTATGCGGATCTTGATGGTATTGACCGTGTTTTAGCAGGAATGAATCGGCGTACTAAAAACAGATCAGGAATGGACAATGCAGGACAGGAATTAAAAGAATTCTACACCCTTTTTGAAGCAGACTTTAGATTGGTGATGAAAGACCTGAAAGCACTGAGTAGTGATTTTTTAGCGAATTATAATATCAACTAATATAATTCCAGATGTTCTTATATTTCCCCATTTTGATATAGGTTTGTGCAATAGCTTGATGCTTGGTGTTTTCTAGTTTAGGATCTGATACAAGTACTTTTTTAGCCCAATGCCGCGCTAAAGACAAGATGTCTTTATCTTTTACAATATTGGCTATTTTCAACTCTAAGACCCCACTTTGTTGAGTGCCCATCATATCTCCAGGACCTCGAAGACGTAAATCAACTTCCGCAATTTCAAATCCATCACTTGAATTGACCATGGTTTTCATACGGGTTTTACTGTTGTCGCCTAACTTTGAACCAGTCATTAAAATACAATAACTCTGCTCACTTCCACGTCCAACACGTCCTCTCAATTGGTGGAGTTGCGAAAGCCCAAACCGTTCGGCACTTTCAATAATCATTACAGAAGCATTGGGCACATTGACGCCTACCTCAATCACGGTGGTGGCAACCATAATCTGTGTTTCACCTTTCACAAAACGCTGCATTTCAAATTCCTTATCAACAGGTTTCATCTGGCCATGTACGATGGATACTTGATAGTTTGGCATTGGAAAATCTCGCACAATACTTTCATAACCATCCATTAAATCTTTAAAATCCAAAGTTTCACTTTCATTAATCAATGGATATACAATATAAATCTGACGGCCTTTTGCAATTTCATCTCTAATAAATCCAAGTACTTTCAGACGGTTGCTATCAAAACGATGGACGGTTTTAATTGGTTTTCTTCCAACAGGCAATTCATCAATCACAGAAATATCTAAATCTCCATACACAGACATCGCTAAGGTTCTAGGAATCGGAGTTGCTGTCATGACCAAAATATGGGGTGGACACACGTTTTTCTTCCAAAGCTTACTGCGTTGTGCCACTCCAAACCGATGTTGCTCGTCAATAATTGCCAAGCCAAGATTCTTAAACTTCACCTTATCTTCTAAAAGTGCATGCGTTCCTATAATAATCTGTAATTCGCCCGATTCTAATTGTTCATGAATGAGGCGTCGAGCCGCAGTTTTACTTGATCCTGTTAGCAATCCAATCTTGACGCCTATCAAATCACAAAATGGTTTTAAGCCGTTGTAGTGTTGGAACGATAATATTTCAGTGGGTGCCATCAGAGTTGCTTGAAAATTATTATCAATTGCAATCAACATAGACATCAACGCTACAATGGTTTTCCCAGAGCCCACATCACCTTGTAACAAACGATTCATTTGGGCATTACTGTCCATGTCAATCCTAATTTCTTTCAATACACGTTTTTGAGCATTGGTCAGTTCAAACGGTAAATGCTCGTTATAAAACGTATTAAAATAAGATCCTACGGTTTCAAATCGATAGCCCTTTATTTTAGTCTTATGAATGATGTTTTTTAGAATGAGTTGAAGTTGGATATAAAAAAGTTCTTCAAATTTTAAACGAAATTGCGATAAACTCAATAAATTTTGAGTTTTTGGAAAATGAATGTTTAGAAGAGCTTCACTTTTAGAAATCAATTTTTGATGTTCTAAAATTTCTATGGAAAGAGATTCTTCAAACCGGCCATTGAGTTGCAAGAACAACTGTTCCATAATTTTACAAATCACTCGGTTCGATATCCCTCTGTTTGTTAACTTTTCAGTGGAAGGATAAATGGGTTGGATAGCCTTTGAAAGGCTTTTATCATAATCCGTTTTGAGTTCAATATCAGGATGCGGCATGCTAAAAGTTCCATTGAACAAATTTATTTTTCCAAAAATCACATAATCAGTATGAGTTTTCAGATGCTCACGGATCCATTTATGACCTCTAAACCAAACCAACTCCAAGTAGCCAGTTTCATCTCGAAAAGTTGCTACAAGACGTTTTCCACGTTTCTGAGCAATTTCTTTGAAACCAGTAATTTGTCCAACAACTTGAACTTCTGCATTGGTGGGTTGCAGTTCAGAAACCTTATAAAAACGCGTGCGATCGATGTAGCGATTTGGAAATAAATTTATGAGGTCTTGAAAAGTATGAATTCCTAATTCTTTACGCAGTACTTCAGCACGCCCAGGCCCTACACCTTTCAAATAATCTATGGAAGTTTGAAGTAATGTGTTTTGCATCAATCCACTTTAGTAAGTTAATAAATGACTCACTTCATTTTTTAAATACGCTAAGGCAGCATTGCTTGGTGATGACGTATCCATTGATTTTGTGAGTACTAATTCACGGAACTTATCTGCTGTACTAGAATTATTTGAAATATCACAATTTCGAATAAATTGAATCGTCGTGTTTTTAGCAGTTAAAATAATATTCCAACATTCTTCTGATAAATAGATTTGTTGTGCTAAATTATGCTCAAATTCTTGTTCGATATTTTGTATTAATAATTGTTCATAATCTTCTTTACGTTGAGAAATAGGCTGAATACGAATCAATAAATTATTGGGAGCCATGCGTTCTAAAACCAAGGTCATACGTTCATAGGCTTGAAGTTTGACAGGAAGCACTTCTTTTTGTAGCGATTTATGAAGGATGTAGTGACGGCGTTTATTTTCGTTATTGGTATATTCTTTAAAAAATAAATAAGCAATTGCACCTGTTATAAGGGCTGGAATGCAATACATGATAAGGCTATAAAACTCAATTTCCATTTAAAAAATTTATAGGTTGATTAATATCAGCCAAGTTAATAATTTCAATCTAAATAAAAGCAAAATTTAATACGATCAAACGATTTTAGTAACTTCCCTAGAATTGTTTATAATTTATAGGACTTCCTTTTAAAAATACGAATTACATTCCTTAATTTCACGTCTTAGAAAAAACGAAATTTGAAACAGTATTTAAGTCAACTTAACGAGGCACAATTAGCGCCTACCCTTCAGAAAGAAGGACCAATGATTATCATTGCCGGTGCAGGTTCTGGAAAAACTAGGGTCCTCACCTATCGCATCGCCTATTTGATGAGCGAAGGGGTCGATCCTTTTAATATTTTATCCCTCACTTTTACCAACAAAGCAGCTCGTGAAATGAAAACACGAATCGCTTCGATTGTAGGTGACAGCGAAGCAAAAAACTTGTGGATGGGAACGTTTCACTCTGTTTTTGCTAAAATTCTACGGATTGAAGCTGATAGATTGGGATACCCTTCTAATTTTACAATTTATGATACTCAAGATTCTCAGCGTTTAATTTCTTCAATTATTAAAGAAAAAAAGTTAGATAAAGATATTTATAAATACAAGCAAGTTCAATCTAGAATATCCTCTTACAAAAACAGTTTAATTACTGTGAAGGCGTATTTTCAAAACCCTGAGCTCAAGGAATCTGATGTGATGGCAAAGCGTCCAGAAATGGGAGAGATTTATAAAGAATATGTGTCTCGTTGTTTTAAAGCGGGCGCGATGGATTTTGATGATTTATTGCTTAAAACGAATGAGTTAATCACTAGATTTCCAGAAGTTTTGGCTAAATATCAAGATCGTTTTCGATACATATTGGTTGATGAGTATCAAGATACAAACCATTCTCAGTATTTAATTGTGAGGGCACTTTCAGACCGGTTTCAAAATATTTGTGTGGTTGGAGATGATGCACAGAGTATTTATGCATTTCGAGGGGCAAACATCAATAATATTTTGAATTTTCAAAAAGATTATGACAACGTAAAAATGTTTCGATTGGAGCAAAACTACCGTTCGACTAAAAACATTGTCAATGCTGCCAATTCCATTATTGAAAAAAATCAAACCAAACTAGAAAAAGTAGTTTGGACAGCAAATGAAGAAGGTCCAAAAATCATTGTCAACCGTTCATTAACTGATGGTGATGAAGGCCGTTATATAGCCAGTACCATCTTTGAAAACAAAATGCAAAACCAAGCTAAAAATGGTGAATTTGCAGTATTGTATCGTACCAATGCACAATCAAGATCTATTGAAGATGCCCTCAGAAAAAGAGGATTAGAATATCGAATTTATGGTGGCTTATCCTTTTACCAACGAAAAGAAATAAAAGATGTCCTCTCCTATTTGCGCATTATTATCAATCCTTCAGATGAAGAGGCTTTAAAACGGATTATTAATTTCCCAGGAAGAGGAATTGGTCAAACGACTGTTGACCGCTTAATAGTATCTGCTAATGAACATAATAAGTCTATTTTTGAAATCTTAAAACACCTTAACGAGCTTCCCATAAACCTCAATGCTGGGACCAAGACCAAACTACAAAACTTTACAACAATGATTGAAAGTTTTAAGGTCATGAGTCAAACGGCAAATGCCTTTGATTTGGCGGAGCATGTATGTAAAGCTAGTGGATTGATCCAAGAGTTTAAAAAAGATGGCACTCCAGAGGGTATTTCTCGAATGGAAAACATCGAGGAATTGCTTAATGGTATCAAAGATTTTGTAGAAGGGCAGCAAGAACTAGCAGATTCTACAGGATCCATTGCTGAGTTTTTAGAAGATGTTGCTTTGGCAACAGACCTAGACAATGAAGAAGGTGAAGACAGTGATAAAGTAGCCCTTATGACCATTCACCTGGCAAAAGGATTGGAATTCCCTTACGTGTATATTGTTGGTTTGGAGGAGGATTTATTTCCGAGTGCCATGAGCATGAGTACCAGAGAAGAATTGGAAGAAGAACGACGCTTGTTTTATGTAGCCTTAACTCGTGCTGAAAAACAAGCTTACCTTACCTACGCACTCTCGCGTTACCGTTGGGGGAAACTTGTTGATTCTGAACCGAGTCGATTTATTGAAGAAATTGATGAACAGTATTTAGAGATTGTAACTCCCAAAGAAGAACGGCGTTTCAACCCCATGTTGAGTGCTGATATCTTTGGAGATGTTGAACCTAATACAGTGCGTTATAAGAAGCCTGCTTACATGAAAGCAAAGCCCAAGGCCGCTGAGAAATTTAAAATTTCAACACCAAAAAATTTAAAGAAAGTCAGTGAAACAAAACCCACAACTAATTTATTTGATAATAAATTAATTGTTGGCGATATGGTCAATCATCAACGTTTTGGAAAAGGGAATGTTTTGAGTATTGAAGGCAAAGCAGCTGATTTGAAAGCTGAAATTAAATTTGAAACCGGTGGGATTAAAAAGTTATTACTGCGTTTCGCTAAACTTGAGATTATCTCCTAAATGCACTGAATTATATGGCTGAACTTCTCAAAATATATCCTGAAAATCCAAACCCAAAAGCCATTGAAAAAGTGGTTGAAACACTCAAAAAGGGAGGGTTAATTATCTATCCAACAGATACTGTTTATGGATTGGGATGTGATATCACCAACGTTAAAGCACTGGAACGTATTGCCAAAATAAAAGGCGTCAAATTGGAACGATCAAACTTTTCGTTTATTTGTCATGACTTGAGTAATTTAAGCGATTATGTCACCCAAATTGAGACCCCTATATTTAAACTTTTAAAACGAACACTTCCTGGTCCTTACACTTTTATTCTTCCTGGAGCTAATACATTGCCACACCCCTTCAAGAAAAAGAAAACCGTAGGAATTCGAATTCCAGACAACTCAATTGCATTAGAAATTGTAGAAGCTTTAGGGAATCCAATTGTATCTACATCGATTCACGATGACGATGCCATCTTAGAATATACCACAGACCCAGAGCTGATATTTGAAAAATGGGGTTCCAAAGTTGATATGGTTATCGATGGTGGTTATGGAGATAATCAACCATCAACAGTCGTTGAAGTGAAGGGTACTGAAATTAGTATTATTAGAGAAGGAAAAGGAAATGTTGACATATTTTAATCAGAAATAATTAAGCGCGTACAGAAAATTTTATGAGCAAGTTTGATGAATTTATTGAAGTAAAAGGTGCCAGAGTACACAATTTAAAAAACATTGATGTAAAGATTCCTCGGGATCAATTGGTTGTAATTACAGGACTTTCGGGAAGCGGGAAATCTTCTCTGGCATTTGATACAATTTATGCGGAAGGACAACGGCGTTATATTGAAACATTCTCAGCCTATGCACGTCAATTTTTAGGGAGTTTGGAACGTCCAGATGTAGATAAAATTGATGGACTTTCACCTGTCATTGCGATTGAACAAAAAACAACCAGTAAGTCCCCCCGATCTACTGTTGGAACCATCACTGAGATTTATGACTTTTTAAGGTTATTATTTGCAAGAGGAGCCGATGCTTACAGCTATAATACTAATGAAAAAATGGTAAGCTATAACGATTCACAAATCAAAGACCTGATTTTAGAATCCTTTATTGGACAACGTATTTCTATTCTATCTCCTGTAATACGTTCTCGAAAAGGGCATTACAGAGAATTGTTTGAACAGATCGCAAAGCAAGGTTTTGTAAAAGTTAGAACCGATGGAGTGATTGTCGATATTTCAAAAGGCATGATGCTCGATCGTTACAAAATGCACGATATTGAAATTGTAATCGACCGTCTTAAAATTGATGAATCAACACAATCCAAAAGTCGATTGATTGAGAGCATCAATACAGCGATGTATCATGGCGAAAATGTGTTGATGGTCATAGATGAAAACACCAAGGAGGTGCGTTATTTTAGTCGTGATTTGATGTGTCCTACTTCAGGAATATCGTATCCAAACCCAGAACCTAACAACTTCTCCTTCAATTCTCCAAAGGGAGCTTGTCAAGAATGTAGTGGTATTGGGACCTTGTACAAAGTGAATGCAACAAAAATCATTCCTGACACGAGCCTGTCCATAAAAAATGGAGGTCTCGCACCTCAAGGCCCCCAGAAAGAATCTTGGATGTTCAGACAATTAGAATTGATAGGACGACGCTTCAATTTTAAGCTTTCAGATCCGATATCAAGTATTCCAAAGGAAGCCTTAAACATTATCATATATGGGGGTAAAGATGATTTTTCAGTGGATAGTAAATCCTTAGGCGTTTCACGAAATTATAATATTAATTTTGAAGGCATCGCTAATTTCATAGAAAGTCAATACAAGAATGCTGATTCTACTTCTATACAACGCTGGGCAAAAAGCTATATGGACAATGTGAAATGTCCAAGTTGTGAAGGCTCTCGCCTTAAAAAAGAATCTTTATACTTCAAAATTAATTCTAAAAACATAGCTGAACTTTCAGAAATGGATGTCGTGGATTTAGCAGATTGGTTTAAAGAATTACCAAATCATCTTTCTAAAAATCAGGAAATCATTTCAAAGGAAATTTTAAAAGAGATTTCGACACGCTTGCAATTTCTTTTAGATGTTGGCTTGGATTATTTATCGATTAATCGAAGTTCCAAATCACTTTCTGGTGGCGAAGCACAACGGATTCGACTGGCCACTCAAATAGGGTCGCAACTGGTTGGTGTCTTGTATATTTTGGATGAACCAAGCATTGGTTTACATCAGCGAGATAATGAAAAACTAATCAGATCTTTAATTGCCTTAAGAGATGTAGGGAATTCCGTGATTGTGGTTGAACACGATAAAGATATGATTGAACAAGCTGATCATGTCATTGATATTGGTCCCAAAGCTGGCAAGCATGGTGGTGAAATTATTAGTCAAGGAACTCCAAAAGATATTTTGAATAGTGGTACCATGACTGCGGATTATTTAAGTGGAATCAAAGAAATTGAAGTTCCTAAAAAACGTCGCGAGGGAAATGGAAAAATTTTGGAACTCAAAGGGTGTACAGGAAATAATCTAAAAAATGTTTCTATAAAACTACCTTTAGGTAAAATGATAGGAATTACAGGGGTCTCTGGAAGTGGTAAATCGACTTTAATAAATCATACCCTCTACCCTATCTTAAACAATTATTATTTTAATGGAGTCATGGAGCCAATGCCCTATAAGTCTATTAAAGGGTTAGAGCATTTAGATAAAGTGATCGATATCAATCAATCGCCTATAGGTAGAACGCCACGAAGTAATCCTGCAACATATACAGGGGTTTTTGGAGAAATTAGAGCCTTATTCGCTAAAATTCCCGAAGCTATGATTCGTGGATATAAATTAGGTCGCTTTAGTTTTAATGTGGTTGGAGGTCGCTGTGAAACTTGTAAAGGGGGCGGTTTGAGAGTCATTGAAATGAATTTTTTACCCGATGTGTATGTAGAATGTGAATCCTGTCAAGGGAAACGGTTTAATAGAGAGACTTTAGAAATTAGATATAAAGGGAAATCCATCAGTGATGTTTTAAATATGACCATTAATGAAGCCGTTGATTTTTTTGAGTTGATTCCAAAAATTCACCGAAAGTTAAAAACTATTAAAGAAGTTGGGTTGGGATATATCACCTTAGGACAACAAAGCACTACACTTTCTGGTGGAGAGGCTCAACGAATTAAATTAGCAACGGAACTGAGCAAACGTGATACTGGAAACACTATTTACATTTTAGATGAACCAACTACTGGGCTTCATTTTGAAGATATTCGTGTGTTGATGGATGTACTTAATACGTTAGTAAATAAAGGCAATACTGTAATTATTATTGAACACAATTTAGATGTAATTAAAACCGTTGACCATATAATAGACATTGGTCCTGAGGGTGGTAAAGGTGGTGGTCAAGTTTTAGTAAAGGGAACCCCAGAGGTTGTTATCAAAAACAAATCAAGCCATACTGCTAGGTTTTTAAAAAAAGAATTACATTAGTAGGCATTAATAAAAATAAAATATGACACCAGAACAGAAACATAAAGGATGGAATGAGATTAAAACAAATGACTCTTGGGCGATTTTTAAAATCATGGGAGAATTTGTGAATGGATTTGAGAAGATGAGTAAAATCGGTCCTTGTGTCTCCATTTTTGGTTCTGCACGAACTCCAACAGAAGATACTTATTATAAATTATCTAGTGAAGTCGCCACAGCTATTGTTGAAGCTGGGTATGGAGTCATAACGGGGGGTGGTCCTGGTATTATGGAAGCAGGTAATAAAGGAGCTCATTTGGCTGGCGGTACTTCTGTGGGTCTTAATATTGAACTCCCATTTGAACAACATAACAATCCTTATATTGATCGTGATAAGAGTCTTGATTTTGACTATTTTTTCGTTAGAAAAGTCATGTTTGTCAAATATTCTCAAGGAATTGTAGTGATGCCTGGTGGGTTCGGAACACTTGATGAATTGTTTGAAGCCATTACATTAATTCAAACAAAAAAAATTGAAAAATTTCCTGTTATTCTTGTAGGATCAACTTTTTGGAGTGGGTTACTAGAATGGATCAAAGCAACCTTATTAGAACGTTTTAAAACCATCAGCGCCAAAGACCTAGACTTAATACACGTTGTTGATACTTCTGATGAAGTCATAGCAATTCTAAATGATTTTTATAACGAATATCAATTAAGCCCTAATTTTTAATATTTCAAAACTAAATTTTGACTCTAAGAACGTTATTAAAGCCCCTACTAACGCTTGTTTTATATATAAGTGTATCATCCGTACATGGACAGCACTCTATGCAAATAGAGAGTGTTTTAGATGTAGAGACAAATACAATAACTATAAAACAACGAATTGACTATCATAATACATCCAAAGATCGTTTAAAGGAATTGTATTTTAATGATTGGACTTCAAGTTATAGCAGTCCAACTACTCCTCTTGCTAATCGTTTTGTAGAAGAATTTAATAATGCCTTGTTGGATGTAAAACCAATCGATCGTGGTCTTACAAAAATTACTGCTGTTAAAAACACTCTTGGAAATTCTATAGATTATAAGTACTTAGAAAATCATCCAGATATTTTTAAAGTAACACTAGAAAATGAATTATTACCAAACACGTCTACCTCTCTATATTTTGAATACACTCTACAGATTCAAAACGATCGATTTACAGATTATGGAGTTACAAAGGATGGAGGTTTTAACTTAAAACATTGGTACTTCTCACCTGCAGTTTATGAAAATTCAGAATGGAAATTGTACAGTAATAAGAATATTCAGGATTATTACACCCCACAGTCAAGTATTGTCCTAAGCATAGTCGTACCTGATCTATATGATGTTGCTTCTGAGTTAAGTCTAACATCAATACAATCAAATCAAAAAACAAATATTTATAATTTTTCGGCAGCACAATGCACAGACAGTCGTTTATACATTTCCAAAACTCCTTATGTTAGATTCAATGTTCAGAACCTAAATGTTATTACGGAAAGTAAAAAAAATAACATAACAGCTTTAGAGCAAATAGATCTATTTAAAAAAGTTGTTGGGTTTTTAGATTCAAAACTTGCGGCCTATCCCCAAGAAAATCTATTGGTTACAAATACAGACTTGAACAAATATCCCATTTACGGTTTAAATATTATCCCTGATTTTTTAGCACCCTTTTCTAAAAAATTCAAATACGAATTAAATTTACTAAAAAACTTAACAAGGCTATATTTAAAACAACATTTAGTAATAAACCCTAGAGAAGAGTATTGGTTACAAGCAGGTTTTGAGAATTTCATATTAATGAAATATGTTGAAGAATTTTATAAAGATGAATCGTTAATTGGAAAACTATCCAATGTTTGGGGGGTCAAATCTTATAACTTAGCAAAACTGAAGTTTAATGATCAGTATCCTTTGACCTATTTACACATGTTACGAACGGGTCGGGATCAAGCATTAAATACTCCGAAAGACGAGCTTTTAAAATTTAATGCCAACTTATCCAGTAAATATAAAGCATCACTAGGCCTTATATATCTCGAAGATATCATTGAGGACTCAACGGTTGAAGATTGGATAAAAGAGCTTGTAAATGCTCCTAAAAAGGAACTTCTCACTACAGAACGTTTTAAAACTTATTTGAAAACAAAAACCACAAATGATATCGATTGGTTTTTTGATTCTTACCTAACCAATGCTAAACAAATAGATTATAAAATCACTGATCTAAAAACAAACAAAGATTCAATCTATTTTACTGTAAAAAACAAAAAAAGTGGGCAAAGACCAATTTCACTTTTTATGCTCAAAGATGGGAAGGTTATCTCCAAACAATGGCTCTCTGGAATTGGGGCTAAAAAACAATTTGTCGTCCCAAACCTCCAAGCGGATAAATTGGTGCTAAACTATGACAAGAAAGTTCCTGAATTTGATTTAAGGAACAATTGGAAATCAGTTTCAGGTAATTCTTTGTTTAATAAACCATTACAAGTTCGATTCTTTAAAGACGTAGAGTCCCCGCACGATAACCAATTGTATTTTTTACCTATCGTAGAATTTAGAAATATATATGATGGACTCAATTTAGGAATTAACATCAACAACAAAGGGGTCTTAAACAAACCTTTTCTATTTGGAATTACACCTATATACAGTGTAAATTCAAATGCTCTCACAGGGTTTGCAAAGGTCATATACAACACCTATTTTGAAGACCAAAACTTATATAACATCAATTTCGGAATGGCCGTTACGCACTCCAGTTTTGCTGAAGATGCATTTGTAACAAAGACAGTTCCCTATGTTAATTTTAATTTTAGAGATGCAACAAACTTACGATCAAACGAATTAAAAAGTCTGAGTTTTAGATATGTAGATATCTCAAAAGATTTTGTAGAAGTTGAAGATGATGAAGCCGTAGCCCCTCCTTATAAAGTGTTTAACATTAGATATGTCGATGGTTATAATGGATTTAAAAAATATCATAATTTGTTTTTAGATGCTCAATTTTCAGACCAGTTTGGTAAATTATCTTTAAACTACGAAATTAGGAGACGCTCCAATAAAAATCAATTTTATAACGTAAGATTATATGCCGGAGCCTTTTTGTATTCAAAAATGCCAAAAGGAGAACAAAATTTCGATTTTGCTTTGGATCGCCCAACCGATTATTTATTTGATTACAATTATTTAGGACAATTTGAATCTACAGGAATTTTCAGTCAGCAACTCATTATTGCTGAAGGAGGATTCAAATCAAAACTTGATACCGCATTTGCTAATCAATGGTTAACCTCCATAAATGCCAGTGCTTCAATTTGGAAATATGTCCAAGTTTATGGCGACGTTGGATTGATAAAAAATAAAGGAATAAAACCACTATTTGTTTATGATGCCGGAATCCGACTTAATCTTATTACAGATTACTTTGAAATATTTTTCCCATTCTACTCAAACTTGGGCTGGGAAATTAATCAACCTCAATACAGTCAAAAAATTCGATTTGTATTTACTGCAGAACCCAAAGCACTTTTGGGATTGTTCCGAAGAGAATGGTTTTAATTCTTAACCACTCCTATCACTTTGAATTGTTTAATAAATTTCACAGAAAGTGTATCCGGTAATTATCAGTGCAAAGCATTGGACATAGACTCTAAATATTTTATATTTGCAGCTCACTAGAATTCGCTAAGAATGCAGACCAAAAATGACCTTACTAAAGACATAACATTTGAGGACTTCAAAAATGAAGTGTTAAATGACTATACAATAGCGGTCACTAGTAGAGAGTGTAGCCTTCTTGGACGACGTGAAGTTTTAACAGGAAAAGCAAAATTCGGAATTTTTGGTGATGGAAAAGAACTTCCACAATTGGCTTGGGCAAAAGCGTTTCAGAATGGTGATTTTAGATCTGGGTATTACAGAGATCAAACCTTTATGATGGCAATTGGCAAGCTCACTATTGAACAATTTTTTGCAGGACTTTACGGAACTACCGATATCCACCAAGACCCTATGAGTGCTGGAAGGCAAATGGGCGGACATTTCACAACCCATTCTTTAGATGAAAATTTTGAATGGAAAAATTTAACACAACAGAAAAACTCAAGTTCTGACATCTCTCCTACTGGAGCTCAAATGCCCCGTTTGTTAGGATTGGCACAAGCATCCAAAGTCTATCGAAATCTTAAAGACATCAATTCTGAAAAGTTTTCAAAGTCAGGAAATGAAGTCGCTTGGGGAACAATTGGAAATGCGAGTACGAGTGAAGGTGTGTTTTTCGAAACTATAAATGCAGCAGGCGTACTTCAAGTCCCAATGGTAATAAGCGTCTGGGATGATGAATATGGCATTTCAGTCCATGCTAGACATCAAACAACAAAAGAGAATATTTCTGAAATTTTAAAAGGATTTCAAAGAGATTCAGTTCATAAAGGTTACGAAATTTTAAAGGTTAAAGGATGGGATTATGTAGAACTCATAAACACTTATCAAAAGGCCAGTCAACTGTCTAGAACAAAACACATCCCTGTTTTAATTCACGTAAATGAACTGACACAACCTCAAGGTCACTCAACTTCGGGGTCACATGAAAGGTATAAAAATGAAGAGCGTTTAAACTGGGAAAAATCAAATGATTGTAATTTAAAGTTTAGAGATTGGATCATCTCGAATGATATTGCTACTGAAGAAGAAATTACGAAAATTGATCGCAGTGCAAAGAAGAATGTCAGGGAAGGAAAACAAAAAGCTTGGAAAGAATTTTCTAAGCCTTTAGAAGATGAAAAACAAGATGCTTTAAAACTTATGAAGTCTGCAGCAGTAACAGCATCGCAAAGAGTCTTTATTCATAAGAAAATTAGCCAATTAGAACTTATTCATGATCCTTTAAGAAAAGATATTATAAGTACTGCACGTCATATTCTAAAACACTTAATTCACGAAAATACTCCCGAAAAAAATGAATTAGTGCATTGGGTGAATGCCTATTTTGAGAAAATTCAACCCAAATACAGCTCACTACTGTACAGTGAATCAACTTCTCGAGCCACCAATATTACAGAAGTACTTCCTGTTTTTGATGAAACATCTAAACTCGTAGATGGACGTTTAATCTTACGCGATAATTTTGATAAAATTTTAAGTAAACATCCTGAAGTCTTAATTTTTGGAGAAGATACAGGAACGATAGGAGATGTCAATCAAGGACTTGAAGGCTTACAAGAGAAATATGGTGAAATGAGAGTTTCCGATACAGGAATTCGAGAAGCCACTATTATAGGACAAGGAATTGGAATGGCATTGCGAGGCTTAAGACCCATCGCTGAAATCCAATATCTTGATTATATGGTCTATGCACTTCAAATAATCAGTGACGATTTGTCAACCTTGCATTACCGTACGTTTGGAAAACAAAAAGCACCCTTAATTATTCGGACGCGCGGACACCGCTTAGAAGGTATATGGCATTCTGGATCTCAATTAGGTGGAATTCTAAACTTAATTAGAGGGGTTTTCGTACTAGTTCCAAGAAACATGACCAAAGCTGCAGGTTTTTATAATACACTCTTAGAGAGTGATCAGCCAGCTATGGTAGTTGAATGTTTAAATGGATACCGCTTAAAAGAAAAAGAACCATCAAACTTGGGTGAATTCAGAACAGCTGTTGGAATTGTCGAAACAATCAAAAAGGGATCAGATCTAACCATAGTGTCTTATGGTTCTACCTTGCGCATTGTTGAACAAGCCGCAAAAGAACTGTTGGAAGTAGATATTGAAGTTGAGATTATTGACATTCAATCACTCATTCCCTTTGATCTTCAAAAAGATATTTCAAAAAGTGTTGAAAAAACAAACCGTCTTCTTATCGTCGACGAAGACGTTCCTGGGGGAGCTTCCGCTTATATTCTCAATCAAATCTTAGAGCATCAAAATGTATATCAAAATTTAGATAGCAGACCTGAAGTGCTCACCGCTAAAGAACACCGTCCCGCATACGGAACTGATGGTGATTACTTTAGTAAACCATCGGCAGATGATGTATTTGAAAAAGTTTATAATATGTTTCATGAAGTAGATCCTTCCTCCTTCCCTAAATTAAGATAATTTAGATTACTTCATTGGATTTGAATTCATCTTTGATTTGCAAATCTTCCACTAAAATCGTAACATTACGGTAAAAAATATTGAACTACTGTCCTATGAAAAGTCAAGACATTACCCCTATTGATCCCGAAAAAAATATAATTATTGAAAATAAAGAATTGAACATCTGGGAAGCACTCATTCCCATAGTAGCATTGGTCGCGATGTTATTTTATAATGTGTTTTATGTGTTTGGAGACGATGCTCTAAGTGGTAGTAATCAATTTATATTAATTTTAGGTGCCGCTGTAGCCGCCATTGTTGGTTTTTTTAATAAAGTTAGCTACAAACAAATGTTAGCAGAAGTAGCTGAAAATGTGAAATCAACTACTGGAGCACTTTTAATTTTATTAATGGTAGGATCTTTAGCAGGAACCTGGCTTATTAGTGGTGTCATTCCTTCAATGATTTATTATGGTTTACAAATTTTAAACCCTACCTTTTTTCTTGTAGCCTCCGTCATTATTTGTGCGATAATATCGATTGCCACAGGAAGTAGCTGGACCACTTCTGCCACGGTAGGTATTGCATTAATAGGAATTGGAAACACCTTAGGGATTTCACCAGGAATGACCGCTGGAGCAGTTTTATCTGGAGGGTATTTTGGGGATAAAATGTCGCCACTAAGTGATACTACAAATTTAGCTCCTGCAATGGCTGGAAGTGAATTATTTGATCATATAAAGTATATGGCTTATACGACTGTACCAACTATCATAGTAACTTTGATTATTTTTTTAATTATTGGGTTAAATATAGACACAACAGGAACCCCTGATATTTCTGATAAATTACAGGCAATAGATGGAGCATTTAATATTTCGCCATGGTTATTTAGTGTCCCTGTCCTAGTTATTTTTCTAATTATTAAAAAAACACCGCCTTTAATTGCATTACTCATCGGAACCCTGTTGGGAGCAATAGCAGCCATCATTGCACAACCACAAATTATCATGGCAATAGCAGAATCAAATACAATGAATTTTGATGCTGCTTATAAAGGAGTGATGAAAGCGATTACAGTAGATACAGCCGTAGTGACTACGAGTCTCGAACTTAATGATTTATTTACTTCTGGAGGAATGAATGGCATGTTAGGAACTATTTGGCTCATTGTGTGTGCCATGGTTTTTGGAGGCGTTATGGACGCTATTGGAGCGCTTTCTCGAATAAGTAAAGCCTTGTTAAGTTTAGCAACAACAACATTTGGATTGTTCGCGAGTACTGTAGCCAGTTGTTTGGCACTTAATGTCACCGCATCCGATCAATATTTGGCTTTGGTAGTTCCTGGAAAAATGTTTAAAAAAGCCTATGAAGAGCGTGAGTTAGCCCCTGAAAATTTAAGTCGTACACTTGAAGACTCTGGTACCGTAACATCTGTATTAGTCCCTTGGAACACCTGTGGAGCTTATCAAAGTGGAGTTCTCGGAGTTTCAGTAGCAGATTATTTTATATATGCTTTTTTCAATTGGATTAGCCCATTTATGACCTTATTATTTGCGGCATTTTCCATCAAGATTAAACAACTAAAAAAGAGCTAATTAGGTTTAACGTTAAAAGAATCATTTATGTTTATAGCAGTATAGGAAATTATAATTTTTCTACACCAAAATAAGTGATAGGTTGCCTTATCTTTGTTCTTATATATCTAATAAATAAACAATAAAATATTATGGCAATTGTCGGAAAAAAATTCCCAAATTTAAGCGTTGACGCAATGAACGAAATGGGCGATACTTTTAAAGTAAACGTTCTCGAAGAAGCTATCAACAACAAGAAAAAAGTACTTTTGTTCTGGTACCCAAAAGATTTTACTTTTGTATGCCCAACAGAACTACACGCTTTTGAAGCAGCGAAAGCTGAATTTGAAAAGAGAAATACAATCGTAATTGGTGCATCTTGTGATACACCAGAAGTGCATTTTGCTTGGCTATCAACAGCAAAAGATAACGGTGGTATAGAAGGTGTAACTTACCCTATTTTAGCTGACTCTAACAGAAACTTAGCTTCTACACTTGGTATTTTAGATATTACTGACGAAACATACAACGAAGAAACAGGTGTAGTACTTGTAGAAGGTGACAACGTTACTTACAGAGCAACTTACATTATTGATGAAGAAGGAACAGTAGTTCACGAAAGTGTAAACCATATGCCACTTGGACGAAATGTAGCTGAGTTTTTAAGACTAGTGGATGCCTACACACACGTACAAGAAAAAGGAGAAGTTTGTCCAGCTAACTGGGAAGAAGGCAAAGACGCTATGGCTCCAAATGCAAAAGGAACTGCGAGCTATTTAGCCTCTCACTAAAATTAATGTATCATGCAAGAACTTTCTGAAGACAATCTGCAAGCTATCATTTCCGACAATCCATTTGTAGTGGTGCAATACTCTGCAACATGGTGTGGGAATTGTAGGATTATGAAACCTAAGTTTAAAAAGTTAGCATCTGAAATGCCAGATGCAACCTTTGTAATCGTAGATGCTGAAAAATTCCCTGAGAGTAGAAAACTCGCCACAGTAGATAATTTGCCTACTTTTGCTGTTTTTAAATCAGGTCAGTTTATAAACCAAACGCAAACTAACAAGTTTGACGTGCTAAAAGAACTTGTAGATGAAACTGCCAGTAATTAAACATTTAACACAATTTATTGAGGCGAATGACGAAGATTACATCGTTGAAACCCTCGAAACCTTAGAAGCACTCACCGAAGTTCCAAGTCTGAAAGATGAAGAATTAGATGTCATTGGAGAATTAATTTCCAATATGTATGGTGCACTCGAAGTTCATAAAATGGTTAAAGATGGTACTCCACAAAAAGAAGCTTTGAATAGCTTTATGAAACGTGTCTTAGGTTCTATTGATACCTAAAAAAGGTCTAAATTAAAATGTAAGCCGCTTCCGAAACGAAGCGGCTTTTTTTTGTATATTTAGACATAAGAAAAGCCCCAAAGCCAATTCTTCAGAACGAGTTAAGTAAACAATTTATACGATTGCATTTTGTAAATAAAACATAACAAATATTGGTTATTAAATTGTAATCACCCTAAATTAAAAAGTACTGGCTTGGGATAAACAAACGATACATACTTATGAACTCTGCCTCCTTTAACAATGCATTACAGTTTAACCGCAGTCGAGTTACGACTAGCGTGATCTTAGAAACTTCCTTTTCAAAAGAAATACAAATATTACTTTCAAAAGGTCAAAAAATGAAGGAACATAAAACACCTTTCCCAATCTTGGTTCATGTACTTGAAGGACAAATTGATTTTGGAGTTGAAGGCGAAACATCTTTTTTAGATAAAGGAGCTATTATCGCATTGGAAGGGGACATCCCTCACGATCTAACAGCTTTACAAGATAGTGTAATACGATTATCACTCTCATTATTAGATAGTGAAAAACGTGTTGAGAATATCGCTAAAACTTCTTAATAAAATTAGATATGAAATCTATAGAATCTAGAGAAGACGTTCAGCTTTTAGTCAATACATTTTATTCTAAAATTAGAAAAGACGAACTGTTAGGACCCATTTTTAATTCATATATAAGTGAGGACGAATGGCCACAACATCTAATAAAATTGACCGATTTTTGGGAAACGAATTTATTTGGAGTTCCTAAGTTTAAAGGGAGTCCTACTCAAAAACACTTGAGGATAGATGAAAATTTAGAATATCGTATTGACGCATTTCATTTTGTTAAATGGCTTCAATTATGGGTGGAAACTATTAATGAATTGTTTATTGGAGATTGTGTAGATAAAGCCATCTACATGGCTCGTAAAATGGCAACTGGTCAGTATTTGACTTTATGGAAACAAAAACCTGAACATAAAAGATAAAAATTAGAGATAACATTAAATATCTTATTAAAGACAAAAAAAAGAGCCTTCTCTATGTGAAGGCTCTTTTAAATTATAAGACTTAGTTGGGTTTATTTCCCGTCCATTTTGTCTTTAAGTGCTTGTAAAGCATCATTCGCATCTCCTAATGTAGGTTTTGCTTCTGCTGCGCTACTTGCTGCTTTTTTAACGGCTGCTTTCACATGCTTAACTTCTTCTGCTTTAAAAAGAGCAGTATGAGAAGCCACAACACGTTTGAATTCTTTATTAAATTCAATGATTACAAACTCAGTTTCTTCACCTTTTTTAAGTTTAGTCCCATCCTCTTTTTCAAGATGACGTGAAGGAATAAATGCAATAACATCTTCGTTGAATTTAACAGTTGCACCTTTGTCCACTATCTCTTCGATAGAAGCTGTATGCTTGGTGTTTAATGCAAATTCAGTCTGATATTTATCCCAAGGATTATCTGTTGTTTGTTTGTGACCTAAGCTTAATTTTCTAGCTTCTACGTCTAATTCAAGAACAACAACCTCTAAGTTATCTCCTACAGCACAAAATTCGCTTGGATGTTTTACTTTCTTAGTCCAAGATAAATCTGAGATGTAAATTAATCCATCAATACCTTCTTCTAATTCAACAAAAACACCAAAGTTTGTGAAGTTTCTTACAATTCCAGTATGCTTAGAAGCAACTGGGAATTTAGAAGTAATGTCTGTCCAAGGATCTGCAGATAATTGCTTGATACCTAATGACATTTTACGATCTTCTCTATCTAAAGTTAAGATCTGAGCTTTAATTTTATCGCCTACTTTAACGAAATCTTGTGCAGAACGTAAGTGTGTTGACCAAGACATTTCAGAAACGTGAATTAAACCTTCAACTCCTTCTACTACTTCGATAAATGCGCCATAATCAGCAATGACTACAACTTTACCTTCAATTTCGTCTCCAATTTTAACTTCTTCTCCAAGGGCATCCCAAGGATGTTTGCTTAATTGTTTAAGACCTAATTGTATTCTAGATTTATTTTCATCAAAGTCAAGAATTACAACGTTTAGTTTTTGATCCAGTTCTACAATCTCACTTGGATGATTGATTCTTGACCAAGATAGGTCTGTAATATGAACTAAACCATCAACACCACCAAGATCCATAAAGACTCCGTAAGACGTGATATTTTTAACCACACCTTCTAGTACTTGACCTTTTTCTAATTGACTGATAATTTCTTTCTTCTGGATTTCGATATCCGCTTCAATAAGCGCTTTATGCGAAACAACAACGTTTTTGAATTCGTGGTTAATTTTAACCACTTTGAATTCCATTGTTTTGTTTACATACTGATCGTAATCTCTAATTGGCTTCACATCGATTTGTGATCCTGGTAAGAATGCTTCAATACCAAATACATCGACAATCATACCACCTTTAGTACGACATTTAACAAAACCGTTTACAATTTCTCCAGTTTCATTAGCAGCGATCACACGATCCCATGCTTTGATAACTCTAGCCTTACGGTGAGAAAGAATTAGTTGACCTGTTGCATCTTCACGCACATCAATTAAAACTTCTACTTTGTCTCCAATTGTAAGGTTTGGATTGTAACGAAATTCGTTTAATGAAATAACCCCTTCAGATTTTGCATTGATATCGATAATCGCATCACGATCAGAAATATGAATTACTGTACCTTCTACAACTTGATCATCAAGTGTGTCTACAAAGTTACTTGCAACTAGCTTCTCAAATTCATCAAGCTTAGCATCGTCCACAGGGTCAATACCTTCTTCGTAATTATGCCAGTTAAAATCTTTTAGGAATTGCTCAGGATTTGCTTGAGCTTCGTTTACTTGTGGAGTTTCTACTGCGGTAGTTTCTGCAGTAACTTCTTCCACATTTGTGTTTTTTTCTTCAGCCATGGCTGTTTTAAAATTTGTATTTTACAGAAGCTAGATTCGATTAAGCCCTTCTATAAAAGCGTTATTAATTAAAGTTAATTCCTTTTACTGAATCTATTATTTGCTAAAAGGAGTGCAATGTTACGACTATTCTCTAATGAATCCAAATGATTTCTTATCTGTTTTTAAGAGAGAAGTTTTGTGAGTTATAATTTAGATTCCACAAGGGCTAATACCTTTTCAAATTGTTGTTCTAAACTCAGGTTTGAGTTATCAATTTCAATGGCATCAGTAGCTTTAAAAAGCGGAGAATCTTCTCGAGTAGAATCAAGATGATCTCGTGAAGTAATATTTTCAAGAACAGCTTCAAAAGTCACGTCAGTCCCCGACCCTATCAGTTCATCGTAACGTCGTTGGGCTCGTGTGTTCGCAGAAGCCGTCATAAATAGTTTCAATTCGGCATCAGGGAAAACCACGGTGCCAATATCTCTTCCATCCATGACAATTCCTTTATCAGCCCCCATTTGTTGTTGTAAGTTTACTAATTGTTGGCGGACTTCAGGAACTGTTGCAACTCTACTGACAGTATTTGAAACTTCCATGCTTCTAATTTCAGTATTTACATTCACACCATTTAAGTAAATTTCAGATGCCTTTAATGATTCGCTGTATTGAAACGTCACTTTAATCGATGACAACTCATTGATTAAGGCTGCTGTGTTAAGAGACTTGTCTTGAATTAATTTATGTTGTAATGTGTATAATGCAACGGCACGGTACATCGCCCCAGAATCCACATAAACATATTGAAGTTTTTGAGCCAATTGTTTAGCAAGCGTACTCTTTCCTGTAGAAGAAAAACCATCGATGGCTATTGTTATTTTTTTCACTATTGTAAATTTATTTGTAAACCCAGAAAACTGGTGTTTGCTGCCGATGAATAGCGTGCATGTGTGTAACTAAATCTAAATTTATTAAATTTCAAGCCAACACCAAAAGAAAGCCCTGAAAAATTTCGTTGTTCTAATATTTTTAACTCGGCTGCTCTTCTAAAACTGTACCCCAATCGAATGTTAAACCCTCGTTCAGGAAATAATTCTATCCCTAAAATGGTATGCCTTATTAAGTTGCTGAAAAAACCTACTTCCTCAGGAGTTTGTGTTCCATTCAAATCAGTAGTGCCACGCGCTGGGTTCTCAGTCGCTATTGGCCATTGTTGTAAATTTTCAAATGTCACATGCCATCTCAAGGGTACATTTTCAAGTTTCTGAGAAAATCCAAGGTCTATTTCTAAGGGTAATGATTCTTTCAACCCCGCATATGTTGTTAATTGCATTCCAAAATTTCGAATTACAAATGCTGCATTAAAATCTAAGTATTCATTTACATAAATGAAGCCAACATCTGCAGCAATTCCAAAAGAATTATATTGTTCTAATTTAGAAGATATCATCTTAAGATTTGCACCAACATAAAAGTCTGAGTACCCTATTTGAGTTGCATAACCCAACGAAAAAGCAGCTTCATTCCCTGAAAACTCCCCTGTACTAATCCCATTTTCATCGTAGCCATCAAAACTACCATAATTTACATAAGTCATTCCTACATGAAAAGTTTGTGTTCTTCGATCCCATGTATATGCATACGCCGCAGTTCCGTAGCTAATATCCCCTAAATAACTCGAGTAATTGACGGCCAATTGGTTGTCCATATCGACGTTAATAGTGGCAGGATTGTACAACGCTTGAGTGACATCATAATCCACATTTGTAATGGATTTACCCCCTAAAGCAGCTTGACGAGGGGAAGAAATTAAATTTAGAAATTGATATGTAGATTCACCTCCTAGCTGAGCATACAAAGTACCGCTACTCCACATAACCATAAAAAACGTCAATAATATCTTCATTTGCATGCAAAAATAAATAAATCAATTCTAAAACGAATATTAGAAGGGTTTATTTTGAGCAGAGCTCAAATATTCAATAATTAGAGTGTTTTTGCGTTTTTCACTTTTTGATTCGTAATTGCTATATCAATAACTTCACTCATTTCAGAAACAAAATGAAATGTCAGTCCTTTTAGATAAGATTGGTTGATATCTTCAATATCACTTTTATTTTCTTTTGAAAGAATAATCTCTTTAATTCTGGCGCGTTTTGCTGCTAAAATTTTCTCTTTGATACCTCCCACTGGAAGTACTTTTCCTCGCAAGGTAATTTCACCTGTCATAGCTAAACTTTTCTTTATTTTTTTCTGTGTAAATAAAGACACTAAAGACGTTAACATGGTAATACCAGCACTAGGGCCATCTTTTGGAGTAGCACCCTCTGGGACATGAATATGAACATTATAACTATCAAAAATTTCAGGTTTCAAACCATATAAATCAGCATTTGCTTTAATATATTCCATCGCAATGGTAGCCGATTCTTTCATTACTTTACCTAAATTTCCAGTGATATTTAAACCTCCTTTTCCTTTAGATAAAATGGATTCAATAAATAAAATATCTCCGCCAACACGTGTCCATGCCAGTCCTGTTACTACCCCTGCTACATCATTGTTTTCATACTTATCTCGTTCTAGTTTTGGACTGCCTAAAACTTCAATTATTGCATCATTTGAAACCTTAACCTCATAAGATTCTTCCATCGCAATGTTTTTGGCGGCATAACGCACCATTTTAGCAATTTGTTTTTCAAGTCCACGAACCCCCGATTCTCTTGTATAACCTTCCACAATTTTCTCTAACTGAGGTTGTGCGATTTTGAGATCAGAAGCTTTCATTCCATGTTCTTTGATTTGCTTAGGCAATAAGTATTTTTTACCAATTTGAACCTTTTCTTCAATCGTATAGCCACTCACGTTGATAATTTCCATACGATCTAAAAGTGCTGGCTGTATGGTATTAAGACTGTTAGATGTGGCTACAAACATCACTTTAGAAAGGTCATATCCCATTTCTAAAAAGTTGTCATAAAACTCCGAATTCTGTTCAGGGTCTAAAACTTCCAACATTGCAGAAGATGGGTCTCCTTGATTGGAACTCGAAAGTTTATCAATTTCATCCAACACAAAAACAGGATTGGAAGTTCCTGCTTTTTTTAGGCTTTGTAGAATTCTTCCTGGCATAGCCCCAATATATGTTTTTCTATGACCTCTAATTTCAGCTTCATCTCTAAGACCCCCTAAGGAAATACGAATATATTCTCTTCCCAATGCCTCTGCAATGGACTTTCCTAAAGATGTTTTACCAACTCCGGGAGGACCATAAAGACAAAGAATCGGAGATTTCATATCTTTTCTAAGTTTCAAAACTGCCAAATATTCAATAATTCGACGTTTGACTTCTTCTAAACCAAAATGATCACGATCCAATATTTTTTGGGCGCGTTTCAAATCAAAATTATCTTTACTGAAAGAATTCCATGGCAAATCTAAAAATAAATCTAAATAATTTCGTTGAATTGAATACTCCGCAACTTGTGGGTTCATTCGTTGCAGCTTTCCAATTTCTTTATTAAAATGTGCTTCTACCTTTTTGTTCCATTTCTTTTTAAGAGCACGTGCTTTCATTTCTTCAATTTCCTCTTCATAGCTCACTCCACCCAATTCTTCTTGAATAGTTTTGATTTGCTGTTGTAAGAAATACTCACGCTGTTGTTGGTTCATATCACTCTGCACCTTGGATTGAATATCATTTTTAAGTTCTAAACGTTGGAACTCAATATTCATGTGCTTTAATGTAAGTAATGCACGTTCTTGAAGATCATTAACCTCTAATAGTTTTTGTTTTTCAACTACTGATAAATTCATGTTAGAAGATACAAAGTTGATTAAAAACGAACTGCTTTCAATGTTTTTAATCGCAAAAGAAGCTTCACTAGGGATGGTTGGACTTTGTTTAATGATTTGAAGCGCTAGGTCTTTAATCGACTCAATAATAGCTGGAAATTCTGTAGTTCCTATCGGACTGATTTCTGGAACATCTTGAATTTTAGCAACCATATAAGGCGTCTCAGAAACCATTTCGGTAATTTGAAATCGCTTTTTCCCTTGAATGATTACAGTTGTATTACCGTCAGGCATTTTAAGAACTTTTAAAATACGTGCTACAGTTCCAGTTGAATAGATATCGTCAATTGATGGGTCTTCAACAGTTTCATCTTTTTGAGAAACTACTCCGATAACTTTGGAGCCAGAATTGGCTTCATTTATTAATTGAATGGACTTATCGCGACCGGCCGTAATAGGGATGACGACTCCAGGAAATAAAACGGTATTCCGTAAAGAGAGAATTGAAATCGTTTCTGGAAGTGATTCATTTTTTATGGCTTCTTCGTCTTCTGTGGTCATCAGAGGAATTAACTCTGAATTTTCGTCAAAGTCTTGTAATGACAAACTGTCAAGCATTGTAAATTTTGATTTGCTCATAGGTATATTAGGTCATTCTGTCATAAAACAGAACTGATTTGATATTAATAGTTTATTTAAAACTTAAAGCCTCTTCTATTAACAGAGTATAGCCTTCAGTTACATCAATTAAAGTTCAATTGTTATGCCAATTTAAGTTTTGACGCTGTTAATAAGAAATTAATTAACATGTTCGGTCGCTTTGATGCGGTTTAAGACAACATAAGCAATTGCAAAAAAGAGCGCCAAGAACAGCACAGAATATTGCATAGAATCGGTTAGATATATAAGAAACCCAAACACAAACATCCCTAATACAATCGCTAATTTTTCAGTAACGTCATAAAAACTAAAATACGTCGCATGGTCGTGCGTATCTGGCAATAACTTTGAATAGGTCGAACGTCCTATGGACTGCGTCGCGCCCAACACAAAACCTAACATAATACCCAAACCATAAAAGTAATAATCAACATTTGCTTGACTCTTATCTAAAGAAAAGGCTAAAAAACAAACACCGCCCCATATCATAAGGGTTAGTTTTAAAGTCCTGATATTACCGATTTTTGTTGATAATCTTGAGAATAAATAAGCACCCAAAATAGCAACTAATTGCACGAGAATGATGGTAAGAATCAAGTTTGATGTTTGCAATCCAAGTTCATTACTCCCAAAAATCCCTGCCATTAACACAATGGTTTGAACTCCTACACTAAAACAGAAAAAAGAAACTAAAAAATATTTAAGCTGAGGGTAATTGACCAATTCTTTAAAAACAGTCTTTAATTCTTTAAGCCCTTTCCAAATAAAATCTTTTTCTGGTTTATGGTTATAAACGTTGTTTGGTAAACGGCGATACGTAAACTGAGCAAAACCAACCCACCAAATACCAACCATTAAAAACGTAATACGAGGCGCTAAGGTAGGGTCTGTAATTCCAAACCACTCTGGTTTTTCAACCATAAAAAGACTAAAAACGAGCAATAATACCGAACCTATATATCCGTAAATAAATCCTTGTGCACTGACTTTATCTTGTTGTTCTGGAAAGGCAACTTCTGGCAAATAGGCATTATAAAACACCAAACTCCCCCAAAAACCAATACTTGCCAAAATGGTAAATGTGAGTGCTACCCACAAAGTTTCAGGACCTGTAAAAAAGAACAGGCACATTACAGAAAGTGAACCCAAGAGGCAAAAGAATTTTAAAAATTTTAATTTATTACCCATATAATCTGCAATAGCAGACAAAATAGGTGAACAACACGCTACTATTAAAAATGAGAATGAAAGTGTATAGTCATATAAGGTCGTTGGATTCCAGAGCATCCCTAAATAAGAAATATCTCCAGCTTCATTTGCAAATGAACTTGTCAAACTACTGTAATAAATTGGAAAAACAGCGGTACTAATTACGAGAGGATAGACCGAGTTTGCCCAATCATAGAAAGCCCAAGCTTTGGTTAGCTGCTTGCTTCCTTTTTTAAATTTTTTCATAAAAAAGTTGCTTAGTTAGTTTAGCAGCAACCAATTTAATGATTTAATTCATCTCTAAAGTCAATATTATCTAAAAGATGTCACTCCAAATTTGGCAGCTTCTTCTTTTGCCTTTGCCGACAATGATCTCAAATTGGAGATTCGAGAATCATTTGATGGATGCGTACTTAAAAATTCAGGAGGACTTTTACCGCCACTATTTGCTTTCATTCGTTCCCATAATAACGAAGCTTCATCTGGATTGTAACCCGCAATAGCGGTGAGGTATAAACCGATTTCATCTGCCTCTGTTTCATGAGATCGACTAAATGGCAACATTCCTCCGACAGATGAACCTACGGCAAATGCTTGCATCCAGATTTCCTGTTCTGAATCACTTTTGTCTTTGGTAGCAATTGCAACGCCAGCTCCTACTCCTTGTTGAATCATTCCCGCACTCATACGTTGCTGACCATGATTGGCTAAAGCATGAGCGACCTCATGCCCCATAATAGCGGCAATACCAGCTTCATTTTTAGCAATTGGTAAAATGCCTGTATAAAACACAATTTTTCCACCCGGCATACACCAAGCATTCACTGATTTATCATTCACTAAATTGTATTCCCATTTGTAATCTTTTAAATACCCTTGATGGTTGTTAGCGTCTAACCAACGCTCTGCAGCTACTGAAATTCGTTGACCAACTCTTGTAATCATTTCTGCATCAGGAGTCCCTTTTATGACTTTGTTTTCCGATAAAAACTTATCATATTCTGCAAAAGCCATAGGTAACAACTGTGAGTTTGGCATAAAGGCCATTGTTTTTTTGCCCGTAAATGGGTTGGTTGCACAAGAAAAACAAACGATAGATATTAAAAGAGTAAAGAATTGATTTTTCATTGTAGTTTTATTTATGTTTTTAATTCTAAAAACGTTCTATTGTTTTGACACTAGAATATACTTACAGTCACAAATTTATGTGAAAAAAAAATAACTCATTAAATTATTACTTATTTTTATTGAAAATTAATTCCAATCCATGAATTACAAAAAAATCATCTCAATTTGTATCCTCGGTCTTTTGTACTCTTGTCAAACAACTGCCCAAAAAAAGGAAGTTTTTTCGGTAACTAAAACTAAACAAGAATGGAAGTTGCAGCTTAATGAACTTCAATACCTCGTATTGAGAGAAGCAGGCACCGAACGTGCATTTTCAAGTCCTTTGAATAAAATTTATGAACCAGGTATTTATAGTTGTGCAGCCTGCAACACCCCCTTATTTAATGGTGCTGACAAATTTGACTCAGGTTCGGGATGGCCTAGTTTTGATAAAGAAATTAAAGGAAATGTATCGTTTTCTGTAGATTACAATATTGGAATGGCACGTACCGAAGAACATTGTGCAACTTGTGGTGGACATTTAGGACATGTTTTTAACGATGGTCCAAGAAAAACAACTGGAAAACGGCATTGTATCAACGGTGCGGCCTTAACTTTTACACCCACAAAAAAATGAATAAATCAGAGATCGAATGGAAAGAAGAATTAACGGATGAACAATACCGGATTCTTAGAAAAAAAGGCACTGAAATGCCACATTCCGGTGCCTATAATGTTCATTTTGAGAAAGGCACCTATTGTTGTGCTGGCTGTAATGAACCCTTGTTTGAAAGTAACACCAAATTTGATGCCCATTGTGGATGGCCTAGTTTTGATGAATCTATCAAAGGGAAAGTAGGATATATCTCAGATAAAACCCTTGGAATGATTCGAACCGAAATTGTGTGTAAAACCTGTGACGGACACTTAGGACATGTGTTTAATGATGGACCGACTCAAACCGGAACACGCTACTGTGTCAACTCTGTAAGTTTAGAGTTTAAAATAAATAATAATGACTTAAAATGAATACTGCTTTTCTACAGAGTTTATCTAAAGAATATAATGACTCTAAATTCTCAAATAAAAAAAGCAAAACACATTTCACAGAAGACCTTTAATATTACGATTAGGTTTCGTAAATTTGCGCTTTAAAACCAATTCAAAATACTGATTTTATGAGCAAATACGATGTTATCGTTTTAGGAAGTGGCCCAGGAGGTTACGTTACAGCCATTAGAGCTTCACAATTAGGTCTAAAAACTGCTGTCATTGAAAAGGAAAGCCTTGGAGGCGTTTGCCTCAATTGGGGGTGTATTCCTACCAAAGCACTTTTAAAATCTGCACAAGTATTTGAATACCTTAAGCACGCCGATGATTATGGCTTAACAGTCAAAGAATTTGATAAAGATTTTGATGCTGTTGTCAATCGTAGTAGAAATGTTGCGGATGGCATGAGTAAAGGGGTTCAATTTTTAATGAAAAAAAATAAAATCGATGTTATTTCTGGCTATGGAACTTTAAAACCTGGTAAGAAAGTTGATGTTGATGGTACTGAATACAGTGCTAAACATATCATCATTGCTACGGGAGCACGTTCACGTGAATTGCCTAATTTACCACAGGACGGTGAAAAAGTAATAGGCTACCGCAAAGCAATGACTTTAGAAAAACAACCAAAGAAGTTAGTAATTGTAGGGTCTGGAGCTATTGGAGTTGAGTTTGCTTACTTCTATAACTCTATGGGAACAGATGTAACTATCGTTGAGTATTTACCTCGAATCGTGCCTGTAGAAGATGCCGATGTTTCTAAACAATTAGAGCGTTCGTTTAAGAAAAGTGGAATAAAGATTTTAACATCAACAGAAGTAACTTCTGTTGATACTTCAGGTGATGGTGTTAAAGCAACGATCAAAACCAAAAAAGGGGAAGAAGTTTTAGAAGCTGACATGGTACTTTCTGCAGTTGGAATCAAAACAAACATTGAAAACATCGGATTAGAAGATGTGGGAATTGTAACCGATAGAGATAAAATTTTAGTCAATGATTTTTACCAGACAAATATACCTGGTTACTATGCCATTGGTGATGTGACTCCTGGTCCTGCCCTAGCTCACGTTGCTTCAGCAGAAGGTATTTTGTGTGTCGAGAAAATTGCAGGACAACATGTAGAAGCTATTGATTATGGAAACATTCCAGGGTGTACATATTGTACTCCTGAAATTGCGAGTGTTGGACTGACAGAAGCACAAGCAAAAGATAAAGGTATTGACATTAAAGTTGGTAAATTTCCATTTTCTGCTTCAGGAAAAGCAAGTGCTGGCGGTCATAAAGAAGGCTTTGTTAAGGTCATTTTTGATGCCAAATATGGCGAATGGCTAGGATGCCACATGATTGGTACTGGAGTTACGGATATGATCGCAGAAGCTGTTTTAGGACGTAAACTTGAAACAACGGGACATGAAGTCTTAAAAACAATTCACCCACACCCTACTATGAGTGAGGCTGTAATGGAAGCTGTTGCGGATGCTTATGATGAAGTGATTCATATATAAGCACCATACACACATATATACAAAAGGCGGTCTGAAAAGACCGTCTTTTTTGTTATAAGAAACTTTGGAGTGCTAATTCGTAGCTTTGCAAGCCAAATCCAAGAATCACGCCTTTTGCATTGGGTGATATATAGGACTGATGTCTGAACTCTTCTCTTGCAAACGTATTAGAGATGTGTACTTCAATTACAGGAGTTTCAATAGCTTTAATTGCATCGCCAATACCAACCGAAGTATGGGTGTAAGCCGCTGCATTTAAAATAATTCCATCGTATGAAAATCCAACGGCTTGGAGTTTATCAATCAACTCGCCTTCAATATTTGATTGGAAATAAGATAACTCAAAGCCTTTATATGTATGTTTTAAATCTTTATAAAAGTCTTCAAATGATTGAGCACCGTAAATTCCAGGTTCACGTTTACCTAATAAATTTAGATTAGGGCCGTTTATGATGATGATTTTTTTCATGTGTCTATATCTATTATTTTGAAGGTCACATGCTGTTCGCTATTGATCATTCAGAAAAATGATAATAATTTAAGTATGCTCGTTTCATGTGACAAAAATACAAAAGTTATGGTATAAAAAAAGAGGAAGCTTAGCTTCCTCTTTAATTTAATTGTTTAAGAGTGTTATCTTAGAACTTGTACTGAACTCCAATAGAAAACTTCATGATTGAATCCGAATCATCAGCATCTTTTACTGTGAAAGTAAAATAATCTAAATTAGCAGCTAAACCCCAGTTATCTCCAAGAGAATAATTGTAAGTCGCTCCAATAATCCAAGCACTTTCTATATCAACATCAAGTTCTGCGCCTCCACTTTCGATAGTCGCAGAAGAAAAAGCATATTGAGGTTTGAAGTCAAAGTCTCCAAAAGAAATCATTGGACCAACAGCAAAATAGCCAACTCCAATAGTTCCATCATCAACACCTTCCAAAGCGTGACCAGTTGCGCCCCAGTTTACAGTTGCTCCCCAAGTTTCATTGAAACGGTAACCTGCGTTAATAAGACCTAAATCTAAACCTGTTTTTGCTGTGTCAGCTAAATCTCCTTGTGGAATTGCTGAACCAATAGATACACCAACGTATCCTTTAGAATCTTGAGCAGTCGTTGTGTTTGTTAAAAACAAAGCAAGAGCTGCAGTAAATAATAATTTTTTCATAATATTAATTTTTGTTTATGATTTATATTACAAAATTAAACAAAAATAATAATATGACTATGTTAAATTACAATTTAATTGTAGGCACTAAGAGTTTTGATAGGTGAAAATTCATAAATTAAATTCAACCCCAAAACAAATCGAACTGAATGCATTACCATCTACTCGTATATCTTTGTAACTAACATATAAATCAAAGGACTTATCAAGGTGGTAATACATTTTAGGAGCATAGGTAAATCCGCCAGAATTTCCATCTGGACTTAAACCAAAGGCATAACCTAAGTCCAAAGACAGTGCTGTTTTCGCTGTAGCATTAAACCGAAAGGTTGCATTTAATGGCAAAAACCCGGCGTCATCAACTTTTAAACTTAAGCCTTGTGCTTCGAAAGAATCTCCCACAAAATGAGAATACCCAGAAACAACCCCTAGTTGAACTTGGTTGCTAATATCCCATAAATAAACAAATTCAAAATTTACATTAACGTTATAGCCTTCTGAAACATCTCCAACAGGGATTCCTAAACTTAAATTAGATTTGAGCTCTTGGGCATTTGAAGTTAAAAGAGATACAATTGTGAAGGCTGTAAAAAGAATTTTATTCATGATCATTTTTGATGGTATAATTTATTGCAAAAATAAACAAATTTTTAAATAAAATTTTATTTAAAAATAGTAAAAACATGAAAACAATTTGCATAAAAAAAGGAGCCAAATGGCTCCTTTTAAATCGTTATGATTGGTAAAATTATAGTCTGAAACCTAATCTGAAATTAGCAGATAAATTATGACCTAAACCATAAGTAGTATCACCTGCGTCTCCACCTTTAGCATCTACATCAAGACCAAAACCAAATTCAGTTCCAATGTAAACCTTAGGAATGATGTAGTAATCAGCTCCAACAAATACACCAGCAGCAAGACCAAAGTCTACGTCATCTCCACCAATGTTCTCTATTTTAAGGCCACCTTGGTAACCCCAAAAAGTAGAAAGTCTTTCAGCACCAGCTAAATGGTTTTCAATACCGTATCCAAATGTAGCGTTAACAATTGTGTCATCACCTTCAACATCAGATCCATTTAATTCAAAGCTTCCAAACATTCTAACAGCTTTAGAGTCATCCTTGAATCTTCTCATCATTACAGCGATTGTTTCGCCACCAAGATTTTCTTGAGCATCTCCAAATTGAGAACCACCTTGTAGGTTAGGAGTAAAATGCATTTCAAAAGCAGTTTCTCCAGCAGATGGCTTGTTAAATGTTCCTGCATCCGTTGTAATTTGAGCAGAACCAAAGCTAAATGTCAATAAAGCTGTAAAAAGTAATAAATTTTTCATAATTTTTAGTTTTGTTAATTAATTATAATGCAAAAATAAACAAAAAAAATATAAATTCAATTTATTAATTAAAAATATTGACACATAATACAAGCTGAAAAGTTTATTAAATGATTAATAACAGATTAAATTAGCTCTTTTCACACATATCTAGACCCCTTATAAATTAATTCATTTATCATTTAACTTGAATAAATAGTTAAACAAACTAAATAATAAATTGACATATATTAGTCAATAAATTGAGGGTTGAATAAAAAAGCCTTTACAGAATTACACTGTAAAGGCTTTATATGAGAAATTTAAAAAAAATTAAAAGGCGTAACCTATTCCTAATCCGAATTTAGGTAATAAGCCATCTAAGTTTATACTGGTTACATCGCCTGTGTTGTTAACTGACTTGTAAATCCCACCAGCATTCACATCTATTGTAAAACTTCCTAACATCCATTGGTGCCCAACGAGAAGACCTCCACCAAAAGAGGAAACACCACCGCTTTTTCCAGATTCTTCTAAAGTCGTGCTGTAATAATTGATAACGGGTGCAACATACCATCCTCTTGGCGCATTTGAAACCGATGATAGGTAAAACTTATATTTTGCCTCTCCTCCTATGGTGTTCACATCTGTATCGTTTGATAAGGTAGCTAGGGAACCTGTTACTTTTTTGTAGCTCAAAGACAATTCAAAAGCGGATTTTTCATTAACAACACGCTCATATGAAAACTGAACATTGTCAAACAAAAATCCTAACAGATCTACTTTAGCAATATTTTTTTGGGCTTGAATACTTGACATTGCAAAGAATGCGAATATTGTAATTAATGCTATTTTATTCATAATAGATTTGGGTTTAAATTAATACTATTTAAGTTATCAAATATATTACAAAAAACAGTTAAAAAAAAGCCATCAACAGATATGAAAACTTAGTACTTAAAAACTGTTTAACCAAAAATAATGATAAATTAAACAAAAAAAAAGGAGCCAAAATAGCTCCTTTTTTTTGTAATCAAGTTGGAAAGATTAGAAGTGCAAAGCAAAACCAATGTTTAATTGAAATAAGTTTTCCGTAGAAAATTTATCATTCATTGTTACATTGTAACGCAACCCAGGCTCTAAAGAAACATTTGAACCGAGGAAAATTGCATAACCAGCACCAATTCCTACCCATGAAGGATTTTCAATAGCATCTTTGACTGAAGCTCCAGTATAATCAAGAGTTAAAGGAATATTTCCCATTAGATAATACTTTGCTCCTAAACGATAAGAGAAAGTATTAGAATCTGTAAAAGAATTAGAAGCATATCCCAATCCTACTTTGATTGCTAAGTCATCCATGATGAAATAGCCTCCATCAACTCCTAAGGAGTACGCTGTTTCGCCGTCATAAGATTGTAATGAAAAAGAAGTTGTTCCCACCATTTGATTGGCTATATTGGTTTCAATTAATAAACTTCCTTTTTCAGTTTGTGCAGTAACAGTTGTTAAAGCAAATACAGCTGCTGCTGTAAGTAATAATTTTTTCATAATAGATTTAGGTTTTTATATGATTTATAATACGGCAAATATATTACAAAAAACAATAAAAAAAAAGGTCTCAACAGATATGAATGGTGTGTCATAAAAAACTGTTTAACTAATAATATTAAAAAATTAAACAAAAAAAAGGAGCCTAATGGCTCCTTTTTAAATATTGTTATGTGTTTGTTAGAACGAATACACGGCAGCTAACACAAAAGATGATAAAGTATTAGAATGGTTTAAATCATTGTCCATAAAAGTTGCAGCTTCACTTGCTGAATCTAATCTGAATTCTGGCTTAATCATTAAGTTACCTACTGAATAGTTTCCTGTTAAAGTCACTGCAAATACATCTGCATCTCCTTTAAAATCGTAAGCACCAATTCCACCAGCACCACCTTCAGTTTCAACAAAATATTCAGCTCTTAACCCTACAGAAAATTTTTCTGAAGTCGCTAATTGAGGATACAATGCTACACCTGCAAAACTAGTGTCAATATCGATGTCGTCAGTCGCATCGTAGTATGCTGCATTAATTCCTAAGAAAAATGAATCTGAAAAATCAATACCACCAGTAAAATCTACTTCGTAAGCACCTTGAGAAGCTAAGTAATTTAAGTACTGCCCCTTGAATCCAAACTGAATTCCAACAGCATAGTCTCCTGTAGGATTGTATTCAGTTAAATCTGTAGGATTCATAATAGCTGTCATTAAAGTTAACTCATCACCAAAATCAAAATCAGCTTTTATACCTGTATGACTGAACGGTCCATAAGAAAATAAATACGATGTACTGTAGTTAAAGTTTCCTACTGGAGAAATAACCTCATACCCTAAAAAAGTATTGAAATTACCCATTGTTAGGGTCACTTTTTCACTTACATTCCAGTAAGCGTATAATTGATTGATAATGTCTGCAGAATTTGAGTTCATAGGAGATGCAAAAACAGCATCTGTTCCTCTAGGTCCAAAAACCAAATCAGCAACAACTCCTACATTAGAAGCCTCATAGCTAGCAACAATATTTGCCATTCCTAATGAGAATCCTGAAAGGTTTGCAAATGAAGATCCTGGTGCAATTGCATTCTCGTCATTTGGAGCATCTAAATTTGCTCTGTAATATGCGTCAACAGACCCACTAAAAGACAACTTTGGCTCTTCTTCTTGTCCGAATGTAAGTCCTACAACGGCAAGAGATAATAAAGTAATTAATTTTTTCATAATTATTATTTTGTTTAATATTGAAGCTGCAAATTTAAACAAAATAATAATTCAAAACCTACATATAATTACTTTAATCGTGAAAAACATACACTTTATGGGGCTTTTAAGAAGAGGATTTCAAGACTTAAATACAGTCAAAACGCATAAAAAACACTAAAATCAATTAAATGTTACTATAATTTTTGTAATATCGTTGTCATAATTATTCAATTCTTTAATACAACACTATGAAACTAAAAATCACGCTTTTACTATTTATATTAATTTCGAACCAAAACATTGGTCAGTCTCAAAATCAAAAGACCTATGCTTCTAGCATTACTGCTGAAGAATTAAAAGAAAAACTTTACATCTATGCCTCTGATGAATTTGAAGGCAGAGAAACAGGCGATAAGGGTCAAAAAATAGCCGTAGAGTATTTGAAAGAGATTTATAAAAAACTTGGAGTCAAAGCAGCTAAAGCGGACGGAAATTATTTTCAGAACGTTCCCTTGGTATTGGTAAACCCTCCAAAAGTATCTATAAAAACTGATGAAAATTCATTTAACTATTATGAAGACTTTATAAGTATTAGTGATGCAAAAACAGATTTTATAGATTCTAAAGATATTGTAGTGGTTGGTTATGGAATTAAGGATGCACGCTATGATGATTATGAGGATTTAGATGTGACTGATAAGATTGTAGTGGCTATTGCTGGAGAACCAAAAAATGAAGATGACACCTATCTTATTAGTGGGTCTAAAAGTATTTCTAAGTGGTCAAACGGGCGTCAGGAATTAAGTTCAAAACGTAATGCAGCCAAAGAGCTTGGTGCAAAAGCATTCTTCCTGATTAATGAATCCTTATTTAAGCGTTATGCTACTTACTATAAGTCACGTGACCAACGCGAAGGTGAAAGCAATTTAGCTTTAGATGTGAGTGAAAAATCTATGTATGGTTTTCTTGTGAGTGAATCAATGGGAGCTGTTTTATTAAAAACAAACAGTCTGAAAATTGATTTTAATCAGGTAAATGAAACTGTTGTTTCTGAAAATGTTGCAGCCATGATTAAAGGAAGTGAAAAACCTGATGAATATATAATTCTCTCAGCACATTTAGATCATGTAGGCATGCACGATGGTGAAGTTTTTAATGGTGCCGACGATGATGGCTCTGGTACTGTTGCTATTTTGGAAATAGCAGAAGCCTTAAAAAGTGCTCAAGAAAATGGTGAAGGACCTAAACGCTCTGTGATTTTCTTACACGTAACAGGTGAAGAAAAAGGCTTGTTAGGTTCACAATATTATACAGACTACGACCCCATTGTACCGTTATCTCAAACAGTTGCTAATTTAAATATTGATATGATTGGACGTACAGATCCAAAAAGGAAAGAAGGGAAACGCAATTACATCTATCTTATTGGAAGTGATAAATTAAGTACTGATTTACATAACCTCTCTGAAGAAGTGAATACAAAATACACTAATATTGAATTGGATTACACCTATAATGATGAAAACGACCCCAATCGTTTTTACTACCGTTCTGATCATTATAATTTTGCTAAAAACAATATTCCTATCATATTTTATTTTAATGGGACTCATGCAGATTATCACAAAGCAACGGATACTCCAGATAAGATTGAATACGACTTACTTGAAAACAGAACACGTCTAGTTTTTTACACTGCGTGGGAATTAGCAAATAGAGACGATGCGGTAAGAGTTGATAAGGCTGTAGAATAATCCTTCTTAACTGATACAAACAAAAAAAGCTTCTCTATATAGAGAAGCTTTTGTTTTTGGGTGGAAGACCGGGTTCGAACCGGCGACCCTTGGTACCACAAACCAATGCTCTAACCAGCTGAGCTACAACCACCGTTTGGCATTCAAATAATGCGTGTGCAAATGTATAGTATTTAGTATTTTATACAAACCTTTTTTTATATTATTTTAAGTCAAATAACGAATCTATCGCAGGAAGCCTTTCTACATTAAAACCTTCAGCATAGTCTACACCAACCAAACGCCCAAGATCAGCCGCCCTATAACGAATGCTATCTACAAAGTTTTTTGAGGAAATAGGAGTTTCAGGTGCCTGACTACTAGGGTCATAGAATTGCGATGCATAGGCTAAAACAGATGCCATTTTTTGATCGATGTGCAAACTAATATCCACCACAAAATCTGGTTTGAGGGATTTCCATTGAATATAATGATAGATAGATTTTGGACGCCAAGGCGCTTGTAAATCATTTTTTTCTTCAGAATGAGTCTCAATTTTAACCAATCCGCTTAAAAAACAAGCATCACTCACTAGCTTACTCGCCTTTCCATGGTCTGTATGACGGTCGTCAACGGCATTACAAACGACAATTTCAGGACGGTATTGACGTATTTTTTTTATAATTTCTAATTGATGAATTTTATCATTCATTATAAAACCATCAGAAAAATTTAGATTTTCTCTAAATGACACCCCTAATATTTCGGCCGCACGTGCAGCTTCTAACTTTCGAGTGTCTGCGGTACCTCTAGTGCCTAATTCGCCTTTTGTTAAATCTATAATACCAACGGTTTTCCCGTTTTGAATTTCTTTATAAATTGTACCGCCACAGCTTAATTCTACATCGTCTGGATGGGCACCAAAAGCTAGGATATCTATTTTCATAAACTTATTTTTTAAGATTGCTTGCAGAAATGGCCTGCTCAATATCCTTAATTAAATCTTTAGCAGTTTCTATTCCAACAGAAAAACGAATTAATTGATCTGTAATTCCTTGTGCCGCTTGGTCTGACACAGAAAGTAATGAATGAGAGGTTTTAGATGGCAATAACATAGTACTTTCAACTCCAGCCAAACTCATTGAGGGCTTGATGAGTGTTAAAGCCTTAAGAAATTTTTCGGAGTCAAAACGATACTTCAATTCAAAAGACAACATCGCTCCATACCCTTTCATTTGAATTTTAGCCAAGCTATGATATTCACTAGACTTTAACCCAGGATAATATACGGTTTTTATAGCTGCGTGTTTTTCTAAATATTTGGCCAATCGTTTTGCATTGCGTTGTTGGGCTTTTACGCGTATGCCTAAAGTTTTCATACTCCTTTCTAGTAACCAAACAGTATAATCACTTAAATTACCCCCAAAATCTTTTGCTAAATCCCAAATCTTATCCATAATTTCTTGAGAAGAGGCTACGGCTCCAGCACTTATATCACTATGACCTCCAAAGTACTTAGTAGCACTATGGATTACAATATCAATCCCTAAATCAATTGGATTTTGAATGATTGGAGATGCAAACGTATTGTCAGCAGCTGTAATGATTTGATGGTTTTTAGCCAATTTAGCAATCGCAAATATATCGACCAGTTTTAATAAGGGATTAGAAGGGGTTTCAATATAAATTAGTTTAGTGTTCGGTTGAATACACTCTTTAAATGATTCTGGAGATAAATCTTTTGTAAAGCAATACTCAATTCCGTAACTCGTAAAATGCGATTCAATAAAATTTCGAGTTCCGCCATAAATATCATTTTGAATCACAGCATGATCCCCCGATTTTAAGAAGGTTAAAAGCGTTGCAGAAATAGCTGCCATTCCTGATCCAAAAATCATGGCAGCTTCCGCATGTTCCAAAGCTGCAATTTTTTTTGAGAGATGCTCCTGATTAGGAGTGTTAAAATAACGCGGATACCGTTTTGTATCAACATCCATAAAATCAAATGAAGTTGACATATAAAGTGGAGAAACACTCCCTTTGAAAGTCTTATCTTCAATGGACCCTGAATGGGTGCAAATGGTATTTAATCCTGGTTTATTAGAGTTCATAATAGCTGATTAAGGGTTCTATTACTACCTGTCAATATCATTAAATTGTTTTATGAGTACAAACGCCCATATTACAACACAAAGGGATACAAAAATGGAAAAAAATAGGACGAAGTTGTTAGCGGTCAAGACGGAAAAGTTTAAAGAATATCATTAGACCTAAAAGCATTGGTGCCCAGATCCCTACAAAAATACCATGCAACTCCTCACCTGTCATAAACAAGTATTCAGAAACACAGATGATTACTGCACACAATGCCAGTAATAAAATATTAGTGAGTCCAAGTTTTTTTAAAAATTTCATTGGTGTCATTTATTTAATTCGAAAATATAAAAAATTTGTTATTTATTATCAGTTTATCACTAAAATCTAATAGACTCTATTTATTATCTTCGTAAAAAAAATTAGAATGTTAAAAGCAGTACTTTTTGATATGGATGGCGTCATTGTAGATACCGAACCTTTACACCACAAAGCCTACAAGATGATGTTTGACGATGTGGGGATTGAAGTGTCAGATGCGATGTACCGAAGTTTTACGGGACAGTCCACAAGAGGTATCTGTGAATTTCTTTGCAATCACTTTGAATTAACTCTTGAACCTATTGTCTTAGAAAAGGGCAAACGGGCGCATTTTACGAAGTTGTTTTTTGAAGACCCCGATCTTCAACTTCTCGAAGGTGTGGAGGATCTCATCAAAAACTATCATGCAAACGGATTAACTTTAGTCCTAGCCTCTTCTGCATCAATGTTTACTATTAATAATGTAATGAAACGTTTTAATCTAGACCCCTATTTTAAAGACAAATTGAGCGGTGCCGATCTAAAAGCATCCAAACCACACCCCGAAATATTTATCAAAGCCGCAAAAGCTGCAGGAGTTTCTAATTCGGAATGTTTTGTCATTGAAGATTCCACCAATGGAATTATTGCAGCAAAAGAGGCAGATATATTTTGTGTAGCTTACAAAAGTGTACATTCTAAGGACCAAGATTACACGAGAGCCGACATGCTTATTTCAGATTATCAAGACATTTGTTTTGATAAAATTAAATCGAGTTTTAATTAAGATTATTTCTTAAAATACTTCAGATGTTTTCTGTAAGCAAACACAGAGAGTACAGAGATTAGAACAAGTGCTGTTGCAATGTATGTAATACTAATTTCTTGATCGTCTTTTGCATAAGAATGCAGTCCTGCTAGGTAAAAGTTGACTCCAAAATACGTCATCATAATACTTCCAAACGCTAAAACTGAAGCAACACTAAAACCAAAACGGCTTCGCAATCCAGGAATCAAACGCATGTGTATTACAAAGGCATAAATCATAATACTAATTAATGCCCAAGTTTCTTTAGGGTCCCAACCCCAATAGCGACCCCAACTTTCGTTGGCCCACATACCGCCTAAAAAGTTTCCGATTGTTAACATTACCAATCCAACGGTCAATGCCATTTCATTAATAATGGTCAGTTCTTTGATGTTTAACGCCATCTTTTTCTTGTTTTTAGAGGTCGTTAGGATCATCAATAATAAGGTGGTTACTCCTAGAACCATTCCTAGTGTTAAGGGGCCATAACTACCTACAATAATAGCCACGTGAATCATTAACCAATAACTGTCTAAAACAGGCTGCAAGTTTCCAATGGAAGGGTCCATCCAATTCCAATGCGCAATCATCAAAATCATGGCTGTTACAAAAGCAGTAGATGCAAACGTTAAATCGCTTTTTACTCCTAACATCACTCCAAAGGCCATGGTAGCCCAAGCCACATAAATCATGGATTCATAAGCGTCACTCCAAGGTGCGTGTCCTGAAATATACCAACGCGCAATTAAACCAACAGTATGAAGCGCAAACAGACCTAAAATACTGTATTTAAATATTTTAACAGAAATATTTACGTATTTACTGCGATCTTTGAAGATTTGAATTATCAACAACAAGAACATCAAAGTACTCGCGTACATATAATATTCGAATAGTTTTTTGAAAATATCATAGCGGTTGTATATAATTTCAGTCGAAATTTTTTCTTCGGAAATCATAGTATCCCCACCATATTTTATTTGTGTTTTCTTTATCGCGTCTAAAAGTTGTTGGCTTTTAGAAAAATTGACTTTTGATTTTTTTTCATTCTGCAAGGTGGCCATATACGCCATAAACCCTGTTTTGATAAAATTACCGTAAAGCGAATCTTGTAATTGGTACGCCCCTTCTCTAAATTCATTTGACGATACCCATTTATTATTTTCATCATTGGGAATTGGAAATAAACGTAAAGTACTGCCCTCAAGGGTATTGAATAACAAGCTGACGCGTTGATCGGTTTCTGTAAATATTTTTTGAATGGCCGTTGGCACTTGAGCACTGTACGCATCGTCCAAATAAGGTCCTAATTTATAATTGAGGTTAGGGTCAAGAAAATCTACTAAAGCTGCATATTTAGCTGTTTTTTCTAAGCCCAAAATGGAGCGAATGGTGTCTGCTTTTTTAGCTTTTAAGAAAATAATTGGGACGTTGTACCAGAGTTGAGGACTTTCCTGCATCGACAAAAATACTTGATTTGCATCAAAATCATTATACACATCTTTTTTGCTCAGTTTACGTAACAGTTCAGAAGCATAGGTATTGACAGGTTTCATTCGTCCATCTGTATCTTGAATCACCAAATGCCCTAAACGATCTGTCTCGCTTACAGGGGTGATATTCAGATTTAAAATAGAATCTAGCTGTATTGTCGTTGGGCGGAGATTTTTATGATCCGAGCCGTGTGTTTGTGCAAACCCACTGAAGGATACCATAAATAAAATAAACATCACCAGATTTGATTTCTTTTTCTTGATTTTATCAAGTTGACTTCTCAAGGATTCCATGCGCGCATTTTTTGAAAATAAGATAGCCAGCAAACCAAAATACAATAAATAGTAGCCTAAATAAGTAAACCAAGTCCCCCAATAATCATGATTGACAGATAATATGGTTCCTTTTTCATCTGGATCAAAACTGGCTTGAAAAAACTTATATCCACGGTGGTCGAGAATATTATTCATATAAATATGAAAATCAAAATCATCTTTTTCAGCCTCCAAAACAGTAACTTTACTTTCAAAAGAGGCATAGCTTTTTTCGGTGCCAGGGTAACGTTCGGCAATAAAATCGTTTAGTTTAATTTCAAAAGGAAGGTCTAAAAGTTTGGAGCCGTATTTAAAATTAAATTCCAACCCACCTACTTCTATTTGTTTAAACGGATTATTAGATCCCTTCCCTCCTAGTAACTTTAATGTTTTGGTGCTGCCATTCGCAGATATTTTTAGAGCAATTCCATCTTCATCACCTTTTAATAATCTTGATTTTTTGACGACATCAAACACACCTTTAACTACAGGTTTTGGAAAAACAATCGCTTGGTTTCCGATAATGTAACGAGAACGTAAGACCAGTGGCTGAATACTATCTTTTACCAATCGCCCTTGCGCACCAGATGCCATGGTCATATATTCCCCTTCATAAGGAGATTGTATAGTCAAATCAGTTTCTGAATAGGTAATATTGATAGCTCCCTCAGTCGGTTTATTGAGAGCATACAGCACATTGTGAATACTGCTTACTTGCCCAATTTTTAGAAAGTGATTGTGTGGTGCGCCATCTCCAGCTTCGACGAGCTTTAAATAATACTCGCCATTTTCAGCAGGAACAATATCTTCCTCAGCACCCGCAATAAAATCGACAAGTTCAATTGAAACTGGTGTGGTGTTATAAGAAGTCTCTAGAAAGTATTTATTTGAAAGTCGGGGAGAAAAATCTACTTCATCTTCTTGAACACGGCGTTGTAACTGACCGTTGATTTCAAAATCACCATCAATATAAGTGGTTAGATATGTTTTTTGAGATAAGAAGGTGTTTTCGGTTGCTCCTTCTCTGATGGACATCATGCCTTCAAATCCATGGTAGCGCGTCAAAAAAGCACCAAACAAAATAAATATAAATGATAAATGGAGCGTAAGTGTTGCCCATTTTTCTTTTCTTAATAATCGATACCTAAAAATATTTCCAGCAAAATTGATGATAAATACGACCATAATTGCTTCAAACCACCAAGCATTATAAATCAATGTTCGGGAATACGGAGTTGGCGAAGTGCTTTGACCTTGATCCATAAAGGTGCCCACTGCCATGGCGATGGCGAAAACGATGAAAAGTGTCCCTGTTAAACGGGTAGAAAAAAGTAAATTAGTTAGTTTTTTTAGCATCCTAAATTGACTCGTTTTATTGAGGTGCAAAGGTACTTATTTTAATAAGAAAAGTCATTTATGTTTATTGGTTTTAACAGTAATTTTAATAAAATTTTAGCATTGGGTTACTTAAACTTTCAAATGACGGATTACTTGTTTATTTTAGCTAAATGATATCTGTCGTAATTTTAGGAGCTGGAAATGTAGGAACTCACTTGGTAAAAGCGGTTCAAGCTGCTGAAAACCTGAACCTAATTCAATGGTATTGTCGAGATCCAAAAGCGATTAAATTGCCTGTCAAAGATGTTGAGTTTTGTCATGATTTAGAACGTTTAAAATTGGCTGATGTTTACATTATTGCCGTAAGTGACAAAGCGATTTCTGAGCTGTCCAAACAACTCCCTTTTGAAAACCGATTGGTGGTACACACTTCGGGAAGTGTCGCTATGAAACAACTAGACATGAAACACAGAAGAGGTGTTTTTTATCCCCTTCAAACTTTTTCATTAACTTCGGAAGTATCGTTCTCAGAAGTTCCATTCTGTATTGAAACTATGCAAAGAGAAGATTCAATATTTCTTAAAAATTTGGCGACTGAGATGGGAAGTCCATCCTATATGATTAATACTGAGCAACGCCAAGCCTTGCATTTATCGGCGGTATTCATTAATAATTTCACCAATCAATTGTATCGAATTGCACACGAGTTATCCGATTTTAAAAACATTAATTTTGATGTATTAAAGCCGTTAATTTTAGAGACGGCTAAAAAAGTTCAAGATATTTCACCATACAGTGCACAAACGGGACCCGCAAAACGCAACGACCAAGTAACCATCAATCATCATTTGAGAACTTTAGAAAGTCACCCCGAATACCAATCAATTTATGAACAACTTACAAAATCAATAAAAAAAACACATGGATTCAAAAAGTTATAAAGAATATTTAAAAGATATAAAAGCATTTATTTTTGATGTCGATGGCGTACTCACGGATTCCTCAGTCTTAGTAACTTCTGAAGGCGAAATGCTTCGAAAAATGAGTACTCGAGATGGATTCGCCTTGAAAACTGCTGTTGATGCAGGATTTTTAGTTTGTATTATTTCTGGTGGTAAAAACGAAGGTGTTCGCAAACGTCTAGAGGGTTTAGGAGTCAAAGAAATTAGTTTAGGCGCACATGATAAGGTTGTTCATTTAAAAGAATTATTTGATAAATATCAATTAAAAGCTGAAAATGTAGTTTATATGGGCGATGATATTCCAGACATTCCTCCTATGAAACTCGTTGGACTTCCAACGTGCCCGCAAGATGCTGTCCCAGAAGTTAAAGCGGTTTCAAAATACATTTCTCACAAAAATGGTGGTACTGGATCGGCGCGAGATATTATAGAACAAGTTCTAAAAGTACAAGGTCATTGGATGAAAGTATTTGATGCTCAATATGATTAATACATAAAAATGCTTGCAGATAATTTAAAATCTAAACATATTATTTTAGCCTCTTCATCCCCCCGAAGACAGGAGTTGATCAAAGGGCTTGGACTTGATTTTGAAATAAGAATCAAATCAATTAAAGAAGAATATCCTCACAGGCTTCGACATTTTGAAATTTCTGATTATTTGGCACAGCTTAAATCGATGCCGTTTGTTGATGAGTTAAAGCCTAATGACATCCTTATTACTAGTGATACAATTGTTTGGTTCAAAGACAAAGCACTCGGGAAACCGAAAGACAACAACGATGCTTTTGAAATGCTAAAAACCTTGAGTGGTCATACCCACGAAGTGATTACTTCTGTTTGTTTTAAATCTATTGTCTCACAAAAAACCATCAATTCAGTTACAAAGGTCACGTTTAAGGAGTTAAGTGACGACGAACTATGGTATTACATCCATAACTTTAAGGTGCTTGATAAAGCGGGAGCTTATGGGATTCAAGATTGGATTGGACAAATAGGTGTTACTAAAATTGAAGGCTCTTATTTTAACGTGATGGGTTTTCCTATGGATAAGATATACAAGACACTACTTACGTTCTAAAAAGAAGTCTAACGCCCGTGTTTCATTATAATAATATCCTTTTCGACTTATAAAACCAACATGACCGCCACGATTTGGCGTTTCTAAAAATATATTTGGATTCATTTCTGCTTCTTTGAAAGGGTAACAAGCTTTCGATAAAAATGAATCGTTTAATGCATTTAAAATCAAGACGGGAGTTTTGATAGCATTCAGAAATTGAAGACTGCTACATTTTTTATAATAATCTTGTGCATCCTCAAATCCGTGTGCGCGAGAAGTATAAACTTCATCAAAATCATTCAATGTTTTAATAGTTTTGATTTTTGCTTTTGAGATGGCCTCAGGGAATTGTTTTTGTTTTAACTTCAATCGATTGACCAAAGCCCATTTGAAATTGATATGATAAGCTAAATTTTTTGGAGCATGCAATGCTTTCGCTGACCCAGAAAGGTCACAAGGAACAGAAACCGCCATAGCAGCTTTAACTTGAGTAGGGACATCTGATCCATCTCCTAAATATTTCAACAAAATATTACCACCAAGACTTATACCTTTTAAAAAAATTGAATCGTATTTATTAAGAGAAACTACATGTTTGACGATGTCTTCAACATCATCTGTTTTACCTGAATGATAGGTCGTGTAATACTTGTTTAGTTCGCCACTACAACAACGAAAATTAACACAAATTGCATCTATGTTTTGTTCATTAAAATGCAAGGCAGCACCAGTAATATAAGGACGTTGCCCATGCCCTTCTAAACCATGAAAGAGAATAATCACTGATTTTGAAGGAGTCGGACTGTAACTCCAATCCAAATCAATAAAATCTTTATCCCTAAGAATGATACGTTCTCTAAATTGCTTAATTTTTAATCGTCGAATCAAGCCCGAATATACAGTGGAAATAAATCCACTTCGAAATCTAAAATGTGCCTTAAAATTACTCTTGACTATGGGCATTGTGTTCTATTGATAGTTTTAAAATTTGTTTACTTGATTTCGTCGCTATAAACCGTTGATCAGCTCGCTTTCCAACAATCCAAACAACGTCTTCACCGCTGTATATGACGTCTGTATTTTCTTTTTCTAATAATGAGAGTTTTTCATCTTTAAAGTATTTGCTCAGCTTCTTTTTTCCATTCATTCCTGAGGGATAAAAATAATCTCCATGACTCCAGTTACCCAATCGCAAAGGAAATTGTAACAACTCAAAATCTAAATACACATGATCTTTAGTAGGTACTTCTAAAGAAGTACTTATGTCAACTTTTAAATTATACGGTTGGAATGGAATTTGAACAATTTCATCAGAAGCTTCAATAGAAATTGAAACTTTTGAAGAAGTATCAAGAGGACTTAAAATCAACTGAGACCTGTTTTTAAGTAAACGATGCGTCACAGATGTAATTTGTTTTCCGGATTGTGCATCTAAAAGGGCTGCTATTTGTGACCAGTCCGAGAAATTATATGCTTTCAACAATTGGTATAAATATGCTTTTGGATTATTTAAAGATTGAAGACTGTCTATATTATAAACAATTTGATTTTCATCAATGGATTCAATGACCCTGTCCTCTACTTCCAACATATAATCCTCCAAAATAGACTGTGTATCTTTTAAATGATTTTGAGTCGTTTGGAAACTTTCAATAAATGAAGGGTTTAATTGTTTTAGAAGTGGAATGATTGTAAGCCTTAAATTATTACGTAAATACTTAGTGCTTTTATTGGAGCTGTCTTCACGCCATGAAATCTTTTGATTGATTGCAAAATCATAAATATCTTCTCTTGAAAACCCTAACATCGGGCGTACAACAGAGCCATTAATTTCAGGAATTCCTGTGAGTCCATCTAACCCTGTACCACGAGATAAATTAATAAGAACTGTTTCTAAATTATCATCGGCATGATGGGCTGTTAAAATATAATCAAAACCATTCTTATTTGCTAATGTTTCAAACCATTCATAACGCAATTGACGTGCAGCCATTTGAATAGATTGCTTGGTTGTTTTTGCAAACGTTTCCGTTTCAAAAGAGGTTGAAAAAACGTCTAAACTGTGAGTTTTTGCAATTTTTCCAATAAAATGTTCATCGGCATCACTTTCATCGGCTCTAAGCTTAAAATTACAGTGTGCTAATGAAATATTTAAAGCAGATTTTTGACACAAATCAATTAAAACCATACTATCTATCCCCCCTGAAACCGCAAGTAATAAAGGAGTTTCCTTTAAAAAAGAAAAACGAGTGTCTAAAAGATGAAGAAAGGCTTTTAACATGAGACAAAACTACAAATTAATTCTCCAAAACACTACGCATTGCTTTAGCTTTCACAAGACATTCCTCAAACTCGTTTTCGGGTGTACTTTTTGAAGTGATTGCACTTCCAACAGAAAATGAAAGATAAGACTTGGAGGCGTTGTACAATATGCTTCGAATCACCACATTAAAATCAAAATCCCCATTCGGAGTAAAGTATCCAACGCCCCCAGAATAAAGGCCTCTTTTGGTGTTTTCGAGAGCCTCAATAATTTTCATGGCCGAGATTTTTGGAGCCCCAGTCATGCTTCCCATTGGAAAAGTAGCAGCAATGATATTCACAGGGGAAATGGTGGGTAATGCTTTTGCTTGGACTGTAGAAATCATGTGATGAACCTGTTTAAAACTATGTATTTGACAAAGCTCTGTAACGTTAACGGTTCCTTTTTGAGCGATTTTTGACAGGTCGTTCCGTACTAAATCTACAATCATAATATTCTCACTCCGTTCTTTAGGGTCGCTTTCTAAAACTGTTTTTAAGTGCTCATCTTTTTCTGGATGTTCTGACCGCTTAGTGGTACCCTTTATAGGCTGAGAAGTAATGTCTAAGCCTTCTTTTTTTAGAAAGCGTTCTGGTGAGGATGATAATAAAAATTTATCTCCATTTTTAAGAAATGTTGAAAACGGTGCCTGAGCAATTTTATTGAGTTTAAAATACGTTTCCAATGCATTTAGTTTTGCTTGTGCGTAAAATTCTTGACAAAAATTAGCCTCATAAATATCACCTCGATGAATATGAGACAAGAGGCTACTCACCTTATTTATGTACTGTTTTTTAGAAATTCGAGATTCAATTTGAATGTTATTTTTATGAGAAGGATCGTTTTGAAGAGAAAACGTTTCAATCGATTCAAGATCAGTATCAACTTCGTCAGAAACAAAATTTAGATATCTGATGGTTAGTCGATCGTCTTTAAATAAAAATAAACGTTTCGGTTGAAAAAAATATAAATCTGGAAAATCAAGACCATCAAAGTTTTGTGAACTTAAAGGTTCCGTATCATTTTTTAAATCATATGAAAGGTACCCAAAAATCCAATCATTTGTAATGGATTGGTATTCGTTTAATTTTTTAAAACCGTCTATATAATCGGTCTGAATTCCTGTAAAAGCATCCACTGCTAAGATAGAATCATAGCTACTGTGGGGATGTTTGTACTTGTTAGAATCCAGCCAAACAATGTCTTCAAATTGTTGCGCCCAAGCTAATAACTGAGTTTTGAATCCTTCTACCGAACGGAGTGTAATTTGTTTATGGTCTCGCAATGACTAATTATTTTCACTACAAAGTTAATCAGTTCTAAATAATAAATCGTCACTTTACAAGAATACCTTACCTTTGAGGCAAAATTATTTCCAATGTTATCTTTCGAAGACTTTAAATTGACCTCACCCCTTAGCAATGCGCTTGAGGATTTAGGATTTATTGAACCCACACCTATTCAGGAAGCTGCTTTTAGCGTCATCTGTTCTGGGAAAGATGTGGTTGGGATTGCCCAAACAGGAACTGGTAAAACATTGGCTTACTCCTTACCTCTTGTAAGAAACCTAACCTATTCGACGCAAGAAAACCCTCGAATATTAATTTTAGTCCCTACTAGAGAACTTGTTGTTCAGGTCGTGGACTCCTTAAATGAATTAAACGTATATACAAACAATCGTGTTTTAGGAGTTTATGGCGGGACCAATATCAACACTCAAAAACAACAAATAGCAGAGGGAATTGACATTCTTGTGGCAACTCCTGGACGTTTATATGACCTCGCATTAAGCCGGGTACTTCAACTTAAAAGCATTCAGAAACTGGTCATTGATGAAGTGGATGTGATGCTCGATTTAGGGTTTAGACACCAATTGATAAATATTTTTGATTTGCTTCCTGAACGCCGACAAAATATTATGTTTTCGGCTACAATGACTGCAGATGTTGATGCTTTGATTACCGATTTTTTTATCAATCCTGAACGAATTTCAGTGGCAATTTCTGGAACTCCTCTTGAAAATATCATGCAATTTCGATACGATGTTCCAAATTACTACACAAAAGTAAATTTAATCCGGTACCTAATGGAAGAACGTGATGTATTCCATCGTGTCCTTATTTTTGTTTCAAACAAACGAATGGCGGATCGTCTTTTTGAATCTCTTGAAGAAGTTTTCAATGATGACTGTTGTGTGATCCATTCCAATAAAACTCAGAATTACCGTTTGAGAAGTATTGAACAATTTAGAGAGGGATTCAACAGAATTTTAGTGGCAACAGATGTCATGGCCCGTGGATTGGATATTGATGATGTATCGCATGTGATTAATTTTGATACGCCTGAATATCCTGAAAATTATATGCATCGAATTGGACGAACAGGACGTGCAAAACGAAAAGGTACAAGTATTTTACTTTCTAAAGTTGATGAAATCGATTCTAAAGACGCCATCGAAGCTTTAATGCAAATGAAAATTGAAACTTTAGATATCCCGGAGGTTGTAGAAATCTCTAAAGAACTGATCGAAGAAGAGCGCCCACAAATGAAGGAGCCTTACAATCCTCACAAACTAAGAGATGAGGATGCACCCGGACCCGCTTTTCACGAGAAAAAAGACAAAAATAAAAAAGAAAATTTAGGAGGTTCTTACAAATTTATCATCGCTAAAAAGTACAAAAAACCAAAAACTAGAGGGGATAAAAATTATAACAAGCGAAATAAAAAATAAGGTTTAGAGGGCAGCTTGACAATACACAACATTGTAAACTCCTAAGAGTTTTTCTTTGGCGCGTTTTAGTCTCATTTTAATAGCACTCTCTCCTGCATTGTGAAGTTCCATCAGTTCTTTAATACTTTTAAAATCTTGATACTTTGACATTAAAATTTGCTTGTCTTCTGAAGGGATTAGTTCCAATGCTTCACTCAATTTTTCTAATTTTAATAACCTGCTAAGGTCTTCCTCACTTGCTTGGGATATAACTTCATCACACATCTGCTCAATATTTGATGCGTTTTTTTCAAACTTCTTAAACTTATTTCGATGGTAATAATTCACACAATGGTTATAAGTAAAGGAATATAACCAAGTTGAAAACTTTGAAGCTCCTTTAAAACTGTGAATTTTAACTAATAATTTCAGGAAAATATCCTGACAAATATCTTCAGCTTCTTGACTGTTTTTTGAAAAACTCAAACACTTATTAAATACCATTAATACATAACGTTCATATAAAACCTTAAAAAGCAGAGGATCTTTTGAACTGACAATTAATTCCACTAGCACTTCATCCGTTAGTTTGTATGGTAAATAAGAATCATTCAAAGTTAAAGTTGGGTGTTATTATTGATGACTTAAAAAAGTAACCAACCTGTTATTAATAATTTTGTTTAACTATGTCATAAAAACATTAGTCAAAACTCTGTTAATCAACTAGTTAAATATAATAAAATTTAATAACTTTTAGAAGTTAAAACAAAAAATATTAAAATAAAGACAAAAAAAAGCCCTCCAAAATGGAGGGCTATAAGTAAGGTTTAATTTTGAACTTAGATATGTAACGCGCGGTCTTCAGTTGCTGCGAGAGCAGCTTCTTTGATGGCTTCTGCA